>WBZU01000624.1_pt2 | contig 19498 bp, 10 predicted proteins | sample 5204311 | NCBI WGS metagenome assembly WBZU01 (sample SAMN12344359, study PRJNA552823) | activated sludge metagenome | biome: Activated sludge suspended growth; feature: Nitrification reactor; material: Wastewater; isolation source: activated sludge from nitrification reactor of wastewater... | reverse complement strand
ATCATCAAGACGAACCCATTGCCCGAAGGCTTCTTGCCGCCGATTCCATCTGGCAAAGCAAAAAGTTGGTTGTACCCCGACGAGGACACGAAGCTCCTTTGCGCGAAGCCAGTACCGCTTGCATGGCGCGTTTTCTACGGCTTTTTGCATCGCGAGGGGCTGCGCTTTAGTGAAGCCGTGCGTTTGACGTGGTCAGACGTGGACCTCGAGCGCGGCGTGCTCGTGCTTGACAAAAACAAGACGGAAGAGCCACGGGCATGGGCGTTGTCTATGGGCGTCGTGGTAGGTCTTCGAGCGTGGCGAGTGTTGCGTGAGCGTGACGGTGTTCTCGTTGGTCCGAGTGACCCGGTCTTCGTCAATGAGAAGGGGAAGCCGATTCAAGAGAACCACGCGGCGCGCCGCTATCGCGAGCACCTCATGCTTGCGCGTATCACGCGCGGGATCCTCTACGAACGCACGACGATGCGCCAACCCATCCGCGCTCATGACACACGGGCAACCTTCGTGACGATTTCACTTGCGAACGGGAAGTCCGAGGCATGGGTGATGGATCGGACGGGTCACAAGTCGTCGTTGATGATAAACCGCTACCGACGAGCAGCTCGAACCGCGGCCGAGCTACACCTCGGTGACCTCAAGCTGTTGAACGAGGCGATCCCTGAACTTGCGGCCGTTGTGGTAGCGACGATCGATACAGCTTCGCCTATTCCGATCCTCGACGACTCGTCAAGCCTACCCGTTTCTCCAACTTCGGACTCGTCACTTTCGCTCCCAGCGGACGAGCAGCCCCAAGCAACTGCCGGAAACGAATCGCCGCGTGAAACGCCGGAGAAGTTTGTCTCAGAACGGCAAGCGGACTCATCCGAAATCACAAAACCAGCCGTTTCAGTGCTAGTAGCCCCAGCCGGACTCGAACCGGCACGTCCTCTCGGACAAGGGATTTTAAAGGCAATAAAGGAAGTTCGAATCGTCGCCAACCGCGTAAACGAAGGCGTTCTGGAAACGCATCGCGACGGTTCGCACGGGCTACTGACGATTCAGACCCACCTACTGACGATTCCGCCGACACGGACAAACCCACCTCGGAACGGGATTCACGAGCCCCGTCCGAGGGTGCAAAAGTCGCAAATTCTGTAGCGGTGAGCACTCGAATGGCGCTCGTGACGAGGCTGCTCGAGGAGCAGCTCGCAGCGGCGAAGGCGGGCGACGAGGAGGCCGTGCGGGTGCTGCACGAGGCGGTGGGGAGGTTGGTGAAGGGGTGACGACGCACAAGCACGGTGTCTTTGCTCGGCTGAGATCAAGCTACGTCTTGTGCCGACTCCGGTTCATTCATCGTCGTCGGGTTCCTCGTCGATATCCTCCTCGTCGTCCAGCTCGTAATCCGGCACGTACTCTTTGAGGAATGATGCAAAAAACAACGGGGCTGGGTATTTGGTCCAGCTACCGTAATGCTCATACTCACTGCGCAACGCTTCCACCAATTTGGCCACTCCTTCTGGAGAACGATGGGGTGGAGTACGGATGACGGTGACTTCCAAACCATTGGGAGTCGCCCATGGTTGATCCGTGTGTGGATCCAAGATTTTGCCTTTAGTGGTCTCTATTTGCCGATAGCAGCTCGCGCCACGACGCGCCTTGAAGATTCGCGTTCCAAAGGAGATGTATGTCGGCATTTTACCGTCAGCATCTTCAATGGCATAAAGATTTGCATCGCTCCAATTGGCTGCCGGTCGCACACCACCGTCAAGTTTTACTTGAACAAGTGGGGCATCGACGAGGACCTTCGGAGCATGATCGTCTCGTAAACGCACGATAGTTGCATTCCGAAAGTCTTGTTCCGCGTGCGCCGCATTAGCCAAGACGACGTTTGTCGGATCGAGTTTGCTGTCAGCGAGCCACGGCCACAGGCCAGACAACGTTTGCATATCGGCAAATACGATGAGTTCGCGGTGTAGTTTTGCACGTTCCGCGATAACTTGATGCAAGAATACTTGCGTATGCCTGGCTTGCTCGTTTTGCCTGGTGTTTGCCGGAGCATTTCGGGCGACCCGACTCGGACCATTTTGGGTCAATTCTTTGATGAGTTGGCGTAATTCCATCATCGGAGTGGCCCGTGGCGCGTCGTCGCCTCGTTGAAGAAGCAGTGCTGCCTGACAAGCTCCGGTGCTTGTATCCAATTCGATTGCATAAGGAATGAAGCACGTCTCATTCCTCTGGAATAGCCGTCGATTGGTCCTAATGATGCCGAGCCCTAGCAGTACCGGAGGACTCTCCCCATTCGAATCTTCTTGGAGACTGCGCTGAACCTTTTGATCGAGACGGCGCATTTTGCCAATGCTTTTCCACGCCATATCACGCCAAGCATTGACCAGCCGCATACGAAATGCTCGCAGGTAGTCGGCGGTGATGGTTTTCTCCTCGTCGCTCTTACTCCTTGCGGGAAGCAAATATTGTACGGTGAGACCGAGCTCGCGATTGAGGATGATGCGCGCAACTCGCTTGTTCATGCTATCATCATACCCCTTCCCTTTGGGGTGGTCGTCACCATACTTCTGGGGGGCGATGATGAGTAGGCCGTGCACCGGAGTTTCTGGATTTTTTTCGAGATATTCGCGCATTGTTTCAACAAATGGTCTCCACGCATTGGCTCGAACCTGAGCCCGCTCGACGACTCTCATATCTGCGCCGGGTAGGAACGACTTGGGACCATGCACATCCTCCGGAATCGCCTCGAGGTGAATGAGACTGCGGGCTCCAAGCAAGCGCTCGAGATTGGCCTTGGCCAGCTCCGCATCGCGGAGATTGCCATTCTCGTACCCAATAACGAAGTGGTACGTCCCGCCGTAATGATCGTCGATGCCCTGACGCATCTTTTCGAGCCAAGCTTGCAGCTCTGCTTCCTTGTCGGCAACAGTGTCATTGCTGTCCGAAGCATCAGCATCGTCAGCTCCTTCTTCGTTCGCTTCGGCAAACGCATGCTTCCAATCTCCGTCCGCGTCCTTTTGCGGTCCGTAATGAGTAGGAATTTCACGCAACACGTTCCAAGGTCGGAGTCCAGTCGGCTCCAGAATTGTCGCCATTTGCTCGAAAGAAAGGCAGCGATCCATATCCGGTATGCCCCGCTGCGCTGCGCTGCTCTCTCCCTGCCCATGAAGATGCGCGATGTAGATCGGACATTCATCAAATTGCGATGATTGACCCTTTTCTGCGAGTGTCCGAGCATCTGGGGCCAATAGGGACAAGTTGTATTGTCGTGCAATGGTCGTGTACTCTTCTCCCAAGGCGAGATCTCGCTCGACGGCAAATGTAAATGCGCGGTTTTCATTCCGAGGAAATGCATAACCCGTCGTGGATTTTGGACCCTTCTCTGGCTTACGAGCCCAAACGTGCTTGTGATGCGAGACGACGACGACAGGAAGGGGACGTCCGGGATAGGTCTCGACACTTACGGTAATGCCAAGGCTAAATTGGAACTCTTTGTCTCTGGCAACCACGACAAACGGGTCGGTCATGAGGCGCGCCTTGCGATACTTTAGATCGCTGGACACAACACGACGCAACGGTGGTGCGTGCGGATAAACGGTTTTTCCTGCGAGATGGCACGCTACAAAATCGGCAAGGTCTGCATACTGCGTGCGTGTCGTCGACAATGCCGTCCCCACACGCCGATTGCTATCCCATTGAAATACCTCAACAAACTCCCGCTGAGCATCGATCGCGGCCCCATCGAGCGCCAAGCGTCGCAGGATTGAAGCACTATCCGTGTCAATATGTTTCAATGCGAGGACCGCCTCCTGGACCCAGCTCGCTACAGCCGCGTTTGCACTCTTCGCGGCGTCGTGATCGGGAGTCGTCGTCGCGAGAAGATCTCGGTCGGCACCATATTGACCAAGGGAGCTGTCCACACGAATGGCGCCTGCATCTCGTACTTGCAGCCGCAGTCTCAAATCGCGAATGGGCAAGCTTGCGTTGCGGTCGCGATCGCGAAGCGACAACCGCAATTTGTCCAGTAGGCTCCGCGCTTGCAACGTCCAGGAAACGCGTGTGATGTCCATCTTTGGATTGTGGACTTGTTCAAACGCAAGTGCAGTGGGTCGAGGATTTCTTGCGCGGGCTTTGAGGGGTCGTTCTGTCATGTTCTACTCCAGATCCAAATCGCCAAAATCTTCCATGGCCGTCGGCAGGACGAATTCATCGTCGTCGTCACCTACGTCCCCAAGCCATCCAGTATTAAGTCCATCGATATCGTCAAATGCGGAGGAAAACGGACCATACAATGCGGTCAAGACCGCTCGCTCCGTTAAATCAGCGTGATTCAAATACATGCGGAGCAGGTTGCGCATCGTGACTAGAACACTGCTGCGCTCGGAATCGATTTCGCCAATTGCGCTTCGAGGAGCCCAGGCAGCATCGACGAAATAGATTTCCGCCGGGCTGTTCCCACGAATGGCACGTCCGATCATCTGCAAAATCGGAATGATGAGGTCGGCGCTGAATGGTCGTACTTCACTTGCAGGCAAAAAACTTGCTTGCAGCGGTTGCGCCAAGAGACGCATCACTCGCTGGTACAATCCCTGGCGTCGGTTGCGATACTCTGCGGCAACATCCGCCAAAGAATGTGACGGAAATTCTTGCATATCGAAATGCTCAGTTTCTTGCGCAATCGTGGAAAGCATCAATCTCAAATCCCCAGCGACTGGATGCGGACGGGTCAAGAAATACACACTTCCAATGGCAGCGCGTCCCTTGTCCTCGTCCTGGGTATGGAAGACGATGTTGATGCCACGACCCAGGGCAGCCAAAGGAAAAACTACAACGTGCACATCCTCCTCGTGGCCCAAGCTTTCGACTTGCCCGCGTAGCATGTAGCGCTCGTGTGATCCAACCGATTCAGGCAGGGTTCGTAATATGCCGCGAGTTTTCTCCGCCAGCATTTGGTTAATGCGCGCAATTTCCTTGACTACAATTCTCACTTGGTCATAGGAATTGACGACAAGTGCGCACTTGCGTGCTCGACCCCTTGAAGTGCTCATGGCATTAGCGCTTCGTTCCAATGCGCAGGAGCCACCTACCGAGGGTTTTGCAAGATGCGCAACCATGTGCCTGAGGTTTTCGAGTTGATTCAAACCGGCTCCACTGAACCTCATTGGTTCTTTGCGAATTGGGTGTGGTATCGGCATGAAGCGAAGCGTGAGTTGAACGTCGTCTTGTCTCCGCGGACGAAGGACATAATTGGGTACAACGTCAACATGGTATGCCGGGCTGTCGGGGAGCCATGACGTCGCGCTCGCAAGAAGAACATTGGCGCCGTGTTCATGCATGCGATGGAGCAAGAGCCGCGGTGTCGTATCGAGGACGAGGTAATCAATGGCATACCCGCTTCCACTCTCATTCGCCCGATAGCGGACGCTGCTGAATGTGCCGAGAAGGCCCCGAGGGACGAGGTGCTGAAGAGCCCTGCTCGCATTTCGATTGGCAATTGGATCCGGAAGAATCCCCTGTAAAGCGAGCAGTCGATTGTGCCGGGCCAATTCCTGATACGCAGCAATAGTAAAACCCACAGCGACGAGAACTCGCGCAGTTGGTGCAAGCTCGTCTTTCTTTTTCGGATCGATAAGATGGGCGAAATGTCCCGCGAGCGCATCGAGTTCGTCGGAAAGATCGTTGCTCCGCCACAGGGCGTGTAAATAATCTTCGAATGCATCAACCAAGGTTTTCCAGTCCGCCTCGGCCGCCGCTTCTTGTAATCCGAGGGGAGGGGCAATTTGTCGCATGCGCGTGCCTAATTTTTTGTCACGAAAAAAAGCCGAATACATAGCGCTATCCCAGAATGCATAGATAGCGCTTCGGCTTGCACTATCCACGGAGCGATTGCCAATTCGAATGGCTCGCTTGATCAAGAAGTTGGTCGTCAGAAGTCGATTTTGCAGCTCGAGCTCGGAACCATCGCGAACGTGACGTTCGTAATTGTCAATTTCTTCGTGAAAACGTATCAGGTGGCGTTCAAATGTATTAGCTGCGTAATGATGTGGATATAACTCTTTCCTTGCGGGAGAAGACAAATTGCCCGTCATCGCTCGCTCGGTGAGTTTCTGCGCTTCGATGTGGATGCTTTCCGGAGTGCCGCCTAATCTCAAGGTAATAGCCCCGTATTCGTCGAGCACGCGCTGACTTTCGTCGACTTCATCAAAAACCACCAAATCAAAGGTTTGCGCAATGATCTCGAAATATTGGAGGCGTACATCGACCGTGTGCGCAGGAACCTGGGTATCGGCGCTCCGAATGTGTCCAAGCCAGACATTGGCGTGCACGAGTTCGCGTTGATTTTTCACGCGCCCGCATCGACTCCATAGAGGGCAAAGATGCGCCGTATCTTTTTCTGGTAAGTGTATATTCTCGCAAGGAGCATCTGTTGGCAGCCAGTGTTTTTCCCAGGTTTCCATTTCGTTTGCTGCAAATGCTGGCAATGGACACGTTTGGGCGAACAAATCGGCCCCTGTTCGGCTCTCGCCAAACCCTTGATGACCTTGTGTTGCGATGAGCTCAGCAAGCCGTTCCCCATGCGTCTGGTGGGTTTTCGGGGAACGTCCCACGAGCAAAGCGGCGCGAACGGCATAATGACGGAGGCGTTCGAGATATTCACGTGCAGTCTCGATGTTCGTAAAGAATACTGCTACGCGTCGGCCTTCTTGTGCCAAATACGCACATAAAAGCGAAATGAGCGTCGTCTTACCTGCCCCTGGAATTCCAATCAAATGCTGAAGGCCGCGCAAATCTAGAATGTCGGTATCTTCTAAGCCTCTACTCCCGCGTTTTTGTAAACGGATTATGTTATCGAGCCGGTCTAACCAATTCTCCGGTTTGCGCCCATCATGCGAGTCCATTTCATCGAGTCGTCGTGCCGTCGCGCGCAGCGCTTCGAGCGTTACCACGAGGTCGGGTCTCTCTGTGCGCGAGAGGTCATGTTTTTCGGGAAGCGGGACGTTGAGTCCCGTCAATCTTATTGGAACGTCATGGTGTTTCGAATCTCGAAAAAGCCGCGCGACGAGATCTCCACATGGTGCAAGACGTTTTCCGTGGTCAGGTCGGTCATGGGGTGTAGTCAGTTTGTCGCGGGCTGATTTAATCCGCGCGTTCTGCCCTGGTGCAGGTCGAAATGCGAGGGTAGTGAGATCGATAATGTAGCTCGGGTCGATGCGGTTGTTTTTTGCATGCGCATGAAGATCTTTGACGGCCCGTTGCACGGCACGGCGAGTCAGAATGCTATCGAGTCGGCGCCTAGCATTGCGAATGGCAATTGTGTGCTCCGTGCATTGGTAGCTGGTTTCGATGGATCGCGCTCCGCTCATGAGCAGCGGTAAATGCTCAAGCGTGCTCTCTCCCAATAAATCCATGAGCACGCACCCCCATAGAATGCGCTCCGGTCCGTTCCACGTGATTTCAGCCATGACTGTGCGCCCTCTTGGTCAATTCCTCGATAGTATCCTGCGCGCTCATGATTTCGATCACGTCGCGGATTGAAGATACAAGGTGTTCTCTTAATCGAATCATATACGACTCATCGACAGTACGGCGGCCGGCGATCGCCAAGATTCTTCGTGGGTAAATGCGCAAGCCCCCAAGATCACGGTTGAGCTTCCGCGCCAATCGAGCTGGATCGCGGTAGTCTTTGACGTCGATGCCAATATCGTTGCCTATCGATACATCGCACCGATCGACATGCGGGTAAAGGCACACGACGGTGCCATGAACTCCACGCAACTCGTGAAAAATGCGGAGTTCCTCCTGAGCGGGGTCGCACCAAAATTTGAGAATCGCGGGGCGCGCAATGAAGGCGTTGGCCAGACGAATACGTTCTCCCACGATGGCCGATCGTTGGAAATACCTGCACGAGGCGAGGACGCATGAACCGTCTCGTCCGATAAAACCACGACATCGACCACAACGCAGCACGGAGCCATTCACGGCGAGATCCGCGTGCGCAGGTTCGTAAACCATCTCGAGAAAACGCGCGACCTCCGCTGGAAGGTGCGGATCATTGCCGATACTTCGCCGTTCCTCATTCGTCGCCAGTGGGTGCTCCGCAATGAAACGTCTGACCCGCGTATACGCGGAGGCACGTTCTTCTGCTGGAAGTTTGTCGAGTGCACTCATGAGCTCACGGTGCAAATGTCGCTCGACGAGGTCATCGAGATGGCCGCTCTGTTCCGCAATGGTCTCGCAATCGTCGCTCGGAACGACGTAGTCAGGATCGATGAGGATTGCGTCCGCATATTCCGCGTGCATTGCAATGGGCGGCGGCGCCCATGCGCGAAGTGGTTGCTTGCAGCGCGCGAGTAGTTCGTGGACACTAGCAACCTGATCGTCCTGCCCGCTTTCGATATAAAGGCGTGCGAAGTGCGCTTGTGCCTGTCGCAACGCGCGTGGAATGCCCTGGGGACCGTCCACGTCGTTCGTCACGCCAACGATTTTGCCCTGCTGAATGCGCCGGAACTGTTGCAGGATGCCCCATGCCAATAGGACAACCGCCCTTTCCGCCTCGGGCCCGGGGGAGGGGGCCGAACGCAGCGGCATCGCCGGCATCTGGATGGCTTCGACAAGCTCCTCGTCCGTAAGCAGGCGAAGGTGGTCCTTGATAAGCGAGACAGGAAAGTCTCGGTCGCGGAGCTGCTTGGCACGAATGGTCTCGAGCAGGTTGCGCGCAGTCAACTTACGTCCCGCTTTGGTTAAAACCTCTTCGTTGCGCCAGTCACGAAGTGCTCGCTCGGTGGGAGGTTCAACAGAAACGCCGAGCGCCGTGATGAGTTCGGCGATCGTCACAACAGCGTCGCGTGGACTTCCTTGCCAGTTTCTGTAGCGGTCGAACGTGCTCACGCCGCCAACTAAGCACGTGCCAGAGCGGGTGTCAAGATCAGAAATGTAAAAGCCACCTATGGTGGCAGTTTGTGTGTCCTCGCGACGAGGGCTTGGTGAAGCCAGTGGCGTGAGTTTCGTTGATATCAACCGCTTAGCGATGTGTTGTTGCCTGTCATACCTCTACGGGGGAACCGAGGGCTCCATGATGCGATGGCTTCCTTCACCAGGTGGCGCGATTACGGCAGCGCAAGATTGGCAGACACAAAATCGACCACATGCGCCGAATTCAAACTCGCACAAACGTTCCCGCACACAATCCCCTCACTGTCGTCTGCGGCCCCTTTATCAGTAGCCATTGCTCGAATAGCGCCGACGAATCGACTCCAGCATCCCCAGCGCTCTCGAGCCGTGCTTGGTGACTCGGGCCGCCTTCTTGCAGAAAGTACCTTCGGCGCCCCACGATCAACACCAGCCGCCCGTCCGTGCCTCGTTCGAAAAGCACTGGGCGACCTGGCCCAAGATCGGTGAACGCCTTCCAATCAGCATCGGATGCCATTACCTGAAGCGTTTGCGCTGCTGGCCATTGCGTGATCCACCCCGCCGTAAGCTTTTGGAGATCGGCGTGGCTTGGCGATACAATAAGCCTCATTGGCGCAGCACGAATGAGCCCGTCGAAAAAGGCGTATGCTCGTTGCACAAGCCGCGTTTCGACCAGACGCACGCCCATTTCAACGCCCGACGTCAAACCATGCTGGGCGTCGAAATTCGCTGAAAATAGTACAGCTTCTTTTCCGTCCGCAATGACGCATTTGGCGTGATTGACGTCGTCGGCGACAACCGTGCAACCCAACGCTGCAAATTCACCAGCGTCGCGGCGTTGCGAGAATACGTGATTTCGTGCTCGTACGAGCAACCGCACACGCCCGCCCGTTCGTTTGCGAAAGCGCTCGATTTCCGATAACAGTATTTCACGTTGGGCGGCCATGTCCGTCAAACTAAACGACGCGAGCAGCAAATCCCGCTTTGCTTGCTTGATGGCTTCCCGGGATGCCTCCAGAATGCCGTGGTCGGTGTGATGCGTCCAGATGGCGCATTGCCGATGTACGGGTTCGGGAATCACGCGAAATGGTGGTGTCGTTTTCGCGCGTTTTGCAACAGTGTACGCAACACTCGGAGCCACTTCCCAGGTGCATTCATGCCACAGCCGGGCAAACAATTGTGCAACTCGTGCAACTTCGCCTTTGTTTTGCAGGACGAGGCCAATCTCCGAGGTCTTTGTAAACGCGCTCGACTCCAGGTTCGCACTTGAAATTAAGGCAATTTCATCGTCGACAATGACGAACTTGGCGTGACAACTGTCGTGTCCACGGACATAAAGGCCCCGCTCGACGAGGGGGCCAAATTGCTTTTGGAGCGCCTGTTTGTCGGCGCCCGCGTCGTCTTCAATCTCCGCATGACCCTTGGCCAATGACTTCTCATCGACCAGCGTGATGACGTAAACGCTGCCTCGTAACCGGTCCACCGCATCGAAGAGGGCCTCAAAAAGTTCTTCGTCACCAATCCGAAAACTCGCAATGAAGATTTTTCGTCGAGCTCGGCGGATTATCTCGAGGAGCCTAGCTTTCAACGTGGACTGCTCCCCTTGGTGGGTCCACACCAAACGGTCGCTTGCGAAGCTGTCAAACGGTGTTTCCAGCGAACTCGCGGCAAACGTGCCCGCTGCCAGTGAACGCACGAAGTAGGCGCCCGAAACGGGGCGCGAGGCCACGTCGAACATGTCAGCCATACGCAAAGTCCTCCTCCGCGCGCTGCTGATAAATGGCCATGAAACGTTTCAATCGCCAGAGCCGGTCTTCAACGAGGTTCCGCGTCACCGGCACCCATGTCGAAGTCGGGTAACGTTCACGCGCCCATCGTAAGTGTTCCGTCCAGTTTTGGTCGGAATGCGGTAGCCTCTGGTTTTCCATTCGCCGCCCGATGGCATCTACTGCAAACAGCGCCGATGTTTGCGCGTCTACAGGCTCGAATGACAATTGGATGTCAACCTTGGCCGTCGACGAGCAAGCGGAAATCGTACAGGGTTCGGTTAGCCAGCGGTCTTCGGCGAGGGCATTCGCCTCCGGTTGCGTTACGCCAATGCGCCACGAGAAAGCCATTCCCGCAGACTGTACATACGCAGCAGATAGTGTCGGAAGACCAGCTACGGAACCACGAAAAATATCTCGAAATGCGTCTGTCAGGGATATCCACTCTCGCACCAACGGCAATTCACCGAAAAGCTTGACTTCTTCACTCTCCAAAGCGCGTTTTCTGACACCCCAGATCCTCAGGTTTGCGGCGGTATCGTTTCCCGTACCATCGACAATGCCACGGGCATAATAGCAAGGTATGAGTTTGGGCCACGACGGCGGCTTCGACCACAACTCGGTTTGAACCCCGAGAATACGGTGTGCATGCCCCACGACACGATTTTCCAATATTCGGCGGGCGACGAAACTGGGCACATCCTTCGATCGGTCCACATCTGCGCGAAAAGGCGCTTGGCACCGCGGCCGGAGCCTTTTCGCCACGCGCAGCAGTTGTCGAGCCGCCTCCTGGTTCGCCATAATAACGTCGTGCCGCGGGAAATACACCAATGTCAGTGAACGAAGATGCTCTTCTTCGATGTTTTTCGTGGCCAGCATTTGTACGGCTTGGGCTGCATCGACCACGTATTCTCCCGGGTGAACCTCCACGAATGCGCGACGACGTACGAGTTTTTCGGCGCTCGCCGCAATCACTTGGGCAGGAACGTCCGTCGCTTGTTGCAATTCATCAAAGGTGAATCGCCGCAACTCGCTCCCGGCCTCCAAGAGGAACACCTCCATTCGGCCAAGCTGCCGCGGCTCGACAACGCGCAGAGGCACATTCTCCCACACCAAAAACGGAACAAGCGCTTCCCGAACGATGGCACGAGCGGACCTCGTAAAAGGAAGCTCATTGGGTGCAAGCTCCAAATGAACAGGACCTTGCGGGTTTTCCAATGCGGCGGGGTCGAGGCTGAAGTCACCGACGTTCATCGTTGCTTTCGCCTTTCGCCGAAGTCGTGAACCATTTGCATGTCGCTTGAATGATTCTCGAATAAATCAAAAAGATGTTCATAAAAGGGCTGATACTTACCGAGTTTTTCCAATGTAGGCTTATGCCCGACGAGCACGAGTGCTCGGCGGGCGCGCGTAAACGCAACGTTGAGTCGTCGCGGATCACGGAGCCACAACCCGAACTTTTCGCTCAGCTCGTGCCGCGGGGGTCTCGCACGGCAGAAACTGATGAATACGACGTCGCTTTCTTGGCCCTGGATTCGGTCGATCGCATCAATGACCCGGAACTGGAGCTTCTGATGGGCCTTGGCGCGTTTGTCGAGCAATGAGCGAATAAGTCTCGATTGTTCGCGATAAAAACAAAGAATACTGACGGACGTTTGTCCGGGATTACGGCGCTGGTTCAGCTCGTTTTCGAAATGGTCGCATGCGTCTGCGATCCACCGAGCCTCGAGCTCGTTGATGAAGCCCGTGCCCACCAACTTTTCCGCAGCTTCTTTGCGTCGAAATGCCGTATTGAGAAACGTCACAGGGCACGGAAAGTCATACGAAACGAATGGACGTACACCAAGCCGATTCAAGATTGCGGCATCGGGGCTTCTGTATGCGCCTTGGTAGATCGGCTTTCGCACGAAACGCGCGATCGGGTCGATCATTCGTCGTTGCTCACTCAAGCGAATGCGCATGGTTTTGGGGCAAGCAGCAACCCCGCGCTCGAATGTGCTTTGAATCAGAAAATGCCGAATGAGCCGAATCAATTCTCGATGTGGTTCGTCGCCGTCCTCTGGCATTGCATCAAGTGCAAGATTGAAAGGTCGGCGATAGTCTCGTTCCCATTCGTCACTCGTATGCAATGGCTCGGCAATGTCAAGCACCGACTGGACACGAAATGCATGAAGCTGCTCTTCTTCCGCCCATTCTTGGGCAAGTCGCTCCACGGCACTCGGCAAATCCGGTGCCAAGTTTCGGTCCACCATCGAACACGCCACCATTGCCAGCAGCAGATATTCTACACTCGGTTCAACATGAGGTGGCAATTGATGCTCGTCACCCACCAGGATCCATCGTTTCGCCCGCACCGCGCCAATCAAAAACTCCGCATCCGTGACGCGGCTCGCTTCGTCCACGATGAGCGTATCGACGTTGCCGATATGCGCGAACTTTTGCTTCGCCACACCAACGGTAGTCGCACAAATCAAATTGGCAGCCTGTAAAAGTGCGGTACCAATTTCTTCCTCGAATGCAGTTTCGGCGCCAGGCTCCTGTCCTGCTGCGAGCCACCGGTTTTCGATACGTTCGAGCGCTTCGATTCTGCCAACATCGGCATCCAATTGCGCTTTACGTCGCGTCCAAAATTGAGCAGAATCTTCGCGTCGTTGCAACACTTTCCCGACGAGGGCATTGCGAGCTGTTTCGTAGACGAACCCTCGAAGACTTGGTTCCACTTTGGTCGCGTCCCAGCTCAAACGTACGGGTAATACACTGGATTTCTTCGCGACACGGCGCAAGACTTCGTCCACAGCAACGTGTGTTGTCGAAAGCAAGAGCACCCGCTCACCGCGACGAACCAAACGCTGCACAATTTCCGTAATGACAGTGGTTTTTCCCGTACCTGGTGGCCCCTGAATGAAAAATGCGTGTGGGGTCAAGACGGCGCCGTCGACAGCACGTCGTTGTTCTTCCGTGAGGTCATCGTTCAGCACTTCGCCATCTGTTGCCACCGCAGGGCGCGTGCCCGGAACGAGCTCCTTTGGCGCAGCGAGCAATGCTCGCAAATCGTCCCAATTCCCCGCGAGTTCTTTATCGAGGAATTGTTTCAATGCTCGCTTATGTGCGCTCAGGGCAAACCGCGTCTCTTGCTCGATCTTGGCGTGTTCTCCGACTTTGGGTAGGGGTCCGTCCGGAGCATCCATTTCGATGATCTTGCCATCGATTTCTCGAATTTGCGTGGCGAATACGCGCCCATTGGGAAATTCGACGTTGACACGCGTGTCCGCTCGCCAGCCTTTCAGAGAAGCGTCCGTTTCCACGCGCAAAACGCGATCGGCTTCCGCATCGGCCCACGTTGTTCCGTCGGAGGCCAGCACGTTGCCTTCGACCGTGATTGGCGGGGTGAGCTTCGAGCGTCGCCGGAGTATCTCGAGTAGCTCACCAAGTGCTTGATACCGCCAAAGTCCTCGCGTATCGTCGGGCCCTTCGGTGGCTTCGTTGCGCTCGAAGGGTGGCGGCGAATCGAGCGTGCTGTGGGCGTTTCGATACGCTTCCAGCAGTGCCAAGTGGGCATCTACCGATCCTGGTACTTCTTCCCAAACGGGTCGGAGGCTTATTCCGCGAAAGGGGGCCTTGGCGATCGCAATTGGCTGCGGATGAACGTCAATCCTGGTGAGCGCTACGAGCCGCCCGCCGGATTTTTGCCCACTTTTGGGGTTTGCCCAGATTTTGAAGCTGGCAGATTCGAGGATGTAATAATTTCCTCCGGTGGCCGGCTTCTTTTGTAGAAAGTATCCGTTCGCAAAATCGGCCTCGATATCAGCAATTGTGCAACCGATCTCGGCGAGCCGCTCCTTTAGCGTCGGAAAATAACTCAATGCGAGCGGCGTGCTCGCGTCGTACTTCAAGCCGGTCAGTTCCTCGATCCACGTTTGCGGGATATCGAGTGTCCGTTCGAACTCCGGTTCGGTCATGCGGTGCCAATCCTCAAAAAGCGCAATCGCTCAATGGCTTGATCGAACGGCATTGGCTCATTGTTGAGCGTCCAATACGCTTTGAGAAAGCGTTCCGCCGGTTCACGGAGATTTCTGCAATTCTTTTCGCTGACGCTCTGGTAGCCGTGCGCCAAAATCGACAGATTCCGACTCGTAAATAGGCCGGGTAACGAGGATACCGGTCCGCGCTGGTCGTAGCCGCTGCTTTTGAGTAACTCGTCATCAAGTGCCCGCAACAAAAGCGTACCATCCAAACATGCAATCGGATCAGGAAGTGCGATTTGACTCTTGTCCTTGGGAAATAGGTCACGGCGGGCTTTCACGAATTTTTGCCGCAATGCCTCCCCATCAGGATCGATCAGTGCATAGTCCGGTTTTTCGCAGGAAAACCCCTCGTACTTCTGCTCGAGTCGGCTCGCAATCGAGGCTTCGATTGTTCGGTAGAATAAAAGCGCCGAAAAATCATATCGTTTTTGTGCGAAATTCGCTTCGGCAAGGAGGAACAACGTCATGACGCGTGCGGTGCGTTCTTCTTTCACCAGGCGTTCGACGAAATCCAGTTGCGACAGGAGCCGTTCACGGTATTCATGTGCCACTGGTTCGTCCAAGTGGTCACGCACCTTTGGCAAGGCGTGTTTCAATCCATCGATATCGAGGTTACGCCATGCTTCGTAAAATGCAGACACGTCGCGCAGGAACCGCGCTCGAGCAGGCTGGTTGAGCTTTTCTGCAAGGTGTTTGTAACGTGAATGTGCGACGTCGTATGCGCCTAAATTGAAATCTTGCTCCGCCTGTCGTTGCTCTGCTGTGCCATACCGTTGAAAGGGGCTATCGAGCAGCATGATGTCCTCTGTTCCCGGCACAGCGACACGTCGCCGTTTGTCGAACTCATTGTTGACGTAACAAATGCGCAAATCGAGTTCCAGCGCTGCCATGGCTGCTCCAGCGCTCATCAATTTTTTCCCGCCCGTAATATCGACCAGCGTTTCGCCGAAAATTACATTCGAGCTCAACCCAGAGCGCCGTTTGCGGTGCGCTTTGACGCGATTGCAAACGAGTTCAAAGACCGACATGTCCTCGGTATTGCACCATTCGTGTGAAAATTGGCTGTGACGAATTCCAAGGTGGTCCGACAAATACTTGCCAATGATGTCGATATTTTCGCGAAGTGGATAGGACGAAATCACGAGGATTTCTTGCGCTTGAAAAACGCCCGCGGTGATGATTGTCGTTTCCGGGGTCATTCCCGCGACGCTGACGAGCAGGTCGACTTTCGGAAGCTTGCCGTTTTCTCGGAGTTTTTCGCGGGCACGTTCGATGACGGGTTTGGCGAGATGGTCGAGCCAATACTTGCGGGCCTGAACTTGCGGATCGCCATCACCATAGCTTTCTTTTCCGTCGAGAATATCGCCGTGCCTTTCGCACAGCTTTAGTAGCTCTTGCGTGGTGTCATCCATTGTCGTCGGGTGTGCTTAGGTTGGCAGTCTGCCGCCGGGCCGGGCAAGGTGCGAACGCTTTGTGCGGGCGTCAAGTGCAAGCGCCTTGATTTCATGAACACAAAAAGCCGTCCATGCTGGATTCCCGAGTCGCACTTGAGCACCCACGACGTGCCGACGGATGATGTAGGAAGAACGAGGTCGCGTCCTCACGCGCCTTCGAGAGATCTCCTACTCCGCTGCGGAAAAGCTTGGAGGTGACTTTCCGCCGTGCTGGGCAGCGATTTCGCATGGGGCGATTCACTGAGAACGGAATCGCTTGCTGCAAAATAACGAACCCGCGCAACAAAATCTCTAGACGCCGTGTCGTTGGGGCGCGTACTGTGCACGCCCAGGCATGCTCAACGTACCACACGCATTGGGTAGAAGCGATGAACAACGCGCTCGAGAGTACCAACTTTGACAGCTTCAGGGAGTTCCGGCGTGCGACAGCCAATGAACGCATCTACGTGATTGGCATCGACGGCTGCGATCTCATGCAACGGCGAGTGGTTTGCGATGGTATGCATTCTTGCGCTTTTGCCGGTTCAAGATTTCGCGTAGGGGGTGAGCACCGATGACCGCACAACTACTGGGTCCCTTCCTCACCGACCTCGATAAACGAGCTGAAGTCAAGGGGGCGCGCGATCCGCTTGGCATTCAGTCGATCTGGAGCAAACTCGGTCGCTATGTCGTCGGGAACTTGACCACGGTCACCACATCCGTTCGCGATTTCAGTACGCTTCTCATCGGCCTTTATCTTGCCGAACGTGTTGCTGAACTCGAAACGCAAAAAAGTCACCTCGCCACGTTCCTGCAATGGGAGCAATTGGCTGGTTACGCGCGAGCGAGTCATGGGGATGGAGCATTTCGCGGAATTGACCGTGTCAATCGTAGATTGAGTGAGAGCAAACTGGTGACCCTGTCCGGTGATCGTCGGGATCAAATACTGGCCGACCAAAAGATCACCGGCGTTTGGGGATTGTATACCGTTGCCGCGCGAGCCTCGGGGTTTGTCGAAGGAGATATCCCGCGCCTTACTCCTGCGGCGCGCGAGCTTGTCGAAACGGTTTATTTGCCACGCATGGCCGAGGTCATGCCGGAATGTCGCGAAGGCCGTGCGCTGGTCAAACTATTGAAGGAACCCTCGATTCGCATTGAAATTGCAGGCAAGCATAAACAATTGTCCGACGCCGTCGCTAAATCTCTTGCACCCAAGCTTCAACGTGACGAATGCGCTGTGTTGCGGAAACACCTCGTGAGAGGCGGCCTCGACGATTCGACCGAAGGACGCCAAGCCACGCTCGGTGGACTTCTTGTCCAGCCACCGTTTGTCGAAGCGGAATTTGCATTCACGCCATCTGCTGTACTGGAACTCGAACGGCGAGCATTAAAGGAACACAGCGATGGCAGTCTCGCCACGTATCTCGCGCGCATTCGTCATTGTGAGTCGCTCATGGCGCCGGCGTCGGCATTGTTTTTATTCGTGCTTGCGAGACACGAATCATCGGTCGACGAAATAGCGTCGAGCGTGCGAAAGACCTGGGGCAAATCGATAACCACCGTCGATATCGATGCAATCGCGAAGCTCGAACAGGATTTGACCGACGCATCTCGAAGCAAGGCAAGCGCGACACGATGGATGCAAACGGCTGTGGCGCTTCGGGAGGGCGATTATGCGCAAGCGGTGCGGCTGTTGCTCGCCCAAAATGCATTCGTGATGCAGGCACGAGGCGGCGCGGCGCCGTGGGCGGAAGAGCGGAAGGATAAAATTGTCGTCCGATTTCATGGTGATTTCGACGAGTTACCGCACGCGAAAAAGCTCCCGAACTTGTGGACCTTTGCGTATTTCTTGAATGCCCTGCGCGTCATTGCGATTGCGGTGCACAAGGGGAACACATGAAAGCTCGAGATACCAACATACCGCGTTCCGTGCTTTCTCAGGCGTTTGCGGATCGAATGGGTGATCGGCAGCTCGTTGCCGCGCTTTTCACGACCTACAAGTTCGACCCAGGATTTTTCCAACAGCACATCTTGGCGGACTTTTTGGACATACAATTGAATGCCGCTACTGCGATACGCTGGCAACAGCTCGAAGATCGAATTCGCGATTCGAACCTACATATTGCGGTGTATTACGACCAAAATGGTCTCGAATCAGTGGATGATGGCGGAGTAAAACTCGATATACAGCGCATTCCGATTCGAATGACCAACGGGGCCATTTTTCACACGAAAAATGTGTTCGCCCTCGTCGAACCGGAAACGCACGATGATGAAGGCAATCGGCCACGGGCATTACTCGTCGCATGCCTATCGGCGAATCTCACCAAGGCTGGCTGGTGGGAAAACGTCGAGGTTTGCCATATCGAGGAAATTCCGCAAAATGGAACGACGTGGCTCAAAGACGATTTGCTAGTATTCTTGGATCGTGTTCGCAAGTTGTCGAGCTTTGAAGAGAATCAATCCGCGCTGGACGATATTTACAGGTTTCTCAAAGACGAACGTGTTGTTCAGCGCCAACGTCAATCTGGTCATCTATTGCCGACACGATTTTACCACGGTCCAGAATCCCTGAGTGAATTTCTCGACAATGCCGCGGGGGACCGACTTCGTGGTACGCACCTCGAAATCATTTCGCCCTATTTCGACGGCAAGGGTAGCTCTCCTCCCCTGAAAGAGTTGCTCGATCGATTCGAGCCGCAAAGCGTACACCTCCATTTGCCTCGCGGACGTCAAAACGAGGCGACATGCAATGAAAAGCTCTACCACCACATCGAGTCGCTTCCCGATGTTGCCTGGGCGCGATTGCCCGACGATTTGTTACGCTCGGGAAATGCCACAGACGCCGCTCCGAGATTCGTGCACGCCAAAGTGTATCGGTTTTTCCAAGCGCAACCGAAACGAGAGATCTTGTTTGTCGGATCGGCAAACCTGACAACTGCCGCGCACGCAAAGGGGGGAAACCTCGAATCGGGGTTTCTTGTGGAAATCGACCCTCCACGACGTCCAGAGCCATGGATGACGCCGGAGTCGACGCCTCCGACACGATTTGTTTCAACCAGTGAAAACGAAAATTCGTCGGCTTCGATCGGAACCAAATTACGCTTGCGATACCATTGGGACAAATGCGTCGCTGAAGTTTATTGGGACGACAAGGGCCATTCTCCGGAACTCGAAGTCAAAGCGCAAGGGGAATTGGTATTTGCTGTATATCCCCTGGCACCGATGGAATGGATGGTGTTGCCCGGGGATGTCGCGAAACGTATGGCGACCATTTTACGTGGTGCCTCGTTGTTTCTCGTGTACGGCGAGGGCGACAATCCAGGCGTTTTGCTCGTTCAAGAAGAAGGAATGCATTGTCGGCCGTCGATCTTGCAAG
>WBZU01001246.1_pt1 | contig 19521 bp, 16 predicted proteins | sample 5204311 | NCBI WGS metagenome assembly WBZU01 (sample SAMN12344359, study PRJNA552823) | activated sludge metagenome | biome: Activated sludge suspended growth; feature: Nitrification reactor; material: Wastewater; isolation source: activated sludge from nitrification reactor of wastewater... | reverse complement strand
ACAAGGGCGGTACCGGCAAGACCACCCTCTCGCACATGCTGTGCCAGGGCCTCGGCCTGCTTGGCCAGCGTGCTGCCTGCGTGCTCACCGACACGTCGCGCGAGCCGCTGGTACCCGCCGGACGGCGCTACGTGCTGGCCGACGCGCGCACACGCGACTCGCTGACCAAGGTGGTCGACAAGCTGCGCACGCTGGAGAACTGGATCGGGGTCATCGACGGCGGCGGCAACCGCACCGAGATGGACCGCAAGCTCTACGCGCTCTCCGACCTCGTGCTGCTGCCGTTCCGCGAGTCGCACGAAGACATCCGCACCGTGCTGCGCGACCTCGAGATGTTCCCGCGCGCCTACGCGATCCCCACGCAGTGGCCCACCAACCCCTGGCAGCGCGAGGCCGCCGACCGCAGCGTGGCGCGCCTGCTCGGCGCGCACCGCGATCGCATCCTGCGCCCGGTCAACGCGCTCTCCTCCACCAAGCTGCTGCTGCAGAAGCAACTGCCCGAGCAGCTGCCGACCCCGCTCGCCAACGCCTGCCGCGCGGTCGCGCGCCAACTGCTGGAAGTGCTGGAGATCGACTTCATCGACCACAACGAGGACACCGCCGGCGAAGAGCAGGATGAGCGCCTGTCGCCCGCCGAGATGCCGATGCGCCTGGTCGGCGGCGCTCGACGATCGCACTGAGCCGCGAATCGCGGCACGACGATTCTCTCAGGACTCCTCGTTCCTGCGCGAGAGCAGCACCAGCGCCTGGCTGCGGCTGCTCACCCCCAGCGCGCGGTAGATCGCCGTCATGTGCACCTTCACCGTCCCCTCGGTGAGGCCCAGCCGACTGGCAATCTCGCGATTGCTGCCCCCTGTGGCGAGGAGTTCCATCACCCTGGCCTGGGCGAGGGTCACCCCGTAGCGCTCGGCGGAGCGACGCGTGCGGGCGCTCGTCGCGGACGGACTGGCACGCGGCGTCGGCATGCCGCCCTCCAGGACTTCGCGCACGGCCTGGGCCAGCACCTCGCCGGAACTCGCCTTGGAGACGAAGCCAGAGGCGCCGGCCGCGAGGGCGCGGCGCACCGCGGCGTCGTCGTCCATCGCCGACACCACGATCGCCGGCAGGTCGGGGTAGCGCTTCGCCAGCACGCCGAGCAGCGAGAACCCGCTCGCCCCCGGCAGCATCAGGTCGATGATCGCCAGATCGACGTCGTCATGCGCCTCGAGCAAGGCCAGCGCCTCGTCCGCGCGCGCCGACTCGAGACACACCAGGTCGGGCTCCAGGCGCCCGATGCGCTGCGCCATCGCCTCGCGCACCAGCGCATGATCTTCCACGATCAGGATCTTCGTCATACCCTCCCCTCCGCGTGCCTCTTTCCGCACCGAACATAGCATGAGGCGGCCGCCGGGCTTCACGCTCCATGCGAGCGCAAGCGCTACGCCGGCGCCGATAAACGCAGGAAAATCGACTCCCCGGGCGGAGTCCCACCGTCGGCAAGCCTCGCAGAACGGTCTTGCCGTCCACGGCTCGCCCCGCCCCACCGGAGGCCCTCGCCATGCCCGCCCCTTCCTGCCCTGCCGAACCCCGCAATGCCGTGCCGAGGAGGCGGCCTTGATCCACCGTTGGGGCATCCGCGCCCGCGTCACGCTGGTCGCCTTCATCCCGATGCTGGTCCTGGCCGGCCTGATGACGGCGACCCACACCACGCTGCGCCTGGGCGAACTCGACAACGCCTTGCGCGCACGCGCTCAGGCCTACGTCCGCCAGACCGCGGTGGCGAGCGAGTACCCGCTGTTCATCGGCGACCACATCGCCCTGCAGCAGCTGCTCGACAGCCTGCTGCTCGAGGAGGACATGGCGGCACTCGCGCTCATCGCACCGGACCGCAGCCTGATCGCCCGGGCGGGCAGTTTCGAGCACACCACGCCGCCACAGGCGGCCGTCGCGGGCACGACGCGGAGCGCAGGTCGCCTGCGCATCGTCGAGCCGATCCGCCCGCGCCCGCTGCCGATCGACGCCGTGTCCGATCCCGTGCCGGCGGACGAACTCCTCGCCACCCTCATCATCGAGATGTCCCTGGAACGCCTCGACCAGCGCCGCGCCGAGCTGTTGTGGATCGCCGCCGGCTGGATGCTGATGGTCGCCGTCGGCAGTCTCGCGCTCGCAAGGGGGATGAGCTACAGCGTCAGCGGCCCGATCCGCAACATCGCGGACACCGTGCTCCGCATCGGCCGCGGCGAACTCGACCGCCGTGTCCCGGTGGTCGGCGGTGGCACGCTGCGCATCCTGGCCGAGGGCGTGAACGAGATGGCCGGGCGCCTGAGCACCGCGCACGCATCGATGTCGCGCCAGATCGAAGAGGCGACCGCCGAGCTGCGCGCACGTCGCGACGAGGCCGAACGCGCCAGCATCGCCAAGTCGCGCTTCCTCGCCGCCGCCAGCCACGACCTGCGCCAGCCGCTGCATGCGCTCGGGCTGTTCGTGTCCGAGCTCTCCCAGCACGAGCTCGACGCGGGCAGCCGGCAGATCCTCGAGCGCATCACGGCCGCGGCCGAGACCATGGACGGCCTGCTCGGCAGCCTGCTGGACATCTCGCGACTCGATTCGGGTGCGCTCACCCCGGTGCCGCAATCCTTCGACCTGCAGGCGCGCCTCGAGCGTCTGGTCGCCGGTCAGTCGGCCGTCGCCGCCGAGCGCGGGCTCGACCTGCACCTGCGCTGTGCGCCCTGTCGCGCCCACACCGATCCGCTGCTCCTCGACCGCATCCTCGCCAATCTGTTGTCGAATGCCATCCGCCACACCCCGCACGGCCGCGTGCTGGTCGCCTGCCGGCGTCGCGGCGACCGGCTGCGCGTGGAGGTACGCGACAACGGCCCCGGCATCGCGGCGGAATCGCAGGAACTGATCTTTCACGAGTTCGTCCAGCTCGACAATCCGGAGCGCGGCCAGGACAAGGGCCTCGGGCTCGGGCTGGCGATCGTGCGCCGCCTCAGCACCCTGCTCCGGCTGCCGCTCGACCTGCGCTCGCGGCCCGGCCACGGGACGGTGTTCGCGGTGGAGGTCCCCGCCGCACAGCCGGAAGGCGCCTCCCGGGCGCATACGCCGGGCAGCTTCGAAGGGGTCCGGGTACAGCTTGCCGGCGCGGATCCCGCCGCCCTCGAGGCGACCGCCGAGCTGCTCGCCGACTGGGGCTGCACGGTGGACGACGGCACCCGCACGGCGCCGGCGGACGACCGCCCCCACGGCACCGAGCTGCTGATCCTCGCGCCGGTGCCCGCCGGCACGGCCGACGGCCTTGTCCTGCTCGCAGCCCTGCGCATGCGCCCCGACCTGGCCGACGTGCCCGCGATCCTGCTCGTCGTCGACAGCACCGACGAGCAGCGCGATCGCGCCCGCACCCTGAATGCCCATCTGCTCGCCCGTCCGCTGCGCCCCTCGCGCCTGCGCGCCCTCATGAACCGCCTGCTCGGCGCGCGCGACGGCGATGGAGCGCAGGGCAGCGGCATCGGGTAATATTGTTCCGTCACCTCAACCCCCCGAACGGAGCAGCCCGATGTCCAATGACCAGAACGCCCAGGATCCGCTCGAGTTCGTGCGCGGCATGTGGAACCAGATGGGTTTCTCCCTGCCCGGCATGGTCACGCCCACGCTCGATGTCGATGAGCTGGACAAGCGCATCACCGACATGCGCGCGGTCGAGGGCTGGCTCAAGATGAACCTGAACATGCTGCAGATGAGCATCCAGGGACTCGAGATGCAGCGCGCCGCGCTCGCCGCGGTCAAGGCGATGAGCCAACAGGCCCAGCAGGCAGGCGAAGGCGGCGGCGCGACCGAGCCCGGAGCCAATCCCTTCGCCGCCGCGGCGGCGATGTGGCCGTGGAACCTGATGGGCGCGCAGGCGGCCGCCACGCCCGCTCCCGCGACCCCGGCCGAAGCGAAGGAAGGCGCGCGCGGCACCCGCCGCAAGCCGGCCACCGACAAGTAATCGACCCGCCGCGGGCTACACCACGCCCGCGCCCCGCAGCCGGGCAAGCTCCTCGGCATCCACGCCGAGCGCCTCCAGGATCGCATCCGTATCCGCCCCCGCACACGCCGGTGCCGGCGCGTCGGGCATCGGCGGCATCCCGCCCAGACGCACCGCCGCGCCGGCGTGGCACAGGCCGTTCGTCTCCACCACCATGCCGCGTGCGCGCAGCTGCGGGTCGCGCAGGCTCTCCTCCAGGCGCAACACGGGCGTCACGCAGCAATCGACCGGGTCGAACACCTCCACCCACTCGCGCTGGCTGCGTCCGCGGAAGATCGTCGCAAGCTCGCCCCGCACGCGTGCTCCGTCCGCCCCGGTGGCGAGATGCCCCGGGATCAGGTCCGCACGCCCGAGCGTAGTGCACAGCAGCCCCCAGAACTTCTCCTCCAGCGCACCCACCGCCATGTAGCGGCCGTCCGCGGTCTCATACACGCCGTAGCAGGGCACCCCGCCGGTGAGCAGGTCCTCGCCGCGCGGCCGCACGCCACCGTGGGCAAGCACCTCGGCGAGCGGGAAGATCATGTGCGCGAACGCGGCGTCGGTCATCGACACGTCGACCTCGCGGCCGCGGCCGCTGCGGCGCGCGTCGAACAGCGCCACCAAGATGCCCATCACCGCGCCCATGGTGCCGCCGAGCAGGTCGCCGATCTGCAGGTTCGACAGCGCCGGCGCGCCGCCGGCGCAGCCGATCTGGTCGAGCACGCCGGCGTAGCCGAGATAGTTGATGTCGTGACCGGCACGCAGTGCGTACGGCCCGGTCTGTCCGTAGCCGCTGATGCTGCACAGCACTACGCGCGGATTGCGCTCGGCGAGCACGGCGTAGCCGAGGCCGAGGCGCTCCATCACCCCCGGGCGGAAGCCCTCGACCACCACATCGGCGCTTTCCACCAGACGCAGGAACAGCGCACGCCCCGCCTCCTGCTTGAGGTCGAGCCGCAGGCTGCGCTTGTTGCGGTTCACCAGTTGGTAGAACCAGCTGGTGTCGCCCCCCATCGCGCCCATCGTGCGCGCGTAGTCGCCGGCACCGGTGTCTTCCACCTTGATCACCTCGGCGCCGTAGTCGGCCAGGTGCTGGGTGGCGAGCGGCCCGGGCAGCAGCCGGGTGAGGTCGAGGATGCGCACGCCGGCGAGCGGCGCGCGTGCGGGAGCGTTCGATGCGGGGTTCATGTGCGCGTCCATCGTTTTGCGGGAAGACGGCAGTATGCCAGCGCGCGCCGCAGGGAGAGGCCGGGGAGCCCCTCCGGCTACTCGTACGCGCGCACGTCGTCGATGACCTTGCCGTCGTTCGCGAGGGCGCCGGTGGGAAGAAAGGCCACCTCGCCGCGCAGCTTGGTCAGCTCGCGGATGCTCGCCGCGACCGCTCCGGCGAGTGCCTCGCTGCCACCGCCGGCGACCTCGCACATCAGCGTCATGCGATCGTTGAGCTCGGGGTTGTCCACCACCAGGCGCGCGCGGGTGATCTCGGGGTGGCGGCGCACCACCTGCGCGATCTGTCCCGGATGCACGAACATGCCCTTGACCTTGGTGGTCTGGTCGGCGCGTCCCATCCAGCCCTTGATGCGCAGGTTGGTGCGCCCGCAGGGCGAGGCGCCGGGCAATACCGCAGAGAGATCGCCGGTACCGAAGCGGATCAGCGGATAGTCCGGGTTGAAGGTGGTCACCACCACCTCGCCCACCTCGCCCGGCGCTACCGGGTCGCCGGTGCCCGGGCGAACGATCTCGAGCAGGATGTCCTCGTCCGCCACCATGCCCTGGCGCGCAGGGGTCTCGTAGGCGATCAGGCCGATGTCGGCGGTGGCGTAGGCTTGGTAGGCCGCGATGCCACGCGCGGCGAAGACCTCGCGCATGCTGGGCGGAAAGGCCTCGCCGGAGACGAAGGCCTTGGCGAACGACACCCGTACGCCGAGCTCGTCCGCCTTGTCGAGCAGGATGCGCAGGAAGGACGGCGTGCCCACGTAGGCGTTGGGCTGCAGGTCGGCGATCGCCGCGAGCTGCTGCTCGGTCTGGCCGACGCCGGCGGGAAAGACGGTGCAGCCGAGCGCGTGCGCGGCCGTCTCCATCATCGAGCCGGCGGGCGTGAAGTGGTACGAGAAGGTGTTGTGCACCAGGTCGCCGGCACGGAAGCCCGCGGCGAACAGCGCGCGCGCCAGGCGATAGTAGTCGGGCCGTGCGCCTTCGGGTTCGTAGAGCGGGCCGGGCGAGGCGAACACCCGCCTGCACGCCGCCCCCCAGCCCACCGCCGAAAAGCCGCCGAAGGGGCGCGCCGCCTTCTGCAGCTCGAGCAGTTCCGACTTGCGTATGACCGGCAGCGTGGCGAGCGCCTCGCGACTGGTGACCGAATCCGGGTCGACGTCGGCCAGCAGGCGGCCGAAGGCGGGCGCGGCGGCGCGCGCATGGGCGATCTGCGCCGGCAGGCGGCTCAGCAGCTCGCGCTCGCGCGCCTCGGGATCGCGGGTCTCGCGCGTGTCGTGGAAGTTCATCTCGGCTCCCCTGCTCGATGCATTGTCGGGTGATGTCGCGGCGGCGGTGGCGCTCAGCTCAGCCAGCGCTTGCGGCGGCGATAGTGCTTGATGTCGCGGAAGCTCTTGCGGCCCTCGCCCGCCAGACCGAGGTAGAACTCCTTGACGTCCTCGTTGCTGGCCAGATCCTTGGCGGCACCTTCCATCACGATGCGGCCGTTTTCCATGATGTAGCCGAAGTCGGCATAGCGCAGCGCGACCATGGTGTTCTGTTCTGCGAGCAGGAAGCTCACCCTTTCCTTGGTGTTGAGATCCTTGACGATCTCGAACACCTCTTCCACGATCAGCGGCGCAAGGCCCATCGAGGGCTCGTCGAGCAGCACCAGCTTGGGCTTGGCCATCAGCGCACGACCGATCGCGCACATCTGCTGTTCGCCACCCGAGGTGTAGGCGGCCTGGCTGTTCCGTCGCGTCTTCAGGCGCGGGAAATAGTTGTAGACCTTCTCCAGCGTCTCTTCGACCGCGGCCTTGCCGTCGCTGCGGGTGTAGGCGCCGGTGCGCAGGTTTTCTTCGATGGTGAGGTGGCCGAAGCAATGCCGCCCCTCCATGACCTGGACGACACCGCGCTTGACGAGGTCCGCCGGCGTCAGCGCATCCACGCGTTCGCCGTTGTAATCCACCGAGCCCTTGGTCACCTCGCCACGCTCGCCCTTGAGCAGGCTGCTCACCGCGCGCAGCGTGGTGGTCTTGCCGGCGCCGTTGCCACCGAGCAGGGCGACGATGCTGCCCTCCTGCACCGACAGCGACACACCCTTCAGCACCAGGATGACGTGGTTGTAGATGACCTCGATGTTGTTGACGCTGAGGAAGGCCGGATTGGGAGCGTTCATGTTCGATTCCAGGAAAAGGCCTCCGCACCGCGCGGCGCGGAGGCACGTTTCAACTCAGTTTCAATTTACTGCGCGCACTGCTCCGCGGTACGGCGCTGCAGATTCTTCTCGGCGGCGTACTTCGAGGCCGCCTCGAGCACCATCGGCCGCAGCACCTTGTCGTCGGCCTGATACCAGTCGGAGCTGAACGCCCACTTGCTGCCATCCCACGTATGCACGCGCACCCACGACGAGCCCATGTGGTCGGTGCACGACGTCTGCACCGGGCGCATCACGCCGGCAAAACCCATCGCATCGAGCTTGCCCTGGTCGAGGTTGAGGTTCTCCAGGCCCCAGCGCACCTGCTCGCCGGTCATGACCTTGCCCTTGCCGTAGCGCTCCTGCGCCTGCCGCACGCCTTCGACACCCAGCATCGCCGAGATCAGGCCGCGCATGTACAGCACCGAGCCCACCTCCTCCTTCGGGCCGGTGCCCTGGCCCTTGTCATGCACCATCGCCAGCATGTCCTTGACGACCTTGCTGTTGGGCTCCGCGCCGTGCTGAAGCGTCAGGGCGCTGTAGCCCTTGGCACCCGCGCCGACGTCCTTGACGTCCGGCTCGGCGCCCGCCCACCAGATGCCGAGCATCTTCTCGCGCGGGTAGCCCGTGGCCTGGGCCTCCTTGATCGCGGTCGAGTTCATCACGCCCCAGCCCCACAGCAGCACATGGTCGGGACGATCGCGGCGGATCTGCAGCCAGGTCGCCTTCTGCTCCACGCCGGGGTGGGCTACCGGCAGCAGCTGCAGCTCGAAGCCATGCATCTTCGCGCGCTCCTGCAGCAGCGGGATCGGCTCCTTGCCGAAGGGGCTGTCGTGATAGACCAGCGCGATCTTCTTGCCCTTGAGCTTGTCCAGCCCGCCCTCCTGCTTGCCGATATGCTGGATCGCGACGTCGGCGCCCACCCAGTACGAGCCCAGCAGCGGGAAGTTCCAGGTGAACACCGAGCCGTCCTGCGACTCGCTGCGGCCGTAGCCGGCGGTGATCAGCGGGATCTTGTCCACGGTGGCCTTGTCGGTGAGCGCAAAGGTCACGCCGGTCGACAGGCTCTGGAACAGGGTGGCGTTCTTGCCCTTCAAACGCTCGTAGCACTCCACCCCGCGGTCGGTGGCGTAGCCGAACTCGCACTCCTCGTAGGTCAGCTTGACGCCGTTGATGCCGCCCTGGGCATTGATCAGCTTGAGGTAATCGACATAGCCGTTCGCCCATGGGTTGCCGTTGGCGGCATAGGCGCCGGTCCGATACACCAGCACCGGGAAGAACTGATCCTGCGCCTGAGCTTGCGCGGCGGTGGAGAACACGGCGGACGACAGGCCCACCGAGGCGATGGCGGCCGCGAGGGCCAGGTTGCGGAATTTCATGAGTCTCCTCCTTTTATAGGCTTCTTGGGCACTGCGGGAAATGGCGCTGCATCAGTGCGGGAACGGCCACAGGCGCAGCTTCTGCTTCGCGATCGACCACAGTCGGGCGAGGCCATGCGGCTCGACGATCAGGAAGAAGATGATCAGCGAACCGAAGATGATGAGTTCGGCATGCGAGATGCCGGCGGTCGACACGGTGACACCGACCAGGCTTCCGAGCAGGGGCAGGAACTGGTTGAGGAAGATGGGCAGGATCACGATGAAGGCGGCGCCGAAGAAGCTGCCCATGATCGAGCCCATGCCGCCGATGATCACCATGAACAGCAGCTGGAAGGAGCGATCGACCGAGAACGCCGCCGGCTCCCACGAACCCAGGTGCACGAAGCCCCACAGCGCACCGGCCACGCCGACGAAGAAGGAGCTCACCGCGAACGCCGACAGCTTGGCGAACATCGGGCGGATGCCGATCACCTCGGCCGCCACGTCCATGTCGCGGATCGCCATCCACTGGCGGCCGATCGCGGCGCGGGTGAGGTTCTTGGCGATGAACGCGAACGCGATCACGAAGGCGAGGCAGAACAGATACTTCTCGGTCGGCGAGTCGATCACCCAGCCCAGCATCTCCAGCTTGGCGACCGACACCGAGCCGGACGACGAATGGTTGGTGAACCAGCCGATGCGCAGGAAGGCCCAGTCGCACAGGAACTGCGCCGCCAGCGTCGCCACCGCGAGGTAGAGGCCGCGCACGCGCAGGCTGGGAATGCCGAACAGGATGCCGAAGGCTGCAGCCGACACGCCGCCCAGCAGCATCGCCAGCACCAGCGGCATGCCGTCGATGCGCACCATGAAGTTGTACGCCGCATATGCCCCGATCGCCATGAAGGCCCCCGCCCCCAGGGTGATCTGGCCACAATAGCCCACCAGCAGGTTGACCCCGAGCGCGGCGAGCGACAGCACCAGGAAGGGGATCAGGATGGCGCGGAACATGTACTCGTCGGCCAGCATCGGCACGGCGAGTGCGGCAAAGGCGATCAGCCCCCAGACGAACCACTTGTCCTGGGCGATGGTGAAGATCTGTTGGTCGGCCGCGTAGCTCGTCTTGAACTGGCCGTTTTCGCGATAGAACACTGTGTTGTCTCCCGGTCAGACGCGGTTGATGATCTTTTCGCCGAACAGGCCCTGCGGCCGGAACAGCAGCACGATCAACGCCATCACGTAGGCGAACCAGATCTCGATGCCGCCGCCGACGTAGGGTCCGAGATAGACCTCGGAGAGCTTCTCGCCGACGCCGATGATGAGGCCGCCGACGATCGCGCCCGGCACCGAGGTCAGGCCGCCGAGGATCACCACCGGCAGCGCGCGCAGCGCCACGGTGACGAGCGAGAACTGCACGCCCATCTTCGAGCCCCAGATGATGCCGGCCACCAGGGCCACCAGGCCGGCCACGCACCACACGATCACCCAGGTCTTGTTGAGCGGGATGCCCACCGATTGCGCGGCCTGGTGGTCGTCGGCCACCGCGCGCAGCGCGCGGCCGATCGCGGTCTTCTGGAAGAACACCGTGAGCCCGGCGACCAGCACGGCAGCGAGCGCCGCTGCGATGAAGTCTTCCTTGTTGATCAGCACGCCGCCCTCGAAGAGGCCTTCGAACATGATCACCGGATCCTTGGGCATGCCGACGTCGATCGAGTAGATCTCGCTGCCGAAGAAGGTCTGGCCGAGGCCCTCGAGCACGTAGGCGATGCCCAGCGTGACCATCAGCAGCGTGGCGCCCTCCTGGTTCACCAGCTTGCGCAGCACGAAGCGCTCCACCGCCCAGGCCACCACAAACATCACCGCGCCGGCGCCGACGATGCCGATCACGTTGGCGAGGAAGAGGCTGTCGCCGCCCAGTGCGGCGTTGCTCCACTCGGAGAAGCGCGCCATCGCCAGCGCGGCGACCAGCACCATCGCGCCCTGGGCGAAGTTGAACACGCCCGAGGCCTTGAAGATGAGCACGAAGCCCAGGGCCACCAGCGAATACAGCATGCCGGTCATCAGCCCGCCCAACATCGTTTCAATGAAAAATGCCATGACTCGCTCCGCTCAATGCCCGCTGCCGAGATAGGCGTTGATGACATCCTGGTTGTTGCGCACCTCGTCGGGTGTGCCGTCGCCGATCTTCTTGCCGTAATCGAGCACCACGACGCGGTCGGAGATGTCCATCACCACGCCCATGTCGTGCTCGATGAGCACGATCGTGGTGCCGAACTGGTCGCTGATGTCGAGGATGAAGCGGCACATGTCCTGCTTTTCCTCGACGTTCATGCCCGCCATCGGCTCGTCGAGGAGCAGGATCTGCGGCTCCATCGCCAGCGCGCGGCCGAGGTCGACGCGCTTCTGCAGGCCGTAGGGCAGCGCGCCCACCGGGGTCTTGCGGATGTGCTGGATCTCGAGGAAGTCGACGATCTCCTCGACCTTCTCGCGGTGTGCGATCTCCTCGCGCAGCGCCGGGCCGAGCCACAGCGCCTGCTGGAAGAGGTTGCACTTCATCTTGAGATTGCGCCCGGTCATGATGTTGTCGAGCACGCTCATGCCCTTGAACAGCGCGATGTTCTGGAAGGTGCGCGCGATGCCCTGCTGGGCCGCCATGTGCGGCTCCATCTTCTGGCGCTGCTGCCCGCGGAACATGATCCTGCCTTCCTGCGGGTGATACACGCCGTTGATCACGTTGAGCATCGAGCTCTTGCCCGCGCCGTTGGGGCCGATGATGGCGCGCACCTCATGCTCGCGGATGTTGAAGCTGATGTCGGTCAGCGCCTTTACACCGCCGAAGCGCAGCGAGATGTTCTGCAGGTCGAGGATGACCTCGCCCTGGCGACGGCCCGAAGGCGTGGTGGTGGCAGCGGAATTCATGTCGGTCATGTCCATTCTTCGTCCCCTCAGGCCGCGCGCTTGCCGGCCTGCGGCGCGAAGGTCTTCACCTCCTCGATGCGCAGGTCGGCCGAGACCTTGCCGGTGCGGCCGTCCTCGTACTTGACCTGGGTCTCGATGAACTGGGTCTTGCGGCCTTCGAACATCGCCTCGATCAGCACGCCGTACTTCTCGGCGATGAAATTGCGCCGCACCTTGCGCGTGCGCGTGAGCTCGCCGTCGTCGGCGTCGAGCTCCTTGTGCAGGATCAGGAAGCGCTTGATCTGCGAGCCGCTCATGTTGGGGTCGGCGGCGAGGTCGGCGTTGACCTTCTCGACGCAGTCGCGGATCAGCTCGTACACCGCAGCCTGCTGGGCGAGGTCGGTGTAGCCGGAGTAGGCCATGCCCTTCTTCTCGGCCCAGTTGCCCACCGCCTCGAGGTCGATGTTGATGAAGGCGGTAGCGAATTCCTTGCCGGCACCGAAGGTCACCGCCTCCTTGATGTGCTGGAAGAACTTGAGCTTGTTCTCGATGTAGTTGGGCGCGAACATCGTGCCGTCGGCCATCTTGCCGACGTCCTTGGCACGGTCGATGATCTTCAGGTGGCCGTCGGCGTCGAAGAAGCCGGCGTCGCCGGTCATGAAGTAGCCCTCGGCGTTGATCGACTCGGCGGTCGCGTCGGGGCGCTTGTAGTAGGCCTTGAGCAGCATCGGCCCCTTGACCAGGATCTCGCCGTTGTCGGCGAGCTTGACCTCTACGAAGGGTGCCGGCTTGCCGACCGAATCCAGCTTGATCTCGCCGTCGGGCTGCAGGCACACGTAGGCGCAGGTCTCGGTCTGGCCGTAGAGCTGCTTGAGGTTGATGCCGATCGAGCGGTAGAAGCGGAACAGGTCGGGCCCGATCGCCGCGCCGGCCGTGTAGGCCACGCGGATGCGGCTCATGCCGAGCACGTTCTTCAGCGGCCCATACACCAGCAGGTTGCCCAGCCAGTACTGGAAGCGATCGCCACCCGACACCGGCTTGCCATCCAGGATGTCGGCGCCGCAGCGCCGCGCCACGTCCATGAAGTGATGGAAGATCTTGCGCTTGAGGCTGCCGGCGTCTTCCATGCGGATCATCACCTGGGTCAGCAGGTTCTCGAACACGCGCGGCGGGGCGAAGTAATAGGTGGGTCCGATCTCGCGCAGATCGTTCATCACCGTCTCGCCCGACTCCGGGCAGTTGATCGTGAAGCCCGCCACCGTGGCCTGCGCGAACGAGAACAGGTGGTCGCCCACCCAGGCCATCGGCAGGTAGGACAGGATGTCCTCCTTGTCGGTGAGCTTGTCGAACTGGATCGCGCCGCGCGCCGCGGCGATGAAGGCGCCGTGGGTCTGGCACACGCCCTTGGGCTTGCCGGTGGTGCCCGACGTGTACAGCATGATCGAGATGTCGTCGGAGGCGCCCTTGTCGATCTCGCCGTCGAGGAAGTCAGGCTGGTTGCGGTCGTGGATGCGCCCCATCTCCTGCAGCTCGTCCAGGCCCATCAGCAGGGTCTGGGTGTAATGGCGCATGCCACGGGGGTCGTCGTAGATCACATGCGCGAGCAGCGGCGCATCGGGCTGGATCTCGACCATCTTGTCCACCTGCTCCTGGTCCTCGACCACGGCGAACTTGATCTCGGCGTCCTGCAGCACGTAGGCCATCTCCTGGGCCACCGCGTCCTGGTACATCATCACCGGGATGCCGCCCAGGCACTGGCAGGCCGCCACCGACCAGTACAGCCGCGGGCGGTTGTCGCCCACCACCGCGAGGCGGTCGCCGCGCTTGAAGCCGAGCTGCGCCAGCCCGCAGGCGATCGCGCGCACGTTCTCGGCCACTTGCGCCCAGGTATAGGTCTGCCAGATGCCGTATTCCTTCTCGCGCATCGCCGGCTGCTGGGGGCGCGCCTTGGCGTGGTGCATCAGCCAGCGCGGAAAGGTGTCCGGCCCTGCTCCGCCCTGTCCGGGCTCGGACGCGCTCGTGCGTGTGTCCATGCCACACTCCTCCTTTGGTCTTGTCCTGTCTGTCTCCGCACCCGGGCCCCTGGTGCTTTTTGTCAGGGCCCGGGCGGGACGCGCGAACGCGTCCGTTCCAGTTCAGGCTGGAGTGTGGCAAGCCACTTTTGCGCAACTGTTTGTGGAATGTACTGAATTGTTGCAGGCCGCCTGCGTACCCGCGGCCGGCCCTCAGACCGGGAACGCGAAGCCGTACTGCGACTTTCCGGCCTGTCGGCCGATCCCGCGCGTGACGCCACGCCCGACCCGCTTGGCGCTACCGACCGCGGCGATGCCGCCCCCCAACAGCCGGCCGACGGCGGGCTCAGGGACCAAGGCGCAGCACCACCCGCGCGCGGGGATCGTCGGGGACGAGATCGACGAACGCGATCGCATCCGGATCCTGGGCGACCCGCGAAATCGCGGCCGCGCTGTCGGCGACCCGCAGCGGCGGTTGTGTCCGCCCGGAGAACTGCAATCGCGCCCAGTACGCGTTGATCTCGGCGATGTCGCGCCCGAGCAGGCGGCGATAGAAGCTTGCGCGCAACGGTTCCACTTCGACCACGTTGGCGCGCGCCCCCGAAGGCAGCATCTTCACGCGCCCGAGGAAGAGATGGCTGGCCTGCTCGCGACTCAGGGCGGAAATGCCGCTGTCGCGATTGACGATGAGGACGAGTTCCTCAGCCGCCACGTCGTGCGTCGGGAGCAGCAGCACGAGGAGCGCAGCGACGAGCGTATGAATTCGCATGGCCGGACGCTCAGAAGACGAAATCCAGCGTTGCGGAAAACACCGTCGGCGAGCGCGGGCCGGTGACGAAACCACGATCGTCGAGCAGCGCGGAGGAACGCTTCGCGTCGATGCGATCGAACTGCAGCTTCAAGGCCATGTTGTCGGCGAAGTCATAGCGCACGCCCACGCCGATGGTGGTCTGGTCGTGGCGGGTGTAGCCGTGGACGGTCTGCCAGAAACCGCGCAGCTGGCCCGCGGGGTCCAACGCCGGCGGCACGTCGAGGGCCCGATCGACAGGATCGAGGATGCTGCGCGAGCCGGTAAGGTAAGGCTTCCAGCGCCCGACCCGATAGGCGGCGGTCGCCCCCGTCCCCCAACCTTCGAAGCGCGGGTACACGGACATCGACATGTCGGTGGCCATGAGCTGCAGCGAGAACGGTCCGCGCTCCCAGCCGAGCGCCGCCCCCAGGTAACCGATCCGGTTGGACCCCGCGATCTCGGATGCGCGGGCCACGGCCTGCCCTGCGAATTCCGTCCCCGGGGCCAGGCTCGCGAGGTGACGCAGCGTGAACGGCAGCTCCCGATAGATGGCGTTGCGCGTGGACACCATGTTGCCCCAGGACAGTTTCAGGCTCAGTTCCGGCCCGATCCAGTCCAGGGTGACGCCGAAGCTGCGGCCGATCGGCACCGGATGCTCCATCCGGTTCAGGAACACGCTGCCGCGCGTACGTCCGCCGAACAGCTTGAAGCGCAGCAGGCCGTCGCCGAGCGCGTGCTGGAGGGTCGCATCCAGGCCGTCGAAGTTGTCGTAGGTCAGACGGCCGTACACGTCGGCATACGGCCTCACCGTCGTGTAGGCGTAGCCGACGTGGCGCGAGTCGCCGTCGAGGTAGATATCGGTGACCAGGCGACCGGCGCGCAGTTCGAGCCAGTCGCTGGGCACGTGCTTGACGAAGCCCCATACCAGGTGCGGTCCCCACTCGCCGTGGCGCCCCTGGTTCATGACCGCCTGCGCCATGACCGACCACTGCGGCGTCAACGCACCGTGCACCTGCAGGCCGAGCGAGCTGTCGACACCGAAGTCGAGTTCGTTCGCACGCGTGCCACGATGCTGGTCCACGCTGCGGCGGAACTGCGTATCGTCCTCGTCGTGCCAGGCGGCGCCGAGCGTGCCGAAGCCGCTCGCGCTCCAGCGCGGGGCGTCGGCCTGCACAGGCCGTCCTGCCGCCAGCGCGGCGGCGCTCGTCGCGCACAAGCTCATCGCCGCGATCGCGGCGATGCAAACGGGTCTCACGGTCGACACCGGGCAACACCTCTCCCGATCGCGGATCGGGTCCGAGTGAGCAAAAGGCTCGAAGATAGCGAGCCCACCGCCCCTCATCCCATGACATAGATCACGACTCCGCCATTTAACGCGGTTCGCGCTAGACTCGCAGTCGCCACGCGACCCCGAATGGGCACTCGTCACCCAAAGCTCCGGAAAAACACCCGATGGAACGCAAGGATTTCACCAGACCCGTCCATGTCACGACCTGGATGGCCGTGTTTCTCGCCCTCGTCGCCGCGCTCGCCGCCGCCCTGGTCCCGCAACTCAAGCACGCCTTCATCGCCAACGCCGCATTCAACGGCGTGATCCTCTTCGTCCTCGCGGTCGGCATCGCAGTCAATCTGCGCCAGGTGTGGCGGCTGCAGCGCGAGGTGCTGTGGATCGAGGAATTCCAGCACAGCGCCGGCGGCGACTCGGCCACCGGCCTGCAGCCGGTGCTGCTCGCCCCGATGGCACGTGTGCTCTCCAACCGCCGTCGCGGCCAGGCCCACCTGTCGCCGGCCTCCACCCGCTCCATCCTCGACGGCGTGCAGATCCGCCTCGAGGAGCAGCGCGACCTCTCGCGCTACCTGATCGGCCTGCTGATCTTCCTCGGCCTGCTCGGCACCTTCTGGGGCCTGCTCGCCACCATCCGGTCCATCGGCGAGATCATCGGCAGCCTGAGCGTCGGCAGCGATCCCGTCGCCATGTTCGAGGCGCTCAAGGCCAAGCTCGACGCGCCGCTCGGCGGCATGGCGACGAGCTTCTCGACCTCGCTCTTCGGCCTCGCCGGCTCGCTCGTGGTCGGCTTCCTCGACCTGCAATCCGGCCATGCACAGAACCGCTTCTACAACGAGCTCGAGGACTGGCTCTCGCACATGACCAAGCTGCCCTCCGGCGTCGGCGCCGAGGGCGAGGGCAACGTGCCCGCCTACGTCCAGGCCCTGCTCGAGCAGACCGCCGAAAGCATCGAGCGCATGCAGCGCTCGGCCGCGGAATCCGAGCGCGAGCGCCGCGCCACCGCCGAGCACCTCGGCGAGCTCAACACCCAGCTCACCCGCCTGGCCGATCTCATCGGGCGCGAATCGCGCGACCTGTCCACGCTGTCCACCACCCAGGACGAGCTGCGCGGGCTGCTGCGCCAGCTCGCCCAGCAGCCCGCCCAGGGCGTGCAATTCACCGAAGACCTGCGCGCCGAGTTGCGCCTGCTGTCGCGCACGATCGGCGCCGCGCTCGGTGGTGCCGGCGCCGGCAAGGCGGACTGAGCCATGGCCCGACTCGCGCGCCGCCGGCCGCTGGATTTCTGGCCCGGCTTCGTCGACGCCCTCGCCTCGCTGCTGATGGTGATGGTGTTCGTGATCCTGATCTTCGTCATCGGCCAGTTCGTGCTCGCCGACGCGGTGAGCGGCCGCGACCGCGCGCTCGCCCAGCTCGAGGCCGAGCTCGCCACCCTCGCCAGGACACTGAGCCTGGAACAGAGCGCGCGCCAACGAGCGGAGGCCGAGGTCGGCGAGCTCTCGGCCTCGCTGAGCGCCGCCCGGCGCGAGAGCGAAGCGCGCGGCAACGAGCTGCTCGCCGCGCGCGACGAGCTCCACGCCGCCCAGGACGAGGCGCGCAGCCGCCGCGAGGAGGCTGCGCGCCTCGTTGCCGACATCGAGGCCCTGCAGCGCCTGAAGACCGAGCTCGAGGCCGAGGCCGCCCGCCTGGCGAGCGCACTCGACACCTCGGAGCGCGGCCTGAAGGAACACAAGGAGATGTCCGCCGCCGCGATCGCCCAGGTCGAGTTGCTCAATCGCCAGCTCGCCGCGGTGCGCGAGCAACTCGAGCAGCTCAATGCGGCACTCGACGCCGCCAAGCTCGCGGCCAAGGACAAGGATCTGAAGCTCGAGGAGCTCGGCCGCGAGCTCAACCTGGCGCTTGCCGGCCGCGTCAAGGAACTCGCACGTTACCGCTCCGAGTTCTTCGGCCGCCTGCAGGAGGTGCTCGGCAAGCGCAAGGACGTGCAGATCGTCGGCGACCGCTTCGTCTTCTCCAGCGAGGTGCTGTTCGCCTCCGCCTCGGACGAGGTCAGCGCCGACGGCATGGTCCAGCTCACCCGCCTGGCCGAGACGCTGAAGACGCTGTCCGCCGACATGCCCAAGGACCTGCCCTGGGTCCTGCAGGTGGACGGCCACACCGACCGCCGCCCGATCGCCACCGCCCGCTTCCCGTCGAACTGGGAGCTATCGACAGCCCGCGCCCTCGCCATCGTCAAGTTCCTGCGCGGCCAGGGCATCCCGCCCGAGCGCCTGGCCGCGACCGGCTACGGGGAGTTCCACCCGCTCGATGCGCGCAGCACCGAGGAAGCCTACACGCGCAACCGCCGCATCGAGCTCAAGCTGACAAGCCGGTGAGGCGATGCCGCGCAGGAGGCGACGCACAGGGGCACGACGTCAGGAGCAAGGCGTCCCCCCTTCCCGCTTCGCCTGCTCCAGGTCGCGGACGACCAGCGACAGCGCCTCGGTCGACAACAACACCTCGACCAGCGAAAGCACCAACGACACCGCGAGCGTCACGATGCTGGTGCCGAACATCCATTTGCCGGCCACCTCGGCCTCGAGGAAGAGCGCGAGCATGGACAGCGCGCAGAGCAGGAAGCTCAGCACGCCAAAGCCTTGCATGTACTGGGTGAGGGTGATCCGGCGCTTGAGCCCGGGGAGCTGGCACTGCACCAGCGCGGCGCCGCGATCGGGCGAGGCGTTGAGCTGGCGGATCACCTGGGCAAGCGTGAGGAAGCGGTTGGTGTAGGCGAGCAGCAGCAGCGAGATCGCCGGGAAGAGCAAGGCGGGGGTGGTGAGGTTCATGGCTGCGGGCGCGTTCGGGGACGGCCGCCATTGTCACACACCGCACGATCGCGACTTGCGTCGCTCCCACATATCGCGACTCGCGTTGCTCCTTCCGCCACCTCCCGAAGCGCGGTGGTTTTCCGTAGGAGCGACGCGAGTCGCGATTGCAGCGTGATTACATGCTGCGGCGGTACTGCCCGCCCACCTTGTACAGCGCCTCGGTGATCTGCCCCAGCGAGCAGTAGCGCACCGCATCGACCAGCACCTCGAACACGTTGGTGTTGTCGATGACGGCCTGCTGCAGCTTGGCCTGCCACTTGGGCGCCTGGTCCTTGTTGCGGGCGTGGAAGTCGGCAAGGCGCTTCAACTGGCCCTGCTTCTCCTCCTCGGTCGAACGGGCGAGCTCGATCTCCTGCTGCGCCTGGCCCTTCGGATTGAGGAAGGTGTTCACGCCGATGATCGGGTAGGAGCCGTCGTGCTTCTTGTGCTCGTAGTAGAGCGACTCCTCCTGGATCTTGCCGCGCTGGTAGCCGGTTTCCATGGCACCGAGCACGCCGCCACGCGACGCGATGGCCTCGAACTCCTTCAACACGGCTTCCTCGACGAGGTCGGTGAGCTCCTCGATGATGAAGGCGCCCTGGTTGGGGTTCTCGTTCTTGGCCAGGCCCCACTCGCGGTTGATGATGAGCTGGATCGCCATCGCACGCCGCACGGACTCCTCGGTCGGCGTGGTGATCGCTTCGTCGTAGGCGTTGGTATGCAGCGAGTTGCAGTTGTCGTAGATCGCGATCAGCGCCTGCAGCGTGGTGCGGATGTCGTTGAAGTCCATCTCCTGCGCGTGCAGCGAGCGGCCGGAGGTCTGCACGTGGTACTTCAGCTTCTGGCTGCGCTCGTTGGCGCCGTACTTGTTCTTCATCGCCACCGCCCAGATGCGGCGGGCGACGCGGCCGATCACCGAGTATTCCGGGTCCATGCCGTTGCTGAAGAAGAAGCTCAGGTTG
>WBZU01001244.1_pt1 | contig 19539 bp, 18 predicted proteins | sample 5204311 | NCBI WGS metagenome assembly WBZU01 (sample SAMN12344359, study PRJNA552823) | activated sludge metagenome | biome: Activated sludge suspended growth; feature: Nitrification reactor; material: Wastewater; isolation source: activated sludge from nitrification reactor of wastewater... | reverse complement strand
CCCTGCCCCGGGGTCGCCGCCCATGCGGCATCGTCAGCGCCCACCGCTACCTCCTCCGCCGCCGCCCCCTCCGCCTCCGCCGCCACCGCCGCTGCGAACCCGGTCGCGCAGCAGGCTGCGCTCCATCGCGCGCAACGCCTCGAGCTTCTGCACCGCGTCGTTCGCCTTCACCTGCTCCTCGCGCACCGCTCGGACGCGGTCCGACACCTGGACCTGCAGGACCGCGGCGATCGCCTTGACCGGCGTCGAGCCGCCGCCGCTCTTCGCGACGTTCTCGAGGAGCTGCAACGCGCGCTGGTCGTCCTGCGGGCTCGAACGCGAGAGCGTGAAGAGGACCGCCAGGCGCACGCGGTTCGCGTCGGTGCGCTCGCGGTTGAGCGCATTGGTCGCGGCGCCCAGCTCGCGCTTGACGTCCTCGGCCCCCATCGCGTTGTAGCGCTGCAGGTCCGCGATCAGCACGAGCGCCGCGACGTCCTCGGCGGGCAGCGCCGCCACGGCGGGCAGCGTTGTCGGCGCGGCCGCGGCGACCACGTTATCCGCGGGCGCGACGGCCGTCGGGGCGGCCGTCGGCGCGGCCGGGGATCCGCTCGCGCGCTCCGGCGCCGCGACGGGCCGCGAGGCCGCCGGGGCAGGCTCGGGCGGCGGCATCAGCGGCGGCGCGGGCAGCGGCGGCTCGACCGGCTCGATCGGCGGCGACTCGACGATCGGCGTCATCTCGATGATCAGCGGCGCGACGTCCTCGCCGTTGTAGAGCGTGATGTCGGAAGGCGACGTGTCGGGCAGCGACGCGCAGCCCGCGACCAGCGCGACCGCGCACGCCGGCAGCAGCGCCCGGAAACCTCCGGTCGTCGTCATTCGACGCCCGCCGCCGTGAGTCCGCGCCTCGGCGCCGCGGCGCGCTCGCCCATCGCCAGCGGCAGCACGAGGCGGAAGCAGGCGCCGCGCGCGCCGTCTGCGCGTTCGACCACGTCGATGCGGCCGCCGTGGGCGGCCGCGTACTCGCGCGCGATCGCGAGCCCGAGGCCGCTGCCCTTGACGCGCCCCTCGGCGGGCGGCGCCCCCTGGTAGAACGAGTCGAACACGCGCTCGCGCTCCCCGGGGGGAACGCCCGGTCCCTGGTCGGCGACCTCGAGGACCGCCATGCCGTCGCGCGCGCGAAGCTCCGCGGTGATGGTCCCCGACCGCGGCGAATACTTGATCGCGTTCGAGACGAGGTTGTCGACGATCGTGCGCACGCGCTCGCCGTCGCCGGTGACGACCGCCGGCTCGAGACGCGTCTCGAACGCGATCATGCGCGCGAGCGCCGCGAGCTTCTGCTCGCGCAGGACCCGGCGCACGACGTCGGGGAGCTCGACCGGGCCCACGGTCGCGGGCTCGACCGCGCGCGTCTGGTGCCAGCGGAGCAGGTCCTCGATGAGCTTCTGGAGCGAGAGCGTGTTCTCGCGCACGATCCGCACGATGTCCTGCTGCTCGCGCGTGAGCTTGCCGCCGACCTCGTCGCGCAGGAGCTCGGCCCCTTCGCGCACCGCGGTGAGCGGCGTCTTGAGCTCGTGCGACACGTGGCGCAGGAAGCGCGTCTGCTGCTCCTCGAGCTCGCTGAGCCGCGTGCGCAGCCACTCGAGCCGCTGGCCGAGGTAGCGGAGGTCCTGCGGGCCGTTGACGACGATCGCGTGGGTGAAGTCCGCCGTGCCCATCTGCCGGATCGCGAGGTCGAGCTGGCGGATCGGCCGCGCGATCAGCACGGCGAAGAGGATCGCGAGCGCGAGCGCGATCGCCGCGGTCGCGAGCGCGAGCCAGAGCCAGGTCTCGCGCGCCCGCGTCGCGGTGTCCTGCAGGCGCTCGATCGCGCGCTGCGTGAGCTGCGTCGACGCCGTCAGCATCGACTGCGCGCCGTCCACGATGCCCGCGACGCCGTCGGCGAGGCCCGCGGCGGCGTCGGGCGCGGACCGGGCCGCGCCGAGCCTCGCGAAGAGCGCCTCCTCGCTCGCGAGGAGGCGGTCGAGCGTCGCGCGCTCCGACGGCTCGAGCGGCAACGAATCGAACTGGGCCCCGGTCGCGCGGAACTCCTGGCGCACGCGACGGTAGTCGTCGAGGAGCGCCGGATCGTCGAGGATCAGCTGCTGGCGCACGACGCGCTCGAGGGTCGTCGCCTGCTCGAAGAAGAGCCGGCTCGTGCGCGCCGCCTGCGCCGCCTGCAGCACCTCGTCGCGGCTCTGCGACGCGAGGCGATCGACGGACAGCAGGAGCTCGGCGAGCGCGTACAGGAGCGGCAGGCTCACCAGCAGGAACGACAGCAGGATGAATTTGAGGAACGAGCGCGGGTAGTACACGGGGGGACGCCGGCCGCTATAATCCGCCCGATTATGACACCGCCCTGCGGCAGGGCATGCGCGGCGTGAGCGCGCCTCCCGCCTCCCGCGCCCCGGCCCGTGGTCCGGAGAAACGCCTCCCCGGCCTCTCGATCGTCGCCGCCGTCGCCTCGAACGGCGTCATCGGCGCGCGCGGGGGGCTGCCGTGGCGGCTGCCCGACGACCTCAGGCGCTTCCGCGCGCTGACGCGCGGCCACGCCGTGATCATGGGCCGCCGGACCTGGGAATCGCTCGCCGGCCCGCTCGCCGACCGGCAGAACATCGTCGTCACGACGCGGGCGGGCTACGCGGCGCCGGGCGCCGAGGTGGTCGGGGGGCTCGACGAGGCGCTCGCGAGCGTCCGGCTGCCGCCGCCCGCCTTCTGCATCGGCGGCGCGGAGCTCTACCGCGCGGCGCTGCCGAAGGCGGCATCGATGCACCTGACCGAGATCGCGCGCCCGTACGACGGGGACGTCGCGTTCCCTGCGTACGACCGCGGTCGGTGGCGCGAGGTCGCGCGCGAGCGGCGTACCGGCGAGGACGGGCTCGACTATGCGTTCGTGACCTACGAGCGCGCCGACTGACTTCACGGAGAACCCCATGTCGGGCGGACATTTCCACGTGCACGGGCCCCACGACCACGCGGTCGAGCACCAGGCGCAGCACGGCGGCGACGACTTCGCCGCGCGCATCGCCGTGATGACGGCGATCCTCGCGACGGTGGGCGCGCTGTTCGCCTACCAGGCGGGCGCGACGCAGAACGAGGCGCTGCTCTACAAGAACGAGGCGGCGATCCGCAAGACCGAGGCGTCCGACCAGTGGAACTACTACCAGGCGAAGAGCAGCAAGCAGAACCTCGCCGAGCTGGGCGCGGCGCTGACGACCGGCGAGGCCTCGGAGCGCATGCGCAGGGAGGTCGAGCGCTACAAGGCCGAGAAGGAGGAGATCCGGAAGGCCGCCGAGAAGCTCGAGGCCGAGGGCCGCGCCGCGAACGAGAAGAGCGACGCGGCGATGCACGTGCACCACCGCTGGGCTCAGGCGATGACGGTGATCCAGATCGCGATCTCGCTCGCGGCGATCACGCTGCTCACGCGCCGCCGCTGGCTGCAATTCGCGGCGTACGGCGCCGGGGCGGGCGGGATCGTGCTCGCGGTCCTCGCGGCCCTGCACGTCTGAGCGATGGGCGGGCGCGGCCAGCGCCGCGCCGGCGAAATGCGATAATCGCGCCCCTGCCTTGCCCGTGCGGCGCGCCGATGCGCCGCCGCGGCGGGCCCGATCGGCCGGGATGGCGGAACGGCAGACGCAGCGGACTCAAAATCCGCCGGTGGAAACACCGTGAGGGTTCGAGTCCCTCTCCCGGCACCCTCCGACGCGAATCGGCGCGGCGCGCCGCCCGCGCGAGCCCACCTCCGATGGACGACGCCAAGCTCACGCTCGAGGACTTCGACTACACGCTGCCCCCCGAGCTCGTCGCCCAGTCGCCGGCCGCGGCGCGCACCGGGAGCCGCCTCCTCCACGTCGACGGCGCGGCGCTCGCCGACCTCGCGTTCCCCGACCTCGTCGACCTCGTCGCCCCGCGGGACGTCGTCGTGATGAACGACACCCGCGTGCTCCGCGCGCGCGTCGCCGCGTCCAGGCCCTCGGGCGGCCGCGTCGAGGTGCTGATCGAGCGCCTGCTGCCCGGGGACGAGGCGTGGGTGCAGCTCAAGGCGAGCCACCTGCCGAAGCCTGGCGGCACGATCCTCCTTCCGGGCGGCGCATCGGCGATCGTGCTCGACCGCGACGGCGGGTTCTTCCGGCTCCGCTTCGAAGGCACCGGCCCGGTCGACGACTGGCTCGAGCGTCACGGCGAGCTCCCGCTGCCGCCCTACATCGCGCGGCCGGCCGCCGAGGCCGACGCGCGGCGCTACCAGACGGTCTACGCACGCGTGCCCGGCGCCGTCGCGGCGCCCACGGCCGGCCTGCACTTCGACGAGGCGCTGCTCGCCCGCCTCGAGGACCGCGGGGTGCGGCTCGCCCGCATCACGCTGCACGTCGGCGCGGGGACCTTCCTGCCGGTGCGCGACGCGGACCTGTCGCGGCACCGCATGCACCGCGAGCGCTATGTCGTGCCGCACGAGACGGTCGACGCGATCGCGTCGGCCCGCGCGCGGGGCGGCAGGGTGCTCGCGGTGGGCACCACGTCGTTGCGCGCGCTCGAGGCGGCCGCGGCGGGAGGAGACCTGGTCGCCGGCGCCGCCGAGACCGACCTCTTCATCCGGCCCGGGTACCGGTTCCGCGTCGTCGACCGGCTCCTGACGAACTTCCACCTGCCGAGATCGACGCTGCTGATGCTCGTCGCGGCGTTCGCGGGGCTCGAAGCGGTCCGGCGCGCCTACGCCCATGCGATCGCGTCCCGGTACCGGTTCTTCAGCTACGGCGACGCTATGCTGGTCGAACGGGCCGGTCCCGCGCCATGATGACGGGGTTTCGTCGCCGTTTGACGACAAAACCGGCGATTTGACGTCTATTCCGCAACTTTTCGGCGTCTTTCCCGATGGGCGGGACGGTCCCCGCTTGGCAACACAACCTCATTCCGGATAAGCTTGGCGCAACGTCGAAGCTCGGCGCAGGGCCGTGCGGCGCGGTCGTTTCCGCCGTCGGGTCTGCGCATACACGATTGAACATTCGAAACCGGAGGCCGACCGCGGCGACGGCGTGTCCCGTCGCCGCCCCGCCCGTCGAGGGCGCCCGCCGTCCCGGCGCGATCGCGCTGGCCGGGGCCGTGCTCGTCGCGCTCGCGCTCGCGCTGCCGGCGCACGCCGCCCAGGGCGGGAGCGGCGGTCTTCTCGGCTCCTCCGCCCCGGAGGCGAAGGACGCGAGCCAGGGCGAATCGCTCACCTACGACAGCTTCACCGGGTTCAACTGCTCGCAGGGCGCGTTCTTCACGTCCGCCGTCGGGCACCTCGACATCAAGGGCCCGGTGACCGTCGAGGGACGCACGTTCCTCGACGGCAACGCGTTCGACACCTATGCGCTCGACCTCGGGACGGGCCCCGCGACGTTCCCGACGGATTTCTCGCGGACGTTCACCTCGCCCGCACCCTCGTCGTCGACGTACAGATTCGTCTTCGACTCCCGGACGATGCAGGGCAAGCGCCTGGTCGGGCGCTCGATCACCACGATCGTCTGCCAGAACGGCGCGCTGAGCGCGTCCAACGTGTGGACGACGCTCGAGCCCGTGCCGGCCGGCCATCCCGCGACCTGGATCGCGCTCGCACTGCTGCTGGCGGGCGCCGGCGGGGTGCGGCTGCGCGCCCGGCGCGCCTGACGTTCGATTCCGCCGGATGTCGTTCTCCGTCCTGGCGACGGACGGCGCCGCGCGCCGCGGACGCCTCGCGCTCGCGCACGGCGTCGTCGAGACGCCGGTGTTCATGCCGGTCGGCACCTACGGGACGGTCAAGGCGATGTCGCCCGACGAGCTCGAGGCCCTCGGCGCCTCGATCATCCTCGGCAACACGTTCCACCTCTGGCTGCGCCCCGGCACCGACGTCGTCGCCGCGCACGGCGGCCTGCACGGGTTCATGGGCTGGCCGCGACCGATCCTCACCGACTCGGGCGGCTTCCAGGTCTTCAGTCTGGGGGCGCTGCGCAAGGTCGCCGAGGAGGGCGTGACCTTCGCCTCGCCGGTCAACGGCGACCGGCTCTTCCTCACGCCGGAGATCTCGATGGCGGTCCAGCGCGCGCTCGATTCCGACGTCGTGATGGCGTTCGACGAGTGCACGCCGTGGCCCGCGTCGCGGGACGAGGCCGCGCGGTCGATGGAGCTGTCGATGCGCTGGGCGAAGCGGTCGCGCGACGCGCACGAAGGCAACCCGAACCGGCTGTTCGGCATCGTCCAGGGCGGCATGTACGAGGACCTGCGCGACGAATCGATCGGCGCGCTCGCAGCCGTCGGCTTCGACGGCTACGCGATCGGCGGGCTGTCGGTGGGCGAGCCGAAGCCCGACATGCTGCGCGTCCTCGCGCACACCGCGCCGAGGCTGCCCGCCGACCGGCCCCGCTACCTGATGGGCGTCGGGACGCCGGAGGACATCGTCGCCGGCGTGGCCTCCGGCATCGACATGTTCGACTGCGTGCTCCCGACCCGCAACGCCCGGAACGGCTGGCTGTTCACGCGCTACGGCGACGTCAAGATCCGCAACGCGCGGCATCGCGGCGACACCGGGCCGCTCGACCCCACCTGCGCGTGCCCGACCTGCCGCCGCTATTCGCGCGCCTACCTGCACCACCTGCAGCGGGTCGGCGAGATCCTGGGGGCCAGGCTCGCGACGATCCACAACCTGCACTATTACCTGACGCTCGCCGCCGAGATCCGCGAAGCGGTCGCCGCGGGCGCGTACCCGGCGTGGTCGGCCCGCTTCCGCGAGGACCGCGCGCGGTCGGGCCCGCCCGACGACCAGTGATAGAATCGCGGGTTCGCCGAACGCCCCGATCCGCCGACGCCGTCTCCCGGCCGGCGGCCCCGGGCGGGCGGCGCCACCGACCCGGAGCTCCCGACCGTGCTGATCTCTCCCGCATACGCCCAGGCCGCCGGCGGCGCCTCGCAGGGCGACCTGCTGACCACGATGCTGCCGATGGTCGCGATCTTCGTGGTGTTCTACTTCCTGCTGATCCGCCCGCAGCAGAAGAAGGCGAAGGAGCACCGCGCGATGATCGACGCGATCGAGAAGGGCAACGAGGTCGTGACCTCCGGCGGCATCGTCGGCCGCGTCGCGAAGCTCACCGACCAGTACGTAACGGTCGAGGTCGCCCAGGGCGTCGAGATCACGCTGCAGCGGCAGGCGATCGCGCAGCTCCTGCCCAAGGGCACGATCAAGGCGCTCTGACGCGCGCCGGCCCGGCCCCCGGCCTCCCTCCGACATGAATCGCTACCCGCTCTGGAAGTTCGCGCTGATCGCGGTCGCCGTCGCCATCGGCTTCCTGTACACGCTGCCGAACTTCTTCCCCGAGGAGCCGGCGGTCCAGGTCTCGTCGTCGAAGACCGGCGTGAAGCTGGACGCCGCGCTGCTCCAGTCGGTCGAGGACACGCTCAAGGCCGGCGGGATCCCGTTCCGCGGCGCGACGCTCGACGCGACCGGCGTGAAGATCCGCTTCGACGATCCCGACACGCAGATCCGCGCCAAGGACGCGCTCGCCGCGAAGCTCGGCGCCTCGTACATCGTCGCGCTGAACCTCGTCTCGTCGTCGCCGCGCTGGCTCGCGTCGATCGGCGCGCTGCCGATGTACCTGGGCCTCGACCTGCGCGGCGGCGTGCACTTCCTGCTCCAGGTCGACATGAAGGCGGCGCTCGAGAAGGCCGGGGACCGGTACGTGACCGACCTGCGCGGCCTGCTGCGCAGCGAGAAGATCCAGTACTCGGGCATCGCGCGCGAAGGCTCCGGCGTCGCGATGCGCTTCCGGGACGAGGCGGAGCGCGGCAAGGCCATCCTGGCGATCGACCGGAACTTCCCGGACCTCGTCGCGCGCGAGCAGGAGGCGGCGGGCGGCGAGTTCCGCCTCGTCGCGCAGCTGAAGCCGGAGGTGCAGAAGCGCATCCAGGACGGCGCGGTCCAGCAGAACATCCAGATCCTGCGAAACCGCGTCAACGAGCTCGGGGTCGCCGAGCCGATCATCCAGCAGCAGGGCGCCGAGCGCGTCGTCGTGCAGCTGCCCGGCGTGCAGGACACCGCGCGCGCGAAGGACATCCTCGGGCGCACCGCGACGCTCGAGGTCCGGATGGTGAACGAGGAGCCGGGCGCGCACGAGCAGGCGCTCGCCGGGCAGGTGCCGCTGGGCAGCGACCTCTACACGGACCGGAGCGGCACGCCGGTGCTCGTGAAGCGCCAGGTGGTGCTCACCGGCGACCGCATCAACGACGCCCAGCCCGGCTTCGACCAGCGCAGCAACGAGCCGGCGGTCCACGTGAGCCTCGACGGCGCGGGCGCGCGGATCTTCAAGGAGGTCACGCGCGAGAACGTCGGCAAGCGGATGGCGATCGTGCTGGTCGAGAAGGGACGCACCGAGGTCATCACGGCGCCGGTGATCCGCGAGGAGATCGGCGGCGGCCGCGTGCAGATCTCCGGCCGCATGTCGACGCGCGAGGCGAACGACATCGCGCTCCTGATGCGCGCGGGCGCGCTGGCGGCGCCGATGGAGATCGTCGAGGAGCGCACCGTCGGCCCGTCGCTCGGCAAGGAGAACATCGAGAAGGGCTTCCACTCGGTCATGTGGGGCTTCGTCGTGCTGGCCGCGTTCATCTGCGCCTACTACGTGCTGATGGGCGTGATCTCGACCATCGCGCTGTCGATCAACCTGCTCCTGCTGGTCGCGATCCTGTCGATGCTGCAGGCGACGCTCACGCTCCCCGGCATCGCGGCGATCGCGCTGACGCTCGGCATGGCGATCGACGCGAACGTGCTCATCAACGAACGCATCCGCGAGGAGCTCCGCTGGGGCGCCACGCCCCACGCGGCGATCCAGGCCGGCTACGAGCGCGCCTGGGGCACGATCCTCGACTCGAACATCACGACGCTGATCGCGGGCATCGCGCTGTTCCTGTTCGGAACGGGCCCGGTGCGCGGCTTCGCGGTCGTGCACTGCATCGGCATCCTCACGTCGATGTTCTCGGCGGTCTTCGTCTCGCGCGGGATCGTGGCGATCGTCTACGGCGGCCGCCGGAAGCTCGACCGCATCTCGATCGGCCAGATCTGGCGGCCCGGGACGGCCGCCGCGCCGTCGAAGGGCTGATCCCCCACCGCACGCCCCGCCCTACCCCGGCCACACGCAGAGCTCCGCATGGAATTCTTCCGCTTCAGGCGCGACATCCCGTTCATGCGGCACGCGCTGGTGTTCAACGTGATCTCGGTCGTCACGTTCCTCGCCGCCGTGCTCTTCCTCGCGACCCGCGGGCTCAACTTCGGCGTCGACTTCCGCGGCGGCACCGTGATCGAGGTCACCTACGCGCACGCGGTCGACTTCGGGCGGGTACGCGCCGCGATCGACCGGCTGGAACTCGGCGAGTACTCGGCGCAGAGCTTCGGGTCGGCCAACACGGCGCTCGTGCGGCTCCCCCTCAAGCCCGGCGTGTCGAGCGCGCAGCTGTCCGAGCGCGTGATGGTCGCGCTCCAGGCGGACGACCCCACGGCGAGGCAGGTGCGCGTCGAGTTCGTCGGCCCGCAGGTCGGCAAGGAGCTCTACGAGAACGGCGCGCTCGCGCTGCTCCTCGTCGCGGTCGGCATCGTCGCCTACCTCGCGCTGCGGTTCGAATGGCGCTTCGCGGTCGCGGCGATCGTCGCGAACCTCCACGACGTCGTCATCATCATGGGTTTCTTCGCGTTCTTCCAGTGGGAGTTCTCGCTCCCGGTGCTGGCGGCGCTGCTCGCGGTGCTGGGCTATTCGGTCAACGAGTCGGTCGTCGTCGCCGACCGGATCCGCGAGAACTTCCGGAAGATGCGCAAGGCGACCGTGACGCACGTGATCGACAACGCGATCACCAGCACGATGTCGCGCACCATCATCACGCACGGCAGCACGCAGATCATGGTCACGTCGATGCTGATCTTCGGCGGCGAGACGCTGCACTACTTCGCGCTCGCGCTCACGATCGGCATCCTGTTCGGCATCTACTCGTCGGTGCTGGTGATGGCGCCGCTCGTGATGTGGATGGGCGTGTCGCGCGAGGACCTCGTCAAGCCGGAGCGCCGCGGAGCCGAGGGCGACAAGATCCTCCCGTAGCGGAACGGGGCCGCGACGGCGACGCCGGCGGCCCGGCGCCGTCCCGCGCCCACCGTCGTGCTGACCACCCTCTTCTACTCGCTGCTGTCGCTCGACCAGACGCTCGCGCTGCTCGCGGCCCAGTACGGCCCGTGGCTCTACGCGCTGCTGTTCGCCGTGATCTTCGCGGAGACCGGGCTCGTCGTCCTGCCGTTCCTGCCGGGCGATTCGCTGCTGTTCATCTCCGGGACGGTGGTCGCGGCGGCCGGCCTCAACGTCCACGCGCTCGTCGCGATCCTCGCGCTCGCCGCGATCCTCGGCGACTCGGTCAACTACTCGATCGGCCGCTACGTCGGGCCGCGCGTGTACGACCGGCCGGACTCGCGCTGGATCCGCCACGAGCACCTGAGGCGCACGCAGGCGTTCTACGACCGCTACGGCGGCGTCACGATCGTCATCGGGCGGTTCGTGCCGATCATCCGGACCTTCGCCCCGTTCCTCGCGGGCGTGGCGCAGATGTCCTACCCGAGGTTCCTCGCGTACAACGTCGCGGGCGGCATCCTGTGGATCGGCTCGCTCGTGTACGCGGGCTACCTGTTCGGCAACATCCCGTGGGTGAAGGACAACCTGACGTTCATCGTGATCGGGATCGTCGTCGTCTCGCTCGTCCCCGCGATCACGACGTTCCTCGCCGAGCGCCGGCGCAGCCGGGACCCGGCCGCCTGAGCCCGGCCGCCGCGCGCCGCGAAGCGCGGCCCGTCAGACGCGCTTCGCCAGCGACTCGGCCAGCCCGACGTAGGTGGCCGGGGCGAGCGCCTTCAGACGCGCCTTCGCGTCCGCCGGCAACGCGAGTCCGTCGACGAACGCGTGCAGCGACTCGCGCGTCATCCCGCGCTGGCCGCGCGTGAGCGCCTTCAGCTGCTCGTAGGGCTCGGGGAGCCCGTAGCGCCGCATCACGGTCTGGATCGGCTCGGCGAGCACCTCCCAGTTCGCGTCGAGATCGGCGTCCAGGCGCGCGGCGTCGACCTCGAGCTTCGCGAGACCCCGCCTCAACGCCGTCCAGCCGACGAGCGAGTGGCCGATCGCCACGCCCATGTTCCGCAGCACCGTCGAGTCGGTGAGGTCGCGCTGCCAGCGGGACACCGGGAGCTTCTCGGCGAAGTGCCGCGCCAGCGCGTTCGCGATGCCGAGGTTGCCCTCCGAGTTCTCGAAGTCGATCGGGTTGACCTTGTGGGGCATCGTCGACGAGCCGACCTCGCCCGCCTTCACGCGCTGCCGGAAGTAGCCGAGCGAGATGTAGCCCCAGACGTCGCGGTCGAGGTCGACCAGGATCGTGTTGGCGCGCGCGAGCGCGTCGAAGTACTCGGCGACGCAGTCGTGGGGCTCGATCTGCGTCGTGTACGGGTTGAAGCCGACGCCGAGCGAGGCCACGACGCGCGCGGCGAGGCGCTCCCAGTCGACGCCCGGGTACGCCGCCACGTGCGCGTTGTAGCTCCCCGTCGCGCCGTTCATCTTGCCGAGCAGCTCGACGCGCTCGAACGCGCCGATCGCGCGTTCCAGCCGCACGACGACGTTCGCGATCTCCTTGCCGAGCGTCGTCGGCGTCGCCGGCTGACCGTGCGTGCGCGCGAGCATCGCGCGCCCGGCCTGCGCGTGCGCGAGCGCGCGCAGGTCCGCGGCGACCGCCCGCAGGGCGGGCACGAGCACCTCGCGCCTCGACTCGGCGAGCGCGACCGCGTGCGACAGGTTGTTGATGTCCTCGGACGTGCACGCGAAGTGGATGAACTCCGAGACGCGCGCGATCGACGGCGCGTGCGCGAAGCGCTCCTTCATCCAGTACTCGACCGCCTTGACGTCGTGGTTCGTCGTGCGCTCGATCGCCTTGACGCGGGCGGCGTCGACCGGCGAGAACGAGGCGAGCGCGTCCGCGATCGCGGCGCGCGCCGCCGCGTCGAACGGCGGCACCTCGGGAACGCCCGGCTCGTCGGAGAGCGCGGCGAGCCAGGCGAGCTCGACGCGGACGCGCGCGCGGATCAGCCCGAACTCGGAGAAGTGGGGGCGCAGCGCCTCCGCCTGTCCCGCGTAGCGCCCGTCGAGCGGCGAGAGGGCGACGAGCGCGTCGTGGTCGGTCATCGTGCGCGGGAACGTCCGTCCGGGGGAAAAAGTCTAGCACGCTCGCGCCGCCGGGCCGGCGCGCGAACGGGGGCGGGCGCCCAAAACAGGAGGCCCGGGCTCTCGCCCGGGCCTCCGTGCCGCAACGCCTTCGGAACCGGTCAGGTGCCGCGCGTGTCGAGCGTGTCCCCGGTGAGGTTCGGGTAGCGGACGTGCTCGACGAGCTCCTGCGTGTCGCGGTCGGGGGCCGGCGTCAGCAGGCTCACGACGATGATGACGATGAAGCCGAGCGGAACGCCCCACAGGCCGGCCGAGATCGGCGAGATGCCCCACCACGTGTTGTCGGCGATCGGAGAGGTCACGCCGAACACGCTGCGGAGCCACGGCTGCGTCGTCGCCATGTAGTAGAACGTGACGCCGAGGCCCGCGGCCATCCCGAGCGTCGCCCCCCACTTGTTCGCCCGCTTCCAGAAGATGCCGCACACGAGCGCCGGGAAGAACGCCGCCGCCGCGAGCGAGAACGCCGCCGACACCAGGAACAGGATGTCCGCGGGCTTCTGCGCCGCGACCAGCGCCGCGAACACGGCGACGACCAGGAGCAGCAGCTTCGAGATCATCACGCGCCGCGCCGTCGGGGCGTTCGGGTCGAGCATCTTGTAGTAGAAGTCGTGCGACAGCGCGTTCGCGATCGTCAGCAGCAGGCCGTCCGCGGTCGAGAGCGCCGCGGCGAGGCCGCCGGCCGCGACGAGGCCGGAGATCACGTACGGCAGACCGGCGATCTCGGGCGTCGCGAGCACGACGATGTCGCCGCCGATCGCGATCTCCGCGAGCTGCACGATCCCGTCCTTGTTGACGTCGACGATCGACAGCAGGCTCGGGTCGACCCTCGTCCACGACGCGACCCACTGCGGCAGCTTCGCGAACTCGGAGCCGACCAGCAGCGTGTAGACGTCGTACTTGACGAGGACGGCGAGCGCGGGCGCCGTGAAGTAGAGCAGGAAGATGAAGAACAGCGACCAGAACACGGACTGGCGCGCCTCGCGGACCGACGGCGTCGTGTAGTAGCGCATCAGGATGTGCGGCAGCGCGGCCGTGCCGACCATCAGGCAGAACACGAGCGCGAGGAAGTTGCGCCGCGAGATGTCGCGCGCCGCGTCGTCCTTGCCCGGGAACGCCTCGGCGTGCCGCAGCGGCGGCCCCGCGCGCGCCGCGAGCCCCGCGTCCTTGGTCCATGCGGCCTTCGCCGCGGCCGCGTCCTTCGGGTACGCGTCGAGCGCCTTCTGCGCGGCGGCGACGGCGTCGGCGTTGTTGTCCGCCTTCGCCTTCTCGACGGCGTCGGCGAGCGCCTGGCGGCCGGTGTCGAAGCTCGCCGGCAACCCCTTGAGGCTCGCGCTGGCCGCGTCGGCGCGCGCCTTGAAGATCCCGCGGACCTCCTTCTCCTTCGCATCGTCGATGAGCTGCACCTCGCGGGCGGTCACCTTCTCGAGCACCTTGCCGTACACGAACTGCGGCAGCGGGATGCCGGTGTGCTTCACCGACAGCCAGACGACCGGGATCATGTAGGCGATGATCAGGATGATGTACTGCGCGACCTGCGTCCAGGTGACGGCCCGCATCCCGCCCAGGAACGAGCAGACCAGGATGCCGCCGATGCCGAGGAAGATGCCGTAGATGAACTCGACGCCGGTGAGCCGCGTCGTGATGATCCCGACGCCGTAGATCTGCGCGACGACGTACGTGAACGAGCACAGGATCGCGGCCAGGATGCCGATCGTCCGCGGAATGTGCCCGCCGTAGCGCGCGCCGAGGAAGTCGGGAATCGTGAACTGGCCGAACTTGCGCAGGTACGGCGCCAGGAACAGCGCGACGAGGCAGTAGCCGCCGGTCCAGCCCATGATGAACGCGAGGCCGTTGTAGCCGGTCAGGTACAGCGTGCCGGCCATGCCGATGAACGACGCGGCGCTCATCCAGTCCGCGCCGGTCGCCATGCCGTTGAACAGCGCGGGAACGCGCCGGCCGGCCACGTAGTACTCGGCCGCGTCGGACGTGCGGCTCATCACGCCGATGCCGGCATAGAGGCCGACGGTCGCGAGCAGGAAGACGTACCCGATCCAGACGCGCGGCAACCCCAGCTGCTCGAGGATCGCCAGCGCGATGATGAAGAAGACGAAGCCTCCCGTGTACCAGGTGTAGACCTTCTTGAGCTGCGAGGTGAACGCCTTCTGCGAGCCTGCCGTGAAGATGTTCGTGGGTTCGGTGGAGCCGGCCATGTCAGTCCTCCTCGCCTTCGTGGACGTCGTAGACCTTGTCCAGGTTGTTCATGTAGCGCGCGTAGTACCAGATGATCAGCACGTAGACGATCAACGCGCCCTGCGCCCCCATGTAGAACGAGAACGGCCACCCGAAGAAATTGAACGACAGCTCGCGCGCGAAGTATCCGATCACGAACGTCACCACGAACCAGATGAAAAGCAGCACGCCGGTGATACGGAGATTCTTGCTCCAGTATTCCCGGTGCTTCTCGGTCAACTGCATGGCAGGTTCCTCCTAACGAACGACGGTGAAAACCGCGTGCATCCCCCTGGCTGGAGTCCGGCGCGTGCGCTCTTGTCGGCGCGTGGGACCGGCAGCGACCGGATTGCCCGGTCGGCCAAAGCGCTCCGGGATTTCCCCCGGCATGCAGGGGTTGTCCCGAGTTGCCCGGCAGTATAAGGACGGGATGCGCGGGCGCGCAAGCGCCTTCCGGGCGATTCGCCGGGAGATTCGCGTCAGGAAAGTCGACAATCGGATCCGATTGTCGTCCGGCCGTCATTGCCGCGCCGCAACATCACGGCGCGACGTCACGGGCGCGCCGGCGCCTTCAGGCCCGTCTCGCGCGCGAGTTGCGCGGCGACCTTCGGCTCGAAGCGGCCGAGATGATCGATGATCGTCTGCGTCTTCTCGGGCTTGCCGCGGTCGAACTGCACGCGCCCGAGCTGGTACCAGCCGTAGGGGCTCATCGGCTGGAGCCTGGTGTTGCGCTCGAGCGGCACGACCGCTTCGTCGAGGCGCTTCAGCGCGATGAGCGACAGCGCCTTGCCGTAGAGCGCGAGGTCGTGGTCGGGCGCGATCGCGAGCGTGCGCTCGAACGCGTCGAGCGCGGCCTCGTGATCGTTGAGCTTCTGCAACAGGAACGCGCGGTTGTAGTGCGCGTCGGCGCGCTCCGGCGCGACCCGGGCGGCGCGGTCGAAGCGCGCGAGCGCTTCCCGCAGCCGTCCGTCCTGAGCGAGCTGAAAGCCCATCGACGCGAGCACCCGCGCGTCGTCGGGGTCGGCGGCGAGGATGCGCTCGTAGCAGCGGACCGCGGGCGCCTTGAGGCCGACGACGAGCGACCACGCGGCGACCTGCTGCCAGTACCAACGCTCGAGGCGGCCCATCGCCATCGGGGGCTCAATGGCGCTGCAGGCACTCGGCGACGGCGAGGCCGTGCCGGATGCAGGTGTCGGCGATCGTGAACAGCACGGCGGCGTACGCGACCAGCAGCAGCGCGAACGTCGCGAGGGGCACGTGCCGGTCCGCGACGACCGGGGGGGTGATCCGGCGCACGAGCCAGGTGAACGGCGACGCGATCGTCCGCAGCACGCGGTGGAACAGGTTGGCCTGCGGATCCTGGCCCGACGCGCGGATCAGCACCGACGCGATGCCCTGCCCCGCGAGCGCGAGGAGCGCCACCTCGAGCACCAGCTTGACGAGGCGCCACGCGAAGAGGGTCGAGGCGAGGTCCTGCATGCGTGTCGCGGATCGGGCGGGCGAAGGAAGGGGCGCGGCGCGGGCCCCGGAGGCCCGCGTCGCGCGTTGTACCACAGCCGCGCGCCCGCGCGCGGCGAAGCCGCTCAGCTGACCTGCTTCAACTGGTCGAGGATCGCGGGATTCTCGAGCGTCGAGACGTCCTGCGTGATCGTCTCGCCCTTCGCGAGCGAGCGCAGCAGCCGGCGCATGATCTTGCCCGAGCGCGTCTTCGGCAGGTTGTCGCCGAAGCGGATGTCCTTCGGCTTCGCGATCGGTCCGATCTCCTTGCCGACCCAGTCGCGCAGCTCCCTGGCGATCTTCTCGGCCTCGGCGCCGGAGGGCCGCGCCTGCTTCAGCACGACGAACGCGCAGACCGCCTCGCCGGTCAGGTCGTCGGGTCGTCCGACGACCGCGGCTTCCGCGACGTGCGGGTTGGCGACGAGCGCCGACTCGATCTCCATCGTGCCGAGGCGGTGGCCCGAGACGTTCAGCACGTCGTCGATGCGGCCCATGATCCAGAAGTAGCCGTCGAGGTCGCGGTTCGCGCCGTCGCCGGCCAGGTACAGCTTGCCGCCGAGATCCTCGGGGTAGTAGCTCTTCCTGAAGCGCTCGGGGTCGCCGTAGATCGTGCGGATCATCGCCGGCCACGGCCGCTTGATCACGAGGAAGCCGCCCTTGCCGAGCTCGACGTCGTTGCCGGTCTCGTCGACGATCGCCGCCATGATGCCGGGCAGCGGCTTCGTGCAGGATCCCGGCTTGAGCGGCGTGGCGCCGGGCATCGGCGAGATCATGTGCGCGCCGGTCTCGGTCTGCCACCAGGTGTCGACGATCGGGCAGCGCGATCCGCCGACCGTCGTGTAGTACCACATCCATGCCTCGGGATTGATCGGCTCGCCCACCGAGCCCAGGAGCCGCAGGCTCGAGAGGTCGAACTTCTTCGGCAGGTCGCCGCCCGCCTTGATGAGCGAGCGGATCGCGGTCGGCGCGGTGTAGAAGATCGTGACCTTGTGGCGCTGGATCATCTCCCAGAAGCGCGACGCCGACGGGTAGGTCGGCACGCCCTCGAACATCACCTGCGTCGCGCCGACCGCGAGCGGCCCGTAGACGACGTACGAGTGCCCGGTCACCCAGCCCACGTCGGCCGTGCACCAGAACACGTCCGAGTCCTTGATGTCGAACGTCCACTTCATCGAGCAGAGCGTCTGCAGCAGGTAGCCGCCGGTCGCGTGCTGGACGCCCTTGGGCTTGCCGGTCGAGCCCGACGTGTAGAGGACGAACAGCGGGTGCTCGGCGTCGACCCACGCCGGCTCGCACTCGGTCGGCAGGCCGGTGACGAGGTCGTGCCACCAGAGGTCGCGCTTCGGGTCCCACGCGACCTGGCCGCCGGTGCGGCGATAGACGACGACGCCCTGGACCGTGTCGCAGCCGCCCATCGCGAGCGCCTCGTCGACGGCCGGCTTGAGCGGAATCTCCTTGCCGCCGCGGAACTGGCCGTCGGCGGTGATCACGAGCTTCGCTCCCGCGTCGGCGATGCGCTCGTTGACGCTCTTGGCCGAGAAGCCGCCGAACACGACCGAGTGGATCGCGCCGATGCGCGCGCAGCCCTGCATCGCGACGACCGCTTCGACCGACATCGGCAGGTAGACGAGCACGCGGTCGCCCTTGCGGACGCCGAGCTTCTTCAGGCCGTTCGCGAACTGGCAGACCCGCTGGTAGAGCTGCCTGTAGGTGACCTTCGTGACGGTGCCGTCGTCCGCCTCGAAGATGATGGCGGTGCGGTTCGGCTGCGTCAGCAGGTGCCGGTCGAGGCAGTTGTACGAGGCGTTCAGGTGCCCGTCCTCGAACCACTTGTAGAACGGCGCGTCGCTCTCGTTCAGCACCCTGGTGAAAGGCTTGTGCCAGACGAGGTTGTCGCGCGCGAGCTGCGCCCAGTAGCCCTCGTAGTCGTCGGCCGCGCGAGCGCACATCTCGTCGTAGTCGGCCTTCGACAGGTGCGCCTGCGCGACCCACTGCTCGGCGGGCTCGAACACGCGGTTCTCTTGCAGCACGGACTCGATCGTGGACATTGCTTCCGGTCTCCTGGGCAGGTCGTCGCGGTGTGCGGGAAACGTGAGGGTGGGCCGGTCAGTCTACCGAAGCGGCGCGCGGCGGCGCAACGCGGCGGCTTGACGCAGGACAAGCCGAGGCCGCTCGCGCGTGTCGGCCGGATCGGCATATCTTATATAAGATATAAGAGCTCCGCCAGAGACCCCGGCCGCGCAGCGCAGCGCCAACCCGGGCGACGGCCGGTCGGGTGCTAGACTTCCGTTTTCGATCAATCGCTTACCTCCCCGATGGCTTTTCCCGATCAAGACCCGCTGGCGCTCGCGCACCTCAGGATGCGCCCGCTGCCCTACCTGATCTTCGCGAGCCGGTGGCTGCAGCTGCCGCTCTACCTCGGCCTGATCGTCGCGCAGGCGGTCTACGTCTGGCAGTTCTGGGTCGAGCTCATTCACCTGCTGCAGGCCTCGTTCGGCGACTTGGGCGCGCTCGACGCGATCCGCAGGTCGGTGGCGGTGCCCGGCGCCGTCGTCCAGATCGAGCAGTCGCGCGAGACGCTCACGATGCTGCTCGTGCTCGGCCTGATCGACGTCGTGATGATCTCCAACCTGCTCATCATGGTGATCATCGGCGGCTACGAGACGTTCGTCTCGCGCATGCGGCTCGAGGGGCACCCGGACCAGCCGGAGTGGCTGTCGCACGTGAACGCCAGCGTGCTCAAGGTGAAGCTCGCGACCGCGATCATCGGCATCTCGTCGATCCACCTGCTGCGGACGTTCATCAACGCTGCGGCCTACGACGAGAAGACGCTCCTGTGGCAGACCGCGATCCACGTCACGTTCCTGCTGTCGGCGATGGCGGTGGCCGCGACCGACCGCCTGATGCCGCAGCCGAAGGCCCACGCCGCCCGGCACGCGCCCGCGGGCGCGCCGGCTCCCGCCGATTCGCACTGACCCGGAACGATCTCCCATGCGCACGATCCGCCAGGACGACCTGATCGCGAGCGTCGCCGACGCGCTCCAGTACATCTCCTACTACCACCCGCCCGACTACCTCGAGGCGCTCGGCGAGGCCCATGCCGCCGAAGAAAGCCCGGCCGCGAAGGACGCGATCGCGCAGATCCTCGCGAACTCGCGCCTGTGCGCCGAGGGGCACCGGCCGATCTGCCAGGACACCGGCATCGTCGTCGCGTTCGTTCGCGTCGGCATGGACGTGCGCTGGGAAGGCGCGACGATGTCGCCGACCGACATGGTCAGCGAAGGCGTGCGCCGCGCCTACACCCACCCGGACAATCCGCTGCGCGCCTCGGTGCTCGCCGACCCGGCGGGCCGCCGGACGAACACGAAGGACAACACCCCCGCCGTCGTTCACTTCGAGCTCGTCCCGGGCGACACCGTCGACGTGCGGATCTCCGCGAAGGGCGGCGGCAGCGAGAACAAGTCCAGGCTCGCGATGCTGAACCCGTCGGACTCGATCGTCGACTGGGTGCTGAAGACGGTGCCGACGATGGGCGCCGGCTGGTGCCCGCCGGGCATGC
>WBZU01000617.1_pt1 | contig 19561 bp, 19 predicted proteins | sample 5204311 | NCBI WGS metagenome assembly WBZU01 (sample SAMN12344359, study PRJNA552823) | activated sludge metagenome | biome: Activated sludge suspended growth; feature: Nitrification reactor; material: Wastewater; isolation source: activated sludge from nitrification reactor of wastewater... | reverse complement strand
GAACACGCGCCGCTCGTCGATGTCCACACGCCCCGAAGCGCGCACCGCGCGGTCGATGACGCGGCGTTCCACCACGACCGTCTTGACGCCGGACTTCTGCACCTTATCGGCGCTGACCTTGACGCCGCTGTCCGATGCAGCACTCTCCTCGCCTTCGTAGACGGGGATGTAGTCCATGCCCATCGGGTCTTTCTTCGGCACCGGCGAGGTATCGGGCTGACCCATGGGATTGCGGTAATAGAGCAGCTTCTTGCCGGCGGGCGCAGTCGCTTGCGTCGGCGTGCCGCCATGGCTGACTTTCGCGCGGCCGAGCCAGTAGCCCGCCGCGGTCGCCAGCATCACGGCCACGGCGAGGATCGCAAACCATGATTTCGAGCGCAGCGAGGAAGAAGGCTCCCCCGCGTGAGCGGGGGCCGGGGGGTGTGGGTAATTACTGTTCATATCTCGCCTCCCGTCAGCTTCTCGATCTCAGCCAGCCGCAATTGCTGTTCCGCCTGCGCCTTGATGACGTCCTGTTTCGCCTTGCGGATCTGTCGCTGCGCGTCGAGCAGCGTCGCGAAATCCACCTTGCCGTTCTCGTAGCCGGCCAGCGCCGCCTGGAAGGTCAGCTCGGCCTGCGGCAGCAGCTCGCTGCGCGTCAGCCGCTCGATGCGCTGCGCCGCTTCGAAGGCCGAAACGTTCTCGGCCAGTTCCGTCAAGAGGCGATTGGCGCCCGCGTCGCGCTTGGCGCGCGCCGCTTCGAGCATGCGCTCGGCCTCGCGCTCCTGGCTGCGCCGGCTGCCTTGCTGCAGCGGAATGTTGAGCTCCAGCATCAGCTCCCACTCGCTGACGCGGTTGCGCGTCTGGATCGGCGAAATGCCCAGCGCCAGGTCCGGATAGCGGTTGCGGTAGACGGCGTCGCGATTCTTTTCGGCGGCGCGGATGCGCGCCTCGTCGGCGAACAGGCCGGGGTTGTTCGCGCGTAGCCGTTCCGCCAGCACCGCGTGGTCCAGAGTCGCCGGCAGCGCGCGCGGCGCCTGCGGCTCGGCCAGCGCGGCATGCGCGGGCCGCGCCAGCAGACCGTTGATGCGGACCTGCGCATGGTGGCGCTCGTTCTCGGTCTGGACGATCTCGCTCTGCAGGGCGGTATGCTCGACGCGCGCGCGGATCGCGTCCTGCTGCGGCGCCAGGCCGTGCGCATAGCGGTTGCGGCCGATCGCTTCCAGCCGGTCGAGCAGGTCGGCCACTTCGCGGCTCAGGGCCAGCTGGCGGGCCAGCGCGTAATCGAGCGCGTAGGCGGCCTTGATGCGCGCCGCCAGTTCGAGCCAGCCGGCGTCGCTGCCGGCCGCCGCCGCTTCGGCCTCGGCCTCGGCGGATGCGCGCTTCAAGTCGCGCTTGCCCCACCAAGGCAGCGGCTGAATCAGCGTGTACTTGGTGCTGCCGACGCGCGACGGCACCAGCGTCGCGCTGCCGCCCGACATCTCATTGGTGAAATCGCGCCACTCGATGCGCGCGGTCGGGTCCGGCAAGGCGCCGCTGGCGGCGGCGCGTTCGCGCGCCGCGTCGGCCTTCAGGCGCAAGGCGATCAGTTCGGGGCTCTGCTGGCGAGCAAGGGCAAGCAGCGACTCGACGCTGCCGCCGGGCAGGGGCGACGACGAAACGTCCGCCCGCACGGTCAGCGCGCAAAGCGCAGCCATTGCCGCCAGCCCGCATTTCACGGGCTTCATGCTCGCCCCCTACTTCGCGGCTTCGATGCGGGTGACGACGATGTCGCCGCCCACCATGACCGCCTGGAAGCGCACCTTGTCGCCGCCCTTGAGCTTGGCGAGGCCGGCGGCGTCCTTGACCGCGAACTGCATGGTCATCGGCCCCATGCCGACGCTGTCGATCGGGCCGTGAGCGATCGTCGCCTTGCCGGCAGCTTGGTCGATTTTCTTCAAGATACCTTCAGCCCAGGGCACGTCGGCGGCAAGCGCGAGCGTTGACAACAAGGAAAGGACGATAACGAACGGAAAAAACTTCATGGCAACCTCCAGCATCAATGAATGACAAACGAACGACCAACAACTGCGGTCGCCAATGACCGCCACCGCCGCGACGGGATGCCGCGGCTGCTGTCAGGCCAAGCGTTTGGGAGGTTGCTGCGGCGGTTCGGGAATATTGCTCGCGGGAGCGAACGGCACCTCGACCCCGAAGTCGCGATCGGCAACGATCACCGCCACGCCGCGTTCCGGCGCCGGGATAAAACCGGCCGCCGCCAGATGGCAGAAGCCGCAGTCGTCACAGCCGACGCCATGCGGCTCGGCCGCCGGCGCCCCCGGCATCGCGCAATGCTCGGCCGCGGCGACTTCCGCGACAACCAGCATGTGCGCCTCGCCGTGCCGGCAAAACGGCATGGCCATGGCGGCGACGGCCTGGAAGGGCAGCCAGAAGGCGGCGAGGAAAAGCGGCAGGAGGCGGAACCAGCGATCGCGCATGCGAACCATTGTAGAAAGACTCGCGGCAGCTCGCAAGCGGCGCGCCGCCACGGCTGACTTTCTATTCCTCCTCTTCCTTCAACTTGAAGGAGGAGGCCAGTTTCTGCTGCGTCGCTGGCGGCACCGCGGCATAGCGCGAGAATTCGATCGAATACGAGCCCTGGCCGCCGGTGACCGACTTGAGCTTGGAGGCGTAGTCGGTAATCTCGGCCAGCGGTACTTCGCCGGCGACCACCACCAGATGGCTGCGTGGCGTGGTGCCGGTGACGTGGCCGCGCCGCGACGACAAGTCGCCGGCAATGTCGCCCATGTTGGCTTCGGGGACGAGAACTTCGATGTTCACGATCGGTTCGAGGATGATGGCGCCGGCCGCCTGGATCGCTGCGATGGTGGCCTTGCGGCCGGCGGTGACGAAGGCGACTTCCTTGCCGTCCACCGGGTGGGTCTTGCCGTCGTAGACGATCACGCGCAGGTCTTCGACCGGGTAGCCGGCGATGACGCCGTCGGCCAGCGCCTGGCGCACGCCTTTTTCGACCGCCGGCATGAACACGCCGGGAATGACGCCGCCCTTGACGTGGTCGACGAACTCGAAGCCGGCGCCGCGCTCCTGCGGCTCGATTTTCAGATAGACCTCGCCGAACTGGCCGGCGCCGCCGCTCTGCTTCTTGTGGCGACAATGGCCTTCGGCATTCTTCGTGATCGTCTCGCGATAGGGAATGCGCGGCGGCTTGGTGTCGAGTTCCATCTTGTATTGCGTCGCCATCTTCTCGAGCTTGTAGCGCAGGTGCATCTCGCCCAGGCCCTGGATGACGGTCTCGTGCGTGGTCGGATGCCGCTCGACCCGGAAACACGGATCCTCGATCTCAAGCTTGTGCAGGATCTCGAACAGGCGCTGCTCGTCGCCCTTCTTCCGGGTCTCGACGGCCAAGCCTTGCATCGGCTGGGGAAAATCGAGCGGCTTGAGATGGATGTGATCCTCGTCGTGGGAGTCGTGCAACACCACGTCGAACTCTATCTCGTCGACCTTGGCCACGGCGCCGATGTCGCCCGGCACCAGTTCGTCGACCTCGATGTAATCCTTGCCCTGCAATTGATAAAGATGACCGGCCTTGAAGGGCTTCTTGCCGTCGCCGACGAACAGCTGTGAATCCTTCCGGATCGTTCCCTGGTGCACACGGAAGACGCCGACCTTGCCCATGTAGGGATCGGCGATCACCTTGAATACGTGCGCCAGCACATGTTTTTGGGCGTCCGGTTCGGCGTGGAAGGATTCGACATCTTTCGCCCCTGGTTCGCCCTTGAAGAAGGGCGGCGCGTTGCCTTCCGCAGGATTCGGGGCAAGCGTCGCCAGCGTGTGCATGAGGTGGTCGAGGCCGGCACCGGTTCTGGCCGACACGAACAGGATGGGCACCAGATGGCCTTCGCGCAGCGCCTTCTCGAACGGAGCATGCAATTCGCCTGCGGTCGGGTCCTTGCCGTCCTCGAGGTAGCGGGCGAGCAGGTCCTCGTCCTCCTCGACGAGTTGGTCGATGAGTTCCCGGTGGGCGTGCGCGACGGTGTCGAAATCGGCATCGCCGGAATCGTGCTCGAGCACTTCGACGACGTCGGCGCGGTCGTGCGCCGGCAAGTCGAGCAGTTTGCATTCGTTGCCGAAGCGTTCGCGAATGGCCGCGACCAGGCCCGGAAGATCAAGGTTCTCGGCATCGATCTTGTTGATGACGATCATGCGCGCCAGACCCCGCTGCCTGGCGGCGCGCATCATGCGCTCGGTCATCAGTTCGATGCCGGTCTGGGCGTTGATCACGATCATGGCGGTATCGACGCCCGCCAACGCGGCGAAGGCCTGGCCGGCGAAATCCGGATATCCCGGCGCGTCGACGAGATGGATGTGCACGCCTTCGGCAGCGAAGTTGACCAGTGCCGAGTTCAGCGAGTGGCCCGCGGTTTTTTCCTGCGGGTCGAAATCACAGACCGTGCTGCCCTTTTCAACAGTGCCCTTGGCGGGAATAGCGCCGGCACGAAACAACAAGGCTTCCGCCAGGGATGTCTTGCCGGAACCGCCATGACCCACGAGGGCAACGGCGCGGATCGATTCGGTGGCATAACTCGCCATGATGCAACTCCCTGTCTATTGTTGAAAGTTGCGGCGATTTTACCCCCGTGCGCGCTCAAGTCGGGCTGACGTATCCCTTGCACAAGGTATCGGACGGCAATTCGCCAAAAAGCAGGCGATACTCGCTGGCAAAACGGGAGAAGTGCCAGAAGCCCCATCGTCCCGCGATATCCCGTATCACTCCCGGAGCCGGATCAACCTGCCTGAGTTCCCGACGCACGCCGTTCAGCCGGATTGCCTTGAGATAGTGCACCGGGTTGGTATTCAATACATCCTGAAAACAATAATTGAGCATTCTCCGGCTGACCCGGGTTCTGGCGCACAACTCGCTCACGGTCACGGGCTCGGCGCCCTGCGAGAGGGCGAACGCCACGGCTTCCTCGACGACCCGGCAACGCCCGGGAAACGAAGGCGTCGGCGGCGGCGCCCGCAGGGCGGTCTGAAGCAGGTTGACGAGATGTCCCACCACGCCATCACTCAAGCTACGCCAATACGCGGCATCGGCAAGCTGGTTCGGCTGCAGGCAACCAGGATCGAACAGCGAGATCAAGCAGCGCTGGAACTCAGCCAAGGCTGCTCGGGGCGGCATGAACACCATCGGCGCACCCGACAGGAGAATTCGCATCTCTCCCTCCAGTTGGCGACCGAGCGCGGCGGCCATATCCGACTCGGGAATGGCGATACCCATGACATCGAAGAACTCGGGGGTACGCAAACTGAAGCCGTCGGTGGCCCGAAACATGAAAAACGAATCCGGAACCACGACCTGGTTGCCGAACAAGGCCGTGTCGCTCATCTCGAGCGGCACGCCGAAGACAAAGCAGTCGCGGGTCGGCAAGCCGCTTTGCGAAACCGCCCGATTGGTTGTTTCCCGGAAGACGTGAATATTACCCATCCAGATTTGCTGCAGCGCACCCTTGAAAGCGCCGGGTGATAACTGGTTGTAGGTCTGATCCCATGCCTGCAGCGCAGCGGCATGCTCGTCCGAGTCGAGCGTAGTCACTGTCTTGAAGCGACAGCTGCTGGCAACTTGGTCAGAGTCGAACGCCATGCTCATTTGGCCGAAGCTTGCATTGATCGATCAATCGAAATTGTCGCAAAGCAACATGAAATCAGGCCTTCCTGGATGCCAAAGCATAACGGAATCGCTGATCAATAGGGTTATAAATTGGAAATGTCCAACACTCGAGACAACGGAAACCCCGTGACCTTTTTGCAAGCTTTTTCCGATTTCGGCTACCGCGGAGCGAGGAGGTTGGAAGAAAATCCGAACTGCAGTTTGATGCATATCAACAATAAACTCATGCCGGTAACCGGCTAAAGGAGGGGACAGATGCTTCGGCGCTTTCTGCGAGCGTGTCCGGTATTTTTCTGGGCAGCCGGTATTGCGATGCCCGTAGGGGCGGAGTTGCCCGTCGAGCAAATCACGACGATGGCCGCGCTGCCGCCAGCCTCGCCTTACCGTCTTTATTTCACCGACGTCACCCTGCCTCACCTTCCGGACGGTCGCATGTACATCATCGACGGCCGCAATCTGAAGCTCGAGGGCATGATATCCACCGGCAGTTTCGCGCAGACCACGCTTGCGCCGGATCGATCCGAGATCTATGCCGTCATTACCTATTTCACCAAGGTCAATCGCGGCGAGCGTCATGAAGAAATCAACGTCTTCGATGCCGCCACGCTCAAACTGAAAGCCGAGATTCCATATCCGGCACGCCATGCCCTGGCATTGCCGACGCTCGCAACGATGCGCACTTCGGCGGACGGGCGCTTCATCCTGGTACAAAACGCCACTCCGGCCACCTCGATCAGCATCGTCGATCGCCGCCAGGAAAAAATGGTTGCCGAAATCCAGACGCCGGGTTGCTTTGGCGTCTATCCGGCGAAATCGGTCAACCGCTTCGCCACCTTGTGCGGCGACGGCACGATGTTGACGGTGAGCTACGATCGGGACGGCAACCCGACCACCAAGAAGAAGAGCGCGCGCTTCTTCGATCCCGACGATGACGCGCTGTTCATCACGGGCGCACAAGCGGGCGACGTGTACCACTTCATTTCCTTCAAGGGGAACTGGCAGTCGGTCAACATCGCCCAGGAAGCCGCCGTCGCCGAGCCCCCCTGGCCGATGGTAACTGCGCAGGACGTCAAGCAGGGTTGGCGGCCGGGCGGCACCCAACCCGTGGCCCTGCATGTCGAAAGCGGTATCGCCTACGTCACCATGCATCCCAAGGGCCGCGAAGGCAGCCACAAGGATCCAGCGCACGAAATCTGGGCGTTCGACGTTGCCGGCAAGGCGCGGCTGTCCAGAGTCAAGGTGCACGAAATCAGCGGCGTCGCAGTGAGCCAGGACAAAAATCCTCGCCTCTTCGCCTTTACCATCGAACGGCCCAGCATCACGGTGTTTGAAGGCGGTGCCCGCCTGAAGAAAGTTCTGTCGGGCTCTGTGCCTGGAGACACGCCGACTTTGCTGGAAGTCCAGTAATGGCCGTTTTTTCGCTCGTTTTCGACCCAGTTGCCGTACACGGGCTGGCGGCGACATTGGCCATCCTGCTGGTCTTCGGTGCCTGGCAGAAACTGCGCGATCCGCTGGTTTTCGGCGCCGCGGTCGAAAACTATCGGTTGTTGCCCGTTTCGTGGGTGCCGGTGCTGGCGGTCTGTTTGCCCGTCATGGAGGCCGCTGCCGGCGTCATGCTGCTGCTTCCGAAAACCGCCACGATGGGCGGCGGGACAGCCTTGTTGGTGCTGTCGCTGGCAACGGGCGCCGTGGTCGTCAACCTGCTCAGGGGGCGGCGCGAAATCGATTGCGGATGCGGCGGACTATCGCATCAACCGCTGTCGTGGGGCTTGGTATCGCGCAATCTGGCCTTGATGGCCGCCGTTCTGGTCGTGATGCATGGCGACATCGAACGCGGTTTGGTCTGGCTGGATTACCTGACCGTTACAGCCACCGTGCTGGCACTGTTCGGCTTGTACGTCGTTTTCAATCAGTTGCTGGCCAATCGGCCGGCCACGCCGGTTTTTCGCTAATCGAGGACAGGGCATGCAGGAAGCACTCATCATTTCCAATATCGTTCTGTGGCTGGTTGTCCTGGCGCTGGTGGTGATCGTGGTGGCACTTTCCCGTCAAATCGGCGTGCTCTACGAACGCATCGCGCCGATGGGCGCGCTGATGATCGATCAGGGACCGAAGGTCGGCGATCCCAGCCCGATCATGACGCTATCGGCGATCGCCGGCGGCGACGAAATCCATGTCGGGTCCGCGCTGGGCAGAAGTCAGTTGCTGTTCTTCCTCTCGCCGACCTGTCCGGTGTGCAAGAAACTGCTGCCGATCCTCAAGTCGATTCGCACCGCCGAGAAGGACTGGCTCGACATCGTGCTCGCCAGTGATGGCGAACTGCCCGAGCATCTCGCCTTTTATCGCAGCGCCGAGCTGAGCAGCTTTCCGTACGTCTTGTCGAGCCAACTGGCCATCACCTTCCATGTCGGCAAGCTGCCCTACGCGGTATTGATCGACGAGGCGGGACGCGTGCGGGCCAAGGGGCTGATCAATTCGCGCGAGCATCTGGAAAGTCTCTTTACCGCCAAGGAGGCGGGTGTTGCCTCCATCCAGGAATTCATCGATCATGCCGATGCAACGGCGCATGCTTCAAGGAGCGTTTCATGAAATGGTTCGACGATTTCTTTGAAAAGCAGTCGAGGCGCGTTGCCCAGTCCGCATCGCGGCGTAGCGCCGTGGCACGCCTGGGCAAGCTGATGCTGGGCTCCGCGGTGCTGCTGCCGGTACTGCCGTTCGACCGCGTCGCCAAGGCCGCCAGCGGAAAACCCAAAAGCAAGATCAACGACGAAACCAGTTGCGAATACTGGCGTCACTGCGCGCTCGACGGCTTCATCTGCAGCTGCTGCGGTGGCAGCGTGTCCTCGTGCCCGCCCGGAACGGAAGTCTCGAAGGTGACCTGGGTCGGCACCTGCCACAATCCCAATGATGGCAAGGACTATCTGATCAGCTACAACGACTGCTGTGGCGTGACGATGTGCGGCCAGTGCTTCTGCAACCGCAACGAAGGCGAACGCCCGGGTTATCGCATGGGGGTGCACAACGACGTCAACTGGTGCATGGCCAACAGCAGCAACACCTACCATTGCACGGTCGCCGCAATCGTCGGCGTAGCGGAGAAGCGGGGCTGAGTCATGCGGGTTGCGGTATCTGTATCGACCTGCATCATCGCCATGACCATGACCGTGCCGGTAACAACCTTCGCCGATCAGGCGGTCCGGGGCAAAGCGCTCTATACCGAGCATTGCCAGGTCTGCCATCAGCCCGACGGCCGCGGAGCACAGGGCGTCGCACCGCCTTTGCAGAATACCGTCGGCCGCTATGTCGACCAGCCCAGCGGACGCGAATACCTGGTCAGCGTGCCATTGACGGGCATGACCGGCATGGTAGAAATGGAAGGCATGCGCTTTCTTGGGCGGATGCCTTCGTTCGCCGGTCTGGCCGACGAAGATATTGCGGCAGTGCTGCGCTACGTGCTTGCGCAGTTCAATGGTATCAGCGATGCAGACTGGCTCACGCCGCAGTGGGTTGCCCAGATGCGCTCCCGAGGCGGGTCGCCAGGGCTGACTTACGCGCTGCGCGCCAAATTGGCAAAAGGATTGCGATGAAAAGCATCTCCATCGGTATTTGCATGCTGGCATTGGCCGGTACGGTTCATGGCGCCGATGCCGGCTCGCCCCAGGCCAACTACATGCTGCATTGTTCGGGCTGCCACGGCATCGACGGTTCGGGCAGTCCGGGTGCCGGCATTCCAACCATGCGCAACAGTCTCGGTCATTTTCTGCGCGTTCCCGACGGACGCGATTTCCTGGTCCAGGTGCCAGGGACCTCGCAGTCCGCCTTGCCGAACGGCGCGGTTGCCGAGTTGTTGAACTGGATTCTCAAGGAATTCAGCCCCGACGAGATTCCGCGCGGGGCTCCGCGCTATTCGGAGTTGGAAGTAGCCAAATTGCGCAGCCGGCCGCTGGACGACGTCCCGGCATTTCGCGCAGAGGTTGTCGGGCAACTCAAGAACATCGGTGTGACCATCGAATAGCAGCACAACACGCATCAGGCAGAGAACACAACCAGATCGAGGGGACAAGACATGAGCATGACACGATATCTGCTGACCATCGGCCTCGTGGCCGCCGCTGGGCACGGGCTGGCGGCAGTCGGCGAACCGGAGGTCGCGCGCTTGGGCAAGGACCTGACGCCCGTCGGCGCCGAACGTGCCGGCAACAAGGATGGCAGCATTCCGGAATGGAAAGGTGGGTTGCCGAAAGGCAAGCATAAGCTCGGCGATGCCCGCGTCGATCCCTTCGCAGCCGACAAGCCGATGTTCTCCATCGATGCCAGCAACGTCGATAAATACAAGGACAAACTTTCCGAAGGCGCCATTGAGTTGATCAAGACCCGCAAGGGCTATCGGATGGATGTCTATCCGACCCAGCGCAGTTGCGGCTATCCGGACTCGGTGTATACCCAGTCCCGCCTCAATGCCACGGTGGCCAAGCTCACCACCGACGGCAAGGACAACCTGGCGCAGGCGGTCGGCGGCGGCTTCCCCTTCCCGATTCCGAAAAACGGCGCCGAGGCCATCTGGAATCACCGCCTCCGCTGGCAGGGCGAAGGGCGCATAGAGTTTTACCAGACCAACTTCATCAATCCCGATGGCAGTTTCTATGGGCTTGCCCAGGATCAGTGGGTGGTCACGCCATTTGCATCGGCCAAGGCCAAGTCGATCGACGATGTCGGGGACGTGCAGATGAAGATCCTCAACGTGGCGACGGCACCTGCGTCGCGCACGGGCGAGGTCATCATGGCGCACTACTTCATGGACAAGGGCAACGACGCCTGGATGTACTTTCCCGGGCAACGTCGCGTCAGGCGGCTGCCTGCCTTCGAGTATGACAATCCGATCCCGGGATACGAAAACCTGGAGACCGCCGATCAATACCCGATGTTTGCGGGCATGCTCGACCGCTACAACTGGAAGCTGGTGGGCAAGCAGGAGATGTACATTCCCTACAACAGCTTCAAGTTCGTCGCCAAGCGCAAGTTGTCGGAGATTTATGGCGGCCTCTATCCAAATCGGGACTTGATGCGCTACGAGCTGCACCGCGTCTGGAAGGTCGAAGCCACGATCAAGCAAGGCATGCGCAACATGTTCGCCAAGCGCGCCTTCTACATCGATGAAGACACCTGGATGATCATGGCGGCGGATCTTTACGATGCCCAGGGCAAGCTCTGGCGGGTGATGGAAGCCTCTATCTATCCCGCCGTAGAACTGGGCGCCTGCGTCAGCCAGGAGTTCATGTCCTGGGATCTCAACGTCAACCGCTATATGGCGGAAAACGCCACACAGGAGTCGAAGTCGACGGACTGGCTGGCGGGTGCAGAGGGCCGTATCGACCCGAAGCGCTTCGAGCCCGACGAACTTCGGCGCGCCGGCGAACGTTGATCCGTATTGCATCTGACTGATTGGGGAGACAGACGATGAAGAACATTACGACCCGCTGGTCGCCGCTGGCAACGATGATCGCCGCGATCGGCCTTGGTGCCAGCCTGCCGGCGCAAGCCTTCAAGTTCGAGATGGAGAACGGCATTACCGGCACCTTCGACTCGACCATTTCCTTCGGCGTGCAAATGCGCCTGCAGTCGCCCGACCGATCGATCATCAGCAACGACTCGGGAGGCAACGTCGCCACCACCGGCACGTTGGGCGAGCGCGTCAACGGCCCCGGCGGCGGCATCGCCTCGGTTCCCGACTTCAACTACGCCCAAACCGACGACGGCGACCTCAACTACAAGAAGGGCAGGGTTTTTTCCGCCGTGCTCAAGGGCACGCACGAGCTATTCCTGAAGGAACAGGGCAATTGGTCGGCGCTCGGCCGTTTTACCTGGTCGTCGGATTTCCTGGCCGACGACACGAGGCGCACGCCCTTGCACCCCGACGCCAAAGACGCGATGGAGAAGAACGTCTCGCTTCTCGACTTGTGGCTGTCGAAGGAGTTTTCGCTGGGCGGGCAGAACGCCAAACTGAAGTTCGGCAATCAGGTCATCAGTTGGGGTGAGGACATTTTCATCATCGGCGGCGTCAATTCGATCAACGCCCTTGATCTGCGCAAAATCCATATTCCCGGCGCCCAGTTGAAGGAAGTTTTCGTCCCGGCGCCCATGATCTCGCTGTCCACCGGGCTCGGCGGAGGTTTCTCGACCGAGGCCTATTATCAGTTTCACTGGAACAGGTTCATCTTCGATCCGGCGGGAACCTATTGGTCTTCCGCCGACTTTCTGGGCAGGGGCGGCAGGCGTGGCGCTTTCGTCACGACCTCGGTGCCCAACAACCTGGCCGCTTTCTCGCCCATCTTCACCAGCGCCGGCTTTCCGGCTCCGGCAGGAACGCTGGGCGACTTCGATCCAACGCGCGGTCGTACCATGGAGTATCTGATCGGTGCCGGAACGGTCGTTCCCGTCCAGCGCGACATGCCCAAGAACAGCGGTCAGTTCGGCTTGAACCTGCGTTACAAGCCCACGGGTGGCGATACGGAGTACGCCGCTTACTTCATCCGTTATCACGACAAGATCCCATTCATCGGCTTCAAGTCCTACTGCATTGGCGGGAGCGCCGGCTGTATTGCCGATCCGGCCAACCAGGTGATTTCAGCGGCCGTCGAGCAATATGGCGAGAACCGCAGCCTTTTCGGCGTTTCGCTCAATACCAAGGCGGGCGACTGGGCGGTTGGCGCCGAGTTGTCATACCGTCCGCGAGACAGCGTTGCCATCGATCCGACCGTGCCGTTCGGGGGACGCTACAGCCTTGCCGCAGCAGCGGTGGCGGCCAATGGCGCCGAAACCATGGTCGACGGCTATGTCACCGAGAAGAAGTGGCAAGCGCACTTGACGGGCTTCCGGCTGTTCTCGCCGGAGTGGACCGCACCGCTTGGCGCAGCCGAAGGCTACTTCCTGGGTGAACTGGCCGTGACGCACTACCCGAACCTTGATCGTTCCGGCGGTGTGCCCTATCTGCTCAACAACTACGAACTCCCCACCAAGACCTCGTGGGGCTATGTCGCGGAAGTGGGCCTGACCTACGCCAACATCTTCGGGTCCGGATGGACCATGACGCCGATGATCGACTACTATCACGATGTCCATGGCACGAGCCCCAACGCGCTGCCTTTCGTCGATGGTCGCAAGGCGGTTGCCCTCAACCTCAACTTCGACTATCACAATCAATGGAAGGTCGGCATCGGCTACACCACGTTCTTCGGTGGCGGCAACATGAACATGATGCGCGACCGCGACATCCTGAGCGCGATGGTTTCCTATACCTTCTAATCCTGGATCGCGGTTGTCATCCGACTTTTCACATTGCGGCGGGGCGTGCCAAGCGCGCCCCGCCGCTCACGATAACGATTGTCTGACATGAGCGGCGGCATAGTTGGCGCGGTCAAGCGCCTGGAATCTTTTTTCTTTCGGTTTCGTCTGCCCACCCTGCTCATCCTCGCCGTCTTCACGATAGGCATGGGCGTGCTGGCGACCCGTCTGCACATGTCGGCGGGCTTCGACAAGCAGTTGCCCATCGGGCACGAATACACCGATACGTTTTTCCAATACCGTACGCAGCTGTTCGGTTCGAACCGCGTCATGGTCGTGGTGCGCGCCCGCCAAGGCAGCATCTGGACCGCGCCATCGCTTAAAAAGCTGCACGAAGTCACCGAAGCCGTGCTGTTCCTGCCCGGCATCGATCGGCGCTCCGTACAGTCTCTGTGGACGCCCAACACGCGCGTCTATGAGTTGACCGAGGAGGGCTTCGAAGCCGAAGACGTCATCGGTGGCAACATCACGCCCGATGCGCTCGACGAAGCCAATATTGCCCGGATTCAGGATCGCGCCATCCGCGGCGGTTACATCGGAAGCCTGGTCGCCAACGACGGTACGGCGGCGATGATCGTCGCCGACCTGCTGGAGGAGGACCCCAACACCCACCGCAAGCTCGATTATCTCGATCTTGCCACCCGGCTCGAGAATGACCTGCGCGGCAAGCTCGAATCGCCCGATCATGCCATCGAGATCATCGGCTTCGCCAAGCAGATCGGCGATATCGCCGACGGCGCCCGCGGCGTAGCGCAGTTCTTCGCGTTGGCCACCCTGCTGACGGCGCTAGCCGTCTATTGGTACTGCCGCTCGATCCTGCTCACGCTGCTACCCCTGCTATGCTCGATGACCTCGGTGGTCTGGCAATTCGGCACGCTGACTTTGCTCGGTTATGGTCTCGATCCCCTCGCCATCCTGGTACCTTTTCTGGTATTCGCCATCGGCGTCTCCCATGGCGTGCAGCAAATCAATGCCATCACCAAGGCTGTGGCGCGCGGCGCCAGCTCCGTCGAAGCGAGTCGCGAAAGTTTCTCCAGCCTGTTCGTGCCGGGTTCGCTGGCCCTGGTGACCGCTTTCGTCGGCTTCATCACGCTGGTAATGATCCCGATACCGATGATTCGCGAACTGGGCATCACCGCCTCCATCGGCGTGGGCTACAAGATCATCACCAATCTCATCATGTTGCCGCTGGTAGCCTCCTATTTCAAGTTCTCCCAGGACTACGCGCTGCGGCTCGAGGCCCTGCAGGCTCAGCGCGGCAGAATCATCGAGCGATTGGGTGTGATCGCCGATCTCCGCCATGCCGGCACGGTACTGGCCGTGGCGGCGGTGCTGCTGGCGGTGGCCATCTGGCAAAGCCACGGCCGCCATATCGGCGCCTTGCAGCCGGGCGCGCCCGAACTCAGGCCCGACGCCCGCTACAACATCGACACGGAGAACATCGTCAAGCGCTTCGACCTGGGCATGGATGTCCTGACGGTCGTCTTCGAAACGCCCAACGACTCCTGCAACAGCTTCCCGATTCTCGACTACATCGATCAGTTCACCTTGCACATGGCCCAGGTGCCGGGCGTCCTGTCGGTATCGTCGCTGTCTGCCCTGGCCAAGTTTGCCAATGCCGGTCTAAACGAAGGCAATCCGAAGTTGACGGCGCTCCCGCGCGACAGCAAGGCGCTGCAAGTGGCGGTGGGCTATCTCCCCGAGGCCGGCGGCTTGTTCAACCGCGCCTGCACCATGATGGCCGCCAACATCTATCTGGCCGATCACCGGGCCACCACCATCGGAGCGGCCATCCAGGCCGTCAAGAGCTTCCGGCAGGCGTATGACCCCACGCCGCTCGGCGTGAAGGTGCGGCTCGCCTCGGGCAATATCGGCGTGCTGGCCGCGACCAACGAGGAAGTGGAATCGCGGGAATTGCCCATGATCATCTACGTATACCTCGCGATCATGGCGCTGGTGCTCATCGCCTATCGCGATTGGCGGGCGATGCTGGCATGCTGCCTGCCTCTGACGCTGGCCACGTTCCTGGGCTACTGGTTCATGAAGACGCTCGACATCGGCCTGACGGTCGCCACGCTACCGGTCATGGTGCTGGCCACCGGCATTGGCGTAGATTATGCGTTTTACATTTACAACCGCCTGCTGGTGCACCTCTCCCGGCAGGAGCCGATGCTGCTCGCACTGCGCGCAACCTTGCGCGAAGTCGGCATCGCCACCGTCTTTACAGCCATTACCCTTTCGGTCGGCGTTGCCACCTGGGCGCTTTCGGATCTGAAGTTCCAGGCCGACATGGGGATCTTGCTGACGTTCATGTTCATCGTGAACATGCTGACCGCCATCACGGTGCTGCCCGCCTTCGCCGCGGTTCTGGAAGCCGTGTTTCCGCGCCGCGGGCCGGTACGCGCTTCGGTCATTGGCCATTAGTAGGGAGTATTGGGTGTGAAGCGATTCCTGGTCCTGATGCTGTCCTCGCTCGCGATGGCCGCCGCATCGCCACCTGCCGCCGAGGCGGCGCCGCGCCAGGCGCCACATCTGGCCAACCCGGCACGGGCGCCGATTCTCGGGGCAACCATGGCAGGCGCGCGCATCGTCGCGGTAGGCGATTACGGCGCCATCATCCTTTCCGACGACGGCCAAAGCTTTCGACAAAGTCAGGTGCCAACCCGCGCTCCGCTTACCAGCGTTTTCTTCCTGGATGCTCGCCGCGGATGGGCGGCCGGCCACGACGGCACGATCCTGGCCACCAGCGATGGCGGCGAAACTTGGCGTCTACAGCGCGAAGAGCCCGGCAAGGAACGCGTGCTGCTCTCGATATGGTTCGAGAATGCCGAGCATGGCTTGGCGGTCGGTCAATTCGGCCTGGCCCTGGAAACCACGGACGGGGGCAATACCTGGCAGGAGCGACGGCTGGTCGAAGGCGATGCCGGGGAAATACACCTGCAAAGCATTGTGGACGGACGCAACGGCTTGCTGCTGATCGCGGCCGAAGGAGGCTTTGTCTTGCGGTCCGAAGATGCCGGCAAAACATGGCAAGCGATACCGACCAGCAATAAAGGTTCTTTCTGGACGGGCCTGGCCTTGTCCGACGGCAGCCTGTTGATCGCCGGGCTGCGCGGCCACATCTTTCGCAGTCAGGACCGGGGCCGTTCGTGGCAAGAGGTGCCCAGTGGCACCCAGCAGTCGCTAACCACTGCTTGGCAAGCGCAGGATGGCACCGTGCGCCTGCTCGGGCTGTCCGGAGTCACCCTGACCAGCCGCGATCAAGGTCGGACCTTCGAGGCTTCGCTGCGCCCCGACCGCACCAGCTTCACCAGCGCCGTTATGACGCCGACCGGCGAGATTGACTTCAGCATACTGGGCGTCGTCGACCGGCACTGAAAGCCGTGTCCCATCGTCCAGCTAATCGCTGCCGACGCCGCTGAAGCGCTCCTGAAACAGGGCATTGGCCTTGGGCAGCGGACCGTCCGGCGTTTCCAGGGTGGTCATCAGATGCCTCTCCGTCGTCTCGCGGCATAGCCGGTAGATATCGGCACAGAGCGCGCGCGCCCTGTCGCCCGGCCAGTCGGTCGGCAGCAATTGACGGGGCAGTTGGGGATCGCGCAGTTGGACGCGCCGGAATTCGTGCATCAACAGCACGCGAACCATGAAGCATTGTTCGGGATCCTGGCGCGCGGCATTGCCCAGCATGCGGACCACCGGCCGGAAGTACTCCAGGAAGCGGCGATATTCGTCGGCGACGCGCTTGAGGTTCCAACAACCCTCGACGAGCGCCTTCAAAGGCCGCCCTACCAGAGCGCCAAGCGTATGTGCCTGCAGGACGACGACCTTGTCGTGGGCGCCGGTGCTTTCCAGGATGTCGAGCAGCGAGTCCTCGCTCGCGGAAGGATGCGCCATGACGCCCGGCGCGATCGAACCGAAGCCTTCCCAAAGCAATTCCGTGCGCAAGGCGTCCCGCTGCGCGGCCGTCAAGGCTTCGTTCGGCACCATGACAAGTTGCCAATCGCCTTCCCAGTGCGTGCGCGGGTCGTTATAGATGCGCCGATAAGCGTGGTCGAAACGGCGATGGCCCATCGCCGTCAGGCTGTAATAGCTACGTCGGCCGATTTGATGCGAGACCAACCACTTCTCGCGGGACAGGCGGAATACGCTGGTTCGCACCAAGCGGGCGTTGATGCCGAAAGGCGCGACCAGGCCGATCAGGCTGCCAAGCCAAACCGTCCCCCCATGGGGGGCGATCATGTCGCCAAAGATGGTGATGATCAGGGAGTTGGCCCGAACCGGTCGTTCGGCCAGCATATCGACGATCCAGCGGCTGAGCGACCGGTTTTCCATCGGGGTCAAGCATGAGAATGAAGGTTCGCAGTGTATTACATCGCTCATGCCGGGCGGTGGCGCATCAGCCAAACGCCGCCGCCCGTCACCGCCTTGTCACTCAACCAGCGTCCAGTCTCCGTTCTTGACTTCCAGCATGCGGAAGGCCGAAAGATCGAGTCCCATGTGGTCGGTGGGCGACATGTTCACCTTGCCACCGGTACCCACGTAGCCCTTGGTGGCCTCGATGGCGTCACGCACCTTGGCCTTGTCGGTGCTGCCGGCACGCTTGATGGCATCCACGGCGATCATCAGGCCATCGTAGGCATGGCCGCCGAAGGTCGATACGTCTTCCTTGTAGCGGTCCCCGTAGGTCTTGCGGTAGTCCATAACGACCGGCTTCTGCGGATCGTTGGCGGCCAGCTTGTTCGCCACCAGCAGCGCCGCCGCCGGCAGGCGGACCCCTTCGGCGGCAGGACCGGACAACTTGATGAACTCTTCCGAAGCGACGCCGTGCGCGTGGTAAAGCGGCAGCGTCATGCCGAGCTGCCGGAAATTCTTGTTCACCACCGACGGGCCCTGCCCGAGACCGAAGACGAACACAGCCTGGACACCGGGAGTATTCTTGATCTTGGTCAGCTGCGGCGTCATGTCAGTATCCTTGGCGCCATAGGTTTCGTTGGCCAGCAAGGTAATGCCCATCTTCGCCGCCATGGCTTCCGACTCCTTTTTGCCCGAAGCGCCAAAGCCGCTGGTTTCCGAAAGCAGCGCCACCTTGGTCAAGCCGCGCTTCTTCATGTCCTCGAAAACTTTTTCGGCCGCCATGCGATCGGTATGCGGCGTCTTGAACACCCACTTTTTCACCGGCTCGACGATCACGACGGCGCCCGCAAGCGAAATGAAGGGAACCTCGGCCTTCTCGACCAGGGGCACCATCGACATGGTGGAGCCGGTGGTGGTCCCCCCGACGATGATGTCGACCTTGTCGTCTTCGATCAAGCGCTTGCCGAACGCATTGGCCTTGGTGGCATCCGATCCGTCGTCGTAATGAACGAGTTGCAGCGGACGACCGAGCACGCCGCCCTCCTTGTTGATCTTCTCGACATAGAGCTGCAGCGTCTTCGCCTCGGGATCGCCCAGGAAAGCTGCCGGGCCGGTGGCCGACAGCACCGAACCGATCTTGATCGGCTCGGCAGCCATGGCTGCCGTTCCCAAGCCGGCAGCCATGGCGATACCTGCCGTGGTCGCAAGAATACGTCGCGCAAACTTTTTCATGTTGTCTCCTTGATGATAGTTGTAATAACCGCCCCGAGCCGAGGCTCCTTCAGATGCCCAGGTACGCGGCACGCACCTGTTCATTGCCCAATAACTCAGCACCCGTACCCGAAAGCACCACTTTCCCGCTTTCGATGACATATCCATGGTCGGCGATCGACAACGCCGCGTGGGCGTTTTGCTCGATCAGGAAGATCGTGATTCCCTGCTTGCGCAGATCGTTGACCGCCGCGAGGATTTCCTCGACCAGCAGCGGCGCCAGCCCCATCGACGGCTCGTCCAGCAGCAGCATGCGGGGGCGTCCCATCAGCGCGCGCGCCATGGCCAACATCTGTTGCTGACCGCCGGACAGGGTGCCGGCCGGCAAGGCCGCCTTCTGTTTGAGAATCGGGAACAAGGCGTACATGCGGTCCATGTCGTCGGCGATCACGCGACGATCGCAGCCGATATAGGCCCCCAGCCGCAGGTTGTCCGCCACGGACAGCGGCCCGAACACCTGCCTGCCTTCCGGAACCTGGCAGATGCCCAGTCTGACGCGCTCGGCCGGCCGATGGCGCGTGATGTCCCGGCCGTCGAACAGCACGCGTCCGCCGCTGCTCCGATGCACACCCGAGATCGTCCGCAGCAAAGTCGTCTTGCCGGCGCCATTGGCGCCCACCAGCGCCACCAGTTGGCCGCGGCCGACGGCGAGGCTGACGTTGCGCACCGCCTCGATACGCCCGTAACCGGCGGAAAGCCCATCAATCTCGAGCAGCATCGGCGTGTCGCCACCACTGACTTTCGTTGTTGCCATCGATGGCGCCTCAAGCATGGTGGGCCCCCAAATAGGCGGCGACGACCGCCGGATTGGCGCGCACTTCCGCCGCCGAGCCTTCCGCCAGCTTCTTGCCGTAATCGAGCACCAGGATGCGATCGGAAATGTTCATCACCATCTTCATGTCGTGTTCCACCAGCACGACGGTGACGCCCTGATCGGCAATACGCCGG
>WBZU01001241.1_pt1 | contig 19602 bp, 16 predicted proteins | sample 5204311 | NCBI WGS metagenome assembly WBZU01 (sample SAMN12344359, study PRJNA552823) | activated sludge metagenome | biome: Activated sludge suspended growth; feature: Nitrification reactor; material: Wastewater; isolation source: activated sludge from nitrification reactor of wastewater... | reverse complement strand
CCCGGCCCACTCGGGGTGGGTCGCGAGCAGGCGGTCGACGGCGTGGAAGCGCTCGAGGATGCCCTTCGTGTAGTCGAGGCGGTCGACGCCGACGCCGAGCCGCACGTCGTCCGGCAGGCCGAGCCGCCGGCGCACCGCCGCGCGCGCGTCCCCGACGCCGCGCTGGCGCGCGAGCGGGGCCGGCGGCCACGCGATCGAGATCGGGTAGCGGCGCACCGCGGTCGCGTGGCCCGCGACGTTGACCTCGAAGCTCTCGCGGTCGACGCGCGCCTCGAGCAGCCGGTCGACGGTGTCGAGGAAGTTGTTGCAGTGGAACTGCGTGTGGAATCCGAGGATGTTGCTGCCGAGCAACCCGTCGAGGAGCTCGGCGCGCCACGGGCAGATCGAGAACGCCTCGGGGTTCGGCCAGGGGATGTGCCAGAACGCGACGACCGTCGCGTCGGGCAGCCGCTCGCGGATCATTCGCGGCAGCAGCGCGAAGTGGTAGTCCTGCACGAGCACGATCGGCGCCCCGGTGCGCGCCTCGGCGACGACCGCGTCGGCGAACTTCGCGTTGACCGCGCGGTAGTGCGCGAAGTCGGACGAGCGGAACGTCGGGCGCACGTGCGCGATGTGGCACAGCGGCCACAGGCCCTCGTTCGCGAACCCGCTGTAGTAGCCGGCCTCCTCCTCGGGCGTGAGCCAGACGCGGCGCAGCCGGTAGGCCGCCTCGCCGGGCGGGACGTCGAGGCGGCCGTGGCGGTCTGCCGTCTCGCGATCGGCGCTGCCGCTGCCGTGCGCGATCCAGGTGCCCGCGCATGCGCGCATCACCGGCTCGAGCGCGGTCACCAGGCCCGAAGCCGGGTGCTGCACGTGCACGCCGTCATCGGTCCGCACGTGGATGTACGGCTCCCGGTTCGACACGACGATCACGTCGGCGCCGCCGCCCTCGCGCGCGAGGATCGACTTCAGGCTCGCCGCCGTCCAGGCCAGGTGGCCCTCGTCGCGCGGCCGGTAGCGCTCCTCGAGCTCGCGGACGAGCTCGCGCACGTCGCCGGCGATCGGCCGCAGCTCCGGCGCCGCGAAGGCCGGCGACGCCGGCCGGAGGATGCCCTCGCCGCGCAGGAGCGCGCGCAGGCCGTTCACCCAGCCGCGCCACGAGAGCTGCGCGACGACGACGGTGATCAGCGCGACGAGGAACCCGAGCACCGCGAAGAACCCGAACAGGTAGCGGCGCGTCTCCTCGCTGCGGCGCTCGACGAAGCTCATGTCGTGCAGGATCGCGAGCTGCGCCGGCGCGTCGCCTCCCGCTTCGACCGGCGCGACCGACAGGTGCATCACGCCGTGCGCGGTCCGGACGAGCGCCCTGGCGGCGCCCGCGTGGGCCCGCAGCGACGAGCAGGCGATCTCGGAAGGAAACTCGGCGGTGGCGATCGGCGTCGCCCGGCCCGCGATGCAGAGCCCGACCGCGTAGAGCCGCTCGTCCTGCGTCAGGCGCCGGAAGAACTGCTCGATGCGCGGCGTCGAGCCCGTCATGACGAGGCCGGACAGGGGCTCGCTGACTGCGGAGGCGATCAGCGACGACCGGATGTCGAGGTCGCGGACGAACCAGCGCAGCATCAGCGTGTCGGCGAGCGGCACGGCGAGGTAGGCGAACAGGCCGACGACGAGGAGCAGCGGCAGCAGGAAGCGCAGCGAAAGTCGCATCCGGCGAACGTAGCCTCCGGGCCTTCCGCCGGTCTGTCGGACGAAGGCCGATAGGCTTGCCGGTCGCGTGGCGGCCGGCAGGTGGCGGTTCACGCGTGACGAGCGAGGCCGGACGCGGCCCCGCGGCAGGCAAGTCCCTGAATCACGAGGTGATGGGCCGGCCACGCGCTCGCAGACCCCGGCGGCACGAAGCTTGCAGACGAGCCTGAGTGTCCTCTCGTCCCGGGGAGATTTCCGCCATGAAGACCTTGCTCGCGTGGGTGTTGTTGCTGGCGGCCGGCTCGGCCGCCGCCGACGTGAAGGTGCTCGTCGCGGTCGATCCGTCCGACCGCGAATCGATGGCGATCGCCGTCCAGGACATCGCCGGTCCGTTGTCCAAGGCCGCCGGCACGCCGGTGAAGGTGTCGAAGTCGCAGGACCTCTCCGACGCGATGCGCTCGACGCGCACCGGCGAGTACGACGTCTACATCGCGCCCGCGCACGTGGCGGCCTCGGCGCTCGCGCACGGCTACGCGCTCGTCGGATCGACCGAGGCGGACGATGTCTACCAGCTCGTCGCGAAGAACGGCACGAAGGCCGTTGGCGACCTCCAGGGCGGGCGGATCTACCTGACGCAGCAGGACTCGGTCGCGGCGTACGTGGCGCGCGGCATGCTGAACGAGTCGGGGCAGTCGCTCAGGACGTTCCGCGAAGTGCTGTACCGGCGCACCTCCGGCGCGGGGCTGTTCGCGATCGACACCGGCATCGTCGACGCGACCGTGGCGAAGCGCGGCGAGGTCGAGGAATGGACGAAGAAGGGCGAGGCGAAGGGCGCGCCGCTGCTCACGTCCCGTCCGGTGCCCGGCGGCATGTCGGTCGTGGTCCGGAAGGACCTGCCCGACGCGATGCGAACGAAGGTCGAGGGATGGTTCCTGAGCTCGGCGGGGACGATGCCCGGAGTCGGCCGTGTCGCGTACCGCCCCGACATCGCCGCCTACCGCTACGTCGCCGCGCTGGGCAACTGGACGCCGGCGCAGCTGCCCGGCGCGAAGGTCGTGACCGCCGAGGAGGTGTCGACGCTCTCGCGCTCGGGGGTGGCGGTCGTCGACGTGCGGACCGCGAAGGAGTACGCCGAGAAGCGCATTCCCGGCGCGGTGTCGATCCCCTACGCCGAGAAGAGCGTCAAGGACGTCGCGTTCGACCCGAAGGACGACCAGTTCGCGCTTCCCGCGGCGATGGACCGCGCGAAGCCGGTGATCTTCCACTGCAACGGCCCCGAGTGCTGGAAGTCGTACAAGGCCTCGCAGGTCGCCCTGGCGAGCGGGTTCAGGACCGTCTACTGGTTCCGCGGCGGCATGCCCGAGTGGGAGCGCAACGGGCTCGCGCTCGACACCTCGAAGGCGGCGGCCGACAAGATCGCGGCGGCGCCCGCGCGCTGAGCGCGCGCCGTTTCGCGGGACGGGCGGCCGCGACGGCCGCACGCGCGGGCGTCAGCGCCTCGCGCGGAGCGTGTTCATGCCGAGCGTGATCGCGACGATCGCGATGCCGATCACGTTGAGCCAGAACTGGTTGAACACGAGGACCAGCCCGCCGACGGTCAGCACGACCTGCTCGACGCGCGTGATCGTCGTCGCCCACCAGCGCGTGTAGGCGGCCGACAGCGCGAGGATGCCGATCGCGCCGGCGACGACCGCCGAGACGAATGGCGCCCACGAGAAGTCGATGAACAGCATCGCCGGCGTGTAGGTGAACATGAACGGCACGAGCGCCTTGCCCATCGACAGGCGGAAGGCGGTCAGGCCCGTCCGCATCGGCTCGGAGCCCGCGATGCCGGCCGCCGCGTAGGCGGCGAGCGCGACCGGTGGCGTGACGTCCGCCAGGACGCCGTAGTAGAAGACGAAGAAGTGCGTCGCGAGCAGCGGCACGCCCAGCGTCGCGAGCGCGGGCGCGGCGATCGACGCGAGGATGATGTAGGTCGGCGTCGTCGGGATGCCGGTGCCCATCAGGATGCACGCGATCGCGACGAAGATGAGCCCGAAGAAGACCTTCGCTCCGGTGTCGGTCACGAGGCCGGTCGGGTCGACCGCGCGGATCCAGTCGCCGACCTGCCCGGCGAGGTCGACGACGGCGCCCGAGAACTTGAAGCCCAGCCCCGAGAGCGTCAGCACGCCGAGGATCAACCCCACGCACGCGCACGCGGCGCCGATCGCGAGCGCGTACTTGGCGCCCTCGGAGAGCCCCTCGACCAGCGGTCCCCAGGTGAGCGTCTGTCCCTGCAGCTCGCCCCAGCCGAGCTTGCGCGCGACGAGCGGGATGTACGAGCAGACGAAGCACAGCACGATGCCCCAGAACGCCGACAGGAACGGCGTGAAGTCGAGCAGCAGCATCGTGACGAGCGCGATCAGCGGGAACACGAGGTGCCAGCTCTCGCCGATCACGCGCGAGAGCTTCGGAATGAGGTGCGGCTCGACGCCCTTGAGGCGCAGGCGCTTCGCCTCGAGGTGGACCATCGTGAGGCACGCGAAGTAGTGGAACAGCGCCGGAACGATCGCGACGATCACGAGCACCTTGTACGGGACGCCGAGGAGCTCGGCCATCACGAACGCCGAGGCGCCCATCACCGGCGGCGTCACCTGGCCGCCGCACGACGCCGACGCCTCGACCGCACCGGCGAAGCGCGAGCTGAACCCGTACTTCTTCATCAGCGGGATCGTGAGCGAGCCGGTCGTCACCGCGTTGGCGATCGCCGAGCCCGAGATCATTCCGAACAGGCCCGACGACACGACGCAGACCTTCGCCGGGCCGCCCGAGAAGCGCCCGGCGACGATCGTCGCCAGGTCCATGAACAGGCGTCCGAGGCCGGTCATCTGCGCGAGGATGCCGAACAGGACGAAGTGGAACACGTAGGTCGCCACCACGCCGACCGCGATCCCGTAGATGCCCTCGGTGCCGACGTAGATGTGGTTGACGACGCGGTCGACCGGATAGCCGCGATGCGCGAGGATGCCGGGCATGTGGCGGCCGAGCAGCGCGTAGAGCAGGCACGCCATGCCGAGGACCGGCAGCAGCGGGCCCATCGTGCGGCGCGTCGCCTCCATCACGATCACGATCGCGAGCACGCCCATCATGTAGTCCTGCGCGATCGGCGCGCCGACGCGCGCGATGAACACGTCGTCGAAGAACACGATGAAGTAGAGCGACACCGCCGCGGCGACCGCGGCGAGCGGCCAGTCGACCCACGAGAGCCTGTCGCCGGTCCCGCCGAACTGCGGGAACGGCAGCGAGATGAACGCGACGAATCCGACCAGCGCGACGAACGCCCAGCCGTTGCCGCCGAGCGTGCCGAGCGCCGCGAGCCGGTCGACGAGCGCCCACGCGAGGTAGACGTAGAACGCGGTGAACGCGAGACTCCAGCCCCAGGTCTTCGCCGCCTCGCGCAGGTCCTTCGGCGGCCGCTTGTGCGGAAACACGAGGAAGATCAGCGCCAGCACGAGCGTGAGATGGAACGCGCGGTGCGTGATCTCGACCAGCAGCCCGAACCCGGCCGTGTAGATGTGGAAGCCGGACAGGACGACCGCCATCGTCGTGACGAGCAGCCCGACGGGGCCGACGAGATTGCGGAAGTTCGACTCGGTGTCGAACGTGCGGATCAGCTCGGCCTGCTTCTCGGCGGAGATCGCCTCGACCTGGTCGGTGAGCAGGTTGCCGTGGGGGTTGGGGTGGTGCGTGGTCATCGTCGGTCGGGCTCGGGGCCGGCGGGATGTCGTTGTCGGATCAGCGCGGGGCGTCGGCGGCGGGGCCGGTCGTGCAGGCGCCCTGCCGCGCCGTGAGCGCGAGCGCGCGGTTGCCCCACTGCGCGAGGTCGACGGTGCGCGGGTCGCCGTCGACGGAAAGGCGCGGCGACTGGTCGGCGTGCACGCGCATCGCGATCGAATCGAAATGGCGGTGCATCGTCACGACGAACGCGTCGCCCTCGCGGCGCCACGCGCCGTCGGCGTCGGCCTCGGTCGGGAGCCCCGGGCCGTGCCGGCTGAACCGGATCTCGGACTGCTCGATCGACGCCGCATCGACGCGGTAGCGCTCGACGACGGGCGTGCGCGTCACCGAGTGGACGTAGCGGATCGTGAACGACGGCGAGGCGCCGGGCGCCTCGACCTGCGCGAGGGGCTTGCCGTCGGGGTGCGAGGCGAGCGTCAGGCACGCGCCGTGCGCGCCTGAGGCGAGTGCGATGCCCGGGACCAGCATGAGCGCGATCCCGGGCGCGTACGTCACTTGATGAGGCCCTTCTCGCGGTAGTAGCGCTCCGCGCCCGGGTGCAGCGGGATCGAGACCGACAGGAGCGCCGTCTTGAGCGAGATCTCCTTGCCCTTCGGGTGCACCTGGCCCAGCGTCTCGGTGTTCTCGAAGAGCGCCTTCGTCACCTCGTAGGCCATCTGGTCGGAGAGCCCGTCGTGCGTCGCCCAGATCGCCATCACGGCGAGCGTGTCGACCGGCGCGCTCTGGCCCTTGTACGTGTTGGCCGGCAGCTGGACCATCGCGTAGTACGGCTGCTTCTTGCGCATCGCCTCGATCTCGGGCCCGGCGAGCGGGACGAGGCGGATCTCGCGGGCGTTCGCGAGGTCGGTGATCGACGAGGTCGGCGCGCCCGCGGTGATGAGCGACGCGACGAGGTTGCCGTCCTTGATCTTGTCGACCGACTGCGTGAACGACGAGAGGTCCTCGCCGATGTCCTTGCGCGTCATGCCGTGCGCCTCGAGCAGGTCGCCCAGGAGCTGCCACTGGCCGGAGCCCGGCGATCCCGACGACACGCTCTTGCCCTTCAGGTCCTTGAACGCGCGCACGTTCGCCGAGGCGAGCGTCACGAGCTGCACCTGCTCGGGGTAGAGCGCGCCCAGCGCGCGCAGGTTCTTGACCGGCTTGCCCTCGAACTGGCCCTTGCCGTTGTACGCGGCGTCGAGGATGTCGGCGGCGACGAACGCGCTCTCGATGTCCTTGCGGCCGAGCAGCTGCGCGTTGGCGACCGACGCGCCCGCCGTCTCCGCGGTGGCCGAGAGCTTCTTGCCGCCGATCGTGACCTTGTTCGAGATGAGCTGCGCGAGCATGCCGCCCAGCGGATAGTAGGTGCCGCCGGTGCCGCCGGTGGCGATGCCGAAGAAGACGCGGTCCTGCGCGGCCGCGGGGCCGGCGAACGCGATGGCGGCCGCGATCGCGGTCGCGCCGAGCAGACGATGGTGACGCATGGTTCCTCCCGGAAAGTCCCCGCGGGGCGCGGGCGATGGCAAGCCGTCGAAGTATAGCCCTTACGACACGGCGCCGGCGCCGTATCGACCCGTGAGCAGACGGTGGGCGGCGAAGCGGGAAAGCGCGTAGGGGGCGAGCGGGAAGTCCGGGGCGAGGCCGAGCGCAGCCTGGGCCACCAGTCGTCCGACGATCGGCGAGAGCTTGAAGCCGTGGCCCGAGAACCCGTAGGCGAGCACGAGCCCCGGCACGCCGTCGACCGGGCCCAGCACCGGGTTCCAGTCGGGCGTCACGTCGTAGACGCCGGTCCACGATGCGGCCAGCCCCGCGGTCTCGAACGCGGGCATCCGGTGCGCGAGCTGCTCGCCGACGTGCACGACCTCGTCGAGCGGCACGTCCGCCTGCTCGACGTCCGGCTCCGGGATGTCGACGCCCTCGTTTCCCTCGGAGACGAGCACCTGCCGGCCCCCGTAGCTGCGGAAATAGAGGCGGCCCGGCGAGACCAGGTCCTTGACCACCGGCAGGTCGTGGCCGTAGGGCGTCTCGGCCTCCAGCGTCATCACGCTGTGACGCGACATCGTGAGCGGCAGCTCGACGCCGGCCCAGCGGGCGACCTCGCGCGACCAGATGTTCTGGGCGGAGACGACCACGCCGGCGCCGATCGGGCCCGTCGGCGTTTCCACGCCCACGATCCGGCCCGTGGCGTCGCGCACGAGGCCGGTGACCGCGACGCCTTCGCGCACCGTCGCGCCGGCCTTGCGCGCCGCGCGCACGTACGCCGAGAGCGTCATGTACGCGTCCGCGTAGCCCGCACCCGGCTCCCAGCCGACGACCGCGACGTCGTCGTAGCGGAGCAGCGGATGCCGCTCGCGCGCTTCGGCCGCGTCGAGCTCGCGCGCCTCGATGCCGAGCTCGCGCTCGATCGCGAGCGTCGCGCGCACCGCATCCGCGGCGGCGCCCTCGGGCGCGACGATCAGGTAGCCGCAGCGCCGGTAACCGCAGTCGGCCTCGTCGTCGCCGAGGTAGGCGGGGAAGTCGTCGAACGCGCGCATCGCCGCCTGCGCGAGCGCCACGTTCTCGCGCACCGAGTAGTGCGTGCGCAGGATGCAGGAGGACTGCGCGGTCGTGCCGCCGCCCAGCTGCCCGCGTTCGAGCAGGAGCGTGCGCTTCGCGCCGAGGCGCGCGAGATGGCAGGCGATCGAGGTGCCGATCACGCCGCCGCCGATGACGATCGCGTCGTAATGTTCCATGGGGATCCGGGAGGCTGTGCGCTCAGCCCCGCATTTCACCACATCGGGCGCGCCGGTGCCCGGCCATAATCGGCGCCGAGCGCCGCAGCGGCGCGATCGGAGGGAGGCGCCATGGCGTGGGTCGTGCTGGTCGTCGCGGGAGGGTTCGAGGTCGCCTGGGCGATCGGGCTCAAGTACACCGACGGATTCACGCGGCTGTGGCCGAGCGTGGGGACTGCGGCCGCGATGGTCGCGAGCGTCGTGCTGCTCGCGTGGGCGATGAAGACGCTGCCGGTCGGCACCGCGTACGCGGTGTGGACCGGCATCGGCGCGGTCGGCACCGTGATCCTCGGGATCGCGCTGTTCGGGGAAGCGGCCACGCTCGCGCGGCTCGCGTGCGTGGGGTTGATCGTGGCGGGGATCGTGGGGTTGAAGGTGGTGACGGAGTAGATCGGCTCGGACAGTGGTGACGCGTTCGGGGCAGGCGGGCATCTCTGCCAGATTGTCGGGCAACGTCTGGGTCGGCGAAGAAGTGGGGAGGAGCGACCACGGTTCGCCGGTTTCGTCTCCGACCCCGACGGCGCCCGCCGCCCGCCTAATGCCTCCCCAATTCGCTCTCGTGCCAATGCCCGAGCGCGAGGTGCGACAGCAGCAGCGCTACGCTGTAGAACGCGACGCCGGCCAGCGTGATCAGCACGAGCGCGGCGAACAGCCGCGGGATGTTGAGCTGGATGCCGGACATGAGGATCTGGTAGGCGAGGCCGGCGCCCTGGCCGCCGGTGCCGGCGACGAATTCGGCGACGACCGCGCCGATCAGCGCCAGCCCGCTCGCGATCCGCAGGCCCCCGAAGAAGTAGGGCAGCGCGCTCGGAATGCGCAGCCGCCACAGCAGCTGCCAGCGCGTCGCGCGGTTCATCCGGAACAGATCGACGAGGCGCGGGTCGACGCTGCGCAGGCCCAGCGTCGTGTCGGACACGATCGGGAAGATCGCGACGACGACCGCGCAGAGGACGAGCGCGGTGCGCGTGTCCTTCACCCAGATGATGATGAGCGGCGCGATCGCGACGATCGGCGTCACCTGCAGCAGCACGACGTAGGGCGTGAACGCGGTCTCGATCCAGCGGCTCTGCACGAACACGAGCGCGATCGCGACGCCCAGCACGACGGCGATCGCGAGCGCGTAGAGCGCGATCGACACGGTGACGCCGAGCGAGGCGACGAGCAGGCCCCAATCGGCGACGAGCGTCTTCGCGACGACGAGCGGCGAGGGCACGAGGTACGCGGGCACCTCGTAGACGACGGTCAGCGCCTGCCACAGCGCGAGCATCGCCACCGCGACGATCACCGGCGCGGCGTAGCGCCAGCGTTCGCTCGTGGCGTTGGCGCGCCCGCTCACAACCGCTCCTCCTCGGGCTCCCCGTTCATCGGCATCACGCCGCCGCAGGCCTGCGCCACCAGCGCCGACAACCGCTGCGAATGGGCCGCGAACTTCGTCGACACGCGGAACGCCTCGCCGCGCGGGTGCGGCTCGTCGATCGCGATCTCGTCGATCAGGCGGCCGGGCCGCGGACCCATCACGGCCACGCGCGTCGACAGGAACACGGCCTCGGCGATGCTGTGCGTGACGAACACGATCGTGAGGCCGCGCTCCTGCCACAGCGAAGCGAGCTCGCTGTCGAGGCGCAGGCGCGTGAACTCGTCGAGCGCGCCGAACGGCTCGTCCATCAGCAGCAGGTCGGGGTGGTTGACGAGCGCGCGGGCGATCGACGCGCGCATCTGCATGCCGCCCGACAGCTCGCGCGGCCAGTTGCGGGCGAAGTCGGTGAGCCCGACGAGCGAGATCGCCTCGGCCACCGCGCGGTCGGCCTCCGCGCGCGGCGCGTGCGCCAGCGCGAGCGGCAGCCGGACGTTCGCGTCGACGCGCGCCCAGGGCATCAGGGTGGGCGACTGGAACACCATCGCGAGGCGCTTGCCGGGCGCGCCGGTCGCCTCGAACGGCCCGCCCCACCAGTCGAGCGAGCCGGACGTCGGCTCCTCGAGTCCCGCGATCAGGTGCAGCAGCGTCGACTTGCCGCAGCCCGAGGGACCGAGCAGCGTCAGGAAATCGCCGCGCCGGACCTCGAGGTCGACGGGGTCGAGCGCGCGCGTCCCGTTCGGCCAGGTCTTGGTCGCGCGCGCGACCGCGACCGCGACGGCCGGCGCGTCGGCGCCGCGCTTCCGGGCCGTTCCGGCGCTCAGGGGAGAACCCTGACGGCGCGGACGACCTGCAGGTTCCAGGCCTTCGAGTAGTCGACGTTGGGCTTCGCGAGCCGGGTCAGCTTGAGGAAGTCGACGGTCGCGCGCCAGCGCGTGTCGGTCATCGTGAGGAGCCCATCGCGCTTCGCGTCGCCGCTGTCGACGATGCCGTGTTCCCTGAGCTTGCGATGGCCGTACGCCAGCAGCTCGTCGGTCATCTGCGGGTTGTCTTTCCTGATGAGCGCGTTGCCGGGCGCGGGATTCGCGAGGTAGCTCTTCCATCCTTCGGCCGAGGCGCGCACGAACCGCTCTAGCACGTCGCGGCGCTTGTCGAGCGTGTCGCGCCGCACGACGAGCGCCTCCGAGTAGGGCGGGTAGCCGAAGTCGGCGAGCAGGAACACGACCGGCTTGACGCCCGCCTTCTCGATCGAGAACGGTTCCGAGGTCGCGAAGCCCTGCTGCGAGAGCGTCTTGTCGGCGAGGAACGGCTGCACCGAGAAGCCATAGGGGCGCTTCTGGTCGTCGGTGAAGCCGAACTGCTGGCGCAGCCATGGCCAGAACGTCGTGTTCGCGGCCGACGCGATCGCGATCGGCTTGCCCTTGAGCTGCTCGATCTTCGGCGTGCCCGGCTGCGCGATGATCACGGTCGGATTCTTCTGGAACGTCGCCGCGATCGCGACGACCGGCACGTCCTGCTCGATCGCCGAGAGCACCTGCAGACCGTCGGCCATCGCGACGTCGATCTGGCCCGCCGCGAGGAGCTGCAGCCCATTGACCTGCGGGCCGCCCATCTTGATCGTGACGTCGAGCCCGGCCTTCTGGTAGAGGCCCTCGGCGAGGGCCTGGTAGAAGCCGCCGTGCTCGGCCTGCGCGAGCCAGTCGGTCGCGAACACGATGCGGTCGAGCGCGTGCGCCTGCACGGGGACGAGCGCGGCGGCCGTCGCGAACGCGGCGGCGGCGAGACGGGCGGCGAGCGTGCGGATCATCGGAGGCCTCCGGGACGGCATGACGCGCGATTATGCGCGAACGCGGCGGCTCGGGGCATCCCCGGCCGGACGGGCGGGAAGACCCCATGCCCGGCCGGGGAACCCGGGCGAACACGAGGGCCGAAAACGGCGAGTTTCGGGCACGGCCCGGGGCTATGATCCGGCCCATGACGCTCGACCCCGACGCCTGCTGGCGTGCGCTCGCGGCCCACGATGCCCGCTTCGACGGCCGGTTCTTCGTGGGCGTCGCGACGACCGGCATCTACTGCCGGCCGGTGTGCAACGTCCGCATGCCGCGCAGGGAGAACTGCCGGTTCTTCGCGAGCGCGGCGGCGGCCGAGGCGCGCGGATTCCGCCCGTGCCTGCGCTGCCGGCCCGAGCTCGCGCCCGGCCACGCGGCGATCGACGCGTCGTCGCGGCTCGCGCAGGGCGCGGTCGACCTGATCGAGTCCGGCGTGATGGACGAGGGCGGCCTCGCGCGGCTGGCCGGGCGCGTCGGCGTGTCCGAGAGGCACCTGCGGCGCGTGTTCGACACGGAGTTCGGCGTCTCGCCGGTCGAGTACGCACAGACGCACCGGCTCCTGCTCGCGAAGCGGCTGTTGACCGACACGCGGCTGCCGGTCACCGACGTGGCGCTCGCGAGCGGGTTCGCGAGCGTGCGCCGCTTCAACGCGCTGTTCCGCGAGCGCTACCGGATGGCGCCGTCGCGCCTGCGCGGCGAGGCGGCCGGCGAGGGGGCGACCGAATGGCTCGCGTTCGAGCTCGCGTACCGGCCGCCCTACGACTTCGACGCGATGCTCGCGTTCCTGCGCGACCGCGCGGTCGACGGGATCGAGCAGGTCTCCGACGGCGCGTATGCGCGGACGGTGGCGCTGAGGCGCGGCGGCGCGACGCACGCGGGGCGCGTCGAGGTCCGCCACCAGCCACGGCGGCACGCATTGCGCGTCTCCGTGTCGGCGTCGCTCGCGCGCGTCGTGCCCGCGGTGCTCGGGCGCGCGCGGCACGCGTTCGACCTCGCCGCCGATCCGAACGAGATCGGCGCGGCGCTGGGCCCGCTCGCGCGCGCCCATCCGGGCCTGCGCGTGCCCGGGACGTTCGACGGCTTCGAGCTCGCGGTGCGCGCGGTCGTCGGCCAGCAGGTGTCGGTCAAGGCGGCGCGCACGCTGATGGGGCGCCTCGTCGCGGCGCACGGCGAATCGATGGAATGGCCCGGCGCCGGGTCTGCGAAGCTCTTTCCGCCGGCAAGCACGATCGCGGCGCTGGCGCCGGCGGAGCTCGCGCGCATCGGATTGGTCGCGGCGCGGGCGAGGGCGGTCCATGCGCTCGCATCGGCCGTGGCGGCGGGCGCGTTCGAGCTCGAGCCGGGCGCCGACGTCGAGGCGACGATGCGCGCGCTCGTCGCGCTGCCGGGCATCGGCGACTGGACGGCGAGTTACGTGGCGATGCGCGCGCTGCGCTGGCCCGACGCGTTCCTCGCCGGCGACCTGGTCGTGCGGCGCGCGATGGGCGCTGGCACCGCGGTGCGGGCCGAGAAGGACAGTGCCGCCTGGCGCCCGTGGCGCGCCTACGCGGTGATGCATTTGTGGAAAGGAGCGACGACATGAACGAAGCGATCAGGTGGTGCCGCGGCGAAACGCGGCTCGGGTCCGTGCGCATCGCCGCGCGCGGCGACGCGGTCATCGGGCTCTGGTTCGAGGGACAGAAGCACGACGTGCGGCCCGGCGGCGGATGGCAGGAGGCTCGCGACGATCCTCTGCTGCGCGAGGCGGCGCACCAGCTGCGCGATTATCTCGCAGGGAAGCGCGAAAGCTTCGATCTCGCACTCGCGCCGGAAGGCACCGCGTTCCAGAAGAGCGTCTGGCGCGCGATCGCGAAGGTGCCCGCGGGCAGGACCGCCTCGTACGGCGACCTCGCGCGCCGGATCGGCCGGCCATCGTCGGTGCGGGCGGTCGGCGCGGCGGTCGGCCGCAATCCGCTGTCGGTCGTCGTGCCCTGCCACCGGATCGTCGGGTCCGACGGATCGCTCACCGGCTACGCGGGCGGGCTGGAGCGCAAGCGGGCGCTGCTCGCGTTGGAGCGCGTCGACCTCGATGCTTCGCGGGATGCGGTCGCCGACCGGACGGCGTCGGCGCGATGAGCGTGATGCGGGGCTCCGACGTCGCGCGATTGATCGCGCTCGCCGTGATCTGGAGCGCGTCGTTCGTCTTCATCCGCGTGCTCGCGCCGCCGCTGGGGCCGGTGTGGACCGCGACGCTGCGGGTGCTGGTCGCGGGCGTCGCGCTCGTCGCGTGGCTCGCGATCGCCGGCGTGGATGCGGACGTGCGCCGGCACTGGCGCGCGTATCTCGTCGTGGGGCTCGTGAACTCCGCGGCGCCGTTCCTGCTGTTCTCGTGGGCGGCGCTGACGCTGCCCGCGTCCTATCTCGTGATCCTGAACGCGGCTTCGCCGATGTTCGCGGCGCTGGCGGCGGCGATCTGGCTCGGCGAACACCTGACCGGCGCGAAGCTGGTCGGCCTCGCGGTGGGCGCGGCGGGGGTGGCGCTCGTGAGCCGCGCCGGGCCGCTGGCCCCGACGCCCGACGTCTTGCTGGCGGTGATCGCGAGCCTGGGCGGCGCGCTCTGCTACGCGATCGCCGGCGTCTGGCTCAAGCGCCACCGCGCGGGATTGCAGCCCGTGGCGATCGCCGGCTGGAGCCAGATGGGCGCGGCGGCGGCGCTGCTGCCGGTCGCCGCGGCGACGCCGATGCCGGGGCCGATCACGCCCGCGGTCGTCGCGAATCTCGCGGCGCTCGCGCTCGTGTGCAGCGGCATCGCCTACCTGCTCTACTACCGGCTGATCCGCGACATCGGGCCGACGCGCGCGATGACGGTGACGTTCCTGATGCCGGCGCTCGGCATGCTGTGGGGCGTGCTGTTCCTCGGCGAGGCGGTGAACGCGACGATGCTCGCGGGCGCGGCGCTCGTGATCGCCGGGACCGGCGCGGTCCTTCGCCCTCCGCGTCCCGCACCGCGACTCGGCCTCGGCCGCTGAAGGACCGGCCGGCGACCGTCGCTTGCCCGGCGGCGCGCGCACGTTCATAGTGCGGAAGCGCCGCGCTCCCGGGGTGGGGGCGCGCCGCGAGAGCTCCGACGACGCTCCCGATGTCCCTCGATCCCGGCATGGCCGACTACCTCGCGCGCGTCGCGGCTGCCGTGCCGCCGCTCGCCGAGCCCACCCCCGTCGCGCGCCGCAACCGGATGGAATTGATCGCCCGCGCGTTGCCTCCGCCCGAGGACGGTGTCGCGCGCGGCGACGCGTGGATCGTGCTGCCGGGGCGCGAAGTGGCGGTGCGGCTCTACCGGCCGCGCGCAGGCGTGCTGCCGGCGATCGTCTACCTGCACGGCGGCGGATGGGTCGCGGGCAGTCTCGCGACGCACGACGGCGCGTGCGCCGCGCTCGCACAGGATGCCGATGCGGTCGTCGCGAGCGTCCACTACCGGCGCGCGCCCGAGAGCCCGTATCCGGCGCCGAACGACGACACCTATGCGGCGCTCGTCTGGGTGGCCGCGCACGCGGACGCGCTGGCGATCGACCGCGCGCGTATCGCCGTTGCCGGCGACAGCGTGGGCGGGCACCTCGCGATCGGCTGCGCGATCGAGGCGCGCGACCGCGGCGGGCCGGCGATCGCGTTCCAGCTTTTGATCTATCCGGTCGTCGAGCCGGCGTTCGACACGGCGAGCTACCTGGCGCACGCGGCTTCGCCGACGCTCACGCGCGACGACATGATCGGGTACTGGCGGCAGTACCTGCCGGAAGGCGCGGACGACGGTGGCGCGCGCGCGGTGCCGACGCGCGATTCGCTCGCCCGGCTGCCGCGGACGCACGTCGTTGTCGCGGGGCTCGATCCGCTGCGGGACGAAGGCGTCGCGCTCGCCGCGCGGCTCTCGAAGGCCGGCGTCGCGGCGACGCTCGCGGAAGCGCCGACGCTCGCGCACGGGTTCCTGCGCGCCGCGCCCTACGCGCCCGCGGCGCGCTCCGCGCAGGCCGCGCTCGGCGCGGCGGCCCGCGCCGCGCTGCACGGGTGACCGGATGGCCCGGCCCGACCGACCGTTCCCGAAGGCCCCGCCGCCGCCGCGCGAGCCGGCGTCGCCGTACGATCCTACGGGCATCGACGACGGCAAGGGCGGGATCGCGCTATGGGCGCGCCGCCCGGCGCTGCGCGCGACCGCGTGGATCGCGCTCGTCGTCGTCGCGATCGCGATCGCGGCGCTCGCATGGCGCACGATGGAGCGCAAGGCGCTCGAGCGGATCTACCGGGAAGGCGTGCAGGCGCTCGCGCAGGGGCGCAACGACGATGCGCGCGCCGCGTTCGACCGGGCGATCGCGCAGCGGCCCGACTGGGCGGCGGCGTGGCGGCAGCGCGGCTACGCGGCGGCCAAACCCGCCGACGCGATCGCGGACTTCGGCCGCGCGATCGCGCTCGACGCCGACGACGCCGACGCGTACGCGGCGCGGGGGCGCGCGTGGATGCGGCTGCAGGAACCGGCGAAGGCGGCGGCGGACTACGACCGGGCGGTCGGCATCGCCGCGCGGAGCGGCGCGGACGCGGCGACCGTCGCCGCCTGGCGCGCCGATCGTGCCGCCGCACGCGTCGCGTCAGGCGAGAGCTCGGCGGCGATCGACGACCTGCGCAGCGTGGCCGGGACGCGCGGCGCGCCCGACGACCATCGCAACCTCGCGGCCGCGCTCGCGTCCTCGGGCGACTGGCACGGCGCGCGCGAAGCCTACGACCGCGCGATCGCGGCGTCGCCGCAGCCGCAGTGGCTGGGCGAGCGCGCGCTCGTGCTGGTCGAGCTCGGCGACGATGCGGCCGCCGGCGCCGACCTCGACCGTTGCGTGCAGGCCGATCCGTCCTGCGCCCGGGATGCCGGTGCGCTGGCCGCGCGGCGGGCGGGCGAGCTCGGGCGGCCCGCGCCCGGCGGAATCCGTTAGCCGGCGCCGGGCAATGCCCCGGGGCCGCGCGGTCCGCCCCGTATAATTCGGGCGACCGCCCTTGCGCTGCCCCTGCCCGTGCCTTCGCGCCGTTTTCTCTCGTGGTCTTTCGCGTTCCTCGCGCTCGTGCTCGCGGGCTGCGCGACGCGCCCGGTCAACGCGCCGCTCGCGAAGGCCGATCCGAAGACCGGCTACCGCTACGAGACGCGCACCGAGCGTCCGGGCAACGATCCGTCGACGATCGTCGTGCTCGCGTTCTCGGGCGGCGGGATGCGCGCGGCGGCGTTTTCCTACGGCGTGCTCGAAGAGCTGCGCCGCACCGAGGTCGTCCTCAAGGGCCGGCGCTCGCGGCTGATCGACGAGGTAGACCTGATCACCGGCGTGTCGGGTGGCAGCTTCACCGCGCTCGCGTACGGCCTCCACGGCGAGCGTCTGTTCGACGACTACGTCGAGCGGTTCCTCAAGCGCGACCTCCAGTCGGAGCTCGTCGCGCGGCTCGTCTCGCCGACGAGCTGGCCCTCGCTCTCCTCCGAAGGCTGGGGGCGCTCGGAGATGGCGGCCGAGCTCTGGGACGAGGTGCTGTTCGACCGCAAGACCTTCGGCGACCTGATGGCGCGACCCGGGCCGATGGTGCGCGCGACCGCGACCGACATCTCGACCGGCTCGCGGCTCACGTTCTCGCAGAACGAGTTCGACCTGATCTGCTCGGACCTTGCGTCGGTGCCGATCTCGCGGGCGGCGGCCGCCTCGTCCGCGGTGCCGATCGTGATGTCGCCGGTCACGATCGACAACTACGGCGGCACGTGCGGCTACGTCGCGCCGTACTGGCGGCGCCAGTTCGAGGACCCGAACAACCGGATCCGTCCGGCCGGCCGCGCGCTGCAGCGGATCAAGGAGATGCACGCGTTCGAGGACGGCGCGAGCCGCCCGTTCCTGCACCTGGTCGACGGCGGCATCGCCGACAACCTCGGCCTGCGCGGGATCCTCGAGGAGTTCGAGGAGGTCGAGGCGAGCCAGACGCTGCGCCGCAGCGCGCGCGTCTCGCGCATCGACCGGATCGCGGTGATCGTCGTCAACTCGCTGTCGGTGCCCAGGACCGACTGGGACCGCCACGAGCGCCCGCCGAACGACGTGCAGATCCTGCTCAAGGCGACCGGCGTGCCGATCGACCGCTACTCGTACGAGGGCGTGGAGCTGCTGCGCGACATCGTCTCGCGCTGGAACACGCTGCGGTCGCTGAACGAGGCGGGCGCGTTCGCGAACGCGAACAACCCGATGCTCGCCCGCGCCACCGACGTGCCCGACATCGAGATCTACGCGATCGACGCGAGCTTCGAGGCTCACCCGTCGCCGACGGAGCGCGCCTACCTGAACGAGCTGCCGACCTCGTGGCGGCTCACGTCCGAGCAGGTCGACCGGCTGCGCGCCGCGGCCGCCGAGATCCTGCGCTCGTCGGAGGAGTACCGGCGGATGCTGCGCGACTTCGGCGCGACGACCGCCATCCCGCGTCCCGGGGCGCCCCGATGATCGCGGAAACGCCGTCGGACGAGCTGCGGCGTCGCTTCGACGCGCTGCGTGCGGCGTTCGCGCGCGAGCCCGACCCCGACGCCGCGGTCCGCCGCGACCGCCTCGCGCGCCTGCTCGCGATGACCCGCGAGCGCGAGCGCGACTTCGTCGCCGCGATCGACCGCGACTTCGGCCATCGCTCGTCGCACGAGACGCGGCTCGCCGAGCTCTACATCGTGACGGCCGGGGCGCGCTACGCGCTCGCGAACGTCCGGCGCTGGATGCGGCCCCAGCGCATCGCCACGCCGATCCAGCTCCTGCCCGGCAGCGCGCGCATCGTGCCGCAGCCGCTCGGCGTCGCCGGCATCGTGAGCCCGTGGAACTACCCGGTCCAGCTCGCGCTCGCGCCGGCGATCGGCGCGCTCGCCGCGGGGAATCGCGTGATGCTGAAGCCGTCCGAGGTCACGCCGGCGACGTCCGCGCTGCTGGCCGAGGCGATCGCGGAACGGTTCGCGCCCGACGAATTCACCGTCGTGACGGGGGGCGCGGACACGGGCGCGGCGTTCGCGCGGCTGCCGTTCGACCACCTCTTCTTCACCGGCTCGACGGCGGTCGGCCGGATCGTCGCGAAGGCGGCCGCCGAGAACCTGACGCCGGTGACGCTCGAGCTCGGCGGCAAGAGCCCCGCGATCGTCGACGCGAGCGCCGACCTCGCGATCGTCGCCCCGCGCATCGCGGTCGGCAAGCTGCTCAACGCGGGCCAGACCTGCATCGCGCCGGACTACGCGCTCGTTCCCGAGCGCGAGGTGAACGCGTTCGTCGACGCGGTGACGCGGGCGATCGGGCGGCTCTACCCGGACCCGCTGCGCGGCGCCGACTACACGTCGATCGTCAACGAGCGCCACTACGAGCGGCTCGTCGCGCTGATCGAGGACGCGCGGGTGAAAGGCGCGAGAATCGTGTCGATCCCCGAGAGCGCGGCGCCGGACCCGGCGACGCGGCGCATTCCGCCGACGCTCGTCGTCGGCGCGAACGAGTCGATGCAGCTAATGCACGAGGAGATCTTCGGGCCGATCCTGCCGGTCGAGAGCTACGCGCGGCTCGACGACGCGATCGCGGCGGTCGTGCGGCGCCCGCGTCCGCTCGCGTGCTACGTGTTCGCCGAGGACCGCGGCGCGCGCGACCGCATCCTGCACCAGACGATCGCGGGCGGCGTCACCGTCAACGACACGCTGTGGCACTTCGCGCACGAGGAGCTGCCGTTCGGCGGCGTCGGCGCGTCGGGCATCGGCGCCTACCACGGCGAGGCGGGCTTCCGCACGTTCAGCCACATGAAGAGCGTCTTCGTGCAGCCGCGGCGCACCGCGGCGACGCTCCTCGCGCCGCCCTACGGCGCGACGTTCGAGAGGATGCTGGCGCTGCTCAAGCGCATCTCCGGGTGATGCGCCGGTCGTCGGGCTGAAGCCCGACCCACCGGGAAGCGCCCGTGGGTCGGACTTCAGTCCGACGGGTTCGAAGCTCCCGAGGAGCGTCGGGCTGAAGCCCGACCCACCGAGCGGCGTCCGTGGGTCGGACTTCAGTCCGACGGGTTCGAAGCTCCCGAGGAGCGTCGGGCTGAAGCCCGACCCACCGAGCGGCGTCCGTGGGTCGGACTTCAGTCCGACCGGTTCGAGGCTCCCGAGGAGCGTCGGGCTGAAGCCCGACCCACCGAGCGGCGTCCGTGGGTCGGACTTCAGTCCGACCGGTTCGAGGCTCCCGAGGAGCGTCGGTTA
>WBZU01001240.1_pt1 | contig 19604 bp, 15 predicted proteins | sample 5204311 | NCBI WGS metagenome assembly WBZU01 (sample SAMN12344359, study PRJNA552823) | activated sludge metagenome | biome: Activated sludge suspended growth; feature: Nitrification reactor; material: Wastewater; isolation source: activated sludge from nitrification reactor of wastewater... | reverse complement strand
GTTTCAGGCGTATCGACCGGGACCGGCAGCGGTTCTTCCGCCGGGACCGGCGTTCCGGGGGCGTTCGCCTCCCGATTCGGTGGTTCATCGCCCCCGGAAGATTCGGCCTCGAAAGAGGGGTGCCCGGCCTGTTCCCCGGCTTCGTCTTCAAGGTGGCTTCCGCCGAGCAGCTGGCGGTAGCGGTCTTCCTTCTGGCCTGGCCGGCGGGGCAGGCGCTCGATCAGCTCGCGCGAGGAAAGCGCGTCGAGGGTGGTCTGCAGCGCGTCAAGGTCGTGGAAACCGAACATGCGCTCGGTCCGCTGCTTGAGCTGGCCCGGGGTCTGCTCGCCGCGCAGCATCAGCACCGCAAGCACCGAGATCTGGTCCTCGGATAGCGAAAGCTCCTGGTCGAGCAGGTGACGGTACTTGGGCGAGCGGCTGGTGTGGCCCGAGGCGCCCCGGATCCAGCGCCGGCGGCCGAGCTCGCCCAGCGCCTTGCGGATCTCCGCCTCGTCGTAATCGACGACCGGCTCCCGGTTGGTCGACTGGTTGCAGGCCAGCCGCAGCGAGTTCAGGGTCAGCGGGTACTGGTCCGGGGTCGTCCGCTGCTTCTCGATCAGGCAGCCGAGCACGCGGATCTCGGCATCGGTCGGTCCGATCATTTCTGCTCCCCTGCGAGACCGGCGGCTTCGATCACCTTGCGGGTGGCCTGGGGGACGGTGATCTTCTCGGCGTCCACGTCAATGCGGGCCTGTTTGATCGTCGCGTCCACCCCCTGCCGGGAATGGACGGCGGCGAGGACGGCTTCCTCGATCATCGAATCGAGCCAGCGCTCGGTCTGCTGGCGGCGGCGTTCGTGGAGCAGGCCGCTTTCCTCGAGCAGTGCCCGGTGGGCCTCGACCGATTCCCAGATCTCCTTGAGTCCGGTGCCCTCGGCGGCCGAGGCGATCTGGACCGGGGTCTCCCAGCCGGGAGTCGAGGGCGGCAGCATGCGGAGCGCGTGGCGGTAGTCACCCCGGGCCCGCTTGGCCAGCGCCACCCGGTCACCGTCGGCCTTGTTGACCACGATCAGGTCGGCCAGTTCCATGATGCCCCGCTTGATCCCCTGAAGCTCGTCGCCGGCGCCGGGAACCAGTAGCAGCATCAGGCAGTCGACCATCTCCGCCAGCTCCGCCTCGGACTGGCCGACCCCGACCGACTCGACGATGATCACGTCGAAACCGGCCGCCTCGCAGAGCAGCATCGCCTCACGGGTCTTGCGGGCCACCCCGCCGAGCACCCCACCCGAGGGAGAAGGACGGATGAAGACATCCTCCTCGACGCTCAGCTTGTGCATGCGGGTCTTGTCACCGAGGATCGAACCGCCGGTGCGGGCCGAGGTCGGATCGATCGTGAGCACCGCGACCTTGTGACCGTGGCGAATCAGCTCAAGACCGAGCGCCTCGATCGCGGTCGACTTGCCGGCCCCGGGCACGCCCGTGATCCCGACCCGGATCGCCTCACCGGTTTCCGGCAGCAGGTCGGCGATCAGCTCCTGGGCGTGCTCCTGGTCATCGGGCCGGCGGCTTTCAGCCAGGGTGATCGCCCTTGAGAGCGCCCCGCGGTCACCGCGGGCGATGCCCTCCTTCAGCTCCTCGACCGAAGGGCTGGTTCTGCCCATTACGACGGGGAGCCGGTCTGGATGTCCAGGTCGAGCCTCTCGCCGAGCAGCAGCAGCAGCTCGGTCGCTGCTTCGCCGATCACGGTGCCGGGCGGGAAGATCAGGTCGGCGCCGAGTTCCTTCAGCTCGTCGAAATCGGCCGGAGGGATCACGCCGCCGGCGACGATCGCGATGTCCTGCCGGTCCAGCTCGTCGAGCGCCTTGCGCAGGGCCGGGACCAGGGTGAGGTGGCCGGCGGCAAGGGTGCTGACCCCGACCACGTGGACGTCCGCCTCGATCGCCTGGCGGGCAACCTCTTCCGGAGTCTGGAAGAGCGGGCCGATGTCAACGTCGAAGCCGAGGTCCGCGAAGGCGGTGGCGATCACCTTCTGGCCCCGGTCGTGACCGTCCTGCCCCATCTTGGCGACCAGGATGCGCGGCCGTCGCCCTTCGACTTCCTCGAAACGCTCGACCAGTCGCTTGGTGTCCGCGAAGGACTCGGTATCCACTCCGACTTCTCCTTGGTAAACCCCGCCGATCACCTTGATGTCGGCGGAATGGCGGCCATAGACCTTTTCCAAAGCTTCGCTGATCTCACCGGCGGTGGCGTAGACCCGGGCGGCCTTGACCCCGAGATCGAGCAGATTGCCTTCACCGCTGTCCGCGGCTTTGGTCAGATGCTCGAGCGCCTGGCGCACGTCGTCCTCGTTGCGTTCGCCCCGCAGCCGTTCCAGCTTCGCAATCTGGGCACGCCGGACTTCGTCGCCGTCGACCTTCAGCACCTCGACCCAGGTGTCCTGCTCGGGCCGGTAGGAGTTGACCCCGACCACCGTCTGCTTGCCGGAGTCGATCCGGGCCTGGGTGCGGGCGGCCGATTCCTCGATCCGCATCTTCGGGATACCGGCGGCGATCGCCTCGGTCATGCCGCCGTACTCGTCGATCTCGTCCATGTGGGCCAGCGCCTTGCGGGCCAGCTCGTTGGTCAGGTACTCGACGTAGTAGGAGCCGGCCCAGGGGTCGATCACCCGGGTGGTGCCGGATTCCTGCTGCAGGAAGAGCTGGGTCTGGCGGGCGATTCGGGCCGAGAAGTCGGTCGGCAGGCCCAGCGCCTCGTCGAGCGCATTGGTGTGGAGCGACTGGGTGTGACCCTGGGTCGCGGCCATCGCCTCGACGCTGGTCCGGACCACGTTGTTGTACGCGTCCTGGGCGGCGAGGCTCCAGCCGGAGGTCTGGCAGTGGGTCCTGAGTGAAAGTGACTTGGGGTTCTGCGGGTTGAACTGGCGCATCAGGTTGGCCCAGAGCAGGCGCCCGGCCCGCATCTTGGCCACCTCCATGAAGAAGTTCATCCCGATCGCCCAGAAGAAGGAGAGCCGCGGCGCGAACTTGTCCACGTCGAGACCCGATTCGAGGGCCGCCTTCACGTACTCGACCCCGTCCGAAAGCGTGTAGCCCAGCTCGAGGTCGGCGCTGGCCCCGGCTTCCTGCATGTGGTAACCGGAGATCGAAATCGAGTTGAAGCGGGGCATCTCCTGCGAGGTGTATCCGATGATGTCCGAGACGATCCGCATCGAGGGCTTGGGCGGGTAGATGTAGGTGTTCCGCACCATGAACTCTTTGAGGATGTCGTTCTGGATGGTGCCGGTCAGCTGATCGTGGGGCACGCCCTGCTCCTCACCGGCGACGATGAATAGCGAGAGGATCGGCAGCACCGCCCCGTTCATGGTCATCGAGACCGACATCTCTTCGAGCGGGATCCCTTCGAACAGGGTCCGCATGTCATAGATGCAGTCAATTGCCACACCGGCCTTGCCGACATCGCCGGCAACGCGGGGGTGGTCGGAGTCGTAGCCGCGGTGAGTGGCCAGGTCGAAGGCGATCGAAAGGCCCTTCTGGCCGGCCGCAAGGTTTCGACGGTAGAAGGCGTTCGATTCTTCGGCCGTGGAGTAGCCGGCGTACTGGCGGATCGTCCAGGGCTTGTTCACGTACATCGACGGATACGGGCCCCGGAGGTAGGGCGCAAAGCCCGGCTTGGTGTCGAGGAAATCGATGCCCTCGAGCGCTGCCGAAGTGTAGGCCGGGTCGAGGGTGATGCCCTCCGGCGTCTCCCAGTGGACTTCGTCTCCCTCGGGGTCGCGGTTGGCTTCGAGTAAAGCCTCGAGTTCGGCCGGGTCAGCCGGTTCAGACTGGACTGCGTCTAGTTCGATTTCGGAGAAATCCGGAATTCCGCTCATGACTTCACCTCCACGCCGAGCCGGCCAAGGGTGGCCGTGAGTACCTCGCTCAGGTTGACGCCGTTTCTGACCAGTTCGTCGGCCCCGGCCTCGGTCGCGGCCTCGTTCAATTCGGGGGTCGAGTTGACCATGTAGATGTACTTCGCTCCGGCATCGCGGAGCTTGACGACCAGATCGGCGACATCTTCGGGGGTCTGGTTCCGACCGGCGCAGATCGCGACCAGTTCAAAGCCGCCATCGCTGAAAGTCTTCGCCTGGTCTTCGTTGCTTTCGAGGGCACCGCTGGGGACGGTCTCAACTCCGGCCACCTCGAAGAAGCTCTTGGCCCAGTTCGCAAAGTTGACATGACTGGCGATCGAACCCATGCAGGCCAGGTAGATCTGGGGCCGGTCGCCGCCCTTCTCCTCATGCTCCTGTGCGGACCGGCGCATTTTCTCGAAGGGGGTCGAGTCGTGACGCGGGTTGAGCGCCGGCAGGGAGAAGGTCTCGCCGATGACCGCGCCCTCGAGCTCAGCCAGCGGATCGCCGGAGCCAATTGGTCGATCAACCTTCTGCGGGTCGGTTCCGTCATCACCCAGCAACGGGAACTCGTTGATTCCCGTCATGACGCGGCGACGATGGTTGAGATCATCTTCGCGTTCGTCGGCAAGTCCGGCCAGGGTGGTGGCAATCAGACCCGAACGGAGCGCGGCGAGCGCCCCGCCTTCCCGCTCGATCTCGCGGAAGCGTTCCCAACCCGCCTTCGCGACCTCATCCGTGAGTTCCTCGCCATACCAGGAGCCGGCCAGCGGATCGGCAATCCGGCCGAGCGAAGATTCATCCTGGAGGATGATCTGGGTGTTACGGGCGATGCGGCGGCCGAGGTCACCCGGCTGGCCAATCATCCTGTCGAAGGGCGTAACGGTGACTCCGTCGGCACCGCCGGTGCCAGCCGCGAAAGCGGCGGTGGTCGCGCGAAGCATGTTGACCCAGGGGTCGACCGCGGTGATCATGCGGGCGGAGGTGGTTCCGTAGGTCGGGGAGAAGCGGGCCGCTTCCTCGACCCCGGACTCTTCGAGCACCCGGGCCCAGAGCCGGCGGATCGCCCGGAACTTGGCCATCTCCAGGAACTGGTCCGGACCAACCGCAAGCGTGAACTCGATCTGGGCAGCCGCATCGGCCGGCTCAAGCCCGGCGGCCGCGGCGGCGCGGAGGTACTCGACTCCAGTCGCTATCGCGATGCCGAGCTCCCAGCCGGCCGTGGCTCCCGCCTCGACATAAATCCCGGTGTCAACCGCCAGCGCCCTGGCCTTCGGCCATTCGCGGGCGGTATCGGCGGCCAATGAGGCGGCCGCCTCGAGTGCCTGCTCCGGTGAACTTGGCAGGGTGCCGGTCCGGGCGAGGGTGCCGAGCGGGTCGTAACGGAACGAACCGAGCGCGACGTCCGGCGAGATCCCGTTCTCCCGCCAGAGCTTCTTCAGGAGCCCGGCGGCTGCGGGTGCCGAGGCACCGGCCTCCAGCGCGACGCGGGCCAGATCCAGGTAGACCCCGTCCAGGACCTCGCTCAGCTGATCGAGGTTCGTGATCGGAATTCCGTCATCTCCGAAACGGAGGGTGATTTCGGTGACCCCGCCGTTCAGATCCTCGAGAATTTCCCTGTTGGCCTTGGTCAGTTCGGGGTTCGTCTGCTCCTGGCGGATCTGCCAGTGTCGGCCAGCCCGTGTGCCGCGGGTGAATGGTGCCTGTCCCGGCAGACCCGACGGGTCGGCGGCGATCGCATCCTCCGGGGTGTAGAGCCATTTCGCCTCGACCCCGTTTTCGAGCAGGGTCATCAGGGCAAGGTTCTCGTCGCCCCTGGTCGCGGCGTCGCTCCATTCATCGAATGGAACGGGGTCGAAACCGTCTGCGAGGGACTCAGTCATGGCACTCCAGAGAGGTAAACACGGGCCTTGCAGGGTACCTGTCCGAGCCCGGTTTCCGCCTCGCCGGTAGGGAAATGGCTGTTGCAGGTTCTATGCTGCTCCCACTTGAAACGGGAGCGCAAACAGCCGCCGCCGCTGCCGGTCGCCCCGACCCGGTTCCGTCTGATCCGGGTCAAGCAGGATCCCCTCAGGGCAATCATCCAGCGTTTCGCCCTGGCGAGCATGTTGCTGCTGATCGTCACGCTGATCACCTACATCGGCCGCAAGGGTTACGTCGACAACGAGCACCCGAACCAGCTCCTCACCTTCGTCGACTCTCTCTACTACGCAACCGTAACCATCACCACCACTGGCTACGGCGACATCGTTCCGGTCACCCAGGCTTCACGCCTGATCACCACGGTGGTTGTCACTCCGATCCGCATTCTTTTCATCGTTCTGCTGGTTGGCACTACGCTTCAGGTCTTGGCCGAGCAGTCCAGATTCCAGTTTCGTCTTCGCAAGTGGCAGCGTGATCTCAAGGATCACGTGGTCGTTTGCGGTTTTGGAATCAAGGGCAAGTCCGCACTCGAATACATCCAGAGCCACGACGAGGGAATCGACGCGGTGGTGATCGACGAGAGCGATGACGCCCTCGAAGACGCAAACCGCCTCGACATCAACGGGATCAGCGGCAAGTCCTATGACCGGCAGATCCTCGACGCGGCAAGGATCGGCACTGCGAAGTTCGTGATTGTCGCCCTCAGCTCCGACGAGCAGTCCATCCTCACGGTCCTGCGGGTCCGGGAGCTCAATCCGACGGCGAAGATAGTCACTTCCTGCAAGGAAGAGTCGAACGTCGAACTGCTCAGTTCATCCGGTGCCGACGAGGTGATCGTCTCTTCCAGTTCGGCTGGCCGGATCCTCGGCATGGCCGCCGAAACTCCGGAGGCCGCCCGGGTGGTCAACGACCTGCTCACCTTCGGCGACGGCCTTGACATCAACGAACGCCGAATCGAAACCGACGGCGAACAGATCGAGCAACGCCCCCATCAGACGGCGATCGCCGTGATCCGCGACCAGAAGGTCCACCGCCCCGGTGACGAGGAATGCCAGACCCTCCGGGCCGGCGACCAGGTCATCTACATCGACCAGACCGCCCCCGAAGAGGCTGAAGAACCCACCAAAGCCTGATCATCCCGGCGTTGGTGGTTGCGCCGCGGGGTTGGGTGAGCATCGCCGGGACCTAGCCTCGGTAGTTACGCCGTGGGGGCTGGCATGCATCCCCGGGACGCGGGATGCGGGCGGCATTCAGCCGCCCTACTCCTGAGTGTCCCGGAGATGCATACCAGCCCCCACGGCTACGTCAACCCGGTTCCAGGACCGCGAGATCCCACTTACGCCACAGACCGGCGCGACTGCAGTTAAGCGAGCTCGACGCTCTCGATTACCTGGGGATCCAGGGGCATGTCGCGGCCGTCGGTCTGGGTTCCTTCGATCGCGTCGACCACGTCCATACCGTCGGTGACCTCGCCGAAGACCGTGTGCTTGCCGTTCAGCCAGTCGGCGGAGGGGATGGTGACGATGAAGAACTGGGAACCATTGGTGTTGGGGCCGGCGTTAGCCATCGCGAGCGCGCCGCGCACCACTCCGTGGTCATTGAATTCGTCTTCGAAGGTGTAGCCGGGGCCACCAGTACCGGTACCGAGCGGGCAGCCGCCCTGGATCATGAAGTCCTTGATCACCCGGTGGAAGGTGAGTCCGTCATAGAAACCGTCAGCGGCGAGTTTGCGGAAGTTCTCGACCGTTTTGGGGGCGTCGTCATCGAAGAACTCGATGGTGATCGGACCGGCGTTGGTATTCAGCGTTGCTTTCGACATGCTGCGAGCCTACAGGCCAAGGCCTCGGACGCCACCCTCGTCATATCCGAGGTGATGACCAAGCTCATGCCGGACCGTTCGTTCGACCTGTGCGGCCAGCAGGGCGGGGTCGTGGCCGAAGTCCCGGACCAGGGTGTCCTTGAAGATGATGATCCGGTCGGGGTAGTTGTCCCGGGCGATTCCGTCACCCTGATAGAGGCCGTAGGCATGCCGTTCGCGACCCTGGTCGGAGATCACCACCGGTACCTGGTTGATGATCTCGCGGAACTGTTCGGGCAGCCGGTCGATCGCCCGGATGATCAACGCCTCGAACTCTTCGTCCGAGACCGAATGGGGATGCTCGTGATGCTTGTGCTGACCGTGTTTGCCGGTACCACGGATGAAGACGGAGGCCCGCCCGGGAGGACAGACTCCCGGGGCGGACTGTTCGTCATCGGTCAACGCCTGCCACCTCAACTGCCGAGGATCTTTGCCTTTTGCGCGGCGAATTCCTCGTCGGTCAGCACGCCGCTCTGGTGGAGTTCACCGAGTTCCTTGAGCTGGGCGATCGGGTCAGCAGCGGGGGCCGCTGCCGGAGCTGGAGCAGCCGGTTCCACGTATTGGGGCTGCGGTGCCTGTTGCGCATCCTGCGCGGCCCATTTGTTGGCCTGGCGGCGTGAAACACGGTTACTCACGGTTGTCGCCGTACCGGCGATGACCGCGGTTCGGGCTACACCTCTGATCAATCCTGGCATTTTGTTCTCCTTCTTTCTCTGAAGTTCCTACGCTTCGGCAGCGTCGAGGCTGGCGAGCAGGTCCTGGACCGGGATGCGTCCACTGGCAACGAGCTGGCCGCCCGAACGACGCACGGCGGCGGCGAAGGGGCCAGCCCACGCGTTCTCGTAAACGAGCAGGGCGGCGGCCTTGCCCGTCTCAAGCGCTTCCGCAGCTTCGGCATGGTCGCTTTCACCGAGAATCCCCGACGATGCTCCTTCGAATACGGCGAAGGTCTCGGCATCGCCACCGAGGTCGGTGATCTCCATCTCGGTGACCGTGCCGTCCTCGTTCTTGATGATGAAAGCCAGGTCGAGGATCCGGATTAGGCCACTGTCAACCAGATCGACCAGGTAGGGGATCGCTTCTCCGGTCGGTTCGTTGTTCGGCCACTCGACCAGGATGTAGTCGATCGGCCCCATTTCTTCGATGTCTTCAGTCAATGCTCGGTCCTTCCTCGATTTCAAACTGGGTTTCCACAAAATCTAGCCACAAGACGTTTCCGGCCATCATCCATTCGGGGTTAATCACTCGCCCTTGAGCAGTCCCAGGCGCCGACCCTCCATCACTGCCTCGGCCCGGGAGTTCACTCCGAGCTTTCGGTAGAGGGAATTGGCCTGCGTCTTGACGGTGTTCTGCGAAAGGTAGAGCTGCTCTCCAATCGAACGGAAAGAATGGTGGCTCGGCAGAAACTGCAAGGTTCTGAGTTCGGCCTTGGTCAGGTTGATCGGCGCGCCGTCACTTCCCCGGACCTTCTCCAGTTCGTCCCTGCATTCTTCAAGCCAACGGCTCAGCCGTGGTGAATCGGGAACCCGCTCGATCGCTGCCTCAGCCCGGCCGAGTTCCTGTTCGGCCTGATCGAATTGTCCTACCCGCAACAGGGTGCGAGTGCGGCACAGAACAAGTTCGGCTTCGTGCCAGATGATGTAGTCAACTATGCCTTCGCCGACTTTCGACGCGGTTTCCAGGTCCGCGGCGGCCGCTTCGGTCCGGCCCAGTTCGGCGTTGGTCAGCGCCAGAACCACATATACAAGGGACATCGCACCCAGGATCCTGAGCCCGCTCCTCTCGACCTGGTCGCGCGCCCGCGTCGCGTAATCGTGCGCGCTGTCGATCCTCCCATTCTCCATGTCCAGCAGAGCAAGCTGAGAAAGGGCCAACGCCTGAATGATCGCCGAGACCATTGCGGCTTCCCGGGCCGTCTCACGAAGCAGTTCCCAAGCTCCTTCGTTCTCGGTCAGAAACAACCCGACGCCGACGTAGAGTTTTACCGCAGTCTGGAATGGACTGGTCGGGCTCATCAACTCGGCAGCCCGCCTTCCGTCCCCGACCATGCCCGCTGCACCATCGGGCCCGATCGTCGCCCGAAGCGAGAACAGATCACCGTAAACCGGCAGGTCCTCGACAATCTCCCGCTCTGCGACCGAAAGCCAGTAAAAGGTCTCGTCTCCACGACCCATTGCGATTTCGCGATGGGTCCGAGCCAGGATTAATGCCGGAATCCGCGCGATCCGGTCGTCGCCGATCGCTTGGAACCAACGATCCACCGTGGCAACCCGTCCGCGGCTCAAAAGGTCAGGAAGATCAAGCCAGATGTACGCGCCTGCGAGCTCGAAATCGCCAGAAGAGATCGCGTGATCTGTAGCTCTTGAGATGTCCCCGTTCGCGGCAAGCCATTCAGCAGCCCGGTGGTGCAGGCCCGGTTTGGCGTCCGGATCCCGCAGTCTCATTTCGGATCTCAGCATTTCCCGGAAGAGGTGGTGGTATCGGAATCTTTCTCTGCCCCGGTCCAGTGGTACCACGAGAGTGTTCTCCGCAGCCAGCTTGTTCAACATTGCAAGTGAATCCTTGCGCCCGGTGACCGCATCGCACAACGAACCGTTCAACTCTTCGAGAATCGAGGTCTCCATCAGGAATCGCGCTTCTTCTTCCGGCATGTCCTGAATGAACTCGTCGCGGAAATACTCGACCACCACCCGGTCGCCGCCATCGAACTTCACGGTTTCCGGCCGCGCGTCACTGCCCTGCCTGATTGCCAGTCCGGCCAGGTAGAGCGCTGCCGGCCATCCCTCCGCCTTCTCGTGGATTTCATCCGCTCGCTCACCAAGGTCCAGATCAAGTCTGGCGAGCAGCTCACGGCTCTCGCCCCTCGTCAGGGCGAGGTCATTCATCCCGAATTCGAAGAGCTCGCCTCTCGCGCGCAGCCGGCCGAGGGGCAGACCAGGGTGGACCCGGGTAGCCACCGCAACCTGTGAGCCTTCCGGGAGGGCCGAGATGATCGAGTAGAGCACCTGCCAGGCCGCATCGGACTCCAGCAGGTGGGCATCGTCGATGACCAGCACAAAGGGATCGAGACCGAGTATCGCTTCCGACACCCGCTCCAGCAACAGATTCAGATCGGGAACTGGCGAAGCGAGCGACTCATGGAGTTCGGGATCGATATCGGTTTCACCCAGTGCGCCGACGAGGGTGTTGGCCAGCAGAGCGGGATCGTTGTAACGCGGTTCACAGCGAACCCAGGCGAAAGGCCTCGTATCCGCGTCATCCCAGAGTCTCAGCGTGGTGGTCTTTGAATACCCCGCCGGGGCTTCCAAGACCACAACCCGAACGGACTTCGCACCGTTCAGGGCCTCGATCAGCCGGTTCCTTGGCAGCAGGCTCCCACCGACCCGAACGTCAGCCCGGGAACCGTTCCCCGCCGTGCCTGTCATTGGGGTCATCAGGGAAAGAATACGCCCCGCGAGATTCACCCGGTTGAGGTGATGTTTCTATTGCCGATCGGACCTACCTTGAGGAAAGAAGTCAATCCACCGGCCCGCAAGGCCACGAAGGGAGCTGCACATGCGAGGAACCGGAAGGACAGCATTCGCGGCAGTGATGCTGCTGTTGCTTGGCGTACTCAACCTGATCTACGGAATCGCCGCACTTGACAACGCAAACATCCTGGTCAACGACACCCGCCTTGTCCTGACCAACCTGAGCACGATGGGCTGGGTGCTGATCATCCTCGGCGTGATCCAGTTGGCCGGCGGATTCTCTCTCCTGGGAGGCAACGCCTTCGGTCGCGTCATCGGGATCATCGGTGGCACCCTCGGTGCCTTGGGTGCCCTGCTCTCGATCGGCGGCGCATTCCCTTGGTGGTCGCTGGCTATCTTCGCCCTATGCGTCTGGGTTACCTGGGGCATCATCGTCTTCGGCGAAGACGAGAAATCAGCGCTCTAGATGACCGGTTTTCAAGGCAAAGTCGCGACCGACATACGCGACTCCCAGCCTGACTGGGCTCCCTTTCTGGCACCGAAAGCCAGGGAGGGAGCCCCGAACATTCTGATGCTGGTCTGGGATGACCTTGGCTTCAGCACCATGGACATATTCGGCGGACCGATCGAGACGCCGAACATGCGCCGCATCGCGGAGATGGGCGTCAGCTACTCGAACTTTCACACCACCGCCCTCTGCTCACCAACCCGTTCTTCCCTTCTCAACGGGCGCAATGCGACTTCCAACGGGATGGCGACGATTGCCGAGTTCTCCTCCGGCTTCCCGGGCATCTCGACCCGGATCCCCTTCGAGAACGGCTTCATCTCGGAGGTGCTGGCCGAGCAGGGCTACAACACCTATTGCGTCGGCAAGTGGCACCTGACCCCGGGTGAAGAGGTCAACATGGCCGCCTACAAGGGTCGTTGGCCGCTCGGCCGCGGCTTCGAGCGGTTCTATGGCTACCTCGGTGGTGAGTCGAACAGCTGGTATCCGGACCTGATCTACGACAACCATCCGATCGATGCTCCCGCCACGCCCGAGGAGGGCTATCACCTGAGCAAAGACCTTTCGGATAAGGCGATCGAGTTCATTAGCGACGCCCATCAGGTCGACCCGGACAAGCCCTTCTTCCTGTACCTGGCGCCGCAGGCCGGGCATGCTCCTCATCACGCACCGCAGGAGTGGATCGACAAGTACAAGGGCCGCTTCGACGACGGCTACGAGGCGCTGCGGGAAGAGATCCTGAAGCGCCAGATCGAGATGGGCATCCTGCCCGAAGGAACCGAGCTTTCCCCGATCAACCCCCATGGCGAGCCCCAGCGGACCGGCCCGGACGGCCAGCCCTGGCCGCTGCTTGACACGGTTCGTCCCTGGGACAGCCTCTCCGACGACGAGAGGCAGCTCTTCTCACGGATGGCCGAGGTATTCGCCGGATACATCGCCTATGCCGATTACGAAATGGGCCGGGTACTCGACTACCTCGAAGAGTCAGGACAGTTGGAGAACACCCTGATCGTCTCGGTCTCGGACAACGGCGCCAGCGGTGAGGGAGGGCCCAACGGGTCGTTCAACGAGTGGCGGTTTTTCAATGGGGTTCCGGACTCGACCGACGAAACCTTTCCGCACATCGACGAGCTCGGTGGGCCGGAGTCCTACAACCACTACTGCACCGGCTGGGCCTGGGCGTTCGACACGCCTTTCCCCTACTGGAAGCGCTGGGCTGGATACGAAGGCGGTGTCGCCGATATGTGTCTGGTCGCCTGGCCAAAGCAGATCGAACCCCAGGACCAGCCCCGCAGCCAATACATCCACGCGGTTGATGTGGTGCCGACGATCTACGAACTGGCCGGCATCGAACCTCCAGAGACGATCAATGGTTACAAGCAGAACCCGATCGAGGGCGAGAGCTTTGCCGCGTCAGCGGGCACCGAAGGCGTGGTTTTCGCGCACGGCGGCGTCTCCGGTGGCCACAGCCTTTTCGTCAAGGACGGAAAGCTCCGCTACGCGTTCAACTGGGTAGGCACCTACATGCAGAACGTGACTGCCGAGAGTGAACTCGAGCCGGGCAAGCACCTGGTGGTGGCCGAGTTCACGGCGACGGGAAAGAACGATGACCCGAAGATGCCCGGCGCAAAGGGGACCCTGGACCTTTACGTCGACGATGAGAAAGTGGGATCCGGTGAGATAGTCACTCAGCCCGGTTACTTCTGCGTGGTCGGCGACGGACTTTGCGTGGGACGCGACAGCGCTTCACCGGTCACTCCCGAATACAAGGCACCGTTCCATTTCACGGGCGAAATCGAAAAGGTGATCATCGATGTTTCGGGTGATCGTTACCCGAGCCATGAGGGCGACGTAAGGGCCTGGTTCTCGATCGACTGATCCGGCACAACTGAAAGACCTGCTTCACCGAGGCCCCCGGGATCCCACCACCCGGGGGCCTTTTCTATGGTGCGAAAGCGCAACCGAGGGGGTCCGCCCCGGTTGCGTTAACCATGGTCAAAGCCCACCCGACCAAATCAAGGCTCCTTTTCGTGGCGCTCCTCGGAGCGCTTCTTTTCGCTGCCTGCCTGGGTTCCAGAGCCCACGCGGCGGTGCTTAAGCCTCCTCCGGGCAAGGTCTTTTTCGGGGTCACCGACACCGGTGACGCGTCCGATTTCCGTGATTTCGCGAGGGCGGTAGGCAAGCACCCCGCGGTGATCCAGACCTTCCACGCCTGGGGCAATAGCTGGGACAAATCGCTGCCCCGCTGGCGGGCGACAAGGGCCCGGCCGATGCTTCACATGACCACCCGTGCCGACAACGGCGAGGAAGTGATCACCCCGAAGCAGATCGCCCGTGGCCGGGGTGACGACTATCTGATCCGGATCAACACCCAGGCCGCCCGCCGGCACCTGAGGCTCTACCTGCGACCGCTCGGTGAACCGAACCGCTGCCTCAACTACTACGCGGGCGTTGATTGCTCCGGAAATGTGCGTGGCGGCGACTACTCATACGGCTGGTACAAGCAGGCCTTCCGCCGGATCGCGATCATCACCCGCGGCGGCGCCAAGCGCGGTTTCATCAACGCCCGGTTGAAGGACCTTCGACTGCCCAAGGTTCAGAACGTCGGCCAGTCCAGGCGCCTTCCCCGCCGCCTGCCGAAGGCCCCCGTCTCGCTGGTCTGGAGCCCGTTGCCGGCCGGCTCCCCGACCGTCCGGGCCAACCTCCCGGCCCGGTACTGGCCGGGCAAGGACTGGGTCGACTGGGTCGGCACCGACTTCTACAACCGCTACAACAACTGGAAGCACCTCGGCCGCTTCTACAAAAAGTGGGCCCTGGGCAAGAACAAGCCGATGGCCCTGACCGAGTTCGGGCTCTGGGGCAGTGACAGCCCGTCCTTCATCAAGCGGATCTTCAAGTTCACCCGCAACCGGAAGAAGATCCGGATGATGGTCTACTACCAGGACTTCGGCGAGTCGAACTCCTTCCGGATCCAGAACTTCCCGCAGGGCCGCAAGGTCCTGTCGCAGTTCCTCAACAAGCGCGACTACCCGAAGTTCGCCCCGAAGTACCCCCGCTTCCGGTAGGCCCCCGAGCGGCCAGGAGCCACGGTATTCCACAAATACTGTGGAAAACCGCTGGTCCCGGGTTGATCAGCGGAAGGCCGGGATGCCGGTCAGGGCCATGCCGATCGAGAGGGTGTGGATCTCGTCGGTGCCCTCGTAGGTGAAGACAGATTCGAGGTTGTTGGCGTGGCGCAGGACCGGGTACTCGAGGGTGATCCCGTTGGCACCGAGGATGCCACGGGCGGTGCGGGCCACATCCAGGGCCATCCGGGCATTGGCCCGCTTGCCCATCGAAATGTGCTCCGGCTCGATCCGGCCCTCGTCCTTGAGCTGGCCGAGCCTGAGGGCGAGCAGGTAGCCCTGCTGGACCTTGGTCGCCATGTCGGCGAGCTTGGCCTGGGTGAGCTGGAAGGAAGCGATCGGCTCGTCGAACTGCTTGCGGGTCATCGCGTAATCGAGTGCCGCCTCGAAGCATGAGCGGGCAGCGCCAACGACTCCCCAGACGATTCCGTAGCGGGCTTCGTTCAGGCAGCTGAGCGGGCCCTTCAGCGACTGGACTTCGGGCAGGCGGTTGGCGTCGGGGATCCGCACGTCGTCGAAGGCCAGCTCCGAAGTGACCGAGGCCCGCAGTGAAAGCTTGTGGTGCATTTCCGGGGCGGTGAAGCCCTTCATGCCCGGCTCGACCAGGAAACCCTGAACGCCGTCATCGGTCTTCGCCCAGACCACGGCCACGTCGGCGATCGAACCGGAGGTGATCCACATCTTCGAGCCGTTGAGGATCCAGTCCTCGCCGTCCTTCTTTGCGGTGGTCCGCATCGACCCGGGGTCGGAGCCGGAGTCCGGTTCGGTCAGGCCGAAGCAGCCGATCAGATCACCGGCCGCCATGCCCGGCAGCCAGCGCTGCTTCTGCTCCTCGCTGCCCCACTTCCAGATCGCGAACATGGCCAGTGAACCCTGCACCGAGCAGAAGGACCTGAGGGCCGAATCGCCGGCCTCCAGCTCCAGGCAGGCGACGCCGTAGGCGACCGCGCTGGTTCCGGCGCAGCCGTATCCCTTCAGGTGCATGCCCAGCACGTTGAGGTCGCCGAGTGCCTTCGGCACGGCGGTGTCAAAGGTCCCGTTCTCGAAGTGCTCCGCCACCCCGGGCAGGTACTTCTCGTTCACGTAACGGGAAACGGTCTCCTTGATGAGGCGCTCCTCGTCCGTGAGGAGCCGGTCAATTTCCAGATAGTCGCGCGGGTTCACAGAAGACAATTTAACGATCCGGCCTTCGCCCGACCGCGAAACCGGCCGGTCCGCTCAGGGCAGCCGTTTCCTTTGCTCGCAGCCCGGGGCCTTCCTCCGGTCCTTGTTCGTGCCTCCGTCGCATTGATCCTTGCCACCGTCTCCGCCGCTCAGTTTGTCGAAGCCGGAATTGCCGAAGAGCCTGTCCTTGCCGTGGCCTTCGCCGTAGAGGGTGTCGGCGTTGGCACCGCCTTCGAGGCGGTCCGACCCTTCCCCGCCCTTGAGGATGTCACCGTGGGCGTGGCCGTAGAGCTTGTCGTCCTTGGCGCCGCCGAGCAGTTTGTCGTTGCCGTCGCCGCCCTTGAGGTTGTCGGCCCCGTCCTGGCCCAGGGCCCGGTCGTTGCCGCCGCTGCCGGAAACCGAGTCGACCCCGTCACCGGCGCAGATCAGGTCATTGCCCTTTTTCGGGTTGATCTTGTCCTTGCCGGCCCGGGCCACGATCACGTCCCGCTGGTTGGTGCCGTTGATCGTCTCGTCATGGTTGGTGCCGACGATCGTCGCCTTGATTCCGTCGCATTTGTAGACGACCGGTTCCGGCGGACAAAGGCTTTCGTCGGTCTCGCAGGTCGGCGGCGGGCAGAGGTCGGGGTCGGTCTCACAGGTCGGCGGCGGGTCGCCCGGCCGGTTGATCGTCTCGCAGTCGACGAACAGGCTGGCCGGTTCGGTCGCGGTCGGGTCTGCGGTCACCGTGTCAACTCCGGTTCCGCAATCGATCAGGTTGTCGGCCAGCCCGTCAACCACGTTGATCGTGTCGTCGTCCGGGCCCCCGTAAACGGAGTCGGGGCCGCCGCCGGGGTTGATCTCGTCGTCTCCCGCGGCGCCGAGAATCACGTTCGTGTCGGTGTCTCCGGTCAGGGTGTCATCCTGCGGGCTGCCGCGCAGGTTCTCGACCGTGAACAGGATGTCGGCAACCCCGGAAGCGAGCGGAATGGCTCTCGCCAGGCCAGATGCCAGGCTGGCCGACACCGCGTACGGCAGGCCTGAAAAGTCGGCCGAGTCCGAGCCCGCGTCGCCCCGCAGGATGTCCCCCGCGACTCCGCTCTTCAGCACGTCGGCACCGCCCTGCCCGCAGATTGCTTCTCCGCCGGCCGAGGCCGTCAGTTCGTTCGGGTCGGGATCCCCGCTCTGGTCGCAACCCTCGGTTGAATTGATCGAGAACTCGGAGCTGGCAGGCCGGCCGGTCACCGGGTCGAGGACGGTTGCCGTGGCCACCAGAGTGTTCCCGGTGGCGACCGGCACCGACAGCGTCTCGGCGAACCCCACGCTGGTCTGGCCGGGCGCGTTCGACACGGTGAAGGCACCGAGAAAGGTCTCCCCTTCGCCGTATCCGCTGGAGTCGGCCGCCCCGTTGCCGAAGATCTCGATCCGGTAGTTCCGGTCGGCGACGGAGTTGAGGATGCCGGTCACCCGCAGCTTCCCGGCCTGGTTCAGGGCGGCCTGGAGGACGGGATGGTTCTGGAAACCGTTGCTTCCGCCATCAACGTCATCGGCATCGTTGACCAGCGGCGTACCCCCGGAAAGCGCCAGGTCCCGAAGGTCGATGCCGAGCAGCTGGTTGCCGACGATCGAGTTCCCCAGGATCGAGACGAACTGGCTGCCGTCGTCAATCGCCACGCCGTGCCGGAGATTGCCCGAGATCAGGTTGCAGTCACCGGTGCAGGGGCCCCCGGGTGTCAGGCCGGTGATTCCGCCGATCAGAATCCCCGCCCCGAACGGACTGCCGGCAGCGTCAACCTTGATGCCTTCAAAAGTGTTGGGGATGGCAGCGGTCCCGGCGCTGTTCGTGCCGATCCGGTTGCCGGCAATCTTCAGCCCGGATGGCGTTTCGGTCACGCCGAAGACGGGGCCGATGTCGATCCCCCACTGGGTGCTGCCGGAAATCACGTTGTCCTCGATGACCGAGTCCCGGACATCGCCGACGATGTGAACGCCGGACAGGTTCCCCAACGCCGCGTCACCTGCCGCGTTCAGCCCCAGCGTGTTTCCCTGGATCAGGACATTGCTCGTGTAGTCGGTCGGCCCGCCGGTCAGGTTGATCGCCGTGCTCGGGTGGCCGGAAATCAGGTTCCCTTCCGCAACCGTGTCACCGCCGACCACGGCGCCCGTGGTGTCGCTCAGCCAGATTCCTTCGCCGTTCGGAATGGCGGCGTCGCCGGCGTTGTTCGTGCCGATCCGGTTTCCGGTGATCAGCGGATCGCCGACCTGGCCGCCGACCATGCGAAGCCCCTGCTGCGCGTTGCCCGAAATCACATTGGAACCGACCTGCGTGCGGTCCGAGTCCCCTTCGACCTGAATGCCGACGACACCGTTTGGCCTGGCGGAGTCACCGAGGTCGATGCCGATCCGGTTGCCGGAGATCGACACGTCGTCTGCATCGAACACATACACCCCGTAATCCCAGTTGCCGATCGTCAATCCCTTGACCGAGGCGCCGTCCGCCTGGATATCGAAACCGATCTGGGATCCGGGGGCGGCCGCCGCGGCCGAGCCGTCGAGGATCACTTCATGGGCTTCCGCCGTCGCGTCAATGGTCACCAGGCTCGTCAGGACGGGCATCTCGGTGGCCGGAACGAGGGTGTGGGGTCCGGGCAGTGGATCAAAGTTGAAGACAACCGTGTCGGCGCCGCTGCCGGCGGCACATTCGCCAGGTGTCACGCCGCTCGCCGTGTCCGTGTTGGCGGCGTTGATCGCTTCCCTCAGAACGCACTGACCCGCATCGGAGACAGCGTCACCGGTGCTGTTCACGGTGATCGTGGCCGCACCGGCAAGTCCGGCTCCGGTGGCGGCCGTCAGCATCGCCACCACGATCGAAACGATCCCGATACCCGCAAGCTTTCGAAAAATCACATCTGCCCCCAGACGATTCGAGTTATCCCGATGCTCTACCAACAGCACGGGAATGTCAATGATTCGGCCCGGCGGGGGAAATTTCCGGGCTCTCCACTAACCGCCTTGCGTCGGCGTTAGAGTTGTGACATGCAGATAGGGGGAACGCTGATTAATGGTCTGGTCCGTGTGCTGGTCGTGGCCGGCACCCTGGCGGCGGTCTACTACTTCGTCGTGCGCCCGGTGCTGGACACGACCGAGAAGGTTTCGGGCGGGATCAACAGCAGCATCCAGCAGACCCTGGACGAAGCAAACGACGCCTTCGACCAGACCAACGTCACGACCAAAAACCAGAAGGTCCTGACCAGGAAGATCAAGAACGTCCCGACTTCGAATATCCCGAAGCTCGAAAACTGCATCACCGCCGCCGGCACGAACATCAACCAGATCAACCGCTGCATCAACCGTTACGCAAACTGACTGCCGGCCCGTCGTAACCGGTCCCGCATCCTCTGGCGGTACCCTTCTTCCTGTTCAGAACACATACGCCTAATTCGCCGCTTCTGCGGCGGAGCGGGGGAACCATTGGTCACCGGGCAACCGGTGGCCGGGGGCGAATCTGACCATCTGGTCCGTAGCGCAGCTTCTTCAGCGCGAGCCCGACAGCTAACCCCGCAGGCATGACGAAGAAGGAGGTACCCATGGATCTGGACAGACATGTGGTGAGACCGATGACCGAGGAAACCGGCGCCCGCGCCGCCTTCGGCATGCTGGTCGGAGCCCTCGCCGGGACAGCCATCGCGCTGCCCCTGCTGGTCGGAGTCTTC
>WBZU01001167.1_pt2 | contig 19605 bp, 14 predicted proteins | sample 5204311 | NCBI WGS metagenome assembly WBZU01 (sample SAMN12344359, study PRJNA552823) | activated sludge metagenome | biome: Activated sludge suspended growth; feature: Nitrification reactor; material: Wastewater; isolation source: activated sludge from nitrification reactor of wastewater... | reverse complement strand
CCACCATAGCAAGCAGCGTCACTATTAAAAATCTCATTATAACTGCCAGCTTGCGGCACGCCGATACGATAACCTTCGCGCAATACCGGCGTGAAATTCAACACTATTATAACAAAACTATTGTCCAGCCCGCGTCTTACATAGCTAATAATGGATTGATCAGAGTCATGACAGTCGATCCAATCAAACCCTTGGTGCACAAAATCAAGCGAATGAAGTGCACTGAGTTCTTTGTAAAGCTTGTTTAAGTCGGTGGTTGCTTGTTTGATGCCTTGATGCCACTGATGGCCTTCATAGTCTTTGCCTAGCAAATGCCAATCAAGGCTACTGTTAACATCCCACTCTCGTCCTTGTCCAAATTCATTCCCCATGAAATTGAGCTTTTTGCCTGGCGCGGTCATTTGATACGTCATCAGCAAACGCAGGTTAGCAAATTTCTGCCACGCGTCGCCCGGCATTTTGTCGAGTAAAGACTTTTTACCGTGCACGACTTCATCATGTGAAAACGGGAGCACAAAATTTTCAGAGTACGCATAAAGCTGGCCAAAAGTGAGCATATCATGGTAATAACGCCGGTGTACTGGGTCATGCTCAATATAGGCAAGAGTATCGTTCATCCAACCCATGTTCCATTTCATGCTGAAGCCTAAACCACCCAAATATACTGGACGAGATACACCAGGCCATGCGGTAGACTCCTCAGCTATTGTGAGAACACCTGCAAAGTCTTCACCTACCATAACGTTGAGTTGTTTTAAGAACTCAATCACATCTAGGTTTTCTCTGCCACCATATTTGTTAGGTAGCCATTCGCCAGCTTTGCGAGAGTAATCAAGGTAAAGCATGGATGCCACAGCATCTACACGTAAGCCGTCAATATGAAACTCAGAAAGCCAGAAGTATGCATTTGCCATCAAAAAGTTACGTACTTCATTACGGCCGTAGTTGAAAATAAGCGTGCCCCAGTCTTGATGCTCGCCTAAACGTGGGTCTTCATGCTCATATAATGCTGTACCGTCGAAACGTGCTAAAGCCCAATCATCTTTTGGGAAGTGCCCCGGCACCCAATCTAAAATTACGCCAATATTGGCTTGATGAAATGTGTCTATCAAAAAGCGTAAATCATCGGGGGAACCGAAACGGTTAGTTACTCCAAAATAACCAGTAGTTTGGTAACCCCAGGATTCGGTCAATGGATGCTCTGAAATTGGCATTAATTCAACATGGGTATAGCCCATCTCAGCAACATAAGGTACTAGTGTTTTAGCCAGCTCGCGATAAGTCAAAAAGTGACCTTCTTCATTGCGCTGCCATGAGCCTAAATGTACTTCGTAGCAATTGAAGGGCGCATGTAACCAATCACGATTTTTGCGTGATGCTAACCATTGTTTATCTTCCCACTGATGGTAGCTAGTGCTAATTTTTGCTGCACTGCCAGGGCGCGGCTCAAACTCAAAGCCATAAGGGTCTGTTTTAACTAAAATCGCCCCAGAGTGGCGGTTGCGAATCTCGAATTTATAGGTGTCATGCGTGGTGATGTTGGGAATAAAAATATCCCATACCCCACTTGATCCGTGCGTGCGCATGGAGTGAACTCGACCGTCCCAATTGTTAAAACTGCCGATAACGCTAACACGCTCAGCGTTTGGTGCCCATACTGCGAAACGCACGCCTGTCACACCATCTTGCGTCATACATTGCGCGCCAAGCGTTTTATAAGCTTGCATTAAACGAGCTTCGCCGAATAAATACAATTCATCTTGCGTCAAAGTTGAAGTGAATGTGTAAGGGTCGTGCGTTTCGTAGTTATGCTCACCGACGGTAATTTTGAGTAAGCAAGGTGTTGCAAGTGCTGTTTTGCTTTCTAGGCTGTATAAGCCATCTGGATGCGTTTTTTCTAATGCGACCCATTTGTTTTTTACGTTAATAAAAACCTCAGAGGCTTGAGGCAGAAATGTGCGGTAAATAAACGCATCGTCAATGTTGTGTAAGCCCAAAAAGCTAAACGGGTCGTGATGCTTGGCCTTTAAGATCAGACGTAAAGCATCGCCTATAACTTTTGACTTTGCGACAGGTTTATCGCCTGTTTTTGTTGGAGTTGTTGTGGATTTTGCCAAGACACTTTCCCCTCAATTTCTTAATAAGAATATTTTTATTTCAATCAACGCAATTTTAGCTAGATTATAGTGCTTTAAGCTGATTATAATGTACAACAAATGTAGTTAAACGTAAATTAATACTAGTTCGCCCAGCTAGTTAATACTAATGTTCATCATATCTTAGGAGGGCATCATGCCACAGAATCAACCAATGGATCAGCATTCAGATCGTTTTATAAGTACATTAACCAAAAATACTGCTGCTATTATCCTTGCAGGTGGTCGAGGTAGTCGCTTGAAGAGCTTAACTGATTGGCGCGCCAAGCCAGCAGTACAATTTGGCGGCAAGTATCGAATTATCGATTTTCCGCTTTCGAATTGCATTAATTCTGGCATTCGTCGCATTAACGTGGCAACCCAATACAAAGCGCAAAGTCTGATTCAGCATATTCAGCGCGGCTGGGGCTTTTTACGTGGTGAATTTAATGAGTATGTAAATATTATTCCTGCACAACAACGCATATCGGAAGAGTGGTACAAAGGCACCGCGGATGCGGTCTATCAAAATCTTGATTTGTTGCGCGAAGGTGGCGCGGAGTATATTTTGGTATTGGCTGGCGACCATATCTATAAAATGGACTATGGCAAAATACTTGCAACGCATGCTAGAAACAACGCAGACATGACAGTGGCTTGTATTAACGTACCTTTGGAAGATGCAAAAGGCTTTGGTGTGCTGGCAGTGGACGAAACCGACCGGGTTATTGAGTTCGCAGAAAAGCCTTCTGACCCAAAACATATGCCAGGGGACCCTACCAAAGCTTTTGCCAGCATGGGCATTTATATATTCAATGCTAAATTTTTATACGAGCAGTTGATACGTGATGCAGGTGATCCAAAATCCAGTCACGATTTTGGTGGCGACATCATCCCTTACTTGATTAAAAAATATAAAGTACAAGCACACCGTTTCACGGATAGTTGTGTAGGCGCTAAAAATGGCAATTACTATTGGCGCGATGTGGGTACCATCGATGCTTATTGGGAAGCCAATATGGAACTCACAAGAGTAATCCCTGAACTTAACCTGTATGACAGAGATTGGCCAATCTGGACTTATCAAGAACAGTTACCACCTGCAAAATTTGTATTTAATGATGAAGGTAGGAAAGGTGGGGCAACGGATTCATTGGTTTCTGGGGGCTGTATCGTTAGCGGTTCGAGTGTAGATGATTCAGTAATATTTTCTGACGTGCGTATACATAGTTACTGCAGAATAAATGGCGCAGTTGTTTTGCCTAAAGTAACAATCAATCAACATGTGGTGCTCAAAAACGTGGTCATTGACCGTGGTTGTGTTATTCCGGAAGGTATGCAAATCGGTGTAGATTTGGCTGTGGATGCGAAACGTTTCCACGTGTCTGAAAATGGCATTGTATTAGTGACCCCCGATATGCTGGGACAAGATTTGTACAGAGGAATTTAATATTATTAATTTAAAAAAAAGTAGTTAATAATTATTATTAATGTTTATTATTAAGATTGTGAATTAATTTGAAAGCACATCGTCCCAAGCTTTACCTCAACCTCTATTGGCACATGCATCAACCAGACTACCGCGACACTGTCAGCAATGAATATGTGTTGCCTTGGACGTACCTGCATGCAATCAAAGATTACAGCGATATGGCGTTTCACCTTGAAACGCATCCTAGAGCGCGTGCCACCTTTAATTTCGTACCAATTTTGCTCGAGCAGCTTGAAGATTACAGCAGCCAATTCAAACAGAAGGCTATTCGTGATCCGTTATTAGCTTTATTGGTAAAACCAAATCTGGCAGAGATGAGTCTTGATGAGTGCCACTTAACTGTGAAAAGTTGTTTCAAGAGTCATCATGAAAAGATGTTGAGCCCTTTCCCGCACTACCAGCGGCTATTGCAGATTTATCAGCTGGTTGAGCCGATGGCTTGTGATAATTTTCATTATTTAACTCCGCAATACAAAGCTGACTTATTGGTGTGGTACCACTTGGCTTGGTGCGGCGAGAGTCTGCGACGCAGCAATACTGTGATTCAAGCACTGATGAATAAGGGCGTTCTATTTACATTTGAGGAGCGACAACAATTATTTAATATCATCGGTGAGACAATTTCAGGGTTGATTCCACGCTATAAAGCAAACAAATTGAAATTTCTACTACGCCTTACTACCACCCAATTTTGCCCTTGCTGATTGATTTTAAATCTACGCTGGACGCTATGCCATATGCACCTTTACCTAAATATGCTAAATATGCAGATGGTCAAAATCGTGCAGTAGCGCATGTTGTCCAAGCTAAAAAATATCATTCAAGCCTTTTTGGTAAAGAACCGCGTGGAATGTGGCCTGCAGAAGGTGGAGTGTCTAACGCAGCATTGTCTATAATGGCTGAACATGGCGTGGAATGGGCTGCTACAGGGCAGGGCGTGTTGGCAAATAGCCTGCTAAAATCGCAATTAAGCGTGACGGATAAAAATGAGTATCTCTATCAGCCTTATCGTGTTACGAATTGCAAGCAAGACATATTATGTTTTTTTAGAGATGATAATCTTTCGGATAAAATCGGTTTTGAGTATGCAAAGATGCATACTGGCGATGCAGTGAAGGATTTTATTCAAAACTTAGAGTATATCCATCAGACAAGCGCACAAGGTGATAAGGATAATAGATCCAAAGTGGTAAGCGTTATTTTAGATGGCGAAAATGCTTGGGAATATTATCCATACAATGGTTATTATTTCTTAAGCGAGCTTTATGAGGCGCTGACAAATCACCCAGATATCGAAATGACTACTTTCAGCGATATTGTTGATTTGTATCAATCCAAGCAATACAAAACTAAGGGATTATCCGCCCCTGTTTTACCGCAAGTGGCGGCAGGCAGTTGGGTGTATGGTACTTTTAGCACTTGGATAGGCAGTAAAGACAAGAATTTAGCCTGGGATTTGCTCTGCGAAGCAAAAAAAGTTTACGATAGTGTGCTGGCCAAAAATGGTATCGCTGCTGAGCAACGAGTGGCTTGCGAACGTCAACTGGCGATTTGTGAAGGCTCTGATTGGTTTTGGTGGTTTGGCGATTACAACTCATCAGACAGTGTTGCGAGTTTTGATCAGCTTTATCGTCGCAATCTCATTAACTTGTATACCCTGTTACAACAGCCAGTACCCGCGGTGTTACATACCTCTATTAGTGCTGGTGGTGGCAATGCAGACAATGCTGGCACAATGCGCAGAGGCCAGGCGTAGTTCTAAGTGCTAAAATCAGATGCTAAATTAGTGAAGCGCTATTTTTAATAAGCAAATTTTTTATAATTCAGGCATTATTGAAGTAATGTTGTTTAAGCGTTATTAAGTTAGAAATTCCATCCTATAGGGAGTGTTTTATGAAAGTATATTTTGCGAATTTTATTTGTCACGTCTGAAGTTTTTCCACTCATTAAAACGGGCGGTTTGGCCGATGTAAGTGGCTCATTACCTGCTGCTTTACAAAAACTTGGAGTGGATGTTCGTATCTTGATACCGGGCTACACAGCAGTATTAAATAAACTGACCAATCTGCAAGTAATCGCTTCTCTGGAAAAATTGCCGGTTATTCACAACGCGACACTTATGATGGGTACGATTGCAGATACTCAAGTAAAAGTTATGGTGATCAAATCAGCAAGTCTCTACGAACGTGAGGGTGGCCCATATTCTGATGTAAATGGACAAGAATGGCTAGATAACCCTTTACGCTTTGGCATACTATCAAAAATTGCCGCTATTTTAAGTAGTGCAGAAACACCTATCCAAGATTGGAAGCCAGACATTGTACATTGCAATGATTGGCAAACAGGCTTAACGCCTGCTTGTATGAAATTGAACAATACCCAAGCTAAATCAGTTATTAGTTTACACAATATGGCGTTTCAAGGCTGCTATCCTCCAAATTGGATTACTTCGTTAGAATTGCCGAGCACTAACTTTACAGTAGAAGGCTTTGAATATCATGGTCAATTATCATTTTTGAAAGCTGGCATTTTTTATGCTGATGCGATTACAACGGTAAGTCCAAGCTATGCAAAAGAAATTCAAACGCCAGAATTTGGTTTTGGCTTGGAAGGATTACTCAGCAAACGTAGTAATGAGCTAAAAGGTATTTTGAATGGCATAGATACTGATGAATGGAATCCAGAAACAGATCCACATCTTGTCAAAACCTACAGCGCGGCTAAGTTAGTAGATAAAAAGAAAGTTAAAATTGCCTTGCAACAAAGATTAGGGCTTCAAATTGATGAAAATGCACCATTATTAGGCGTAGTGAGTCGCCTAACGCATCAAAAAGGTTTAGATATGCTGGTGCCTATCATGCAGCAATTAGTAGAGGCTGGTTGCCAGTTAGCATTACTCGGCAGTGGCGAAAGTACACTAGAGATTGCCTTCCGCCTTCTTGCCAATAACAATCCGAATAAAGTAAGTGTCACGGTTGGTTACAATGAACCGCTATCACACCAAATAATGGCAGGATGCGATATGTTCATCATGCCTTCACGCTTTGAACCTTGCGGACTAAATCAGTTTTATGGCTTAGCTTATGGCACACCGCCCATTGTTAACGCCACAGGCGGGCTTGCTGACTCAGTTATTGACACCAATATCATTAGCTTTAAAAACAAAACAGCGAACGGTTTTGTGATGAGTGAAGCTAGCCCAGCTAGCTTGCTACATTGTATTAATCAAGCCTTAAACGTATTCAATAATGACGCGAAAGCCTGGCAACAAATCCAAAAAAATGGCATGTCTCAGAATTTAAGTTGGGATAAGAGTGCGCTGGAATATTTGGCTGTATATGAAAAACTGATGCAGTAATTTGGCGATAAGACGTGGATGTATAATGGGACATCCTATCTTGGATGGAAAGAACGCAACCCTCTGCATTTCAAAGACTTCCCAATCAATTAACGACAAGCTTGACTAAAGGATATTCAAGATCGACCAATTCCGTAAGGAGTCGCTAGTATAGCCCACCCGATTCAGGGACTAAGCTTTGATGCCCATAAAAAACATTCTGAAAATTGCAAGGTAGAAAACATTATTAACACATTTCAGCCAATTTATACTACAAAAAACAAGGCCTTATTAAATAAAATCAATTGCTTAGGATTGATTCAGGGCTAACTATTAAAACGCCTTCAAGCAAAGAGGGCGGAAATGGAAAAGCCTGTTTAGAACTGCCACGCTATATCTCTACTCAACCGACCAATTATAGTGTTAGCTTGCTTGGTGTAAGATGAGATAAAGCTTTGGGTTAAAAAAAGCATTTACTGTCCAAATACTGCTGCGTGGCCTAGCTCGCGCTCGATCTCTAGCAAGCGGTTGTATTTAGCGATTCTCTCTGACCGGCAGGCAGAACCGGTTTTGATCTGACCACCGCCCATAGCGACCGCAAAGTCAGCCATGAAGGTGTCCTCGGTCTCACCAGACCGGTGAGAAATCACAAACCCCCAGCCGGCCTTGCGGCACATGTGAATAGCCGCGATAGATTCACTAACTGTCCCGATCTGGTTGAGTTTAATCAACGCTGCATTGCAGGATTTTTCTTCAATGCCACGCGTTATAAATCGGGTATTGGTTACCAGGTTATCGTCACCTACGATTTGAATTCTCCCACCCAATTCAGCAGTCATTGCTTTGAAGCCCGCCCAATCATTCTCCGCATGGCCATCTTCGATTGATACGATGGGATACTTATCTACCCAGCGTTTAAATAAGTCTACCATGTCAGCTGAAGATTTATCACCTTGGCCGCTGCGACTGAGCCGGTAAACGCCGTTCTCATAAAACGAGCTTGCTGCGGGATCGAGCGCAATAGCGATGTCAATGCCTGGGCGATAACCTGCTGCTTCTATTGCTTCCACAATCAAATCGCAAGCTTCGTCATTACTCTTCAACTGCGGGGCAAATCCGCCTTCATCTCCCACGCTGGTGCTATAGCCCCGCGCCGCCAAGATCTTGTGCAGGGCATGGAACGTTTCAGTGCCAAAGCGCAAGCTTTCAGAATAAGACACCGCACCTAACGGATAAATCATAAACTCTTGAAAGTCCATGCCCGAGTCAGCATGTTTGCCGCCATTGAGCACGTTCATCATGGGGATCGGAAGATGTACAGCTCCTACACCGCCCAGATAGGCATATAGCGGAAGATTGCAGGCTTGCGCAGCTGCGCGGGCCAGTGCTTGGGAAACTCCCAAGATGGCATTGGCACCCAAATTTTCCTTATTGAGTGTCCCATCCAATTCAATCATGGCCAGGTCAAGGTCACCTTGCGCACATGGATTGCGGCCCTTCAGCAAAGGGGCGATGTGCAGATTGACGTTGCCCACAGCCTTGAGTACGCCTTTACCACCATAGCGCTTGGGGTCGCCATCGCGTAGTTCAGCTGCCTCATTTTCTCCTGTTGAAGCACCTGACGGGACAGATGCGGTACCAGTGATGCCATTGGCTAAATGAACATTCACCCGTACGGTAGGATTACCTCTCGAGTCTAGAATTTCGAGAGCGTCAATACTTTCAATACAGGGGTTCATGGCGATTCCTTAGGGTAAGTAAAGTTCTGTTAGGCATTTTTCAGATAACCCATCATGGACTATAGTCCAAAACTACGGATAATGCTAATTCCAGTAAGGCTTCAATCCCAATTAAATAAATTTATCCCAATCAAAGATTGATGAGCTTCATCAATTCTCCAGAATATGAAGTCTTCTGTCAATACTGAATTTTGGGCTTTCTTTAACATTTACTATTTCGGTTGGTGATTGAATTCGCCCTGCAAACAACCAGAATTGTCGTGCTGCTTTACTTTAAATCATTGTATGTGTACACCACCATGCATTATGATGTTAGGTTACGTAAAGGAATAATAAAGATGTTAATTAAAGATAGTGAAGTTGCCGATCTCTACACACCAACCGGCGAAATGCGCGCCCATATTTTTCGCCCCGCCGCACCTGGAAAGTATCCTGGAATTTTAATGTTTTCAGAAATATTTCAAGTAACAGCTCCCATCCGTCGTACCGCCGCCATGCTTGCTGGGCACGGCTTTATTGTTGCATGTCCTGAAATCTATCATGAGTTTGAACCACTAGGTACTGTGCTGTCTTATGATGAAGCGGGTACTACACGCGGCAATGAGCTTAAAATCACTAAACCTGTTGAAGCCTACGATAGTGACGCACGTGCTGTGTTAGATTACTTAAAATCACGAGAAGACTGCACTGGACGCCTAGGCGTCATGGGCATCTGCATTGGCGGACATCTTGCATTTCGTGCTGCGATGAATCCAGATGTGTTAGCGACAACCTGTTTCTATGCCACGGATATTCACAAAAAAGGATTAGGACTAGGCAAAAATGATAACTCAATGCAGCGCACCAGTGAAATTAAAGGTGAACTGCTGCATATCTGGGGCCGTCAGGATCCGCATGTGCCATTAGAAGGTCGCAACCTGCTGAAAGCTCGCCTTGAAGAAGTAGGCACTCGTTTTACTTGGCATGAATTCAACGGCCAGCATGCATTCATGCGCGATGAAGGCCACCGCTATGACCCTGCACTATCACGATTAAGCTGGGACTTACTGCTGGAGTTATTCCACCGCCGCTTAGGCTGGGGCGACCTTGATGAAGAAACAGATGCAACGCCTGCAGAAAGCCGTCACTGATTCATATCATTACAAAATATTAAAATTCACTTTCGAGCTTAATCTAACCCACAAGGTGGATGGCTCACAATCCTCTATAAAATGTAAAAAAACAATGAAATTAGCAATGTTAGGTTTGGGCAAAATGGGTGGCAATATGGCTGCACGTTTGCTTCGTCATAAGATAGAAGTTGTTGGCTTTGATTTTAATAAGGAATTCGTCAACAATCTGGTTGAAAAAGAAGGCCTAATCGCTGCAACTTCTGTGCAAGATGCAGTAAATAAATTAGAAGGTCAAAAAATTGTCTGGATGATGTTGCCCGCAGGTGAAATCACCGAAAAACAGATCAAGGAATTAATTCCTATGCTTAACAAAGGCGATATTATCGTCGATGGTGGTAACTCCAATTACAAGCATAGTCAACGCCGCGGCGCGATGCTGGTCGAGCATGGTATCGGCTTTATGGATTCTGGTACATCTGGCGGCGTATGGGGCTTGGATAATGGCTATTGCCTGATGGTGGGTGCAACAAAAGATGTGGCCGACGCAGTTACGCCAATATTAAAAGCGCTAGCGCCAGCCGCGCACCGTGGCTGGGCACATGTGGGTCCTGTAGGTTCTGGCCATTTCACTAAAATGCTACACAACGGTATTGAATACGGCATGATGCAGGCTTTAGCTGAAGGCTTGGATTTATTAAAAGGAAAAGAAGAGTTTAATTTAGACTTGGCGCAAATCACCGAACTTTGGCGTCATGGTTCTGTAGTGCGTAGCTGGTTGTTAGATTTAACCGCAGAATCACTTAAAGCCGACCAAACATTGGATGGCGTTGCGCCTTACGTCGCTGACTCTGGTGAAGGCCGCTGGACGGTAGTAGAGGCTGTTGAACAAGGCGTTGCTGCCCCAGTATTAACACTGGCTCTGCAAATGCGCTTTGCATCACAAGAGGATGATGGTTACAGTTATAAACTGCTTTCAATGATGCGCAACGCCTTTGGTGGCCATGCTGTAAAATCATCAAAATAGCAATAGGTAAATAGAGGTAATAGAAAATGACTAAAAAGATTGATCCATGTACCCTCGTATTATTTGGTGCCAGCGGCAACTTATCTCGAATCAAGTTAATACCAGGTTTATTCAGACTAGATGTAGCTGGTCGTTTGCCGGATCACATGGCAATTCTTTCTGTAGGCCGTGGTGAAGTGTCACGCGAAGCCTGGCAAGCCGATATCAAAAGCATGCTGGATGCCAAATTCAAGAATGGCTACGATCAAAAAGTCTTTGAACGCTTTATAGCTCGCAATCATTACCAGGCCAACCCGCCAACCGACCCTGACGCATTCACCAAAATGAAGTCTGTTTTGTCTAACGAAAGTATATTCCCGCAAAACTTGGCGTATTTCTTATCGGTACGACCAACCGATTTTGCGCCTGTTGTCGAGCAGCTTTCAGGCGTAGGTTTGCTGGACGAAAGCAAATACTGGCGTCGCGTGCTGATTGAAAAACCATTCGGTACCGATTTAGCAAGTGCGAAAGACTTACAAGCAAAAATCACCAAGCACTTAAAAGAAAGTCAGATCTACCGTATCGACCATTACTTGGGTAAATCCGCGCTACAGAACGTGATGCTTACGCGCTTTACCAATGCAATGTTTGAACCACTTTGGAATAATCAATACATTGACCATGTGCAGATAACCAATAACGAGATTTTAGGCGTAGGAGATCGCACTCAGTTTTATGATTCTACAGGCGCATTGCGTGATATGGTGCAAAGCCACTTATTACAAACATTAGCTTTAGTCGCCATGGAAAAGCCAACGAACTTAAGCCCCGATAGTATTCGAACTGAAAAAATCAAGTTATTGGAATCTATCCGCCCTATCCCTGTAAATGAGCTTAGTAAACACACCTTCCGTGCACAATATGCAGCTGGTCGAGTATGTGTAGCAGATGGTCACGGCGAAAATGTTCCAGGTTATTTGGAAGAGTTGGCAAAAGAAGGTGTAAATGAAAGTGTTACTGAAACTTACGCAGCGCTGAAATTATTCATTGATAACCCACGTTGGAAAGGAGTTCCTTTCTACATACGCACTGCTAAACGCATGCACGAGGGCAACACTGCCATTTCTATTCGCTTCAAGAAGGCACCGATGCAATTGATTGAAGGTCAGCATCAAAACTGGCTCACACTTAATATCCAACCTCGTGAGTGCATCAAAATGGAAATTGAATCTAAAATTCCAGGTTTGGATATTGCAACGCGTACCTTAAGCATTGATGCGCCACAGCGTCAGCAAGGTGACGAAACTATCGATTCGTATGAATCGCTCATGCTGAACCTGATGGAAGGAGATCCATCACTTTACCTGCATATTAATGAGGTAGAGGCACAATGGCGTTTAGTTGACCCAGTTGTAAAAGCATGGATGGCAGATAGATCGCCTGTGCATCAATACCGTGCCGGCAGCCGCGACCCAGTAGAATCTAGTGTGATATTTGAAACTAAAGACCAATTCTGGCGCTACAGCATTGAATTGGGTGGCGATAAGCACTAGCCCTGTTTTCAATCGTTGACGCTCAAAATTAGTTGTTAAATGGCTTAGTTATTTGAATTGAAGCTCATCCTGTATTCACGAAGAGTAAAGCAGGACTATATGTCAATTTAATGCTTTGCTAGTACTGGGTTTTGTATAATACTTATGGGGTTTAAAATATATTTGTTTGCAGAAACTATCAAGACAATTTATTTGAGAACCTAGGACACTTTAAGATAATTTTCAGGAGGCAAGCAATGGCTAATTTATTAGATCAATTAAAGAGCATGACCACAATTGTGGCCGATACAGGCGACGTTGAAGCGATTAAAACCGTTAAACCGGTAGATGCGACCACCAATCCATCATTGGTTTTAAAAGCAAGCCAATTACCACAATACGCACCATTAATTGAAACTGCTATTGCTTACGCAAAAGCACAAGGTGGATCCAAAGCCCAACAAATTGATAATGCTGCGGACAAATTGGCGGTGTTGATTGGTACGGAAATTACTAAAGTAGTGCCAGGCCGCATTTCTACTGAAGTTGATGCGCGCTTATCTTTTAACTTGGACGCGATGGTGGCCAAAGGACGCAAATTGATTCAACTTTATGCTGACTCAGGCGTAAGTAAAGACCGCGTGTTGATTAAATTGGCCTCAACATGGGAGGGCATTAAAGCCGGAGAAATTCTTGAAAAAGAAGGCATTCAATGTAATCTCACATTATTGTTTGGTTTCGGCCAAGCCCGTGCCTGTGCTGAAGCTGGCGTATTCCTGATTTCTCCATTTGTAGGGCGTATCTTAGACTGGTACAAAGCGAAAAATCCAGGTACTGAGTACACACAAGAAACAGACCCGGGTGTGGTTTCAGTTCGCGCAACACCGGAGAATTGATTGCCTTGGCAGGATGCGATCGCTTAACAGTATCGCCAAACTTGCTGCAAGATTTAGCTGCGACTGAGGGCACGCTGATTCGCATGCTGAATGATGGTGGCGCAAAAACCGCCAAACCAGCTAGAATGACGGAAGATGAGTTCCGCTTTGAATTGAATCAAGATGCGATGGCGACAGAGAAATTAGCTGAGGGTATTCGTGGTTTTGTGGCTGATCAGATCAAGCTTGAAGTTGCTTTAAGCGCAAAACTATAAATGGGGACAATTGCGAAGCAAGTTATATTATTTGCTTCGCAATTGAAAAAAGCTTTGACCACAAACGTGAAAAAAAGAATTGATCATGCATCATAAAAAATTTATTACAGATAACGCCGCTTAAGTCTTCTTTTGCGGCCTCAATTTTTTTTGCAGCAAAACTATTCTCTACAAAAATGAAGCTTGTACAAAAGAGCAATAGTAACAGGAACGGCCATTTAAGCTGCGGCAATTTATACATTTAACTTAAGTAAACTTTTACCCGTCATTTCTACTGGCTGCGGCACTCCCATCATCTGTAATAATGTGGGCGCCAAATCTGACAGTGCGCCTGTTTCAGCCAATTTTGCTTTGCGGCCTACATAAATCAAAGGGACTAGGTTAGTGGTATGTTGTGTGTGTGGCTGATGATTTTCGTAATCTTGCATCATCTCTGCATTGCCGTGGTCTGCTGTGACAAGCACCTCGCCGCCAATGCTCTGCATAGCAGTTACTACGCGTCCTACACTGGCGTCTATGGTTTCTACCGCCTTAATGGCTGCTTGCAGGTTGCCGGTATGGCCTACCATATCGCAATTAGCAAAATTGCAAATTATGGCATTATATTTTTTGCTGAGAATAGCTTCTACTAGTTTATCGGTAACTTCCAGCGCACTCATTTCTGGTTGTAAGTCATAGGTTTCGACTTTCGGCGAAGGCACCAGAATGCGGTCTTCACCTTTGAAGACGGTTTCCTCTCCGCCGTTAAAAAAGAAAGTCACGTGCGGATACTTTTCTGTTTCAGCAATGCGTAATTGAGTTAAGCCCAAATTTTGCAGATACTCACCAAAGGTGTTTTTGACAGTATAGGGGGCAAATATGGGGATGGCTTTCACCTCTTTTTTGTCGAACTGAGTCAGTGTGAAGTAAGCCGAAAGTTTGGGCACGTGGCGGCGGTGAAAGCCGTCAAACTCTTCAGTAAGCAAGGCATGACTGAGCTGGCGCGCGCGGTCGCTTCTAAAGTTCATATACACCACGCAATCGCCATCTTCTAAATGAATAGGCGCTTCATTCGGTTGGCGAATCACTGTACATTTAACAAACTCATCATTTTCGCCGCGTGCATAGGCGCCTCGCAAGGCGGTGCCTGCTGAGGTTTCTGTAAAGTCAGTGATGCCTTCGGTGAGCATGGTATAGGCCGCTTCTACGCGCTCCCAGCGTTTATCACGATCCATCGCAAAAAAGCGCCCACTAATAGAAGCTATTTTGCCGACGCCCAAGGATTTGATTTTTGCTTCTAAAGCCGCAATAAATGGCGCTGCACTCACAGGTGGCGTGTCGCGGCCATCTAAAAACGCATGCACATAGACTTTGCTCAAGCTCTGTTTGGCGGCCATTTCCAGCATAGCGTGAATGTGTTCCTGATGGCTATGTACGCCACCATTCGATAGCAGGCCAAAAATATGCAGTGCCTTATTGCTTGCTTTTAGCTGCTGCAGTGCTTTGCATAATTCAGTGTGCTGAAAAAACTCGCCGCTAGAAATGCTGTTATTGATGCGCTCAAAATCCTGAAACACAATGCGCCCCGCACCGATATTTAAATGTCCTACTTCAGAGTTACCCATTTGTCCGTCAGGTAAACCTACATAATGCTCCGAGGCGTTAATCAGCGTGTTTGGATAGTTCGCTTTGAGCGCATCTAGATTGGGTGTGTTGGCCAGCGCAATCGCGTTGTCAGCAGTTTCTTTGCGATAACCGAATCCATCTAAAATTAACAAAATAACAGGCGTTGTTTTCATCTTAAAATCTTTAAAATTACTATCAAGATATCTATTATAATGGGCGGCTGAGAAATGTGCATGTAATCAGTCAAAATTCCATTGAAATTATTGCATTTAGCGCCATTTAAGTGAAAAGGAATTGAGTTGGAATCTACGAATCAACCACTATAAATCTAGCATGTTGCAAATTGGACAGCTTAAGACAACAGCACGATAGCATATATCAACAAGGCATATTACCAGGTTGGTCTCCATAGTCGCGATGTTCACCTAGTGTTGACGCGCATTTAAAATTGACCAGATAAGCGCTGTTATGCGCGTTGAATTTTGACCAGGTAAAACCAGTATCCTGCTTATTTTATAAGCAGGAGTAAATGAGGTGATTACCATGGTCATGTATGCCAAGATTCGTCGTATGTTCTTTCGAGAACATTTATCCATTAGTGAGATTGCAAGATTACAAAAATCATCAGCCACACTCACACGCAATACCTGTTGACGCGCGTTTAAAAATAGTGAAATAAAATGGCTTAGTTTGCAAAAATAACGTACTTTTTGATAAATATTTTTTAAGGTAGTTCGGGTAATAAAAGTATTTAAAAAGGTATTGTGTTTTTAATATGTTGATTCAGTTATATATATGAGTACGGCTCGCGCCTCCAATTTTTTGTTCCGCAAAAATAGAAAAAGCCACGTGTTTACTGGGTGTAAAATGCTATAAGAGTGAGATTGTGAGGAACTAAAATGGCCTTGTAAGCCAATTCACTGCTGGATATCTGATATGGACTTTTAATCCGTTTGTCGTGGGTTCGATCCCCGCACACCCTACCAAGATATATACGGCTGCCTGGAACGGTGGCCGTTTTCTTTTGTGTAAGTCAATGCATTCTTTTAGAGCTTAAGACGCAAATCCGTTTTACGTGGTTCAGATTCACACATGCGCCAAGATAGTTTAGATAAAGTGCCCTGTTTTATCATCTGAGATGCCCCAGAGACATTTTTTAATGTTTGTTGGCAAAGTGCGCTGTTATCCGCAGTCATATTTCCCCAATGTATTACTTTTTTCAGCGCATTTTCGCTCGCCTGATGTAGCGCGGCTGTTCCGCCTTGTGCATTCGGGGAGGCCGAGGCGGCGCTTTCAGTAATAAGTTGACTGGAGATAACTTTCCTGGATTTTTTTTCAATCAGCAATGCGCTCAACTGAACGACGCCTTCACTGGCAGTCGTGGTCTGAAACACGTGGTCAAAAGCTTCTATTTTTAACTCCAAGCTGCAGTTCGTAGGGTTTCTTGTTAAATTCACCATCTTGCTCAGCTTGCTCGAAAGCAGCTCTGAAGGCGTAGCTGCCCAACGGCTATCTGCATAGAAGAATACACGTGAAGGATCTTGATAATTCAGTCGGTAACGAATTCTATTATGGTTGAGAGATTCTGCTGCAACCGGTTGTTCCAACAATACTTTTGAAGCAATTTGTTGATTGCTTTCACTGGAAACAGACAAACCAAAATCGTAAATACTTGTATTTTGTCTAGCTTTGTTAATCCCGACGCAAGCGGCTAAAACATTTACAAGCAGGCCGCAGGCTAGCAATAAAATGAAATGGCGCATTCTGGTCCTCATGGCTTGATGGTAAATCCAGTTTCCCCTGGCCCTGGCGGTGGATTCGGCTTTCCAAAAATGATGCTTTGCGGATTATCTTCCAGAACATCAATTAATTGGTTGAAATGAATGATGCTTCGATTCATGTTTTGAGTCAGTGTATGCAGTTGCGGTAGGGTTTCATTATCCAGAGTATTAGTAAGCTGGTTGGTGCTGGTTTCAATTTGATCGGCTGTGTTGTGGAATTTTTTAGTCGTCAGGCTCAATTCATTGATAAGCGGTCTTGCGGCATCAAAAGTCTGTTGCGCGCTTTCTAATGTTTGTACGAGTTGCGTTTGGTTTTTCTCGGATACCACTTTGTTGGCATTGTTGAACATATTGGTTGCAGAATTGATTGCTGGCAAAGCTTTCTCAGAGGCCTTTTCCAGATTCGCAATGGCGTTATTCAATCTCTGAACATCAACACTTGTCAAAACCCGGTTGGCCGATGCGGTGAACTGGCTGCCGTTTTTCAAAAGCACTTCAAGCTGTGCCAATAGTTCCGGGCCTTTCGATATTAAATCATCCACTAGGGTTGCTCGAAGCAGAATAGTGCCGCCAATGGGCAAGGCAGGTGCATTTTTGCTTTCATCATTTAGATCTATATAAGCAAGCCCAGTTATCCCTTGCCGACGAAGTTCAGCATAAGCTTCGGTGCTGAGCTTTAAGTCTTTTGTGACTTCAATCTTAATCAAGATGGTGGTTTGTGAGGACGGGTCTAGTGAAATTTCTATTACTTTGCCTATACTTACACCGCGAAATTTAACGGTGCCTTCCGCGCTTAATCCAGTGACGGGCAGATGCGAAACTATGGTGTACTCTGAACGAGCCTGCTGCGAGCCACTGATCCACCAATAGGCAAATATCACGCCTATCCCGAGCGCCAGGGAGAAAATACCAACTGCGATTGCATAAGCGCGGTTTTCCATGATTTATTATAATCTCTCTAGCCTGCTACGGATACTTTGGAAGAAATTGATTACAAATGGGTGATCAATTCTAGCCAGTTCCTGTAATGAACAATCCGCAATAATATGTTTTTCTTCCAATACAGCTACGCGTTCGGCCAGCGACGCTAAGGTGTCCATGTCATGGGTGACAAAAAGCACAGTTAACCCCAAGGATTTCTTGAGTTGCTTAACAAGATCAATAAAATTATGACTACGGTCAGGATCCAGCCCTGCAGTGGGTTCATCAAGCACCAACAGCTCGGGTTCCAGCGCAAGCGCCCGCGCTAATCCAACGCGCTTTACCATGCCACCGGAAATCTCGGCAGGTAGCAGGTCAGCATTACGGGGCTCAAGCTCAACCAGTGCCAGTTTGTGCATCACCAATTGGTAGATTACGGATTCATCAAACTGTTTTAATTCACGTAACGGAAAGGCGATATTTTCGAATACGGAAAGCGCTGAAAATAAAGCGCCCTGTTGAAATAATACGCCAAAACGGTTCATCAGGCGCCGCTGTGCTACACGCTCCATGGCATGCATGTCTTCTCCAAACAATAGCACGTTGCCGCTCTGCGGCTTGGTCAATCCTATGATATGACGCAGTAATGTGGTTTTGCCACAGCCTGACCGCCCCACCAGCGCGAGGATATCACCACGCTTAACCTTTAAGTTGAGATTACGGTGAACAATATTGTCGCCAAATTCCGTGCAAACATTCTGTATATTACAAATGACACCCTGATCTGGGATATTATCCCGCGGGGCGTTTTGAAAGGAATTCTCGCTCATACACCGATACCGCGCGTTAAAATTGCAAACCAGGCATTCACCAGAATCACTCCAGATATTGCTGTTACCACCGAGCTTGTTGTACTGTTGCTCAAGCTCTCGGTATTTGGCTTGATACGCAAGCCAAAATGGCAGGCGACCAGTGCCACAACAAAACCGAACATCAGTCCCTTGATCAGGCTGAGCGTGAAGTTGACGGGCTGAACAACCAGCGGGACATAATCAAAGAAGAAGTGAAAACTGATGCCCAGCTCTAAATTCGATGCAAAAGCACCGCCGGCGAGCGTCCAGCTGGATGTCCATAATACCAGCAGGGGGGCGACAAAAGTCAGCCCCAGCACTTTGGGTAAAACAACTCGTAAAATACGCGAAATCCCCATTGTGGTTAGCGCATCAATTTCATCGGTTACCCGCATCACGCCGATTTGGGCTGTCATCGCAGAGCCTGATCGGCCCGCAACCAGCACCGCCATCAGCACTGGGCCGAGTTCGCGAATAATACTAAGCCCCAGAATATTGACGATATAAATGTCGGCACCAAATGTATGCAGTTGCTTCGACATTAAATAACCCATGACAACACCGATCATAAAGCCAAGCAAAGCCGTCACCGGCAAAGCATTTACACCACTCTTGTAGACGTTAGCGCTGAATTCGCGCCAGGGAAAATCTTGTGGGCGGCGAATCAGGTAGGCAATTTCGATCAAAAGCAAAATGAGCAAATGAATAAACTCGGCGAAGTGGTGCATGATATGAAGCACACCTTTGCCCAAGCCAATAAGCGGTGCGAGCCAGTCATACTCAGTTTTTTTAGCAGGCGGCCTTTCTAAATTGATCAGCGTATTAAAAAGCGCTGCCTGTTCAGGTGTGAAAGAGATGTTGGCATTAAGTTCGTTGCCCCATCCGGATAAAAGAACAGAGGCGCCAGCAGCGTCTAGTTGCTCAATTTCGTTCAAATCCCATTTTGT
>WBZU01001238.1_pt1 | contig 19622 bp, 16 predicted proteins | sample 5204311 | NCBI WGS metagenome assembly WBZU01 (sample SAMN12344359, study PRJNA552823) | activated sludge metagenome | biome: Activated sludge suspended growth; feature: Nitrification reactor; material: Wastewater; isolation source: activated sludge from nitrification reactor of wastewater... | reverse complement strand
CGTGGTGACGCTCACCAGAGTCGGCGGGGTGTGCCTGGTCATCGCGATGCAGGGCGGGAACGCGAGCACCCTGCCTGCGCTGCCGGCGCCGCGCGCGTTCCTCGTCAGGAGGAACCGCGGATGATCGCGCGCTGACGACGTCGGAGAAGGCGTCGGGCTGAAGCCCGACCCACAGGGCGCGATCTTCGTGGGTCGGGCTGAAGCCCGACCCACAACAGGCGGCGCTCGTGGGTCGGACTTCAGGCAAACGCAGTTCGATCGATGCGAAGCGAAAGGCGTCGGGCTAAAGCCCGACCCACAGCGCGCGATTTTCGTGGGTCGGACTTCAGGCAAACGGAATTCGATCGATGCGAAGCGAAAGGCGTCGGGCTGAAGCCCGACCCACAAGGCGCGATCTTCGTGGGTCGGACTGAAGCCGGACCCACAAGGCGCGATTTTCGTGGGTCGGACTTCAGTCCGACGCTCTTCCAGCATCCTGCGAAGGGCCTCTCCTGCATGCCGCGAAGCGTTCTCCGGCGCGATTTTCGTGGGTCGGACTTCAGGCCGAAGAGGTTCACGTATCGAGGCAGAAGGCGTCGGGCTGGAGCCCGACCCGCATCAGCTGGTCGCCTCCTGCCTGTCGCGCGGAAACGCGCGGGATCTAGCCGAGTCGCCGCGCGAGCGCGAACAGCTCGCGATTCGTAGCGTTGCGGCTGAGGAAGCTGTCGCGAAACGCCGCCGGCACATGGTGATCTGCGATGTCCCGCACCCACGCGCACCCCTGCGCGACCATGCGCGCGGCGAGCGCCCGCTCGTCCGCCGCCTCGTACACGCGTGCCGCCGTCAGCCACAGCTCCCCCCGGTACATGCTGTCGGTCTCGTAGTCGGGAGCGAGGCGCAGCGCGGCCTCGACGTGCGGCAGGGCGCGCCGGCTCGCGCCCTGCTCCAGCGCGCAGGCGGCGGCGCGCACGTGCGCACCCAGCGCCAGGCCGAAGCGCTCGCGCGCACTCGCCCACGCCGCAAGATCGGTCGCGAGGGGCTCGCCCTCCTCGGGGCCCAGGATCGCGGTCGCGAAGAGCGTGCCGAGGCGATACGCGCCGTCCTCCGGCCACTGGCGCAGCCGGCCCAACGCATTGCCGATGTGCGCCAGCGCGTCGTTCCGTCGCGGCGGGACGACCAGGCGCGCGAGCTCGGCGAGGCACACTTCCCACATGGCCTGCGAGCCCGGCGCGGGATCGCCGGGGTCGTCGGCCAGAATCCGCTGCGCCCGGGCGAACTGCCCGAGTTGCAGCCACGTCAATGCCAGCCGATGGGCGACGGCGGAAATCCAGCGGCGCGAGCCCGTTGCCCGGAAGTGCGCGAGCGCCTCCTCGAGCAGCGGCAACGCTTCGGCATAGCGCCCGAGGTCTCGCAGCCGATGGGCAAGCATCGATTGCGACTGCAGCGGCCGCCCGCTCATCCTCTCGTCGCCGCGCATCATCCTGACCGCCTGCTCGCCGAGCTCGGCGGCGCGCCGGATGCGGCCGAGCTTCGCGTTCGCGGTGGCGAGGTTGGAGAGCGCCTCGGCGAGCGCAACGTCGAGTCCGGCGGCGCGCGCAATCTGGCAGCAGGTCTCCAGTGTGCGCACCGCGTCGATCAGCCGGCCGTCGAGGTCCAGCACGAACCCCAGCGCCATGCAGAACTCGGCGCGATCGCCCGCCGGCGCGCTCGCGTCGACCCACGCCTTCTGCGGCTCCAGCAGTGCGAGGGCCTCCTTCGTCCGTTGCACATTCCCGAGCGACCCCGCGATGCGGATTGCCATCCTCAATTCGGCGCCATGATCGCCGCTCGCCCGGGCGCGCGCGATCGCCGGTTCGCCGACGACGAGAACTTCTCCGACGTCGCCCCGATGCGCCAGGACTTCCAGCAGCGCCTGCGCGGCGCGCAGGCGCTGTGCGTCGGTCGCGGCCGCCTCGTCCGCCGCGCGGGCGGACGCCAGCGTTTCGTCGCCCAAGTCGCAGTAGACGAGCGCCTTCGTGCGGGCGTAGAGCGCCTCGAAGCGCGACTCGCCGTCGGCGACCCGCGCGAAGCAGCTGGCGGCCTGGTCGAGCTGGTGGGCGGCCTCGCGCCAGCGGCGCGAGGCCATCGAGCGCGTCGCGGCTTTCATCAGCGCGGCGCCGGCCCGGTCCCATTGCTCCACGGCGAGCCAATGCCCGGCCACGCGCGCGGGCTCGACGCCGCGCCCGTCCAGGTACTGCGCGACTTCTCGATGCAGTTCGCGCGCGATCGGCGCCGGCACCGAGGCGAGCGCCGCTTCGTGGATGAGGTCGTGCGTGAACGCGCCGTCGCGGAAGACCTGCGCGACCTCGAGCTCCGCCCAGGCATCCGCGAGGTCGAGCGGTCGCACGCCGAGCACGTGCGAAGCGACCTCGGCGGAGAAGTCCTGCCCGGCCACCGCCGCGCATCGCGCGAGCCGGACCGCATCCTGGGACAGGTGTCCGATGCGCCGGGCAATCAGCGCACTCACGCTCGACGCTGCGGGCAGCAGCGAGCCCGCGGCCGGCGCGTCCTGCGTCAGCCAGCCCTTGATCACCTCCAGGGCGAACAGCGGATTGCCGCCGGTCTGCCGGAACAGCACCGCGGCCCTGGCCGCGGCGTCGATGCCGGGCAGGGCCAGCGACGCGACGAATTCCTCAAGCTGCGCCGGCGTCAACGGCGCGAGTTCCAGCACGGCAACCTCACCGCCGGCGCGCAGGCCCTCGAGCAGCGCGCGCGCCGCATCGCCGAGCTCCGCGGGCCGCCCCGCGTAGATCCAGTGCAGCGGCGTGTCGCCGGCAAGGTACTGGAGCAGCTCGACGCTGGCCTCGTCCGCGAAGTGCAGGTCGTCGACCACGACACCCTCGACCTGCCCGTGCACGGCGCGCAGCACCGCGGAGATCGCGTTGAAGAATCGCGAGCGCTCGGCCTCGGAGCCGATCGGCGCGGCCTCGCCGTGTTCCGGAAGCAGCCGCGCCAGCTCCCTGCGCAGCGACGCCTCGAGCCCCGACAGCACGCCGCGCGGAATCTGGCGCAGCAGCCGCGTGGCCACCGCGTACACGACGCGGTCGTCCCCAGGTCGCGCCGCCACCACCACGACGCCGGCGTGCGCCTTGGCGAAATCGGTCACGAGCCGGGTCTTGCCCATGCCGGCCTCGCCCACCACGAACACCAGCTCGCCCGCCGTCCACGCGGCCTCCATCGCCGACCACTCGGCATCGCGGCCGACGAGCCGAGGAGGCCTCATCACGCTGACGGGAATCGCCCGACCCGGAACCGTTGCCGGCACCGCTGGCACGGGCGCCTCGATCTGGCTCCTGAGATGCCGGGTTTCGGCGCTCGGCGCCACGCCGAGTTCGTTCCGCAACTGCAGCACGCAGCGGTCGTACGCCGCCAGCGCAGCCGCGGTGTCACCCGCCAGGTAATGCAATCGCATCACGCGCCGGTGGGCCTCCTCGCTCAACGCTTCGAGGTCGGCGGCCTCCTGGGCGCGCGCGAGCGCCGCACCGAGGTCGCCGCGCGCCTCGGCCTGTACGGCCAGCCCGGTCAGCTTGCTGACCTTCTCCCGCCGCAACCGCTCGCACTGCGCGTCCAGCCAATCCGACAGCCCGCCCGCCGCGTATGAAGGAAGCCCCGAGAGCAGTTCGTGTGTGTCTTCGAGATCGTGCACGACGCCCTCGGCCACGCGCGCCTGCGGGTGGCCGGTCACGAGTTCCACGCCGGCCGCCTTCTTCAGGCGCAGCAGACGCTGCCGCAGGTTGCCCCGGGCGCGCTCGTCGTCGACGTCGGGCCACAGCAGCGCAGCGAGGCGCGCACGCGGCGTCGGCCCCTCGATCGCGAGGTAGGCGAGCAGCAGCGCGTCCTTGGGCTCGAGGTCGCCGGCCGCCCCGCCTGGAATCTCGAACCGGCCGGCACGGCTCAGCCACAGCCGCGCGGCGGGCGCCGGGGAGGGTCGTCGGGCAGGCATCGTCACGGTCGGGAGGCTGCGGGCCCGGCAGCGGCGGACCGCGTCGGTCCGGGCCTGCCCGGGAGGCCCAACCCTAGAACCGCGGGCGTCACGCAGGTGTCACACGACCCTCGCCCGCGCGCCACCGGGACTGCCGCCGACCGGGCCATGCGGCAGACCGGCGTCAGACTTGAATCTGACCCCGGTGGAGGACGTCCTCGGCCTGCCGGTCGGCGTGGTACGAGGAGCGCACGAGTGCGCCAACGGCCGCGTGCCGGAACCCCATCGCGTAAGCGGCGCGCTCGAGCCCGGCGAACGCGTCCGGGTGCACGTAGCGCTGCACCGGCAGGTGCCCGCCGGTCGGCTGCAGGTACTGGCCGATCGTCAGCATGTCGATGTCGTGCGCGCGCATGTCGCGCATCGTCGCGAGGATCTCGTCGTCGGTCTCGCCCAGGCCCACCATCAGCCCGGACTTGGTCGGGACGCCGGGCACGCGCGCCTTGAACTCGCGGAGCAGCGCGAGCGAGTGCGCGTAGTCGGCGCCCGGCCGTGCCTGCCTGTAGAGCCGCGGCACCGTCTCGAGGTTGTGGTTCATCACGTCGGGCGGCGCGGCCTCGAGGATCGCGAGCGCGCGCTCCATCCGGCCGCGGAAGTCGGGCACCAGCACCTCGATCTGCGTCGCGGGCGAGCGCTCGCGCACCGCGCGGATGCAGTCGACGAAGTGCTGCGCGCCGCCGTCGCGCAGGTCGTCGCGGTCGACGCTCGTGATCACGACGTAGCGCAACGCCATCGCCGCGATCGTCTTCGCGAGGTTCGCGGGCTCGTCCGCGTCGAGCGGCAGCGGGCGGCCGTGGCCGACGTCGCAGAACGGGCAGCGCCGCGTGCAGACGTCGCCCATGATCATGAACGTCGCCGTGCCCTTGCCGAAGCACTCGCCGATGTTCGGGCACGAGGCTTCCTCGCACACCGTGTGCAGCTTGTGCTCGCGCAGGATGCGCTTGATCTCCTGGAAGCGCGGCGAGGAGGAAGCGCGCACGCGGATCCAGTCGGGCTTGCGGAGCGGCTCGGAGGCGACGACCTTGATCGGAATGCGCGCGGTTTTCGACGCGCCCTTCTCCTTGACGCCGCGGGTGTCGATGGGAGGCGGGTTGTCGGCGCTCATGGTCGGCGTTCGGCGATCGTGGCGGCGAGGATCGGCGCGAGCGTCTCGCCCGCCCGCTCGACGGTCATCGCCACGCCGAGGTCTGCAAGCTGCGTCACGGCGAGGCCCGGAAAGCCGCACGGGTCGATGTCGGCGAACGGCGAGAGATCCATCGCGACGTTGACCGCGATGCCGTGGTAGGTGCAGCCGTTGCGCACCTTCAATCCCAGCGCCGCGATCTTCGCCTCGACGCCGTCGCGCGAGACGTACACGCCGGGCGCCGACGGCTTCCCGCAGGCCGAAATCCCCGACGAACCGAGCCATTCTACTACCGCGGCCTCGAGACGCCGGACCAGCTCGCGCACGCCGAGCTTCCGGCGCCTGAGATCGACCATCACGTAGACGACGAGCTGGCCCGGCCCGTGGTAGGTGACCTGGCCGCCGCGGTCGACCTTGAGGGCGGGAACCGCGTTGTCGCGAAGCACGTGCTCGCGCCGACCGGCGAGGCCCAGCGTGTAGATCGGCGGGTGCCCGGTGATCCACAGCTCGTCGGGCGTGTCGTCGGCGCGCGCGTCGGTCCACGCCTGCATCGCGCGCCAGCAGCGCTCGTAATCGGTGGTGCCCAGCGTGCGCACGACGAATCCTGTCGCCTCGTCGCGGCGTGCGGGCGCGCGCGCGATCCAGGCGAGGTCGGTGCCGGTCACGATTTCCCCGCCGGCACGGCGCGTGGCCGACCGGTGGCTCCGCGCCGCGCCGCCGCCTTCGCGGCGCGCCAGGCCCCGGCGTCGAAGTCGAACGACTCGCTCGACAGCGCATGGGCCCGGCGCCACACGACGTGCTCGCGCGAGACCGAGAGCATCCAGCTCTGCTGGTCGAGCGGAGCGCGCTTCGCGAAAGCATCGGGATGCAGCACGGCGCAACATCCCGCGTGCATCGGGTCGCGGACCGACTCGTATCGAATGGCCCTGACGCCGGCATCGCGCGCCGCTCGGCCGAAGGCCTGGCACGCGCCATAGTCGTCCGGGCTCGTCCATCGCGCCCGTTCGGCTGCGTAGGGGGGATCCCGCAGATCCACCGCGAATGCGACGACGTTCACGCGAAACACGGTCTGGCTGGTGGACGGCATCGAGGCGAGCGTGGGAGTGTCCAGCAGATGCCGCCAGCGCCAGTAGCCGAGCTCGGCGCAGGCGGTGCGTACCTCGTCGGCAGCGTAGAACACGCCCGGGTCATTGTCGCCGCGGAACCGCGACCCGCCAGGAGGCGGCCGGTATCTGAACGGCGTGAACAGCAGATGGTGGAGCCCGATTGCCGCCGCGGGCAACGGCGGCTTCCCGTCCTCGAGCAGGTCCTCGAGCACCGCCTGCTCCTCCGCCGTATCGACCAGCGCCATCGTCGAGACGACGTGCTGCGCCTCGACCGCACGCCACAGGTCGCCGGCGAAGCGGAGCGCGGCCCGGGCGATGGCCGGCGCCCGCCACGTTGCGCCATGGGCTACGGCGCCCGTCATGGACGAACTCGTGCAGCCGCCGGCGGGGGATCACACCCGGCCGCGCGCGGCATCCAGGTACGCGACGACGCGGACGAGCCCCTCGACCGACGTCAGCAGCGCGCGCGGGTGGGTGCCGAGCGCGAGATTGGGACTGGCGAGCCACGTGCGGGCGACGTCGTCGTGCCCCCACAGCGCGTCGAGCGAACGGAAGAGCCGGACGAACAGGCGCGCGAGCTCCCATTCCTTCGCCCGCTGCGGCTCGAGGCGGTAGCGGCCGGCGCAGAGGCGCGAGGCCGTCGCCTCCGAGACGCCGAGGATGCCCGCAAGCTCCTTCTGCGTGAGCTCCAGCAACTGCGCCGCGCGCACGACGGCCTTGCTGAGCACGGCGTCCGGCGCAGGGACCGCCTCCGCCGTGCTGGGGGATTTCCGGGTCGAGGCGGTCGGGGGCATGTTCGCGAAACCGACATTCTGGAGCAATGTGCTTGCAAGAACATTGCCACAGAAAGACGATTTCGACAATGCCCCACCTGCCCGGTCCGACCGTCCCTCCTGGACTTCCCGCGAGTCCGCGGGTCGGAAGGTTGGCGGGCGCCCACATACGCGCAGCCGGGAGCGGCGCGACGGGAAGGCGAGATCCTGGCGGGATGCCGGGGTCAGAGGACCATCGCCACCAGCGGATGCGCCGTGAGCTCGCGGTAGAGGGCGTCGAGCTGCTCGCGCGAGGTCGCGGTGATCGTCGCCGTCACCGACAGGTAGTTGCCCGCACGCGACGAGCGCATCTCGAGCGTCGCCGCGTCGAAGTCGGGCGCGTGACGCAGCACCACCTCGACGATCGCCTGCGCGAAGTCGTCGGTGCGCCGCCCCATCACCTTGATCGGGAAGGCGGTCGGGAATTCGAGCGCGGAGGGGCGCCCTTCGTCGGCCATCATCGAATCCAGCGTCTTCATTCAACCCCATGTTGCGCCCGCCGTGCCGTCGCGCAACCCCGTCGCGCCGAAGCCCGACCCGCAAGGGGGTCGCCGTGGGTCGGACTTCAGTCCGACCGCCTTCTCGTGGGTCGGACTTCAGTCCGACGGGGTTCCGGGGGACGAAGCCGAAGACGTCGGGCTGAAGCCCGACCCACGACCCCGGGACTACGGATACATGTACCGCCGCGTGAGCGGATGCGGGAGCCGGCCGTCGGGCAGCGGCTTGCCCGCGAGGAGCTGCCAGAGCGAGAGCCAGCCGCGGTCGAACGCGTGCGCGGAGCCCGCGAGGTAGATGCGCCAGACGCGATAGCGTTCCTCGCTCGCCTCGCGGCGCGCGGCCTCCGCGTTCGCCTCGAGGCCTTCGGTCCACTTCCACAGCGTGCGCGCGTAGTGCTCGCGCAGCGCCTCGGCGTCGACGACCTCGAGCCCCGCGGCGGCCATCCCTTCGATGACGCGGTGCACGTGCGTGAGCTCGCCGCCCGGGAACACGTACTCCTCGACGAAGTCGCCGATGCCGCTTCCGAGGCTCTGGCCGTGCAGCGCGTTGTGCGTGATGCCGTGGTTCAGCACGAAGCCGCCGGGCGCGAGCACGCGCCAGATCTTGCCGAAGTACCTCGCGAAGCGCGCGACGCCGACGTGCTCGAACATGCCGACGCTCGCGATCTTGTCGTAGCGCTCGTCCTCGGGCAGGTCGAGGTAGTCCTGCAGCCGCACCTCGACGCGCGATTCGAGTCCGCGCGCGGCGATCTGCGCCTTCACGTGCTCGTACTGGTTCCTCGAGAGCGTGATGCCGGTCGCGCGCACGCCCCAGGCCTCCGCCGCGTGCAGCACGAGCGCGCCCCAGCCGCAGCCGATGTCGAGGAAGCGCTCTCCGGGCGCGAGCCGCAGCTTGCGGCAGATGTGGTCGAGCTTCGCGAGCTGCGCCTCGCCGAGCGTGGCGTCGTCGCGCTCGAAGTACGCGCACGAATAGACCATGCGCTCGTCGAGCCAGAGCCGGTAGAACGCGTCGCTGACGTCGTAGTGGTGCTGGATGTTCGCGCGGTTCGGCCGGCGCTGGTGCTTCCAGAGGCGCCAGCGCGCGACGAGCGGGTCCCTGCCGTGCGCGATGTCGCCGACGAGCGATTCGGCGACGCAGAGAATGCGGCGCGCGCTGCCCGAGAAGTCGATGTCGTTGCGGACGTAGGCGCGCGCGAGCACCCCCATCTCCGGCGAGGCCAGCGCCTTGAGCCCGCCCCACGTGCGCGCGCGGATCTCGATCTCCGGCGAGTCGGACAGCGGGACGCGGCCCCCGTCCGGGAGCACGAGCGCGATCGGGACATTGCGGCCGGCGTAGCGGCTCGCGATGATCTTCTGCAGCGGTTCGGCCATCGGAAGCACGTCGCGGACGGCGAAGATGCGCGAAAGTGTAGCAAACGGCCGCGTGGCGGGGACGGGCGCGGGCGGGCCCGCCGCACGCCCGGCCCGCCCCGTTTTGCCGGTACCATCGGGGACCCGGGCGCCCGTCGCGCGCCCGCCCGCCCGCCGCCCCTTGACCCGCGCCCCGACGACCGCGCCCGCGCACGCGTTCTCCGAGCAACAGTTCCGCGACGCCCTGGCGCAGTTCGCGACCGGCGTCACCGTGATCTGCGCGCGCCATCCCGACGGCCGGTTCGTCGGCTTCACCGCGAACTCGTTCAACTCGGTGTCGCTCGACCCGCCGCTGGTCCTGTGGAGCCTGTCGCGGCGGTCGGCGTCGCTGCCCGCGTTCGAGGCCTCCGAGCGCTACAGCGTCAACGTGCTGGCCGCCGACCAGGTCGAGGTCGCGCGCCGCTTCTCGCGGCCGCACGCCGACCGCTTCGCGGGCGTGGCCTACCGGCTGGGCTGGGCGGACGCGCCGCTGATCGAGGGCTGCGTCGCGTGGCTCGAGTGCTCGCACCAGGCGCGCCACCGCGCGGGCGATCACGTCGTGTTCATCGGCGACGTGCACGGCTGCGCGCGCGGGCACGGCCGCGGGCTCGTCTTCCACGAGCACCGGTACGCGACGACCGCGCCGCTGTAACCCCCGGAACGTGGATCGATCCACGTTCCGGGGGCGGGTCAGGCGCGGCGGGACGCGGCGGGCTTGTGCTGCTGGAACACGGCGTACATGCGCCGGAACACGGGCCCCGGCACGCCGCTCGCGAACGGCTTGCCGTCGAGCGTCGTGATCGCGAGCACTTCCTTGGTCGACGACGACAGCCACATCTCGTCGGCGGCAAGGGCCTCTTCGCGCCGCACCGGGCGAATGTCCATCGGCATGCCGGCCTCGCGCGCGAACTCGAGCGCCGCGTCGTAGGTGATGCCGGGCAGGATCTGCTGGTCCTTGGGCGGCGCGACGATCGTGCCGGCGCGCACCACGAGCACGTTCGACGCCGAAGCCTCGGTGAGCCAGCCGTCGCGGAACATCACGGTCTCGACCGCGCCCAGGTCGGCGGCGCGCTGGCGCATCAGCACGTTCCCGATGAGCGACGTCGTCTTGAGGTCGCAGCGGTGCCAGCGGTTGTCCTCGGCGGTCACGACCGCGACGCCCCTGTCGATCTGCTCGCGCGACGGCAGGGGCAGCGGGTTGCTCATCATGAACACCGTCGGCGGCACGCCCTTCGGGAACGCGTGGTCGCGCTTTGCGACGCCGCGCGTGACCTGCAGGTAGACCGCCTGGTCGTCGAACGGCTGGCGCGCGACGAGGTCGCGCACGAGCGCGTCCCACGACGCGTCGTCCATCGGGTTCGCGAGCCGGATCCCGTCGAGGCTGTACTGGAGGCGCTTCAGGTGGTGGGGCATCCGGAACGGCGCGCGGTGGTAGACCGGGATCACCTCGTACACGCCGTCGCCGTAGATGAAGCCCCGGTCGAGGACCGGGATCCTCGCCTCGCCCATCGGCAGGAACGCGCCGTTCAGGTAGACGATCTGGTCGGCGTCGATCATCGGGGCTTCCTCCACGCGGACGCGCGCGGATCGCGCGTCCTCATCACTTGAACCACAGGCGCACGCTGTCCCACGCGCGCACGAACACGTTCGCCGGGCCGACGTCCTCCAGCGAGATCAGCGGGAACTCGGCCATCGCGCGGCCGTCGAGCGCGACGCGCACCACGCCCACGCGCTGCCCGCGCGCGACCGGCGCGACGAGCGGCTCCAGCGCCTCGAGCGTCAGCTTGAGGTCTCCGGCGCGCCCGCGCGGCAGCGTCAGGTAGCGGTCGGCGAGGAAGCCGGCCGCGACCTCGCGCTGCGCGCCCTTCCAAACCTTGAGGGAGGACACCGGCCTGCCCGACTGGTAGAGCTGCACGGTGTCGAACGCCTGGAATCCGAAATTCAGCAGCTTCTGGCTCTCGGCGGCGCGGCCGGCGTCGGAGAGCGCGCCCAGCACCACCGACAGGAGGCGTCGCTCGCCGCGCTTCGCCGACGCGACGAGGCACCAGCCGGCGACCTCGGTGTGGCCGGTCTTCATCCCGTCGACGTGGGGATCGGACCACAGCAGGCGGTTGCGGTTGGGCTGCGTGATGTTGTTGTACCGGTACTCGCGCAGCGAATAGAGCGGATAGTACTCGGGATAGTCGCGGATCACCGCCTGCGCGAGCTTCGCGATGTCGCCCGCGGTCGACCAGTGCTGCGGGTCGGCGAGCCCGGTCGCGTTCGCGAACCGCGTGTTCATCATGCCGAGCCGCTGCGCCTCCTGGTTCATGCGCTCGACGAACGCGGCCTCCGAGCCGGCGACGAGCTCGGCGAGCGCGATCGACGCGTCGTTGCCCGACTGCACGATCATCCCGTGCACGAGCTCGTCGACCGACACCGACTTGCGCGGCTCGATGAACATGCGCGAGCCCTCGGCGCGCCACGCCTTCTCCGACACGCTCACCATCTGCGACGGAACGATCGCCTTCTGGCGCAACGCCCCGAACACGAGGTACGCGGTCATCAGCTTGGTGATCGACGCGGGATCGCGGCGCTCGTCGGTCTGGTGCGAGGCGATCGTCTGGCCGCTCGTCACGTCGACGAGCGTCCACGCGGCCGCGGCGAGCGCGGGCGGCGCGGGCCCCTGCGCGGACGCGAGCGTCGGCGCGATCGCGCAGGCGGCGAGCGTGAGGGCCGCGAGGAAGCGGAACATGCGGGAGGCGCGGTGGCAGAAGAGCGGAATTATAGCCTCGGCCCTCCGGTCGGAGACGCGCGATGCGGGGCGCCCCGCGCGCGTCCCTCGCCGCCGACGCGCGAGGGCGACCGCGGCTCGCGGCCGCCCGTCGCCGCGCCGGGACGCGGGAAGGTCAGAACGGACTGACCGGCAGCACCGCGACGACCTCGCCCTTCGCGGTGTCGACGATCGCCGAGCCGATCTCGAGCCGGCCGACGACCGGCGCCCATCCGAGCGACTCGCGCGTGCGCTGCGATCGCGCGAGCGTCGCCGCGACCGCGCCCCGCGCCTGGGCGTCGCGCGCCTCGAGCGTGTCGATGGGCCGCGCTTTCGCGCGCAGGTCGGCGACGACGTCGGCGAACGGCACGTAGTAGCGCGGCAGGTTCGGCAGGTCGATCCCGGACGCGAGGAGCAGCATCACGCGCTCGCGCTCCGCCGGATCGGCGGGCATGCGCGCGCCGACGATCCGCGGTCCGTCGAGCGGAAGCGTATCGAACGGCGGCTTCGCGGACGCGAGCGACTCCGGGTCGATCTGGTTCGCCGCGACCACCGTGAACCGGTCGCCCGCGAACACGACGAAGACGGGCCGCGCCTGCGCGATCACCGTGATGCCGTAGGCGAGCGCCGCGACCTGCAGCGCCGCGATGACCGCGAGGTCGAGCTTCAGGCTCTTCTTCGCCGGATTGAACACGATGAGCGTCAAGAGCGGTCCCATCACGACGTCGACGCCGATCAGGATCAGCATGAGCCCGGCGCCGCCGGCCAGCCGGAAGTACGGCTGCGGGTACCAGACGAGCAGCAGCAGCGCGAGGACGACGACGGCCACCGCGGCCGAGATCGCGAGGTGGATCCCGGCGGCCTTGTACCGGTTGAGCGAGACGAGGGTGGGCATGGCGTGGCGAACCTTACACGTTCTTCCGGTCGGCGAGAAATGCGAAGTCGACGCCGGGACGGCGTCCGGCGACGAGGTCGGCGAGCGCGCGCCCCGAGCCGCAGGCCATCGTCCAGCCGAGCGTCCCGTGGCCGGTGTCGAGCCAGAGGTTGCGGTAACGGGTGCGGCCGACGAGCGGCACGTTCGACGGCGTCGCGGGCCGGAGGCCGGTCCAGAACACGGCGCTGTCGCGCTCGCCCGCGTCGGGGAACAGGTCGAACGTGCGGCGCACGAGCGAGCGGCAGCGCAGGTCGTTCATCGCGGTGTCCCAGCCCGAGAGCTCGGCGGTGCCGGCGACGCGCAGGCGATCGCCGAGGCGGGTCAGCACGATCTTCCACGCGAGGTCGGTGAGCGACACGGTCGGCGCGCCCCGGTGCGCGCCCACGTCGAGCGTGATCGAGTAGCCCTTCGCCGGATACACGCCGCAGGGCACGCCGATCGGCCCGAGCAGCAGCGGGCTGTAGCTGCCGAGCGCGACGACGAACGCATCGGCGGTCAGCGTCTCCGCGCGTCCGTCGGGCCCGCGCACGCGCACGCCCGACACGGCGTCGCCCGCGGCCTCGATCGCGTCCACCGTCGTGCTCCAGCGGAACGCCGCGCCGCGCGCCGCCGCGAGCTTCGCGAGCTCGACGGTGAACGCGTGCGCGTCGCCGGTCTCGTCGCTCGCGGTGTAGATGCCGCCGGCGATCCGGTCCCGGCACGCGGCGAGCGCGGGCTCGATCGCCACGCACTCGTCCGCCGTGCGCACGACGCGGTCGCAGCCGAACTCGCGCATCAGCGCCGCCGACGCGACGCCGTGCTCGAAATCCTTCGCGTCCGTGCAGAACTGCAGGATGCCGCGCTCGAGGTGGTCGTACTCGATGCCGGTCCCGGCGCGCAGCGCCTTCAGGCAGTCGCGCGAGTAGAGCGCGAGGTTGAGGCACTGGATCGTGTTGTGCCGCGTGCGCGACGGCAGACACTCGACGAGGAACTGCAGCCCCCAGCGCCACTGGCGCCAGTCCGCGCGCAGCCGGAAGAGCAGCGGCGCGTCTTCGCGGCCCAGCCACTTCGCGATCTTGAGCGGCGCCTCCGGGTTCGCCCAGGGCTCCGCGTACGACGCCGAGATCTGGCCGCCGTTCGCGTACGAGGTCTCCAGCGCGGCGCCGCGCTGCCGGTCGACGAGCGTCACCTCGTGACCGTCGGCCGCGAGGTACCACGCGGCGGTGACGCCGACGACGCCGCCGCCCAGGACGAGGACGCGCACGTCGGGCCCGTCAGGCAGGCGCGGTGTCCGCCACCGCGTCCGGCACCGGGATGCACGTGCAGAACAGGTTGCGGTCGCCGTAGACGTTGTCGACGCGGCCCACCGGCGGCCAGTACTTCGCCGCCTCCTGCGCGACCGACGGCCAGCCCGCGAGCCGGCGCGCATACGCGTGCGTCCAGTCGTCCGCGGCGACCGCCGCCGCGGTGTGCGGCGCGTGCTTGAGCGGGTTGTCGGCGCGGTCCATGCGTCCCGCCTCGATCTCGCGGATCTCGGCGCGGATCGCGATCATCGCGTCGACGAAGCGGTCGAGCTCGGCCTTCGACTCGCTCTCGGTCGGCTCGATCATCAGCGTCCCCGGGACCGGGAAGCTCATCGTCGGCGCGTGGAAGCCGTAGTCGACGAGCCGCTTCGCGACATCCTCGACCTCGACGCCCGACGACGCCTTGAGCGGCCGCAGGTCGAGGATGCACTCGTGCGCGACGAGCCCGCCGGGGCCGCTGTAGAGCACCGGGTAGTGCGGCGCGAGCCGCTTCGCGACGTAGTTCGCCGCGAGGATCGCGCTCTCGGTCGCCGCCGTGAGGCCCGCGCCGCCCATCATCGTGACGTACATCCACGAGATCGGCAGGATCGACGCCGAGCCGAACGGCGCGGCCGCCACCGCGCCGATCGCGCGTCCCGGCGCGCCGGCGCCCGGCGCGTTCGCGGGCATCGCGCGGTGCCCCGGCAGGAAAGGCGCGAGGTGCGCCTTGCACGCGACCGGACCCACGCCGGGTCCGCCGCCGCCGTGCGGGATGCAGAAGGTCTTGTGCAGGTTCAGGTGCGAGACGTCGGCGCCGAACGCGCCGGGCCCCGCGAGGCCGACGAGCGCGTTCAGGTTCGCGCCGTCGACGTACACCTGGCCGCCGTGCGCGTGCACGATCTCGCAGACGCGCGTGATGCCCGCCTCGAACACGCCGTGCGTCGACGGGTAGGTCACCATGATCGCGGCGAGCCTCGCCGAGTGCTTCGCCGCCTTCGCCTCGAGGTCGGCGAGGTCGACGTTGCCCGCGTCGTCGCACGCCACGACGACCACCTCCATGCCGGCCATGTGCGCGGACGCCGGGTTGGTGCCGTGCGCCGAGGCCGGGATCAGGCACACGTCGCGATCGGACTGCCCGCGCGACGCGTGCCACGCGCGGATCATCAGCAGGCCCGCGTACTCGCCCTGCGATCCGGCGTTCGGCTGCAGCGACACCGCGTCGTAGCCGGTCGCCGCGGCGAGCATCCGCTCGAGGCCGCCGATCATCTCGAGGTAGCCCGCCGCCTGGTCGGCCGGCGCGAACGGGTGCAGGTGCGCGAACTCGCGCCAGGTGACCGGAATCATCTCCGAGGTCGCGTTCAGCTTCATCGTGCACGAGCCCAGCGGGATCATCGCCCGGTCGAGCGCGAGGTCGCGGTCGGAGAGGCCGCGCAGGTAGCGGAGCATCCCGGTCTCCGAGCGGTGGCGCGCGAACACCGGGTGCGTGAGGAAGGGCGAGCGGCGCACGAGCGGAGCGGGCAGCGCGTCGTCGGCCGCCGCGTCGAGGTCGGCGATGCGCGGGACCGCGCCGCCGCCGGCGAACACGGCGAGGAGGCGCTCGACGTCGGCCGCGGTCGTCGTCTCGTCGAGCGACACGCCGACCGAGGCGTCGTCGACCGCGCGCAGGTTGACGCCGTGCGCGAGCGCCGCGTCGTGCGCGGCGCGCGTCTTCGCGCCGGTGTCGACGACGATCGTGTCGAAGAACGCGCGCGTGCGCACCGCGACGCCGAGTCGCCCGAGCCCCGCCTTCAGGATCGCGGCGAGCCGGTGCACGCGGCGCGCGATGCGCGCGAGGCCGTCGGGACCGTGGTAGACCGCGTACATGCTCGCGATCACCGCGAGCAGCACCTGCGCCGTGCAGATGTTGGACGTCGCCTTCTCGCGCCGGATGTGCTGCTCGCGCGTCTGCAGCGCGAGCCGGTAGGCGGGGTCGCCGTGCGAGTCGATGGTGACGCCGACCAGCCGCCCCGGCATCGAGCGCTTGAACTCGTCGCGCGTCGCGAGGAACCCGGCGTGCGGGCCGCCGTAGCCCATCGGCACGCCGAAGCGCTGCGCCGACCCGACGACCGCGTCCGCGCCCCACTCGCCGGGCGGCGCGAGCAGCGTCAGCGCGAGGAGGTCGCTGGCGACGATCACGAAGCCCCCGCGCGCGCGCACCGCCGCGGCGACCGCCGCGAGGTCGCGGACCTCGCCGTCCGCGCCCGGATATTGCAGCAGCACGGCGAAGGCGTCGGCCGCGGCGGCGTCCTGCGCCGGACCGGTCGCGACGGTCACGCCGATCGGCCCGGCGCGCGTGCGCACCACGTCCTGCGTCTGCGCGTACACGTCGTCGGCGACGTAGAACGTGCGGCTCGCGGACTTCGTCACGCGGAGCGCGAGCGCCATCGCCTCGGCCGCGGCGGTCGCCTCGTCCAGCATCGACGCGTTCGCGATCGCCATGCCGGTGAGGTCGCACACCATCGTCTGGAAGTTGACGAGGGCCTCGAGCCGCCCCTGCGAGATCTCCGGCTGGTAGGGCGTGTAGGCGGTGTACCAGGCCGGGTTCTCGAGCACGTTGCGCAGGACGACGCCCGGCGTGATCGTGCCGTACCAGCCCTGCCCGATGTACGACTTCAGCACGCGGTTCTTCGTGGCGATGGCGCGCAGGCGCGCGAGCGCCTCGTGCTCGGGGACCGGCCCGGGGAGCGAAAGCGGTGCGCGGCCGCGGATCGCGGCGGGCACGATCGCGTCGATCATCGCGGCGCGCGTGGCGAATCCGAGCGCGGCGAGCATCGCGCGCTGGTCGTCGTCGCCGTGGCCGATGTGGCGCGCGACGAACGCGTCGCGCCGCTCGAGGGCGGCGAGCGTGGGGCGGGGGGAGGCGGGCATGGGGCGGATCGTCCTGTCGGGGAAGCGGAGCGGCGTCAGTCGCCGATCACCGCCTGGTAGCCGCGCGCGTCGAGCAGCGCGTCCATCGCGGCGGGATCGGCGGGGCGGATGCGGAAGAGCCACGCGGCGTAGGCGTCCTGGTTGACCGCCTCGGGCGCGGAAGGCACCGCGTCGTTCCGCGCGACGACCTCGCCGGCGATCGGCGCGTAGACGTCGGAAGCGGCCTTCACCGACTCGACGACCGCGCAGGCCTCGCCCGCGGCGACCTTGCGGCCGACGGCGGGCAGCTCGACGAACACGAGGTCGCCCAGCGCGCCCTGCGCGTGGTCGGTGATGCCGATCGTGACCGATCCGTCGGTCTCGCGGCGCAGCCATTCGTGGCTCGAGGTGTAGCGCAGGTGGGCGGGAATGTTCACGAGCGTCTCCGGGCTTGGGGTGGAAGTCAGCCGCGCGGCGCGCGCGCGGCGGGCAGGAACAGGATCATCGTGAGCTTGTCGTGCGCGCGGCCGCCGACGCGCACCGCCTGCAGCTCCCGGCCGCAGACGCCGAAGCCGGCGCGCTCGTAGACGCGGCGCGCGGCGTCGTTGCCGGCGGTGACGGTGAGCACGAGCTGGGCGAGCCCTGCCGCGCGCGCGTGCGCGATCACGCGCCCGACGAGCGCGCCGCCGATGCCGCGGCCAGCGTGCTCCGAGGGCACGTACATGCCGAACACGTGTCCCTTGTGGCGCACCTTCTCGCGCATGTCGACGTCGACGCCGCACAGGCCGACGAGCGCGGCGCCGTCGAACGCGCCGAACACCGCGTCGTGCGGCCGCGCCGGGTCGGCGGCGAGGCGCCGCGCGAGCGCGTCGGCCGGCCTGTCCGCCTCCTCGGCGGCGCTCGACGTGAACGCCTCGGGGTGCTCGGCGAGCCCGCGCAGGCGCAGCGCCCGGTACGCGTCCAGGTCCGGAGGCGCGAGCGGGCGGATCGCGACGGCGGTCATCGGCTCAGAACCTGTGAATGAATCCGGCGTCCCCGCGACGGGGCGTCCCGGGGTGCTGGCGTAGGCGCGCCCCGCAGCGCGGGCTCGCTGCCCGCGCAAGGGGCGCACAACACCCGTCAGCGCCCCGGGACGCCCCGGCCCGCAGGGTTGCCGGCAGCCGCGCATGCTCGAAGCTCCTCGCTGCCGAGGTCGACACGCGGCTGCCGGCAACGCGGGGATGCAGGGTTCTTTCACAGGTTCTCAGTCGACGCTCACGCGGATGGCGCCGTTGCGCACGAACGGCGGCTTCACGACGCGCGCGCGCAGGCGCTTGTCGCGCACCACGACCTCGACGACGTCGCCGGCGGCGACGCCGGAGGGCACGCGGGCCAGCGCGATCGAGCGCGACATCGTCGGGCTGAACGTGCCGCTCGTGATCTCGCCCGCGCCGTGCGCCGTGTTCACGGCCTGGTGGGCGCGCAGCACGCCGCCGGCGTCGAGCAGCACGAGACCGACGAGCTCCCGCGCGGGCGGCGCGGCGAGCAGCGCCGCCTTGCCGACGAAGTCGCGCGGGCTCTCGAGGTCGACCGTCCATGCGAGCCCCGCCTCGAGCGGCGAGGTGCGCGCGTCCATGTCCTGGCCGTAGAGGTTCATCCCCGCCTCGAGGCGCAGCGTGTCGCGCGCTCCCAGGCCGCAGGGCTTCACACCCGCGGCGGCGAGCGCCTTCCAGGTCGCCTCGGCGCGGGTCGCCGGCATCACGACCTCGAAGCCGTCCTCGCCCGTGTAGCCGGTGCGCGCGACGAAGAAGTCGCCGAACGCCGCGGCCGAGAAGGGCTTGAGCGCGGACGTCGCCGCCTCGCTGCCCGGGAGCGCGGCCCAGACCTTCGCGCGCGCGTTGGGCCCCTGCACGGCGATCATCGCGAGATCCGCGCGCGGCCGCAGCACGAGGCCCGGCGCGAGCCGGTCGCGCAAGCCTCCGAGCCACGCGATGTCGGCCTCCGCGGTCGCCGCGTTCACGACGACGCGGAAGAAGTCCTCGCGCAGGAAGTAGACGATGAGGTCGTCGAGCACGCCGCCGTCCTCGGCGAGCATGCAGGTGTAGAGCGCCTTGCCGGGGACCGCGAGCTTGTCGACGTTGTTCGCGACCGCGTGGCGGAGGAACGCACGGGGATCCGCGCGCGGCGCCCCCTGGGGGGAGGCCCGCGCAGCGAGCTCCGGGGGGGTCTCCACATCGACGACGCGCATGTGCGAGACGTCGAACATGCCGGCGTCGCGTCGCACCGCGTGGTGCTCGTCGATCTGAGAGCCGTAGTTGACCGGCATGTCCCAGCCGCCGAAATCGACCATGCGCGCGCCGGCGGCGCGGTGGACGGCGTTCAGGGGAGTGGTCTTCGGCACGGCGACCTCCGGAATCGGGAGCAGGTACGCGAGGGCGGCACGGCGCCACGCCGTTCCGCCCCGTCTGTCCTTTTACCTGAGAGATTGCCGGCGGAAGCCGCGCGCCGGGTGCCCCTTCGGTGGGCCGCCGCGTCCGCCGGGTTGCCGGCATGCCGCGCGACCGCTCTCCAGTTGGCTCGTCCTTCCCGCAGTCCTTCTGCCTGAGCGATCTTCGGGGATTACGCCTTCGGCGGCGCCGCCCTGCCTCGGACCGGCGCGCTCTCCTGCGGGGAGCGGGGCGAAATGTACCGCAAAAGGCGGTTACCCGGGAGGCCGAGCCGGCGGCGGCACGCGCCCCCTCGTGGGTCGGGCTTCAGTAACCGACAACCTCCCCGCCAGGCTTCGGTAACCGCCTTTCCTTTCGCATGACTCGAACCCCGTCGGACTGAAGTCCGACCCACCACCCCCTGTGGGTCGGGCTTCAGCCCGACAACCTCCCCGCCAG
>WBZU01001237.1_pt1 | contig 19627 bp, 11 predicted proteins | sample 5204311 | NCBI WGS metagenome assembly WBZU01 (sample SAMN12344359, study PRJNA552823) | activated sludge metagenome | biome: Activated sludge suspended growth; feature: Nitrification reactor; material: Wastewater; isolation source: activated sludge from nitrification reactor of wastewater... | reverse complement strand
AAGTCGGCGGTTCTGCGTTCGAATGCGTTTCCCGCCGTGGATCCGCCACGTCGGGATGCTCGGCGGGTATTGGGAATCGGCGTATTGGTCGCGGCGGCCGTCACGGCCATTTCGGTGGCTCTGGTGCATCCGTCGCCGGCGACGCCGGGAGCTCCATTGGCATCGGCGTCGCCGGTAGCCAACGAAACGTCTACGCATGCGCCGGTCACAACGCCGGCTCCTTCGGCGGATCCGGCACCTCAGAATGTCCCAGCGGCTGCGTCGGCGCCCACGGCATTGCCAAGCCAAACCTCTTTGCCGGACAAACCGACTCCAAACGCCAATTCGACCGCGGCCTCCGGAACGAACTCGAATACGACCTCCGCGCCCACATCTGTACCTGTGCGCCAAACCGGTTCCCCATCGAGCAAGCCGGATGCGCCCAAAAAGCCGCCCAAGCCGAGTGATCCCTTGTTCGAGCGCGAGGCCAAAGGGGAATAATCGGTGACGATTTTCTCGCGCGCGGCCCGAAGTGCTCTTTGTGCGTGCGTCGCTGTGTTTCCGGCCGTGGCTCATGCGCAATCGGAGGCGCCTCCGCCGCCCATGACGGACGCGCCCGTGGTGCCTCCGACGACCGTGGATCCCAAAGCGGAAGCATTGGCTCGATTTGAAAAAGGCGTCGCCTTGTTCGATGCCGGCAACTTCGACGTTGCCTTGACGGAATTTCTGGAAGCTCGACGCATTTTTCCGCTTCGTTCGGCCACGGCCAATGCCGTCGTCTGTCTCGACCAACTCGGCCGATATGATGAAGCGCTGGAAATGGTCGAAACGCTATTGCGTGAATTCGGATCGACGATGACCGAAGAAGCGCGAGCGCGAGGGCAACGAAAGCTTGTCGAATTGCGTTTGCGCGTGGGGACGATTGAAATCAGCGGAGCGGAAATCGGCGCGCGGATGTTGGTGGATGGCCAGGATCGCGGTGCATATCCGCCATTGGCTCCGCTACGCGTGAAAGCCGGGACTCACCTTTTGCGCGTGGTCATGCCCGGGTACGAGCCTTTCGAGCGATCGGTGGACGTACCGGGCGGCGGTGGTGCGGCCGTTCTGGTCAAGCAGCAGGCGACGATGCGTTCCGGCCGCGTGAGCATTGTCGAGCAAACGGGCAAGCAGCTGGACGTCGTCATGGACGGTGTCATTGCGGGACAAACTCCTTGGGAAGGCCCGCTGCCCTTGGGTGATCACATCGTTTTTCTGAAAGGCAATGGCGCATTGGGCACGTTGCCTACGCCATTGACGATCGTGCAAGACCAAGTCGTGCGATTGTCTTTGCTCGCTGAAGAATTGACGGCGCGATTGCGCATCGAACCGTCGCCCCCGAACGCGGTCATCGCCGTCGATGGAATTACGCTGGGTCGCGGGGTCTGGGAGGGAGCGTTGCGTGCCGGGACGCACCATATCGAAGTAGCCGCACCGGACTTTTTGCCGATGTCCACGGACGTCCAAATCGCTCGGGGAGCGCGACGCGTCGTACCCATTGGATTGCAGCGAAATCCGCGGTCGGCGTTTGCCGTGCAAAAGGCGCATTTCATTACTGAGGGGCAATTGAACTTTTTCGCCGCACCCGCATTTGGAGGCGATGTGGGCGTAGGGTTCGGCAAAGGAGTTCATACATCATTACATGCCGGATATGAATTTCGTTCACGCTGGGCCGTGGGCGTCGGATTGGGAGCGCTCACCGTGGGCGGTTCGAGCGACGAGCATCTGGTTCCGGCAACGCCCATCGAATTGACCGGAGCGCAGACCATCGAGAACATCGCCACCGTAGACAAAGTGACCTATCGCGGAGGGTTTGTCGGGGCTTGGGGTGGCGTGACATTCGGCGACAAAACGCCCGTGCAACTGCGATTGGGTGCGGGCGCGGTGCTCGGTACCGCGGCGCTCGAACGCCAGGGCGGTACGGTGCTCGAAGGTGAATGGGCCATGGTCGGAACAAGCCGGGAAACGCATGCCTTGCGATCGCTTTACGTGGCGCCGGAGGTGCGTATCGGCATGACGATTCGTCCCCAAATGGTGGTCAGCTTGGGGTTGTCCGTGTTATTGCTTTATCATCCTTCACCGCCGATTTGGGACGCCGCGCGAACGCATCAAGTCGTGCTGAACGATCCGGCGCGTCGAGCTGCTTATGGTTTGTTCGGATCGCCCGGTTCGGAAGCGAGTCGTTATGCCGATCCTCTGGAGATAGCAATTTTGCCCGGATTTGGATTTCGTTACGATCTATAGTCTCTGTTCCCCGGAGGTCGCCGCGTATGCAACGACAGGTGAAATGGTTTGGCTCGGTCGTCATCGGAATTTCGGCGTTGGGTTGCATATCGCCGGAAGGAACGACGAGCAGCGGGGAGAACACGGCGAAAGCGGTTTTGCCTTTGGAAGCCGTGGATTTCGGCGAAGGCTTGAACTTTCAGGCGACGCGGCCGCCCTTTCAGGCGGCTGCGGGGCGATCGGCCGTGCGATTGCACGACGGAAGCGTTTTGCTCTTCGGAGACTCGGGCGCAAGCGGACTTCCCGCGCAATCGGTCGAACGCTTCGATCCCATTACGCAAAAGTGGATGCGCCTGAAACCAACGCCTCATCCGCATACGTCGGGTCACGCCATGACGCTGCCGAACGGGAATGTTCTGCTTCTGAGCGCCGAGATGAACGGCAATCTGAACGCGATTGGAGTGAGCGCGGACCTTCTTGATCCGTCGGTAAAACGGTGGACGACCGGCGCCACGATAAACATGGTCGTTCATGCACCCCCCGTATTGCTGAAGGACGGAAAAGCTCTCGTCTTGGGACAAACGGCCGGGAACGACGCTCCGCAAGCGAAAATCCTCGATACGCAAACGCTGACGTGGACGGATTGTGCACCCCCGTCGATATTGCGCAAATCGCCGGTCGTCGTCGCCATGGCGGATGGTCACATCTTGGTTGCCGGCGGCAGCTACAGTACCACGGATAACTCCGGCACACCGCTCGATTCGGCGGAGATGTACGATCCGGACCTCGATCAATGGTTTCCCTTGCCAAACTCGTACGATACTCACGCCGAAGCTTCGGGGTTTTTGCTTTTGACCGGGGAAGTGCTCCTCATCGATACATCCAAGGGAAAAACGGAATCGTACAATCCCACGACGGGTCGGTGGACCTGGCGCACGCCTCTTCCGGCGAGCAGTACGCCGAATTTTTCATTGAGCGGCGCGAGGACCGTCATCACCGGCGAAGACCAAGTATTGGTCATTGGAGGATCTGCGGGTGAAGGCGTCGAGGTGGACAATTGGATGTACGACGCCAAGAGCGATACATGGACGTCGCTCGGTCGCCTGTTGACCTCACGGCATCAACACACGGCGACGTTATTGAATGATGGAAACGTCCTCATCGCCGGGGGACTGTCCGTCTTCTCGGGTCAGAAGTTGCAAAATGCGGAATTGTACGCCGCGCCGGTGTCGCCTTGGAAAATCAAAGAGTTGGACGAGCCGCTGGCTACGGCGCCTGCCGCCACGCGGCTCGACGACGGCCTGGTATTGTTGAGCGGTCTTTCTGCCGATCATGCGCAATCGATGATTTTCGATCCGCAAGACGATTCGCTTCGCCCCACGGCGCGATTGCTCGAACCGCGAATGACGCATGACGCGGTTCTGCTGCCGGATGGTCGGGTTCTTGCCGCCGGAGGGTATACGATGAATCCGGTGGCTCCGCTGAATACGACCGAAATCTTCGATCCCGCCTCATCGCAATGGATTGCCGGGCCAAACCTTCCGGGGCCCATTGGTCAACCCAAATTGGTTCGGCTGGCGGATGGTCGAATCCTCGCCGCATCGCTGGATGCAACCCCGGCCCCTTCGGTAAAATCGTTGTTGCTCTTGGACCCGAAATCGATGCAATGGTCCACGTTGCAGATCACGATCCCGGACCAGCAAATCATGGATCTGATCGCCACGGATACGGCGCACGTGGTTTTGTTGGGTCGGGAAAGCGAGGCGGCGCCTCCCTTGTTGACGACGATCCATTTGGAGGCGAAAACGATATCGTTGTTTACTCCGACCGACTTGTATCCGACAGGTTCGGGAGCGCTCATGCCACTGTTGGACGGGCATGTCGTCGTGACTTCGTATATCTCGAAGAGTCGAATCGGGATTTTCGATCCGGTGCAGCTAAGCTGGGATTTCTTGGGTCACGCCGATTTCACACCTCCCATGGCGCGCCTCGTGGGCGGGCAAGTATTGTGGGCGGGGAGTCAAGCGGCGACTCCGAAAGCGGGGCTCTTCGATCCCACGACGCGTGAGGTTTTACAGGTCGAACGGCCCATTGCGAAGATGTTGACGACGGCGACGATCGCCACGCCGTTGCTCGACGGTCGAGTCCTCGTGACGGCAAGCGTACAAGACAGCAACGCGACGATGTTGCTTTATGGAAAACAGAATGGCACAGCTTGTAAAGCCGCGGGGGAATGCATGAGCGGCCATTGCGTCGACGGCTATTGCTGCGATACGGCGTGCAACGATTCGGGGGCCTGTCAAACATGCTCGGTCGGCCGAGGCGCGACGACCAACGGGACATGCGCCACGCTGCTCCAATGCGCACCCAATCAATGCAAAGAAATCGTCCCGACGCCGAACACGCAAACGGCGGCGTGTACGAGCGCTTGCGTGCGCGCGTCGGATTGTGCCGAAGGTTATGTATGCAATATCAATGGGGCTTGTGTCGCGCCGGCGAATTACGACATTCCGTTCACGTGTGCCTGGACGGGCAACGATTCGACACGAGCGCATGGCGCGTCGGCGGGATGCTTGGCCGTGGTTCTGGCATTCTTTGGACGACGACGCAGGCGAGTCAATTCCGCGGACAAACCAGTGACAACCGGGCGCAAAAGCGATAACTTTTTTTCATGAAACTTCCCACTCGCTTTCGACCTTTCCTTCGCAAAATCGCCCAAATCGTCGGACCCATCGGCACCGGCACCATTCTTCGCGGATGCCCCTGCCCGGCCCCCGTCATGCATGCTCCGGCGCCTTATACGTCGTCGATGACGGTCGATAATGGTATCACGCTCACGTCGGATCCCGCTTCATGGCAACCCTATTGCGAACAATTCTGCGGCGCCTCCGCCACCATGCCGACCCCTTCATGCAGCGTGAAAGTCAGCACGAGTGAAGGCAATAGCCTGCCCCTCGGCAACGTTTGTGACACCTACGGAAACATCGTCGGGGGATTGACCGTATCGCCGGCCCCGTGGCTCGAGCTCTGCAAAAGCACGTGCGGCGAAGAACAAGATTGCTTGATTGGTCCGGATGAGGAAAACGGCAATGTGGTGATGATTCAGTGTGTCTCGTGGTGGCTCAATTGCGCCGGAGGTCGTTCGACGGAGGGCGTGAGGGCATCTTTTGAGCCCAAACGATCGCATGAATCAAATGAACTGGGAGAATTGCTCGCGTGTATGGCGACACTCGAAGCCGAGGCCGTCCCCGCATTTCGCCGATTGGCCCACGAGCTCGCCGCCTTCGGTGCACCACGAAAACTGCGCCGCCGGGCGTCTCGTAGTCGCAAGGATGAAGAGCGTCACGCGCGGACGATGACGAGTTTGGCACGGCGTAACGGATGCCTTCCGGCGTCCATTATGGAGCCGCCGCAGGGTTTGCCTTTACGATCGCTCGAAGAAGTGGCGCTCGAAAACGCCATCGAAGGATGTATTCGCGAAACGTACGGGGCGTGGAATGCCGTCAAACAATCACGCGAAGCCCGTGATCCGGAACTTCGAGCGACGATGAAACGCATTGCGGGCGACGAATTGCGCCATGCGGAATTGGCCTGGGAGATTCACGCCTGGGCCATGAAGCGACTCGATCGGCGCCGGCAGGAACGAATCGTTCTGGCCATGCGGGCGACATGGAATGAATTGGTGACGAAGCACGAAGACGCAAAAGAGCTCGGCATCGAAGTCGCCGACTTCAATACGGTGAAACAATAGATTTTTCGGTACGTTTCAAAGCCGAGTTTCTCGCCGGGGAGAAATCAATGTCGGCCGTTTGACGAACCGACCTCCGGCCGCCGAAAACGGTATGACATTTTCCGACCGGATCCGCACGGACGCGCTTGACAATGCGACGTATGCGTGGTGCTTATGCGGCCATGAAAACGCAACGCGCACTCAAGACTTCCAGTTGTTTCTTGTTCCTCTTGCCGGCCTTCGGGTTGTTGTCCGGCTGTTCCGACGGCACGTCGCAAACGACGACCAGCTCCAGCTCGACATCGTCCGGCGAAGGTGGCAAAGGCGGTAGCGCAACGGGAGGTATGGGCGGCCAAGGCGGCCAAGGCGGCAGTGCAACGGGGGGAATGGGCGGCACCGGTGGCAATGGCGGCAGCGCGACCGGTGGAATGGGAGGTTCCGGCGGAAGTATGCCGTGCACGCCGGGAACGACGGATTTTTGTTATTCGGGGCCTGCGGGAACCGAAATCAAAGGCCTCTGCAAAGCGGGTATCAAGACGTGCGAAGCCAATGGCACGTACGGTCCATGCGTAGGTGAAGTCACGCCGACGACCGAAACGTGCATGGGTATGACCGACGAAGATTGCGACGGATTGGTCAATGAAGATTGTTCCTGCACGCCAAACACCACGGCGCCCTGTTATTCGGGTCCGTCGGGTACCCAAAATGTCGGCGATTGCAAAGCCGGAGTTCAAACGTGCAATGGTCAAGGCACGGGATACGGGCCGTGTATCGGCGAAATCGTTCCTCAGACGGAGAATTGTTCTTTACCGGGCGACGAAGATTGCGACGGCCAGGTGAATGAAAGCGGCTCGGGATGTATTTGCGCTCCGAATACGACATCGCCTTGTTACACGGGTCCGATGGGCACGCAAAATGTCGGCGATTGCAAAGCGGGCATTCAAACGTGCAATGGTCAAGGAACGGCATACGGGCCGTGCATCGGCGAAGTCGTTCCGCAAATGGAAACGTGCTCGCTTCCGGGCGATGAAAATTGCAACGGCATGACCAATGAAGGCGGGCTCAACTGCGTCTGCGCTCCGAATTCGACGACGGCTTGTTATACGGGACCGATGGGAACGCAGAACGTCGGCGAATGCAAGGCCGGTATGCAAACGTGTAATGCCCAAGGAACCGCCTATGGTCCATGCACGGGTCAAGTCGTTCCGGTCGCGGAAAACTGCGCTCTTCCCGGCGATGAAAACTGCAATGGTTTGGCCAATGAAAATTGCAACGCCACTTGGGCAAAAGCCTTCGGCGGCGTGCTCGATGAGGATATTTTCGACGTCGCCACGGACGCTCAAGGCAATATCGTCATCGCGGGCGCGTTCAGCGGCACCGCGGATTACGGCGGCGGGCCATTTACGACGGTGAATGGCAATTCGGATATCGTCATTGCGAAATACGATTCCATGGGCAACCATTTGTGGAGCAAACAATACGGCGGAATCGGGATCGATCGCGCGCAAGGCGTGGCCATCGACAATCTCGGCAATATCCTCGTCACCGGCGTTTTTCAGAATACGGTCGATTTCGGCGGCGGTCCGGTTTTGAGCAATAACAACAGCCACGACATCTTCACGCTCGTCTTGTCGTCGACGGGCGGATATCTGATCAGCCGCACGTTCGGCGGGCCGGGCGGAGACGACGGAACAGCCGTCGCATTCGATGCGCAGGGCAATGGCATCATCGTCGGTCATATCACGGGGAACGTCGATTTCGGCGGCGGACCGCTCAATTACGGCGGCAGCGACGACGGGTTTGTCGCCAAATTCTCCTCGCTGGGAATTCACGTTTGGAGCCGAAGTTTTGGTGACGCCAGCGCGCAGACGATCAAAGGCGTGGCGACCAACAGCGCGGGAGATGTCTTCATTGCCGGTTCAATCTCGGGATCAGCGGACTTTGGCGGCGGGACGGTGACGAGTCTGGGTGGATCGGAAGGAATGCTGGTCAAATACTCGTCCTCCGGAAATTACGTCTGGGCCCGCGTGATTGGCGGAGCCTCGAATCAAAATGTCAATGACGTCGCCGTCGATACCTCTGGAAATGTGGTTATCGTCGGCCAAGTGACCGGTTCGAGCGATTTTGGACTCGGCACGGTCACGGGCGCCGGACAAAGCGATCTCTTCGTCGCCAAGTACAATACCAGCAATACACCGCAATGGGCAAAACTCATCGGCGATGCGGCCACGCAAGTCGCTTGGTCGGTGGATACCGACGCGCAAAACAACGTGCTGCTCGTCGGAAACAATACGGGCAGCATCGATTTCGGGGGCGGAGCCATCACGACGGCCGGAGGAACCGACGCCTACGTCGCCAAATTATCCTCCGCAGGCAATCACGTTTGGAGTCGCCCGATCGGCGATCTCCTCGAACAACAAGCCCGTGCCGTCACCGTCGACAACCAGAATTACGCCTATGTCGTGGGGCGATTCCAGGGTATCGTCAATTTCGGACCGGCCACGTACACGAGCGCCGGGGGATACGACGCATATATCACGAAATACGCCCCATGATTCTTCGTTCAACGTTGATGACCACGTCTCCGAGGGTCGTATCATGACAAACTCAATGCGACCCTCGCTCGCGTTTGCCCTTTGTGAAGGCGTCTTGGTCATTGTTCATGGCAAAGACCCACCGCTCGACACCGCATGGGACAAGCTCGTCGATTTGTCGGTCCAGAATTATCTCCGCACCGGTTATACCTGCGCCTTGGCGTTCAGCAAAGGAGGTACGCCGACGACGGCGCAACGCCACCGATTCGATGTTTTCGTGCGCAACGAGATCATGCCCCGACATGGCCTTCCCCGAGGGCGTATGGCAGTTCTGAGCGATTCCGGGTTCACGCGCGCCGTCGTCACCGCCTCGGCGATGATGTCGCAGAATTGGTTTGCCCGGACGATTCGTGGCGGCGACGCTCCACAGATGTATCGCGCCTTCAGCACGAATGAATTGGTCTACGCTCTGAACTGGCTGGATATACCGACGACCAAGCACCAGGCCATCGAACGCGAACTCGACCGCTTGCGTAACGAAGTGGGCTGATCGCCCGGCATCTTCCGCGACACGAATCTTTTGCGCCTACCTCGCAAAAACCGCGTCACCTCCCTCCACCGCGCCAAATTCTCCGCATATTCTCGATAGATTCGAACCTCCGACATTTGGCACCGGATCTGCAATTGCCCTATTGGCCACGCATAAGCCTGGCCGGAGGAATTGCGGATGAGATCAAAACCTAGCTTGGTAGCCGCCATCGTGTTGGCAGCTTCGGCATTATGGGCCGGGTGCGAAGGCCCTGCGGGGCCCGCGGGCGCACCGGGAACCGACGGTAAGGATGGGACAAACGGAACCGATGGGACCGATGGGACAAACGGAAACAACGGCACGGACGGCACCAACGGGTCCAATGGCAACGACGGCACCGACGGAACGAATGGCGGCAACGTCGAGATATTTACGTTTCACGGTCGCGACGCGTTGGAATCGATGGACGCGCAAAAAGGCAAGTTTCGCGCGGTCGCCACGATTACGGGCGCAACGGCCAACGCGGCCGGCGCGGTGACCGTCGACTTTACGGTCACCGACGAAATGGGCGTTCCCCAAACGGGTATCAAAACGATCTCCGCCTCCATTGCCAAGCTCGTGCCGGCAGGTCCGGGAAAAGTTTCGACGGTATGGGTTCCGTATATTTATCGCTCGCAAGTCGTCAGCGGTTCGGCCATGGGTGATTGGCCCAATCCCGACGGAACAGCCGCCGATCAAGGCTCGCGCGAAAACAACGGCCAGCTCGTCGACAACGGCGACGGCTCGTATGCGTATACTTTTGCGACAAACCTCTCCACCATCAAGACCCCCGTGGCCGGGACGAGCATTGCGTATGAACAAGACAAACGCCATCGTATTGCCATCATGATGGGTGGCGCCACCGGGCCGACCGCCGATGCATTTTTCGATTTCGTCCCGGATGGCAGTTCGATCGCGACCAAAGAACATCGCGATATCGTGCAAACAGGGGCTTGCAAGAGTTGCCATGGTCCATCTTTTTCCGCTCACGGCGGCGATCGGCTCAGCGTGGAAACTTGCGTCACGTGTCACGGCCCGGGTACGTCCGATCCGCATGGAGGCGAATCGCTCGAGTTTGGCGAAATGGTCCATAAGATCCACGCGGGCGGGCAACTGGCTTCGATCCCCGGAGCCGACGGCATCGTTTTCGACAATCCCGCAACGCCCGCCAATGAAGCGGCCGACAATGGTCGCTACGCCATTTGGGGATTTCAGAATGCCAAACACGAATGGTGGAAAGCGGGTTTCCCGGCGGAGCTCGGAAATTGCCAAAAGTGCCACGAAGGCGCGGGCGTTGACGTCGATGCGTGGAAAACGACGCCTTCGCGGGGAGCTTGCGGATCGTGTCACGACACCGTGGATTTCGATGCCGGGACAAACCACGTCGGCGGGCAGCAACCGACGGACGACAATTGCACGGTTTGTCATAAAGCCACAGGCAGCGCCGTTGGAAAATCGGTCACCGTCGCCCACGATTGGACCGTCAAGGATATTCGGAACATTCCCGAATTCGACGTTACCTTGACCGTATCGACACCGGCCAATGGGACGCATTTCATGCCCGGCGAAAGCCCGGTCGTCACGGTTGTCCTCAAAGATCGTGAAAATGGCGGAGCCCCCATCGATCACACCACGTTTGTCGCGGAAACATCGGCCACGGCCGAAGGTTGCACCGTCGCTCCCTGCCCCGCCAAAGATGGATTGTTTGCTGCGACAAACTTTTTCGTCCACGGACCCAGGGCCGACCGCAATCCGGTCCTCACGACGCGGGCCCGAGCGCGCGTGACGAGCACGTCCGCGGGCCCCTTCGACATCAGCGCCGCCGGAGCGACATTGGACGTCAAATTCGACGGCGGCAAAGACGTTTATTCGGCCAAGAACGGCGGCCTCATTCTGCCCGGAAGCATCAGCGTTCCCGTATCGAGCGGCTCATTCTCGAGCACCGCGGCGGCAACCCCGCAGGAAATCGTGAATTGGCTCAACGGAAATGCCAATTTCGCCGCTCGGGGCCTCGCATACCTGGATGCGGGCGGAAAAGTTTCGATTCGCAGCCGCAACTTGGGCGAACTTTATTCGGTGCAGCTCGTCGCAGGCCCTGTAAACACAGCCGTTTTCGGCAACAACGTCGCGGTCAATACGATTGGCGGGACAACCCCCAGCGTTTCGCTCGGGAAGCAATCGAATCCGGCCAACAATGACCCGAAGGTGCAATGGTTTACCGACAAAATCACGTACACGCTCGATCCTGCGGATGACTTGCGACCGGGCACGTACGTGGCGAGCGTCGAGCTCTCGGACCGCGGACGCAAGAGCGCCACCGATTACAAGACGCCTTCGGTCGGCCCTGACGTTCCAAGTCGGCCAGGCCGAAGAAGAATTGCCTCCGGCGCGTAATTGCGATTCGTGCCATCAATCCGCGGGCGGCGTGGGGCTCGTGTTGGATCCCTCGCGACACAACAAAATCCTCAGCGATTTGGCCCTGGATCAATGCGGCGCTTGTCACGATTACCAAACGCAAACGGCGTCGGGACAATGGTCCGGTGGTCATCCCATTGCGAAACGAATTCATGCCATCCACAATGGCGCGAATTTGAGTTATCCCATTCCCACCGTGGGCTATTCCGGCGGAGATCCCGTCGCCGGTCGTTTTTGGGATATCACGTTCCCGCAAGACGTACGCAATTGCGAAGCGTGTCATACCGAAAAAACAAGCGGAAGCTGGCTGAAAGAACCTTCACGACTGCCGTGCTGGGGTTGCCACGATTCCGACGCCGCTCGCGCGCACATGAAGATTCAGACGTACGATCCGACGCCGGCCGATCCTTGGAATGGCGACGAAGAAGAATCCTGCCAAACCTGCCATTGAAGTTCATTCCGCGCCCCTAGGTCGCCGAAATCTCCGGCGACCCAGCCTCCGCATGCAAACGTAGTCGTCACCCTTCAAAACAGGCTACGATATCGTCCCCCGTCACGGTGTCCTCTTCCAAGAGTTTCTCCGTTAATCGATTGACACCGTCCCGCATTGCCGTAACAATCGCACACGCCCGTTCGAGCTGCGCTTCCAAAAGCTTCCGCGATACTTCATCGACGCGCCCGAGCAATGCGGCACCATGCGCGATCATTCCCGATTGATCGTTCAAGTTCATGGGCCCAAGCTCGCTCATGCCAAGTTCGGCGACCATTTTTCTTGCCAAACTCGATGCGCGTTGAATATCGTCGGCGGCCCCCGCGGTCATCGTTCCAAGCAAAACCATTTCCGCCGCCCGCCCGCCCATGAGCACGCAGATTTGGTCCTCCAGAAATTCGCGCGTGTGCAGCAAGCGATCCCGCTCGGGCAACGATTGCGTCACGCCCAGCGCCCGACCACGCGGCAAAATCGATACTTTGTGCACGGGATCCGCATGTCGAGCCGCCAAGGCGCAAGCCACGTGTCCCGCTTCGTGAATCGCCGTCGCCCGACGTTCTTCCGCGTCCAGAATCAACGATTTTCGCTCCGCCCCCATCAGGACTTTATCGCGCGCTTTGTCGATATGTTCGATATCGACCGCGGGCGCGCCTTCCCGCGCCGCCAAAATGGCCGCTTCATTCAAGAGATTCGCCAGCTCGGCCCCGGAAAAACCCGGCGTCACCTTCGCCACGTGCGTCAAATCGACGCTGCTTTCAATCGTAATCGGTCGAGCATGCACTTCGAGGATTTCGCGGCGACCTCGCAAATCCGGCAACGGCACCATGATTTGTCGATCGAATCGCCCCGGGCGCAACAAGGCCGGATCCAAGACATCCGCTCGGTTTGTCGAAGCAATCACGACGATGCCCGCCGCCGGATCGAATCCGTCCATTTCAATGAGCAGCTGATTCAGCGTCTGATCGTGATCCATCGCCGCCGAATCCCCAGCCCGGCCTCGCGCTCGCCCCACGGCATCGATTTCATCAATGAAAACAATGCACGACGAGGTTCGCCGCGCATCGGCAAACAAACTCCGCACCCGCGAAGCGCCAACCCCGACGAACATTTCTTGGAAACTCGATCCCGAAGCCGAAAGAAACGGCACGCCCGCTTCCGTTGCCACAGCTCGGGCCAAAAGGGTTTTACCTGTCCCAGGCGCTCCCGTGAGCAACACGCCGCGCGGAGGACGTCCGCCCAAGCGCCGATAACGCTCGGGATTACGCAAAAACTCGACCGTTTCCATCAGCGCTTCTTTGACTTCATCCATGCCCGCGACATCGTGGAAACGAACCACCGGCCCGGACGAACCTTGGCCCGCGGACACGATGTGCGCTCGTTCTTTTCGTCGATGCAGGGAAAAGGCAATTGCACCCAGGAAAACCAGGACGACAAACGGCGCAATCACCGCAAGGGCGCGCGACAGCGGCGTTTCCCCGAGCGATCCGTAATCGACGACCGATCCCGATTGCACGAAGCGATCGACCAACGTGCGCCGAGCTTCGGTTTCCCCGACGATACCTGTTTGCTTTCGTCCGTCTTCGTAGGTGATCTCGAAGCGTTCACCTTCCACGCGTACATGCCGGGCCTGATGCGTATCGGGCAACCGGACGAGCTCCGAATACGAAATCATCGGTTCGGGCATCGACGCGCGAAAAACGAGGGCCAAAGCGACCAACAGGATAAGAATAAGGAATACCAACAAGGGACGGGAAAAACCAGTTTTCTGTTTGTCGAAATTCCTCAGCCATTGCATCTTCGCGCCGTGCCTCGATTCATCTGACAACGAGCTGCCAGGGTCGGAGACGATAGCGTGATGCGAGCGATATGGTAGGGACGAACGAGGCGATTTATTCGAGGAATTGCAGGGATTTCGTCTTCGGCGACCTTGACGAAAATATCAAGACGAAAATATCAAGACGAAAATATCAAGACGAAAATATCAAGACGAAAATATCAGGAATCGAGCATTTGGCGAATCTGCGCCGCCGGGATGGACCGACCGGCACGAATCTCAGCCAGTCCTTCTTCAAAAGCAGCCATTTCTTCGGGACTTGCTTCCACGACGGGCGCGGCGTGAATGGCAGCGAGAACCGGGTCCGTTTCTGCAAACGACATGCGTTTCATACCATGAAGGACAAGCTACGCCGCTCGCTTCGCGTTGTCCAGAAAAAAAATGGAAAAAGTTTGTCCCCCTCCAACCCTTGGGCAAACCTCTTTCGCTCCGGCTCGGATATTTCACACAACCGCGCCGTTTCACCCGGTACATGTCCCTCGCCGCACCAAAAAAACGAATCGTTTTCTTCCGATGACGCGCCGGTGACGATACCATGCGCCCAGACCATCCGTCCGTAACTCCGCGTCATGGCGATGCACCCCGACCAACTTGCCGACTTTGAAATCCTGCGCCGCCTCGGCGCCGGGGGCATGGCCGAAGTCTTCCTCGCGAAAAAACGCGGCGCCGAAGGCACTTACAAGCTCCTCGTCGTCAAACGCGTCCTGCCCGCGCATGGTTCGTCTCGACGATTTCGGACGATGTTCGTCGAGGAAGCGCATCTGGCGACGCGTCTGAATCATCCGAACATCGTGCAGGTGTACGAGTTCAGTGATCACGGCGATGATGGTTTGCTCCTGTCGATGGAGTACGTCGAAGGCTTCGATCTCGGCAAGATCATGGGCTCGGCCAAGCGTCTCGGCGCGCGGATCCCGCCGTTTGTCGCGGCCTATATCGTCTCCGAAGCCGCCAAAGGTCTGCACTACGCGCATGAACGAAAAGACGAAGGCGGCGTGCCTCTCGCCATCGTGCATCGCGACGTTTCCCCGCAAAACATCCTGCTTTCGTACGAAGGCGCCGTGAAGATCGCCGACTTCGGCATCGCCACGGCCAACCTGTTTCGTCAAGAACAAGGCGTTTTGAAAGGCAAATTCGGGTACATGTCGCCCGAACAAGCCCACGGACAACAAGTCGACCGGCGCAGCGACATCTACGGCCTCGGCGTCGTTTTCTACGAAATGCTCACGCTGCGCTCGCCGTACGACAAGAGCAACGACGACATTCTCCTCGAAGCCGTACGTACCGGAACCTTCGAAAAACCCTCGGTGTACGTACCGGACATACCCGCCGAGCTCGAAGCCATCGTGCTCAAAGCGATGAGTCGTTCACGCGAAGATCGCTACCAAACAGCGCGTGAATTGAGCGCCGCGATCATGCGCACGCTGCTCGCCAAACAAGAGCTGGTCGATTCGGCGTCGATCGAAGCGATGCTCCTCGAGCTGTTCGGTCGTGAAGTCGATCTGCCTGCAGACGGTGAGCGCGAGTCTCCCGCGGCGGCGACGATGGCCGCCGTTCCGCTTGCACGTACGCCCGTGGAAAACACGCGCGGCCCGGTGCTCGTCCGCGTCGCGCGCGAAGTCCGACACGTCGCCGTCGTCACGCTGCGCGTGGATGATGCGTCCAACGAAACGGAAGAAGACGGCAATCAACGCACGCGCCGAATGGCCCTGAAAATCCGACAAACTCTCGACGACATCGCGTTCAAACACGGCGCGGTGTGGTCGTGGGAATCGACCTGGTCGGCACGAGCCATCGTGGGTCTGCTCGCGAATCCATCACGATCCGCCATCGATGCCGCCACGTTGGCGCTCGACGTTCATGAAGCGCTCGCCGGAGCCAGCGAAGATCTCGTCGCGCCGCTGAAGGCCGCCATCGGCATCGTTCGTGGAATCGCCGCAGGCGAACGCGATACACAAGGTCACCTCGTTCGCCACACGTTGCAACAACCGGCGGACTTTCTCGCCGATCGCGTCGGCGCGGAAACTCCGCTCGGAAAAACCTGGGTCGCTGGCGGCGTATATCGCTTGGTGCGTCGAGATTTCCGCTGGGGTGATGCCCCGGTTCTCACGCTCGGAGATACATCCGGATTCCGCGTTCCCCCGCAAATGCGCCTGTATTCGCTGGAAAGGCCGCTCACCCGCGAAGAACGCACGGACGAACTCGCGATAGGCCAAAGCGATCTCGTCGGACGTGATGCCGAACGTGCCGACTTACACACGGCGTTTCACCGTTGTGTGTCCGCGACAAACTCGAATCCGTTCGGCGCGGGAGGTGAAGATGCTCCGATGTCCCGCGTCAGCCGAGGCGAGCTCGTTTCGCGCGTGGTCATCGGCGAGATGGGCATCGGAAAAACCGCTCTCGTTTCCGCGTTTTTGTCGGATTTACCGCGTCACGTGCGGGTCATGCAGATCGAATGTTCCCCCGTGAAGATCGAGTTGCCGCTCGCGACGGTGGCCGATTTGCTGCGGGAAGTCACCGGCATGGGCCTCGATAGCGCGCTCGATGAAGTGCAGCATGCGTTGCGCGAGATCTTTGGTCCGTTCATGCGCGCACAGAGCGCACCGCGGGAAATCCTGCGTCTTGCCGAGCTCGTGACCGGCACGCAACACGGCGATCATCAAGAAGAAGACGCGAGCAACTATCGCCACGATCTCGTCGTTCAAGGCATTCGTCGTCTGCTCATAGGTTTGACTCGACGCACGCCGCTCGTGGTGGTGGTCGACGGGCTGCAATGGGCGGATCGAGCGAGTCTCGAGCTTTTCAAGGAAGTTCTGCGTCGCAACGAGTCGTTTCCGATGCTCGGGATCTTGGTCACGCGCCCGGACGAACGCGTGATGCCTTTCATGGAAGGACTCGTGCACATCGAACTGCGCGGTCTCGCCCCGGAAGAACAGGTTCGTCTCGTCGAAGCGCGCCTCGGCGTTCGCGACGGAGTGGCTCCGATTTGCAGCGAATTGGTCCCGCGCGTCGCGGGAAATCCGTTTTTCTTGCTGGAAATGATCGACGCGCTGCTCGAACGCGGCACGCTCGAAATTGTCGAGAAAGACAGCGGTCGTCACGAGCTGGTTCGTCACGAACGACCGGGAGAACGTGCGGAAACGCTGCCTTCGACGCTCGAACAACTCATCGGCGATCGCATTCGCGAGCTCCCCGCCGCCGAACATGATGTCGTCGCGTGGTTGGCCGTTGCCGGAGGACCCCTCACGGAAGCCGATATTTTGGCCCTGTCTCGACTTCCGGACGCGGAAGCGATCATGCGTTTGTGTGCTCGCGGGTTGTGTGATCATCGCGGTGACTCGATCGATTTTCGTCATCCGCTCGCTCGTGACGTGGCGTATTTGGCGCTCGACGCCCCCAAACGATCCCGTTTGCATCATCTGCTCGGTGAACACCTGTCGCGTACGCCGCTCGCGCGAGGTTTGTCCGCGGCCATCGTTGCTCGGCATTTCGCACGCGGCGAAGCCCCGGTTCAGGCCGCCGAGATGTACCTCGAGGCTGCCGCATCGGCGCGGGCGACGCATCAAGAGCAGCTCGCGCTTCGATATTACCAGCGTGCGCTCGGGCTTTTGCCCCCCACCGATCAACGACAAATGACCGCCCACGCGGCGCTCGAAGCGATCTACCGGCACCTCGGGCGACGCGCGGAACGCCGCAAACACCTCGAATACCTGCGCGATCTGGCCAGGCGTAGTGGAAAAGCGCGTTGGGCGGCCTTGGCGCTCGTCCGAACGGCGCGTATCGACTGCGATGATGGGCAATTGGCGCGAGGTTTGCCGGTCGCGGAACGGGCCACCGAAGCGGCGCGTATGTCGCGACAACCGGCGCTCGAAGTCGAAGCGTTCACGATTTTATCGGAAATCCTCGGCGATCTTGGTGATGTCCGCGGCGCCATCGAAGCTTGCGAACGCGCCTTGAACGTCGCCAAAGTCGCCAAACTACCTCCGCGTATTCGCGCCGAAGTGCTTCGTTCCAAGGGCGTTTTGTTACGCCGTGTCGGACGCGTCGACGAAGCCGTCACCGCGCATGCCGAAGCGATCGCCGTGTTTCGCGTCGTCGGAGCGCGTCGCAGCGAAGCCCGCGCCAAGAACGCCTTGGCGTACGCCATGTTTGTCATGGAACGCTTCGAAGACGCCATCGCCTTGGGTTTGTCCTCGATCAGCATCGATCTGGCCATCAGCGGACGCTTTCAAATCGCCAAAACCCTGAGCAACGTCGGACAAGCGTACGCGCGTCTCGGCGATGTCGAACGCGGCTTGAGCTACCTGAAGCGAGCCCGCGAAGCCCACGAACGTTACGCCGATCAAGACTCCCGCGCCGATACGCTCCTGTGTTCAGCCGAAGTGCTCCTGGAACACGGCGCCGTGCACGAAGCAGCCACTTTGTGCGGCGATGCCGGTGCCCTCGTTGCGGTGACCGGCAGCGCTTACGATACCGTGCATGAACGCATCGTCCGCGCCTTGATTGCTCGAGCCGAGAACCACGCGCTCGATGCCATTCATTACGCCCAAGCCGCGCGAAAACTCGCCGAACCGCAGGGCCTTTTGAGCTACCACATCTACGCGACCGCCATTGAAGCCGCCGCCCGGATCGATGCCCAAGAACATCACACCGGGGTTTTACTTGCTCGAACAGCTCTCGGCGCCATCGAATCCACGAGCTCCGAATACGGCATCGAAGTTCGCGCGCTTTGCACGGATGCTCTTCGTCGCGCGAGCCCCTTGGGCCTACGTGATGCGCTCTTCCGTGCATCCGCCCACGTGCGAGCGGTCGCGGCGCACATACGAGATATACGATTGCGTGACCTGTTCTTGCGAAGAACAATCGTTGCGCGCATTCTGTCGGAAGCAGACAGTCTCGGGTTCGAATCAAGTCGATCCGAGCCCAAGAATCGCGGCGAGTTGGCATGACAGCACGATCGACGAAACGAGCCGGCACTGGACGGCGCAAAGTGGCGCTCATTCTCTCGGGCGGTGGAGCCCGAGGCGCGTATGAAGTCGGCGTACTTTCGTACGTGCTCGACGCGTTTGCCCGGGTACGAGGTGCCGCGCCACGAATCGACATTTTGTGCGGAACGTCGGTCGGCGCGATCAACGCGTGTTTCTTGGCGGCGCACATGGCCGACGCGACGACGGGTATTCGCCGTCTCGCGAATTTGTGGACCGAGCTCGATTTGCCCGATGTTCTCGGATTTGGATTTCGCCAAGCATTGGGTTTGCCCCGAGTCCTCTTCGGCGGAGGAACGGATTCGGCCGGAGTGTTTGACGTCGCGCCCATGGCCAAACTCGTCGAACGGGAAATTCCCTGGCGTGCCGTATCTCGCACCTTGCGCCACGGTCATCTCGGAGCCCTCAGCGTTTCGACGACCGAAGTCGCCTCGGGCCGCACGGTCATTTTCATGCAAACCGGGCCCGACGGAGCATTGCCCACGGTGGCTCCACCGCGAACCATCATTCGAGGCGCGCATATCGGGCCCCTGCACGCCCTCGCTTCCGCCGCAATTCCCATTCTTTTCCCGCCCGTACGTATTGGTCGGGAACTCTTCATGGATGGTGGGGTTCGTCAAAACACACCCATTGCCCCGGCGTTGCGACTCGGCGCGACGCACGTTTTTGCCATTGGTTTGTCGAAGGACGTTTCCGGCGTGAGCACCTCACCGGAAGACGAAAAAGTCCCCGGCGCAGCCTTTTTGCTGGGCAAAATCCTCAATGCCTTCTTGCTCGATCACATCCAAACCGACCTCGAAGTGATGACGCGCATGAATCACATCATCGAGGACGCC
>WBZU01001236.1_pt1 | contig 19637 bp, 17 predicted proteins | sample 5204311 | NCBI WGS metagenome assembly WBZU01 (sample SAMN12344359, study PRJNA552823) | activated sludge metagenome | biome: Activated sludge suspended growth; feature: Nitrification reactor; material: Wastewater; isolation source: activated sludge from nitrification reactor of wastewater... | reverse complement strand
GCACCATCTCGGCCAGCAGTTTTGAGGGCTCGCCGATGTGCTCCATCACATGGCTGCTGAACACCACATCGAAGTGATCCGCAGGAAAGTGTGCGCCTTCGAGCATACCGTTGAAGACGTCCACGCCGAGTTGCTCGCGCGAGAAATCAGCGGCCCATTTGGCGATCTCGACGCCTTGAGGCTGCCAGCCGCGTTCCTTCGCCACGTAAAGGAGGAACGCCGCGCTGCAGCCGATATCGAGGAAGCGACCCGTCTGTCGCCAGGGCTCCAGGCGATCGAGCAGGGATTCCAGCCGCTCGCGATTGCGCACCACGTAGGTGTTGCCGCGTTTTTCATACGTGGGGTGCACGTTGGTGTCGCCGAAATGGCTGTCGTAGAGATTGGAGTCCTCGCTGGCGATGTGGGGCGCAAACAGGAACTCGCACTGCGTGCAGCGCCGGATGCCGGGCGCATGCGTGACCTCGAATGGCACATGCGCGGTGGAACCGCATAACGGGCAGGGGGAATGGGGAGAATCGTCGGGCAAAGCAAGGCTCTTCTAGAAGCGTGTGCGCCACAGTGCAAGCCGCGAAGCGGCACGCCACGGTTGCAAAGCCCTGCCTGCCGCGTAGCAGGGACAGGCATGGGATTGGATTTTCATGGTGCGGCACTGGTGGCCTTCGCGGCGCAGCAGCGCATGCCCATGCGTTCGGTGCTCACGTTGGGCCGCCAGGAGAGCATCATCACCGCCGGATGGTGCCGGCATTTGCAGCAGGCCTACGGTGCGGATCTCAGCGGCCTCGAGTTTCAGCGCGAACCGTATGCGGAGCCGTTCTTCCGGCGGCTCGGGGCGGAACGCGTGGATGCGCTGGACTACTCCGCGTATCAAGGTGCCGCCATCGTGCGCGACCTGAACGAGCCGCCCGCGGCTGAGGCAAGCGAAGGCTATGATCTCGTCTTCGATGGAGGCACGCTGGAGCACGTGTTTCATTTTCCAAACGCGATCGCCAACTGCATGTCGCTGGTCAAAATGGGCGGGCACTTCATGGCCTCTCTGCCGGCCAATCAATGGTTCGGCCACGGATTCTACCAGTTCGGCCCGGAGCTGTTCTTCCGGGTGTTCAGCGCCGGGAATGGCTTTGAAATCGTGCGCATGTTCCTGGCGGAGAATTCCAATGAGCCGGGCAGGCTGTATCGTGTGCTCGATCCTGCCGAGACTGGCGTGCGTTTGCTCTTGGCGTCGCGGCGCCCCATGCTCGTGCTGGTGTGGGCGAAGAAGATCGCAGAGGTGAAACCTTTCTCCCAATGGCCGCAGCAGAGTGATTACTCCACACGCTGGCAGGCAAACGCCGAGACCGATCCCACCGCATTCGCCCGAAAACCCGGCATGCTGGCTGCCGCAAAACGAGCGGCGGGCGAGCTGCTGCCAATCTCCGTGAGATGGCGTCTGGCGTGGCGCAAGCATCTGCGTGAGGCGCGGCGCGGATTGATTCCCATCGAGAAGTTTCAATGAGTCTCGCGCGACGTTTTCTGGCCGGCTCCACGCTCAGCCTGATCGATCAGGTGGTGAAAATCGCCAGCGCCTTCATTCTCACCCCCATCATCGTCAGCGGCCTCGGCGACCACGCCTATGGCGCATGGTGCGTGCTCATCGCGGTGTTCGCGCAGTATGGCTAGCTCGATCTCGGACTGGGAGTGTCGATGCCGCGCTTCTTTTCCAAATCCATCGGTGCACGTGATGAGGCGCAGACGCGTGAACTCGCCGGCACCGGCGGCGTGGTGTTTGCGTGCATCACGCTGGCGTCGTTGCTCGCCTCTCTGTTTGTGGCATGGCTGGCGCCGGGCTGGTTCGCGGACGCAGACGTGGTGCGGGTGATTCGCCTCGTGGTGATCGTCATGGCCGCGTTCTTTGCTTCACAGACAGCGGCGCAGCTTTCGCTCGGCTACCTCAAAGGGCATCTGCGGTATGACTTGATCGCCATCGCTTCGATCGTTCGCATCACGGTGACGAGCGTGCTGATCGTGCTGGTGCTCCGCCGCGGACATGGCTTGCTCGGCATCGCCTGCGTTCATGCTGCCGTTGGAGCCGTCGAGTCGCTGATGAACATCGTGTTCTCCCTTCGTCACGATCCGCCGCTGGTAGTGAGGCTGCGCGAGGCCACGAAGTCCAAGGCCTTGGAGATCTTCAAGTATGCAGGTGCCGCCTATTTGATGATGGCCGGGCAGAGCCTGCGCAATTCGCTCGATCCCATCGTGATCGCCGCTCGTGCCGGCGAGTCCGCCGTGACCGGCTATGCATTGGGGAACCGCTTTCCCGTGCTGTTCGTCGATCTGGCGCACATCATGGCGGGCGGCCAGTTGCTCAGCTTGTTCAGCCGCTACGTGGGCGACAACGATCATGCCGGCCTGCGCCGCGCCTACATGGCATCCGCGCGGATGTGCGCGATCATCGCGGCCTTCGGGTCGTTCATGATGTGGATGTTTGGTTCGCCGTTCCTTCAGCGTTGGGTTCCTGCCCAGGCGGCGGCAGCGTGGGCGGTGCTGGTGCCTGCGATGCTGCCGAAAGCGCTCTTCATCGCGCAGACGCCGAGCATGGTGCTGCTGCTCGCGCTGGCGCGGCACAAGAAGCTTGCCGTGATCGACTGGGTGGCTGGAGCCATCAACGTAGGAATGACATGGTGGCTGGCCGGCACCATGGGGGCGCCAGGGGCGGCGGTGGCCACGTGCATTGAGCAGTCCATTGTTTGCGGCCTGATCTGGCCGGTATTGGGCGCACGAGCCGCGGGCATCTCGATTGCGGAAGTGTGGGGCCGCCTGCTCGCCTGGCCTGTCCTGCGCGTGGCGCTGGTGCTTGCGCCTTGCGCGCTGCTGATCCGCTTCGCGCGGCCGGATTATTTCGTGCTCGCGGCCTTGGGCACGGCATGCTTCGTGTGGTTCGTGGTGGCGAGCTTCTTTGTATTGAATGCCGACGAACGGCGCTGGCTGGAACGTCTTCTGCCGTTCATGCGCCGGTTTGGCAAAGGCGGTGAATCTTCCTCCAACTGATCTTCATGTGTGGCATTGCCGGAGTATTCGATCGCAAAGGGCGGCCCATCGACGAGGCCGCATTGAGGCGCATGGCAGACGTGATCCGCCATCGCGGTCCGGATGATGATGGCTTCTACACCACGCGCGGCGCCGGGCTCGCGTTTCGCCGTCTCAGCATCATTGATCTGGCGGGCGGTCATCAGCCAATCGCCAATGAGGACGGCACGATCCAGGTGCTGCTCAACGGGGAGATCTACAACTACCGCGCGCTGGCGGATGAACTCGTGCGTCGCGGGCATCAATTCAAAACGAAGTCCGACACCGAGGTCATCGTGCACGGCTACGAGGAGTGGGGGGATGACGTGTTCACGCACCTGCGTGGCATGTTTGGAATCGCCATCCTCGATACGTCGCGCAACCGCCTGCTGCTCGCGCGCGATCGTTTTGGCATCAAGCCCGTGTATTGGCACGAGCAGGACGGCCTGCTGCTTTTCGGTTCCGAGATCAAATCCATCCTCGCTTATCCAGGCGTATCGCGAGCGGTAAATTGGGCGGCTACGGGCGAGTATCTGGCGCTGCGTTACCCGCTTGGGCCGGAGACGATGTTCGATCACATCAAACGGCTGCCATCGGCGAGCATGCTGATTGTGGATGCGCAAGGCGTGCGCGAGCGCAGCTACTGGCAGATGCCGCAGGGCGGTCCGGTGATCGAACGCATGGAGGATGCGGAGCGCGAGCTGGAGCATGCGCTGCGGGATGCCGTCAGCAGCCATCTTGTCAGCGATGTGCCGCTGGGACTCTTCCTCAGCGGCGGCGTGGATTCGACAGCGGTGCTCGCGTTCATGAGCGAGCTGTCCACCGGACCGGTGAAGACTTTCACGGCGAACCTGGGCGACAATGAAACCACGGATGTTTCCAGCGCACGCGATGCGGCGAAGCACTTCGGCGCGGATCATCACGAAATCAAAATTCAGCCTGCGGACATCGGATTGCTCGAACAGTTGATCTGGCATCTGGATCAACCGGTGAGCGATCCCGCCGTGCTGCCCACGTATCTGCTGTCGAAGGCGGCGCGCGAACAGGTCATCGTAGTGCTGACCGGCGAAGGCAGCGATGAGACGAACGCCGGCTATCGCACCTACCAGCGTGTCTTCGCTTACGAGGCAAAGAAGACCGCGCTTGCGCTGCTCGCACCGCTCTGGCCGGTGCTTCGCCGCATGCCAGGCATCGGCACACGCCTGGCCGGTGTGATGCCGCTAGCACAGGCTGGCGGAGAAGCCGCGCGCTGGCTGTGCATGGCGGGTGATGATGCAGCTTCCGAGTGGCTGTCTGCACGCACGCGTGGTGCATTGACAGGAATGGAAGGCAAGCTTGATGCGATACTCGAGCTGACCTCCGCCGCCGATCCGATAGAGCGCATGCAGCACATCGATCGCTGGACTTGGATGAGCGAGTGCACGCTCATGAAAGCGGACCGCATGACCATGGCGGCGAGCCTCGAAGCGCGTGTGCCATTTCTTGATCACCCGCTGGCGGAAGTGGCCGCGCGCATCCATCCCCAACTGCGGCTGCAGGGTGGCGAAACCAAGGCGGTGCTGAGGCATGTGCTGCGGAAGCGATATTCGCCAGCGTCGCTGCGTCCGCAGTCAGGATTCGTGCTGCCTCTGGCGCAATGGTTTCGTGGCGATGAATTTCATCGCTGGGTTTCCCAGACGCTTAGCGTGGAGAACCTGACGCGACGTGAAGCGGTGGAACCCCGGGCCGCGCGCCACATGGTGGAGCAGTATCTGGCCACAGGCGCGAACACAAACTTCATCTGGAGGCTGCTGTGCCTGGAGCTTTGGTTCCGGCGCTTCATGGATTGATGGATACCGCGCTGCCAGAGCAGGAGGCGAAACCCGACCGGCTGCGCGAGCTGGATGCTCTGCGCGGCATCGCCGCGACCATCGTGATGTGGTTCCACTACACGATGCAATATCAGGAGCTGTATGGCCATGCGCGCGCGCTGCTGAACATGCCGGCGGGACGTTACGGCGTGCAGCTCTTCTTTGTCATCAGCGGCTTCGTGATCTTTCTCACCATCACGCGTGCGAAGTCATTCTGGGATTTCGCCGCGAACCGCTTCAGCCGTTTGTATCCACCTTACTGGATCTGCATCGGCATCACGTTCGTTGCCATGTTGTGGATGCCGATGCAGGATCTGAATGTCTCGGGCAAGGACGCGCTGTTCAATCTGACCATGCTCCAATACTGGCTGCAGAAGCCGACGGTGGATGGCGTGTATTGGACGCTGGCGGTTGAGCTGGCGTTTTATTCATTCGTCAGCGTGCTGCACCTCACCGGCCTGCTGCGGCGCGTGGAACTGTGGGTGGCGCTGTGGCTGGGCATTATCTTTGCGGTGCACTTCGCAGTGGACTCAGGCATCAACATCTCGCCCATGATCCGCACGACCTTGATGCTGGAGCACGGGCAGTTCTTCTTCGCCGGCGTGTTGTTTTATCGCATGAAGACCGCGGGCTTTACGCCGCTGCGCTGGGGGTTGCTGGCGGCATGCATCGCAGCGGCCTGGTATGTGCGGGATTTGCCGCACATGCTCTCACTGCTGGCGGCGTCGGCCTTGTTTGTCGCCTTTATCACGGGCCGTCTCGGTTGGATCGCGGTCACACCGCTGCTGTTCCTCGGCGACATCTCGTATCCGCTTTATCTGCTGCATCAGCACATCGGCTACGCAGTCATCGCGCGCATGGAGCGTGCGGGCTTCGTGGCGGAAGCCTGGCTGCTGGTGCCGGCGGCGCTGGCGCTGCTGCTGGCGACACTGGTGAATCGATTGGTGGAAAAGCCTGCCCGTGAGTGGCTGCGTCGTGCGTGGAAGCATAGTTCACTGCGGGCTTGGTTGGTGAAGGTTTGAATCGTTCTTGCCATGCGCGCGGCCAGTCCCTAGCCTGCGTGCTCTTACTCCAACCCACTCCTGATCATGAGCACTGAATCCACCGCACCCGCGAACCGCGGGTGGATCGTTACCTTCGCCGGACTTGGCATCAATCTCGCGCTCGGTGTTTTGTATGCGTGGAGCATGTTTAAGGAGTCGATCAAAACGGAGCTGCAGTGGAGCGGCGACAAACTCAGCGATCCCTACACGCTGTGCTGCCTCGTGTTTGCGGCGGCGATGGTCTTCGCCGGCCGTTGCCAGGACAAGATCGGTCCGCGCATGACCGCCTCGCTTGGCGGGCTTTTGATCGGGGCGGGGCTCATTTTGATCTCGCAGACGAGCAACTACGCCATGTGGCTGGTGGGCTTTGGGGTGCTGGGCGGGCTGGGCATGGGATTTGGTTACTCGTCCGCGACTCCGCCGGCATTGAAGTGGTTTCCGCCGGCAAAGACGGGTCTGATCGCCGGGCTTGTGGTGGCCGGGTTTGGCCTGGCGCCTGTGTATCTCGCGCCGCTCTCGCAGTATCTGCTGAATCACTTTCAATTGCAGAAGTCGATGTTGATCCTGGGTGCTGGCTTCCTGATCGCGATCGTGGCACTGGCGCAGTTGCTGGTGAATCCGCCGGCGGGCCATTCACCGGCCAGTAGCGGCGGTGCGTCGCCGAAGCCTGCGGCCGCAGGCTTGTCGCCGTCCGAGATATTGCGAACGCCTTCCTTTTGGTTGCTGTGGCTGATGTATTTCGCGGGTGCGGGCGCCGGGCTGATGGTCATCAGCGGCATCGCTGGAATCGCAAAGACGGCGCTGGGCAAAGAGTCGGCATTCATCGCGGTGGCAGCGATGGCCATCGGCAATGCGGGCGGACGGGTGGCTGCGGGCATGCTGTCGGACAAGATTGGCAGGAGCTGGACGCTCATGATTGTGTTGCTCTTCCAGGCGGTGCTGCTGCTGGCTGCCATACCGGTTACGCATTCCACGGATGGCAAGATCGCCATCGTGCTGGTGGCCACGATGATCGGCTTCAATTATGGCGCGAACCTGTCCCTCTTCCCATCGTTTGCGAAGGACCTCTGGGGCCTGAAGAACTTCGGCTTGAACTACGGCATCCTGTTTACGGCGTGGGGTGCTGGCAGCCTGCTGAGTTCGGTGTCTCAGCGGTGGAAGGAATCGTCGGGCAGCTACGATTCCTCATTCAAAGCGGCGGCGGTGCTGCTTTTTGTGGGTGCGGCGTTGACTCTGTTTGTGCGGCCCCGAAAGGACTCTGCCGCTTGATTCAAGCGGCTGCAGCCCGCTTGCCGCTCTGACCGTAATCGAGTTCGTCGGGCAGCGGAGCGATCCCGCGGATCGCTTCGAACAGTCCGCAGAAGTCTTGTTTCACATCGCCGATCAAACAGTCCGTGAGGCGACCGCGCACATCCGGGTTCATCTTGATCAGGCCGCCGAAGCTGAAGTTTTCGTCGTAGAAGGCGTAAACGATTTTGCGCATCACCTCGACATGCTTGCACAGTTCGCTGCCGTAGTGATCGAACATGTCGGCGGTGCAGCGGCCCGCGGTGAGCGCCGCATCCACGGCGTCGGCGACCATTTCGCCGCTCTTGAAGGCGAGGAACACGCCGCTGCTGAACACAGGATCCAGGAAGACGAAGGCGTCTCCGGCCATGACGAGTCCGTCTGCGGCACAGTGGCGCGCGCGGTAGGAATACTCCCCGGTCACCCAGAATTCACCGAACTGCTGGCCGGGAGCGAGGTGCTCCTGAATCCAGACGTTCTCGTTGATCTCGCGCTCAAAGATGTCCTTCAGTTCGCGCACGTCTTTGTCCCGATACAACCATTCGCGATGCGCGACCACGCCGACGCTGGTGATGTCATTCTTCAATGGGATATACCAGAACCAGCCCTTGTGGGGTATGTAGGCGACGGTGGTGGAGCCGGCATCGAGTCCGGGATCGCGCTTGGCTCCCTTGTAGTAAGTCCAGATGGCGATGTTCTTGAGTTCGGGATCGCGCTCGCGCCACTGATTCTTTGACATCCAAAGAGCATCGCGGCCCGTGCAGTCGATGGTGATGGGCGCGTGGAACTCGGTTCCGTCTTCGAGGGCGACTCCGGTGACGGTGCCCGATTCGTTCTGCAGGAAGCGGGCGACTTTGACGCCTTCGCGCGCATCGACGCCGTGCTTGCGAGCGTTCTGTAACAGCATGTGATCGAACTCGGACCGTTCCACCTGCCACGTGTAGCTGGAGGGATGATCGTTGTGCTGGAAGAAGTAGAATGGCCGCGATTGCTTGCCGTCCTGCGTGACGAACTGCACGCTGAGCTTCTGCACGTAGTCGTGCTTCTTCATTTCATCGAGCACGCCGAGCTTCTCCAGCGTGAACCAGCAAAACGGCATGAGCGATTCGCCAATGTGGTAGCGGGGGAATATTTCCTTCTCAAGCATCACGACGCGGCGGCCTTTTTGTGCCAGGAGTGTCGCGGCGGTGCTGCCGGCAGGGCCAGCGCCGATGACGATGGTGTCGTAGGAGTTCGTGGGCATGGGGCTGGATCGGGGGTGCAGTCTATGAACGCTTGAGACAACGCGATGGGAACCGCAAAACTTGTCTTATTGGGCGCGCTGCCAGTCAGCGGAGGGTGAGTGCTGAGGCTTTGACACGCGCACCGTGCGCTCCTTCGTGGTTGCATGAGCATTGAAGAAATCACCGCGCGCATCTGTGCCTTCCGAGATGCGCGTGACTGGGCGCAGTTTCACAATCCGAAGGATCTGGCTGTGGCGATCGCGCAGGAGGCCGGCGAGCTGGTGCAGCCTTTTGTGTGGAAAACGCCGGAGCAGGCGGACGCGATCGTGCGGGACAAGCGTGAGGCGATCGCCAGCGAGGTCGCGGACGTGGCGATCCTGTTGTTCGAGTTCGCGCACAACGCGGGCATTTCGCTCGAGCAGGCGATGCTCCAGAAGCTGGCGCGCAACGAGCAGCGCTATCCGGTGGACAAGGCGCGCGGATCGAATGCGAAATACAACGAGCTGTGACCGACGAAACGCCAGAGCCCGCACCGGTGCACCGCCGCCGCCCTCGTTACCACGGGAAGCACCCGCGCCGCTACGAGGACAAATATAAGGAGTACGCCGCGGCCCAGCACCCGGACACAGTGGCGAAGGTGCTTGCTGCTGGCAAAACTCCCGCAGGTCAGCACATCCCGATCATGGTGCGGGAAATCCTGGACGCGCTGGCGCTGAAGCCGGGCGATCGCTGCGTGGATTGCACCCTGGGTTTCGGAGGGCATGCCGAGGCTATGCTGCGGGCCGTGCAGCCGGGAGGCATGTTGCTTGGACTCGATCGTGATCCCGTGGAGATCGTCAAGACTGAGGCACGGCTGCGCAGGCTAGACCTGCCCGACACCACGATCCTCGTGAAGCGCATCAATTTTGCCGGCATGGAGCGGGCGTTGAACGAAGCTGGGTGGACGGATGGGGCCGATGCGATTCTCGCGGACCTGGGCGTGTCCTCGATGCAGATCGACAATCCCTCGCGCGGCTTCAGTTTCAAACACGACGGACCGCTCGACATGCGCATGGATCCAGAGCGTGGCGTGACGGCCGGTGCGGTCCTCAAGCGAGACTCGGCGGAGCAAGTCTCGGCCATGCTGGCGGAGAATGCCGACGAGCCGCTGGCGTCGCTGTTGGGTCCTGCCCTGGCGGGCAAAGACTTCGCGCGCACACGTCAGCTGCGGGATGCGGTGCTGGCCTGCCTCCCGCGGCGATTGAGCGAAGATGAGCGGGACGCGACGGTGCGGCGTGTGTTTCAAGCGCTGCGCATTGCGGTGAACGAAGAGTTTGGCGCGCTGGATGCGTGGCTGCGCGTCCTGCCCGCCTGCCTGCGTCCTGGCGGACACGTGGCGGTGCTGACCTTTCACAGCGGTGAGGACCGGCGCGTGAAAAAGGCGTTCCAGGCGGGTGAGCGCGCTGGCACGTTCGCGCGTGTGAGCGATGAAGTGGTGCGCGCCGACGCGGACGAGCGGCGCGCCAATCCACGGGCATCATCGGCGAAACTCCGCTGGGCCGTGAAAGCATGAGCATGGCCCGGCATCTCTGGCGTGGTTCCGCGCTGGGCGTGGTGGAGCAGGGCGTGCGGGCGGCGGTCGCTCTGGCTTTGACACCTCTGATGGCGCTGAAACTGGGTGCTGCAAACTTCGGCCTGTGGGTGCTGATGACCGGCGTCTTTTCTCAGTTCGCACTGCTCGATCCCGGGCTGCAGACTTCCCTGCCGCGCTTTCTTGTGTCCGCGGATCTCGACCGACGGCGTTCCTCGGCGAGCACGGGCCTGGCTTTGTTCGTGGTCGTGGCGCTGGTGTCGGCCGTGCTGACGCTCGCGGTGTGGCTGGCGTTGCCCTGGTTTGTGCGCGGAGCCGATGTGCTGTCCGCGGCGAGGCACATGGCCTGGCTTTTGGGCGGGGCAAGCGTGGTCATCGCGGTGACGCGCGTGATGGTGCTGCATTTGCAGAGCGAACTTCGGCGGGATTTGATCGCGGTGACAGGCGTCGTGCGGGTGCTGGTGTGTGGCGCGCTCACCGGCTGGCTGTTGCTCGCGCACGGCGGGGGTTTGATCGAAGTGGCAGCCGTGCAAAGCCTCGGTGCGTGCGTGGAGGCGCTCTGGCTGGGATGGTGCGGACGCGCCGTTCTGGCGGACGTGCAGCGTGCCTGGGTGCGGCGTGCGATGGCGCGCGAACTGCTCGGGTATTCGGGCTGGGCGTATGCCATCAGCGTGTGCGAGCGGCTGCGTTCCGGGCTGGATGCATTCGTGCTGGGCTGGCTGCGCGGCAGTGCGGCGGCGGGTGTTTACAGCCTGGGCTGGCGGCCTGTGTCCATGGTGTCGGATACGGTTTACTCGGGCCTGGGCAGTCAATTGCTGCCGGCTTTCGGCAAGCTGCTGGAACACGGCGGCCCGGCCCACGTAGGGGACGCGTTCCGTCTGGTGATGCGCTTGTCGGCGCGCGTGGCGACGGCTGCGGCAGTGCTGGTGCTGGCCCTGGGGCCGGCTTTTCTCCGCGTCTGGGTGCCGCAGCACGCGGATGCAGCGCTGCCAGTGCTGCTCTGCCTGGCTGTGCCATTTGCCGTGCAGGTCGCGCAGGTGCCGGCGGTGCACTTGCTGTATGCGCTGTCGAAGCATCGTGCACTGGCGCTGGCCCAAATGGCGATGCTGCTGCTGAATGTGGTGCTCAGCGTGGTTCTCGCTCGCCGGCTGGGAGTCGTGGGCGCGGCGCTGGGCACAGCGATCGAGATCGCGGCGCTGCACACGGTGGTGGCGCCGGTTTTGATGGCGCGGCTGGCCCATGTTTCGGCGGCTGAATTTCTTCTGCGGTGCCAGGCATTGCCCATGCTCGCCTCGCTGGCAGGAATGGCTCCAGCCGCTGTGGTGCTGCTGCGGTGGCTGAGTGCTTCGCCATCGATTCCGGCCTTGTGCTTCGCTGGTGCCGCGCTGGTTCTGTGGTGCTCGGTTTGGTTGGTGATTTCCGGCGGGAGAGCGGACTGGATTGTGCTGCGTGGCCTGCTTTCGCCTCAGGATGCGGCCTTGCGCAGTGTGAGGTAGAGAAACACCGTGAGCCCCGCGTGGCGCGGGCCCTCGGTCTGGCGCACCACTTCAAATCCTGCGGATTGCGCGAGCACGCTGAGCTGTCGGGGAAAGAAGCACAGGGTGTCTCCCAGCCCGGGGGGCGGGCGCGTGCGCAGCATGCGATAGTAGATCGCACCGAGCAGGGTGCGGATGGCGTAGAGCTTTCGTCTGCCGGGATAGGCAATCAGCAAATGCAGAGCGTAGCCGCAGCCTTGGGTGCAGATGTGGAACTGGGCGCCAGGCTTCAAGACGCGCGCGGCCTCCCGCAGTGCGGCGGACGGATCGGTGAACTGCAGGACGCCGTCGCATACAGCTCCGTCGAATGAGGCGTCGGCAAAGGGCAGGTGCTCGGCGCTCGCCTGCTGCGCCGGCAATCCCAGCCCATGGCACCAGGACAGGGCCTCCGGGTCGGGGTCGATGCCCTCCGCGCGGATGCCCGCTTCCCGCATGGGTTGCAGCCTCCGACCGAAGCCACAGCCGATGTCCAGCACTTGCGATTGGGGTGGAAAACTGATCAGGCTGAAGTCTGGCAGGAGGTGCCGGGCGACCCACTCGGACGGCTGGGCAAAGGTGATCGCGGACTGGGGGATCATGGGAACATGCGGGCCGAAAGTGCAGGCCACATACCGCCGGAGGGAATCGGCGCAAGCTGCGAAGTCGCCTCGCGCAGAGCCGCAGGCCGTGCCATGCTCCATCCCCCATCCGAGCAGGCATGCCGAAACGACTCGTATTCATTTCAAATCTCTTCCCCGACGCATCAGCGCCCTACCGGGGGCTGGACAACGCCACCGTCCTTCACTGGCTGGTGCGTGAACACGGCTGGCAGGTTGAAACGATCGCGTTGCGTCCCATGCTGCTGCCCACCGCGCGCTTCACCCCTCGGTCAGGCGATGAAGTCCTGCGTCCGGGTTTCCTGGCCGTGCCCTACGTGCCGAAGTTCGGATCGCATTTTAATCACCACCTGATTGCTGCCCGGCTCAGGCCGGTTTTGCGAAAAGTGCAGGAACGATTTCAACCCGATGTGCTCCTTGGCGCCTGGATGTTCCCGGATGCCTGCGCAGTCGCGCAGTTGGGCCGGGAGCTGGCGGTGCCCTCGGTGCTGCTGGCCCAGGGGAGCGACTTGCATCAGTATCTCGACATGCCGCCGCGCCGGCGCGCCATTCTACAGGCTACGTACATCAGCCATGGCGTGATCACACGGAGCAGAGACCTGGCGCTCCGGCTGCAATCCGCCGGAGCCGATCCGGCGCGCATGCACCCCATCTACAATGGCGTGGACCAGACGGTCTTTCGTCCGCTCGACCGTGCCGCTGCACGTGAGGCTCTCGGCCTGACTCAGGAGCAAAAAGTCGCGTTGTTTGTGGGGAACCTGCTGCCGGTCAAAGACCCGCTCCTGCTTCTGGATGCCTTCGCGCAGCATGTTCGCCAGACGCCGGAAAAGGACGCGCTGCTGGTCATGGTTGGAAAAGGGCCTCTGTGCGATGAGATCACGGCGCGCGCCGCTGCATCAGGTATAAGCCAGCAGGTGAGGCTGACCGGGCCACTGGATTCGAGGGCGATCGCGCAGTGGATGAATGCTGCCGATCTGCTGTGCATGTCCAGTGTGAACGAGGGTCTTCCCAATGTGATTCTGGAGGCGCTGAACTGCGGATTGCGCGTGCTCGCGACGGATGTGGGGGGTATTCACGAGGTGGTGGAAACGCCCGCCCACGGGCGGCTCCTGCCCCGCGGCGATTCGGCAGCGTATGCGGCGGCGCTGGGTGCCATGCTCAATGCCGGACATGACCGGCAAATGACGGCGGAGCTGGGCGCCCCCTTCTCCTGGGCGAACGCAGCCCGCGCTTACGATCAGGTGCTGTGTAGTGCATTCTCTGACAGGGAGACCGGAGATGGCAGAGGTTGACGCTGCGGCGCTGCTGGCCACTATGCCTGCCCTCCAACGCATTGAGGCATTTCTGGAAGGACAACTATTCAAGGCGAATCTCCTATGACCATTCACGGAACTCAGAGCCGGCATTGGGCGAGCGTGGGACAGCGCTTCGCCGGGGATGCGGCGCTCGTGTTCGTGAGCTTCTACGTGGCTTCGGTCTACCGTTTCGGCACGCTTCAGCCGCCCAAATTCTCCTGGTATCTGCCCAATGTCGCCCTGGCGTCCGTGCTGCTGCCATCGCTGATCTACATTCTCGGCCTCTATGCCACGGAAAGCCTGCATCACTCCCGGCTAAGGCGCTCCGTGCTGCTGCTGGGTGCCTGCACGGTGGCGATGTTTGGAGTGCTGGCCTATGGATCGCTGGACTTTACGGCGCGCGTGGGCCGCGGCGTGCTGGGCGTGGCCGTGATTCTGGCCGTCGCCTCAGTGTGGATCCACCACATGCTGATCCAGTCGCGAGCCCGCAGCAATCCAATGCGGATGGGCTTCCTGATTTTTGGTCCGGAGGACGAAGAAGAAGCGCGGCGTCTCATGGACTGCGAGAAGCCGCATATCGCATTCGTCGGATTCGTGACCGCCGGAGGCTACCAGACCGCCATGCTGGATCCCGGCATGCATATCGGCGGGCTGGAGACGACGCGCCCCGAGCACTTGGTGGCGCGGATCGACACACTGATCTGCAATTCGGCTCCTGTGCAGTTCCGGAGCATCGCCTCCGCCGTGCGGCAGCTGCGCTACCGGGGCATGAATGTGATCGCGCTGACAGACGCGTTTGAAGAGCTGTTTCAAATGGTGCCTTTGGAAATCGTGGACGATCACTGGCTGCTGCAGGTCAGCGCGCTGCCCGGTGCGCTCTACGTGAAAAAGGTGAAGCGGGCCTTTGATGTGATCACCTCCCTGGCGCTGCTGGTAGTGCTTGGCCCCGTTTGCCTGCTGGCCATGCTTTGCATCCGGCTCGGATCGAAGGGGCCGGTGATTTTCCGTCAGGAACGCTGCGGACGCTTCGGCAAGACCTTCATTCTGCTGAAGCTGCGCTCGATGCGGACCGATGCCGAAGCAGACGGACCGCAGTGGTCCCAGGTCAACGACCGCCGCGTCACCTGGTTCGGCCGTTTCCTGCGCAAGTATCGGATCGATGAGATCCCGCAGCTCATCAACGTGCTGCGCGGCGACATGTCGATCGTCGGCCCGCGTCCAGAGCGCCCGGAATTCGCGGCGCAGATCGAGCGTGAGGTGCCGCTCTTCAGCGAGCGATTGATGCTGCAACCTGGCATCACCGGCTGGGCGCAGGTTCGCTACCCTTACGGCTCGACCGTCGATGATGCGCGCCGCAAACTGGAGCACGATTTGTATTACCTAAAGCACATGAGCCTGTTCCTGGATCTGTTCATCCTGCTCGACACGGTGCAGACTGTCTTGGGCGGCGTGCGCTATTCGACCACGCACGCACCTGCCGCCCTCAGCGCGCGGGTCCCGGGTGGTCTGGCTGGTAAGGAAGCTGCTTCGGAGCATTGATTGCTGGCGACTCCAGGCTATTGGAGCAAATTTGCGCCCCACATGGAGTTCACCGCGGTCATCCTCTTCCTCATCCTCTACTTCGTCCGGTTCCACGACTGGGTGCCGGGAATGCAGGGCCTTAATGTGATCAAGCCCGTGATCGCGCTCGGCATCTGGGGATTGCTCACGCGCGAGCGTCGCTCTCCGGCGTGGCGGTTCATGTCCACTCCGCACGAGTGGGTCATGATGGCGTATCTCGCCCATGGCCTGTGGGTTGATCCAGACTGGGTGGAGACCATCCAGATTTTGATTCCCTATCTCGGTTATTACGTGCTGACTTCGCAGGCGCTGAATTCCGAGGAACGAGTGGACAAATTTTTCTCGTGGTGGGCCGGGTGCGTTGCCTTAATGTGCCTGCTGGGCGTGCTCACCAGCATGGGAATCGACATCACCAAGGCCCGTGATTTGATCGACGACAAAGGTGGCCGACTCTGCTTGAACACCTGGTTGCTGGACAACCCCAACGCACTGGGACACACCGCGGTGACGGTCTACCCGCTGATCTTCTTTACGATGATGTTCCGGCGGGGGCTCGGCGGAAAGCTTCTGGCCGTGCCGCTGCTGATCGTGGTGACTCAGTGCGTCGTGGCCACCGAATCCAAGGGCGCCTATCTCAGTGCTGCGGCGGCCATCTCAGCAGCCCTTCTGGTGGGCCGGTCCAAACTGGTGCAGCTCGTTGTCCTGGCCGGGCTGATCTTTGCCGGCTCCACTGTCACCAGCATGCTGCCGCGCATGATAGACAAAGAACACCTCCGCTACGACGAAGGCGTCATGGGCCGCGCCATGGCCTTCAAGGCGGGCCGCGACGCCTACGAAACCGATCCCTATGGGTGGAACAAGTTCCAGGCTTCATTCGAATGGGAGGGTGCCACCGTCGATCTATCCACGCACAGTTCCATCGTCCAGGTGGGGGCAGACCAGGGAGCGATCGGTTTGTTTTTGTGGCTCTCGATCCTCGCCCTCTCTGCACGTTCCGTTTTCCAGTTCAAACCCGAGTCAGACGAACTCGAACGTGTGCGACGCCTGCTCTTCGCGCTGATCGTCGGCTACTTCGTCTCAGGGTGGATGATCAATCGATCCTATCACGCGGAGTTCTTCCTCCTGGCCGGGGCTGCTGTGTCCTACCACAAGCTCGCCAGAGAATCGATACGACGGGCCGCAGGAGTCTTGGAGAAGGATGAAGACGAGGACGATGAACCCGCGCCAGCATTGACGATCGAGCCTGATGCGGGCGGTGGTGCGGTCATCACGCAGACGAGCTTCGTCGCGCCCTGGAAGAAACTGTGGAATCGATACGGCATCTTGGATTTCGCCATCGCCTACCTGGTCCTGTGGTTCGTCGAGTGGCTGTGGACTTACATCATCGACTACTTCATCTCGGAATAAACGGGTGCCTTTCGTGATGATCATCTGGGTGGCAATGTTTTGCTTCAGCGCCGGGCTGTTGATCTGGGCGTATGCCGGCTACGCCATGTGGGTGATCAAACGTGCGGCGCGCATCGGACAGGTGCGTCCCACAGGCGGCGGGCAGGCCACGGTAGCCATCGTCATCGCAGCACGAAACGAAGCGGCACGAATCGAAGCCAAGCTGCGTTCGCTGCTGGCTATGCGCTGCCCGCAGTTGCGCGAAGTCATCGTCGTCTGCGATCACTGCACGGATAACACGGCGCAATGCGTGGATGCTCTCGCCGACAGCCGTGTCATCTGCGTGCCTCACGACAACGGCGCCTCCGGCAAAGCCGCCGCTTTGAACGCTGGCGTAGCTGCGGCAACATCGGAATTGATTCTGTTCAACGACGTGCGCCAGACGCTGGCGGAGGATGCACTGCCGCTGCTCGCCGCATGGTTCGCCGAACCCTCCACAGGCGCGGTGTCAGGAGCTCTGGACATTCAGAGTTCCGGTTCCGGCACGGGTCGCGGCCTTGATGCCTACTGGTCGCTGGAGAAGCGCATCCGCCACGCGGAATCGGTGCTGGATTCCTCGGTCGGCTGCACCGGGGCGATTTACATGATCCGCAGAGAGCTGTTCGAAACACTGCCCGCCGACACCATTCTCGATGACGTTGTCGTGCCCATGCGCATCGCGCAGCGCGGCTATCGCGTCCGGTTTGACCCCGAAGCGCGCGCCTTCGATCCACAACCGCTGACAGGCGAGCAGGAGGCGCGCAGGAAAACACGCACCCTGGCCGGCAACTTCCAAATGCTGGCCCGCTACCCGCAATGGCTCCTGCCGTGGCGGCACCGCCTTTGGTTCGATCTGCTCAGTCACAAATACCTGCGCATTTTCAGTCCTCTGCTTCTGCTCGCCTGCGGGATCGCCACCGCCATACTGTCGTCGCTGCCGTTTTTTCGCCTGCTGCTGGCGGTCGAACTCGGCGTGTGCGGACTCGCTGTGCTTGGGATGGCGTTGCCGGGCCTGCGTGCGAGAGTGGTCACCATCCCCGCTGCGTTCGTCATGCTGCAGTTGTCCGTCGTCAAAGGCTTCGCCTTCTGGGTCGGAAGTTGCGTGCGCGGACTTGAAGGCTGGAAATGAACAAGAACATGATGCGCGGTGCCGACAGATGGTTCTGGCCCTTGCTGCGAAGCAAGCGCAACGCCGCGCACCAGCCCATCGAGCACGTGTTCCTCGCCGTGTGCGATCACTTCGAGCCGCTGCATGGAACCGATGAACAGGGCGCGCTGGACCGCTTGCAACGGTGGGCGGAAGATTACCCCCGCCTCGCGGGCCGCTACCGCGGTGCGGATGGTCGCGGGCCCCGGCACAGTTTCTTTTTTCCCATCGAACAATACGACCCCGCGCACCTGCGCCTGCTGTCGGACATCTGCACAGCCACGGGGTCCGAGATCGAGGTGCAGTTGCATCACGATCATGACACTGCTGCGTCCCTGGGCGAAAAATTGCGAACAGGCATCGCCCAGCTGAGCGCGCACGGATGCCTGCCCAAAGATCGCCAGGGCCGCACGCGCTTTGGCTTCGTGCATGGCAACTGGTCCCTGTGCAATTCCCGCAGCGACGGCCGCTGGTGCGGTGTCCCGGATGAGATCGCCGTGCTGCGCGCACATGGCTGCTACGCGGACTTCACCTTTCCATCAGCGCCCAGTGAAACGCAGCCGCGAGCCGTGAATCAGATTGGCTACGCCCGCGAATGCAACTCCGCACGCGCGCTCGACACTCTGCTCCCGGCATGCGCAGGCAGCACGCAAAGCCTGCGTGACAGCATGCGCGATCTTTTGCTCGTGCAGGGCCCGTTGGATCTGAACTGGTCCAGACGCAAATGGGGCATCCTCCCCCGCCTGGAGAATGCCGACCTCACGCGTGCGAATCCCCCGACTCTGGAGCGTCTGCGTTTGTGGGCCCGGCAGCGCATTCACGTCATCGGAAAACCCGGATGGGTGTTCATCAAACTGCACAGCCACGGAGCGGTGCCGGCAAACGCGGACGCTCTGATCGGTCCGCCAGCGGAGCAGTTTCATGCGCAATTCACCACCACATTCGCCCACGAACTGGGCGCACAGGTCCATTACGTCACAGCGCGTGAGATGGTGAACTTGATCCATGCTGCCGAGGATGAAACCTCCGCCCCGCTCGTGGAATGCCTCGATCACTGGCTGTGCCCGCCCAACTCGCAGCCGTGAGCGCACCCGGCGATCTGACGTCTGACGTGCGGCCCGCCACTGCATAGATCAGTCGTGCTTGCGACGTAGGATAAGCCGTGACACGTCGCAGCTTTCTTCAGAGCAGTATCGCAGCCGCGGTGATGCCAGCTTGGAGCGGTGAAGCACCACGCGACACCGACCTCGAGGGACAAATCGGCGTGACCACAGGATCATTCATGCGGCATCTTTCGCCAAGCCCTGCGCCTGGAAAGCTGCGACTGCTCGATTTGCCGGCGATCATGCGCGACGAACTCGGCTTGAAGGTCATCGATCTGATGACCGCCACACTCGCGTCCACCGAGCCGGCGTATTTGGAGAAATTGCGCAGCTCCGCTGCCGCTGCGGGCTGCGTGCTCACCAATCTCAAGATGAACAATCCCGGCCTCGACATGACCAGCGCCGATGCAACAGAACGGCGCCGCGCACTGGACGAATACCGGCGCACCATCGATGTCGCTGCATGCCTGGGCGTGCGCTGGGTGCGCCCGCTCCCTGGCAGGCAGCGCCCCGACATGAACAGAGCTGCCGCAGCCTATCGTGAACTGATGGACTACGCAGGGCCGAAAGGCATCACGCTGCTGGCGGAGAACTACGGGTGGATGCAGAGCGATCCCGATGCGCTGCCGGACCTGGTCAAAGCCGTGCCCGGTCTGCATACCCAGCCGGATACTGGGAACTGGACAGACGCCGCGCGCTACGCCGGACTGGAGAAGGCCTTCCCCTTCGCCGTCTCCTGCGACTTCAAATTCCTGGCTCTGGATGCCCATGGCGAGCATGCGAGCTACGATTTGCATCGCTGCTTTCGTCTTGGTCAGGCCGCGCAATTCAAAGGCCCCTGGGTCTTCGAACATTTCCACACCGATCTCAAAACCTGCCTGCAGGAACTGCTTCAGATGAAAGACCGGCTCAGCCGCTGGATCATCGGCGGGTGACCGTTGTTGCTCACTGCCAACGCGAC
>WBZU01001235.1_pt1 | contig 19663 bp, 21 predicted proteins | sample 5204311 | NCBI WGS metagenome assembly WBZU01 (sample SAMN12344359, study PRJNA552823) | activated sludge metagenome | biome: Activated sludge suspended growth; feature: Nitrification reactor; material: Wastewater; isolation source: activated sludge from nitrification reactor of wastewater... | reverse complement strand
CGCACCGGGCGGGTCATCGCCCCGCCCCGGCCGCCAGAGGTCGACGTCGAGCCGGCGGCCGACGAGGCGGGGACCGACGTCGCCGTCGTCGAGCCGGGCGTCGTCGAGGAGCCGCCGGTCCTCGAGCCGCTCGGCCGGCGGCCCTCGATCCGCGACCGCCTGGCCAGGGCCCGGGCCACCTTCGCCGGCTTCCTCGGCCGCTCCAAGATCGACGAGGAGACCTGGGACGAGCTGGAGGAGGCGCTGATCCGCGCCGACCTCGGCGTCGGTCCCGCCACCGCACTGCTCGACGACCTGCGGGCCCGGGTGAAGGAGGAGGGCCTCGAGACCGGTGACCAGCTGGTCGAGGCGCTCAAGGCCGAGATGAAGGCGCGCCTCGCCGTCGAGGATCGCAGCCTCCACCTCGAGCCCGGCCGCACCAACGTGTGGCTGTTCGTCGGGGTCAACGGCGTGGGCAAGACCACCACGATCGGCAAGCTCGGGCGGCGCCAGGTGGCCGAGGGCCACGAGGTGGTGATGGCCGCCGGCGACACGTTCCGGGCGGCGGCCGCCGAGCAGCTCGAGACCTGGGCCGGGCGGGCCGGCGCCCACCTCGTGCGGGGCGCCGAGGGCGGCGACCCCAGCGCCATCATCTTCGACGCCATCGAGTCGGCCCACGCCAGGGGCGCCGACCTCGTCCTGGCCGACACCGCGGGGCGCCTCCACACCAAGTCGAACCTGATGGAGGAGCTGCGGAAGGTCCGGCGGGTGGCCGATCGCGACCCCGGCCACGTCACCGAGGTGCTGCTCGTGCTCGACGCCACCACCGGCCAGAACGGCCTGGTCCAGGCCCGCCAGTTCACCGAGGCCACCGATGTCACCGGCGTCGTCCTCACCAAGCTCGACGGCTCGGCCAAGGGCGGCATCGTGTTCGCCATCCACACCGAGCTCGGCATCCCGGTCAAGCTGGTCGGGCTGGGGGAGACCGTCGAGGACCTCGTCGACTTCGACCCCGACGAGTTCGTCGACGCCCTGTTCGCCTCCTAGGAGCCCCCCATGATCAAGCTGCTCACCCTCCCGTTCAAGGCCCTGTTCCGGTTCCTGCGGCTTTCGGGGGTCAAGGGTTCGCTCCTGCTCGGCCTCGGCGTGGCCCTCGGCCTGCTCGCCGCCCCCCAGCGCGGCTCGGTCACCCGCGCCCGCCTCCGCCTCAAGCTCGCCGAGCTCCGCGCCGGCGCCGCCGACCCCCTGGTCGACGACCCGCTGGCCCTCTGAGCCTTCGGTCGGTTCCTCGGGCCTCGGCGCCCCGGGGCATCGGGAGGTGTCCGGTAGGATCGGCGCTCCATGTTCGAGTCACTGTCTGACCGCTTCGACGGCATCTTCCGCAAGCTCCGGGGCAAGGGGCGGCTGTCCGAGGCCGACGTCGACGAGGTGCTGCGGGAGATCCGCCTCGCCCTCCTCGAGGCCGACGTCAACTTCACCGTCGTCCGCGGGATCGTGTCGCGGCTCCGGGAGCGGGCCGTCGGCGCCGAGCTGCACGCCGCCCTCGACCCGGCCCAGCAGGTCATCGACCTCGTCCACCAGGAGCTGATCGCCACCCTCGGCGGCGAGACGATCAAGATCACCTACGAGTCGAAGCCGCCCACCGTCATCCTGATGGCGGGCCTCCAGGGCTCCGGCAAGACCACCAACTCGGCGAAGCTGGCCCGCTGGTTCAAGGCGCAGGGCCGCAACCCGATGCTGGTGGGCGCGGACCTCCAGCGCCCCGCCGCGGTGGCCCAGCTCCGCACGTTGGCCGCGCAGGTCGACGTGCCGGTGTACTCGGCGCCCGACGACGTGGTCGCCGCCGGCACCGGGGATCCGGTGGCGGTGGCCCAGGGCTGCATCGACGAGGCCCGCCGCCTCGGCCGCGACGTGGTGATCGTCGACACCGCCGGTCGCCTCGCCATCGACGCCGAGCTCATGGAGCAGGTGCGCCAGATCTCCGAGGCCACCTCGCCCCGCTACACGTTCCTCGTGGTGGACGCGATGACCGGCCAGGACGCCGTCACCGTGGCCGAGAACTTCCACCAGGCCCTCGCCCTCGACGGCGTCATCCTCACCAAGCTCGACGGCGACGCCCGCGGCGGCGCCGCCCTGTCGGTCAAGGAGATCGTCGGCAAGCCGATCGCCTTCGCCTCCACCGGCGAGAAGCTCGACGAGTTCGACCTCTTCCACCCCGACCGCCTCGCCGGGCGCATCCTCGGCATGGGCGACATCCTCACCCTGATCGACAAGGCGAAGGTCGCCTTCGACGAGCAGCAGGCCGAGGAGGCCGCCGCCCGGATGCTCGAGGGCCAGTTCACCCTCGAGGACTTCCTCGAGCAGATGGCCCAGGTCAAGAAGATGGGCAGCCTCGGCAACCTCGTCAAGCTCCTGCCGGGCATGCCCAAGGAGCTGCGCAACCAGGAGATCGACGACCGCGAGTTGGCCAAGGTCGAGGGGATCATCCACTCGATGACCCCGGGGGAGCGGCGCGACCCCAAGCTGATCGACGGCTCGCGGCGCCTGCGGATCGCCAACGGCGCCGGCGTCTCGCCCTCGGAGGTCAACGCCCTCCTGAAGCAGTTCGGCGAGATGCAGAAGATGATGAAGGGGATGGGCGGCATGATGGCCGGCCGGGGCCGCAAGAAGGCCAAGAAGGGCAAGGGCGGCGGCGGCCGGGTCACCCCCAAGGGCGGCTCGTCGTTCGCCCTGCCGCCCCAGGGACTGCCCCAACTCCCCGACGATCCCGACAAGGTGCCCTTCCGGCTCCCCGGGCGCTGACCCCGCTGTTTGCGCCGCCGGCCCCCGGTGGCGCACCATGGACGGCCGGCATCGTGGCCTTCCGAGCACCCGCCGACCGGTCGCACCGCCGAACTTCGAGAACAGGAAACGATCCCCACATGGCCGTCAAGCTCCGCCTCATGCGGATGGGCAAGAAGAAGCAGCCCACCTACCGCGTCGTCGCCGCCGACTCCCGCTCGCCCCGCAACGGCCGGTTCATCGAGATCGTGGGCACCTACCAGCCCCGCCTCGAGCCCTCCGGCGTGCTGATCGACAACGAGAAGGCCGTCAAGTGGCTCCGCAACGGCGCCCAGCCCACCGACACCGTCGAGCGCCTGCTGAAGGTCTCCGGTGCGTGGGGCGAGTTCAAGGGCGAGGCCTCGGCCTGATGACCGACGCCGAGGACCAGGCCGTCGAGACCGACGAGGCGGCGCCGGCCGGTGCGCCGCACGCCGTCGCCGTCCTGGAGTACCTGGTGAAGCAGGTGGTCGACGCGCCCGACGCCGTGTCGGTGTCCACCACCGAGGGTCGCCGAGGCGGCCTCCAGCTCGACGTGCGGGTGGGCGACGGCGACATGGGTCGCGTCATCGGCAAGCGGGGCCGCATCGCCCAGTCGATCCGCACCGTCGTGCGGGCCGCCGCCGTCAAGGACGACGTCGCCGTCGACATCGAGTTCGTCGACTAGCTCGGCCCGGGGCGTCGCCCTGCGCCAGCGGTGGTGACCGCCGTGCTGTTGGAGATCGGCCGGATCGGCAAGCCCCACGGGCTCAAGGGCGAGGTCGTGGCCGCGCTCACCACCGATCGCCTCGAACGGGTCGAGCCGGGCGCGGTCTGGCACCTCGACGCCGGCCCCGTGCGGGTCGACACCTCGCGCCCCCACCAGGACCGCTGGGTCGTGCGGCTGGAGGGCGTCGCCTCCCGGGAGGCGGCCGAGGCCATCGCCGGCCAGGTGATCCGGGCCGAGCCGATCGAGGACCCCGACGCCCTCTGGGTCCACGACCTGATCGGCGCCGAGGTCGCCACCCCCGACGGACGGCGCTGGGGCCGGGTCGCCTCGGTGCTGGCCAACCCCGCCGACGACCTGCTCGAGCTCGACGACGGCTCGCTGGTGCCGGTCGGCTTCGTGACCGACGCCGCCGGGCTCCCCGAGGTCGTGGTGGTCGATCCGCCCGCCGGGCTGCTCGGCGACGCCGACGACTGAGGCGGCGGGCGTGCGCGTCGACGTCTTCACGATCTTTCCCGACCTCGTCGGCGGGTTCGCCGACGGCTCGCTGCTCGGCCGGGCGCGCGGCGCCGGCCTGCTCGACCTGCGCGTCCACGACCTGCGCTCGGAGACCACCGACCCCCATCGCAGCGTCGACGGCCCCCCGTTCGGCGGCGGCGCCGGGATGGTGTTCCTGCCCGAACCGATCTTCGCCTGCGTCGAACGCGTCGACCCGCCGCGTCCCCTGTACCTGCTCGGTCCCGGCGGCCGGCGGCTCGACCAGGCCCTGGCCCGCGAGCTGGCCGCCGGCCCCGGCTTCTCGCTGCTCTGCGGTCGCTACGAGGGCGTCGACGCCCGGGTGGCCGACCACCTGTGCGACGGCGAGCTGTCGATCGGCGACTACGTGCTCGGCGGCGGCGAGGTGGCGGCGCTCGTCGTCCTCGAGGCGGTCGGCCGGCTCGTCCCCGGCGTGATGGGCAACGCCACCTCCGCCGACGAGGAGTCCTTCTCCGACGGGCTCCCCGAGTACCCGCAGTACACCCGACCGGCCGAGTTCCGCGGCCTCGTCGCCCCCGAGGTGCTGCGCTCGGGCGACCACGCCAAGGTGGCCCGCTGGCGCCGCGCCCAGGCCCTCGCCCGCACCCGCGACCGTCGCCCCGACCTGCTCGCCGCCCGCGGTGGCCTCACCGACGCCGAGCTGGCGCTGCTCGCCGAGTGGGGCCTCTGACCGCTCCGCCGGTTGGCTCCGGATCGGGGCCGGCGGGTAGCGTGGCTCCCTGCTGCGAGCGCCCCTCCGGCGCCCACCACCCTCTCCCAGGACCTCGCCATGAACCGCACCGACGTCATCGACCAGGCCAGCCTCCGCACCGACGTGCCGGACTTCGCTCCGGGCGACACGCTCAAGGTGCACGTGCGGGTGGTCGAGGGCAACAAGCAGCGCGTGCAGGTCTTCCAGGGCGTCGTGATCCGCCGCCAGGGCGGCGGCGTGCAGGAGACCTTCACCGTCCGCAAGCTCTCCTACGGCGTGGGCGTCGAGCGCACCTTCCCGGTGCACTCGCCGATCATCGAGAAGATCGAGGTCCACACCCGCGGCGACGTCCGTCGCGCCAAGCTCTACTACCTCCGCGACCGCATCGGGAAGGCCGCGAAGGTCAAGGAGAAGCGAGAGTTTTAGGACCTCGTCAGGGATCTCGCTTCGCTCGATCCCTTCCTCGGAGCTTGACGACGGCCTGACGGCCGGCCTCTTCGCTGCTGCGGGCGGCAAGCCCGCCCTTCGCAGGTCGTCGGGGGGCTCCGCAAGCTCTGCCCCCCATCACCCCCCGCCGGTCGCTTCGCTCCCTGTGACCCACTCGGGGGCTTCGCCCCCGGACCCCTCCGCCTCGCGCTCGCTCCCGGGCGTTGGTCGGGGCGGTCGGGGTGGTTGTCGGTGGTGGGGCGTACGCTCCTCGGTCATGAGCGCGGATGATCTCGAGCAGTACGAGGCGGAGATCGAGCACCAGCTCTTCCAGGAGTACCGGGACGTGGCGCCCACGTTTCGGTACGTCGTGGAGACCGAGCGGCGGTTCTACCTGGCCAACGGGGTGGAGCAGGCGGTGCACGACGACGGAGGGCGGACCCGGATCGAGCTGGAGCTGCGAGACGCCTGGGTGTGGGACATGTACCGCCAGACGAAGATGCGGTTCGTGCCGTCGGTGCGGATCGTCACGTTCAAGGACGTGAACATCGAGGAGCTGTCGCACCCGGACCTCGAGCTGTGAGCCCGGCGGCGCGGTGACGGCGGCCCGGCAACGGCTGGGCGCTCAGGGGGAGGAGCGGGTGGCGGCGTGGTATCGGGCCGCGGGCTGGGACGTGGTGGCCCGCAACTGGCGCTGCCGCGATGGCGAGCTCGACCTCATCTGCACCCGTGGCCGGGTCGTGGCGGTCTGCGAGGTGAAGACCCGCTCGTCGCTCGCCTTCGGCCACCCCGCCGAGGCGGTCACCCGCGCCAAGCAGGTCCGCATCCGCGGCCTCGCCGCCGCCTGGCTGGCCACCGACCCGCTCGGCTGGGCGCCCCACGAGATCCGCTTCGACGTCGCCGCCGTCCTTCCCGGCTCGATCGACGTGATCGAGGCGGCGTTCTGATCGTCGCCCTCGTCGGTTCCGCCGGCCCCACCGGCGACCTTGTCTGCGCTCGTGCCCGTGGTGGCACGTACGAAGACAGGTTCGCCCTTCGCTGCGGCGGTCAGCCGAGGAAGGCCCAGGCCAGGAGCAGGAGGCAGACCACGACGGCCCCGGCGACCATGGCGTAGTCGGCCTTGGTGCGCCGGTAGGTGCGGTGCGGGTTGAAGCCCATGGCCGTCAGTATGGTGCGCCCCATGTCCGCCCTCTCGGCCCGGCCCGACGACACCGAGCACCTGCGGACCGAGGTGGCCGACGGGATCGCCACGGTCACGCTGGTCAACCCGCGGCGCAAGAACGCCATCACCGTCGACATGTGGGCGGGGCTGGCCGACGCCTTCACCTGGGTCGCCCACGACGACGACGTGCGGGTGGTCGTCGTGCGCGGTGAGGGCGACGACTTCTGCTCCGGGGCCGACCTCAGCGGCGGCCCCGACGCCCACGCCCTGGCCTGGATGCGCCACGTCAACCGCGGGGCGCTGGCCCTCCACGCCGTGCCCCAGCCCACGATCGCCCGCATCGACGGGGTGGCGGTGGGGGCCGGGCTCAACCTCGCCCTCGGCTGCGACCTCGTGGTGGCCTCGGATCGGGCCCGGTTCTCGGAGATCTTCGCCCGCCGCGGGTTGTCGCTCGACTACGGCGGCAGCTGGCTGCTGCCGCGGCGGGTGGGGCTACACAAGGCCAAGGAGCTCGCCCTGCTGGCACCGGTGATCGACGCCGCCGAGGCGGAGCGCATCGGCCTGGTCAACGCGGTGGTGCCGGTCGACGAGCTCGACGCCACCGTGGGGGCGTGGGCGGCTCGCCTGGCCGCCGGCCCGCCGATCGCGCTGGCCCAGACCAAGGCCCTGCTCGACCGGTCGGGCACCTCGTCGTTGGCCGACGCCCTCGCCGCCGAGGCGGCGGCGCAGACGGTGAACTTCGGGACGAAGGACACCCGCGAGGCGATCGCCGCGTTCCTCCAGAAGCGCGAGCCCCACTACACAGGGCGGTAGCCGGCCGGCGCCGCCCGGCCCTTCCCGTTGTCAGAGGGGGGCGGTACCCTCTCGCCGTCGCTCGAGCGCTCGCCCGAGCCCCCTCGCCGGCCCGTGCGGTCGGCGCACCCCACGCTCGCCGGCCGGCGTCAACGGCCTCCCACCGGTTCGTCTCGGATCGCCCTGCGGGGCGGGAGGTCATCGTCGTGTTCGCCAGCATCCCCTCAGCCGTCGTCCGTGGGGTGGACGGCCATCCGGTCACCGTCGAGGTGCACGTCGGCATCGGCCTGCCCGGGCTGACCCTCGTCGGCCTGCCCGACACCGCGTGTCGTGAGGCGCGAGACCGGGTCCGGGCCGCGTGCCTGGCCGCCGGCGCCGAGTGGCCCAACCGCCGCATCACCGTCAACCTGGCCCCGTCGGACCAGCGCAAGGCGGGCAGCGGGCTGGACCTCGCCATCGCCGTCGGGGTCCTCGTCGCCTCGGCCCAGGTGAAGGAGGAGGCGGTGGCGGGCTACGCCTTCGTCGGCGAGCTCGGCCTGGACGGCACCGTGCGGCCGGTCCCGGGCACGGTGCCGATCGTCGCCGCGCTGCGCTCGCCCCGGGTGGTGGTGCCGTGGGCGGCGGCGCCGGACGCCTCGCTGGTGGACGGGCCGTCCGTGTTCGGCGTCGCCACCCTCCGGGACCTGCTGGCGGTGCTCCAGGAGGACGAGCCGTGGCCACCGGGTCCGCCCCCGGCGCCGCCGCCCGCGGAGCCGGCCATCCCGGACCTGGCCGACGTGCGGGGCCAGCCGGTCGTCCGCCGGGCGCTGGAGGTGGCCGCCGCCGGCGGGCACCACCTCCTGATGGTCGGGCCGCCGGGGGCCGGTAAGACGATGCTGGCGCGGCGCCTGCCGGGGCTCCTGCCGGAGCTGGATCCCACCCGGTCGATGGAGGCCACCCGCATCCGCTCGGCGGTCGGCGCGCCGCTGGCCGGCATGGTCCGGCGCCCGCCCTACGTCGCCCCGCACCACACCGCCACCTCGGCGTCGCTGGTGGGCGGTGGCACCGACTCGATGCGCCCCGGTGCGGTCAGCCGGGCCCACGGCGGCGTCCTGTTCCTCGACGAGCTGGCCGAGTTCGCCCCAGTGGTCCTGGACGCCCTCCGCCAGCCGCTCGAGGAGGGCACCATCCGGATCTCGCGAGCGCGGTTCCACGCCGAGCTGCCGGCCCGGGTGCTGTTGATCGCGGCGATGAACCCCTGTCCGTGCGGGGAGGCGGGCCGGCCGGGGGCGTGCCGCTGCTCGGATGCGGCCCGCCTCCGCTACCGGCGGCGCCTGTCGGGGCCCCTGCTCGACCGGTTCGACCTGCGGGTGGACGTGCTGCGGCCCGACGTGGAGGAGCTGCTCGGCACCGAGCGCGGCGAGCCCACCGAGCCCGTCGCCCGTCGGGTGGCCGAGGCCCGCCGCCGCGCCGCGGCCCGGGGCGTGGCGGCCAACGCGGACCTGCCGCCGTCGCGCCTGGACGAGGTCGGGCCGCTCGGTCCGGCGGCGCGGGACGTGCTGGCCACCGCGTTGCGCACCGGCCGCCTGACCGGTCGGGGGCTCGATCGCGTGCGGCGGGTCGCCCTGACGCTGGCCGACCTCGCGGAGGAGGACGGTCCCATCTCGGCGCAGCACGTGGCGGTGGCGCTGCACCTGCGGGCCGACGTCGGTGGGTTGGCGGTGGCGGCATGACCGGCCTGCGAGCGGTCGCGGCCCCGGCCGAGCCCGATGCCGACGTCGTGGCCGCGGCGATGGTGGCGCTGGCCGGCCTGCCGGCGCTCGGCGCGGCCTCGCTGCTGCGCTGCCGTCGGGCCCCCGGTGGGGCGCCGGCCGCGCTCGCGCTGCTGCGCCGGGGGCGGGCAGCGGAGATCCGGGCCTTCCTGCATCCGGCGCGCCTCACCGATCCGTCGGTGGAGGCGCTGGTGGCCGCGGCCCGTGCCGCGGACGGCGAGCGAGCCCTGCGTCGCCACCGCGAGCGCGGGATCGCCGTGCTCGTCGAGGGCAGCGATACCTATCCCGAGCGGCTGGCCGCCGACCCGGCCCCGCCGGCGGTGCTCTTCGCCCGGGGCGAGCTCGCCGGCCTGGACGCGCCGACGGCGGCGATCGTCGGCACCCGCAACGCCACCACGCTCGGCCGAGACCTGGCCGCCGAACTCGGGGCCGATCTCGCCGCCGCCGGGGTGGCGGTCGTCTCCGGCCTGGCTCGGGGCATCGACGCCGCCGCCCACCGAGGGGCGCTCGGGGTGGCCGCGCCGGCGGCGCCGGTGATCGGGGTGGTGGCCACCGGGCTCGACATCGCCTACCCCCGCGCGCACGCTGCGCTGCACCGGGAGGTGGCTGAGCGCGGCCTCCTGCTCTCGGAGTGGCCGCTCGGCGTGCCACCGGCCCGGTGGCGCTTTCCCGCCCGGAACCGCATCCTGGCCGGCCTGGCCGACGTGGTGGTCGTGGTGGAGTCCCGCCTCGCCGGCGGCTCGATGAGCACGGTGGCCGAGGCGCTCCAGCGCGGGCTCTCGGTTCTCGCGGTCCCCGGCCACCCCCGGGCCCCCGCATCGGCGGGCACCAACGACCTGCTCTTCGACGGTGCCGGGGTGGTCCGCTCGGCTGACGACGTGCTGGGCGCGCTGGGGCTCGACCCCCGCGCCGCGGTCCCGGCCCCGGCGGCGGTCGGCGCGCCGTCGGCATCGGTCGGGCACGGCGACGCGGAGACCTCCGACGAGGACCGCTTCGAGGACGGCCCGGTCGCCGTCGCCGAGCGGGCCTCGTCTCGTCGGAAGGTGGACGTCGGCGAGCCCGCTCTCGGGGCCGACGCCGCCGCGGTGCTGGCCGCGCTGGGTTGGCAACCGGCGTCGCTCGGCGAGCTGGTCACCCGGTCGGGGTGCGGCCTCGAGCGAACCGCCACGGCCCTGGCCGACCTCGAGGCGGTGGGGGCGGTGCAGCGCACCGCGGGGTGGTTCGAACGGGCCACGAGCGAGGGGCCAGGCCGATGAGGGAGCGGCGGATCGGCACGCATCGGAGCGGCCCGACCACGCGGTGCATCCGTTCGGTACCCTCGGGCCGTGGCCTGGGATCTGGACGGGTTCTGCGGAGCGCTCACCGCGGCGGCGCCGGCCACGGTGTCCGCGTACCGCTCCGACCTGGCCGACTTCGTGCGCTGGGCCGATGGCTCGGGCATCTCGGGACCCGACGTGGTGGACCGGCGCACCCTGCGCCGCTACCTCCTGCACCTCACCGATCGTCCGTCGGCGCCGCGCACGGTGGCGCGGCGGGCTTCGGCGCTGCGGCGCTACTTCCGCTGGGCCGCCCGCACCGGCGTGGTGGCGGTCGACCCGTCGATCGGGCTGCGAGCCCCCCGGGGCACCGGTCGGCTGCCGCAGGTCGTCCACGACCGCCAGCTCCAAGAGCTGCTCGAACCCCCGGTGCGCCCCGAGGCCTCCGCCGACGATCCGGCGTCGGCCCGGAGCCGGGCTCGGGAGCAGCGGGACACGGCGGTGGTCGAGGTGCTCTACGGGAGCGGCGTGCGGGTGGCAGAGCTCTGCGGCTTGCGACCCGACCAGGTCGATCTGGCCGGCGGCACCCTCCGCGTGTGGGGCAAGGGCGCCAAGGAACGGGTGGTGCCGCTGTCCGAACCGGCGGCGGAGGCGCTGGCGGCCTGGCGCGACGAAGGGCGCCGGATCCTTGCGAGCGGCCCCTCCGCTGCCGACGTGCTCTTCGTGAACCTGCGCGGCAACCCGTTGACCCCCCGCGACGTGCGGCGGATCCTCGATCGCCGTTCGCCCGAGCCCACCCACCCGCACGCGCTGCGACACACCTTCGCCACCCACCTGCTCGACGGCGGTGCGGACCTGCGCGCCGTGCAGGAGCTGCTCGGCCACCAGGACCTCGCCACCACGCAGATCTACACCCACGTCAGCCGCGAGCGGCTGCGCCAGGTGTTCGACCGAACCCATCCTCGGGCCTAGGCGATGGCCGACGTCGACGTGGACCCGGTGCGGGAGCTGTGGGCGGACTACCGCCTCGAGCGCACGCGCACCCACCGAGACCACCTGATCCTCCACTACTCGCCGCTGGTCAAGTACGTGGCCGGCCGCGTGGGCGTGGGCCTGCCCCAGAACGTCGAGCAGGCCGACCTCGTGAGCTACGGCATCTTCGGCCTGATCGATGCGATCGAGAAGTTCGACCCGGACCGGGGGTTCAAGTTCGAGACCTATGCCATCAGCCGCATCAAGGGCGCGATCCTCGACGAGCTCCGCTCGATCGACTGGGTGCCGAGGTCGGTGCGGGCCAAGGGCCGGGCGGTGGAGCGGGCGTTCTCGAAGCTGGAGGGGACGCTGCACCGGTCGCCCACCGAGGCCGAGCTGGCCGAGGAGCTCGGGTACTCCGAGGCGCAGCTCCAGACCACCCTGGGCCAGCTCTCGCTGACCGGCGTCGCCGCCCTCGACGAGATGCTGGGGGACCGCTCGGACGCCACCACGCTGGGCGACACGATCGCCGACCAGGCCGACGGTCCGGTGGCGATGCTCGAGCACCGCGAGCTGCGGGGCCAGCTCGCCGAGGCGATCGAACGCATGCCGGAGCGGGAGAAGGTCGTCCTGACCCTCTACTACTTCGAGAACCTCACGCTGGCCCAGATCGGCTCGGTGCTCGGCGTGACCGAGAGTCGGGTCAGCCAGATCCACACCAAGGCGGTGCTCCAGCTCCGCAGCCGGCTCCTGGCCGCCAACCGCGACCGCTGATCTTCCGGATCGGGGGCGTCCGATGAGGGCGCATCGACGGTCTCGGCTCGCCCCGGTTCGGCCCGCTGCCGTCGTGGCGCTCCTCGTCGCGTTGGCCGGGTTCGCCCCGGTCGGGCCGGTCCGGCGCCACGCGCCCGCGGGAGCGGCGGCGACCTGGCCCCACGCGCCCGCGGGCGCGGTCACCCCGGGCCGCTCGCACGCGCCGGCGGGCGCGTCGCTGCTGCCGCCGGCGGTCTACGAGCCACCGGTCGATGCCGAGGTGCTCGATCCGTTCCGGCCGCCGCCCGAGCCCTGGCTGGCCGGCAACCGGGGCATCGAGTACGCCACGGTCCCCGGCACGCCGGTGCGCACGATCGGCCCCGGCGTGGTGGTGTTCGCCGGGCCGGTGGCCGGGCAGGTGTGGGTGACGGTGCTCCACGGCGACGGGCTGCGGTCGTCCTACGGGGTGGCGGCAGCGTGGGTGCGCCGCGGCCAGCGGTTGCGGGCCGGCGCGGTGATCGGGGTCGCGGGGTCCTCCCTGCACCTCGGGGTGCGGCGGGGGAGCACCTACCTCGACCCCGCGTCGCTGTGGGGGCGGCGGGTCGGCCCCGGCATCGTGGCGCTGGTGCCGCTGATCCCGGGCTTCGGGGCCACCTTGGGGGGCGGTGGGCCCCCTCGCTAGGCTCGTCGACCGGCCCGCCGCCCGGTGGGCCGATCCCAGAGCACCGGTCCGGGCCATCCCACGGTCGCCAGCGCACTCCCGTGCCACGGCGCTCGGCCCAGGACCTCCATCGAAACCGTGGGGGAGGAGCGGTTCGTGAGCGAGCCCGTCGTCACCATGAAGCAGTTGCTGGAGGCCGGCGTCCACTTCGGACACCAGACCCGGCGGTGGAACCCGAAGATGAAGCGCTTCATCTTCGGCGACCGCAACGGCATCTACATCATCGACCTCCAGCAGACGCTGCAGCGCATCGAGACCGCGTACACCGTCATCCGAGACACGGTCGCCGACGGCGGCACCGTGCTCTTCGTGGGCACCAAGAAGCAGGCCCAGGACCCGATCCAGAGCTACGCCGAGAAGTCGGGCTCGCCGTACATCAACCAGCGTTGGCTGGGCGGCATGCTCACCAACTTCGAGACGATGTCGAAGCGGGTCGCCAAGATGCAGGAGTACCGCCGCATGCGGGACTCCGGCGAGTTCGAGGCCATGCCCAAGAAGGAAGCCCTCCTGATCTCCCGCGAGCTCGAGAAGCTCGAGCGCAACCTCGGCGGCATCTCCAAGATGGAGAAGCTCCCGGACCTGGTGTTCATCCTGGACACCAAGAAGGAGCACATCGCCGTCACCGAGGCCAACAAGCTCGGCATCCCGATCGTCGCCGTGGTCGACACCAACTGCGACCCCGACGTCATCCAGTACCCGATCCCCGGCAACGACGACGCCATCCGCTCCGGCACCCTGATGAGCCGGGTGATCGCCGACGCGGTCGACGAGGGCCACCAGATGGCCGCCCGCCGCCCCGGCGCCGCCCCGGTGCGGGTCCGCAGCGCCGAGGAGGAGGCCGCCGTCGCCGCCCAGCAGGCCGACGCCCGTCGCCAGGCCGCCGAGGCCGCCGCCGAGCGCGAGGCCCGGATCGCCGCCGCCCAGACCGCCCCCGCCCCCGAGGCCGAGGCGCCCGCCACGCCGGCCGCCGAGGCCGCCGCCGAGCCCACCGAGGAGACCACCCCCGATGCCTGAGTTCACCGCCAAGGACGTCCAGGCCCTGCGCCAGTCGACCGGCGCCGGGATGATGGACGCCAAGAAGGCGCTCCAGGAGAACGGGGGCGACTTCGACGCCGCCACCAAGTGGCTGCGCGAGAAGGGCCTGGCCAAGTCGGCCGCCCGTGAGGACCGTGACAACAGCCAGGGCACCGTGGCGGTGTCGGTGGTGGACGGCGTGGCCGCCGTCGTCGAGCTCAAGTGCGAGACCGACTTCGTCGCCAAGTCCGACCAGTTCTCCACGCTGGTCCAGGAGATCGCCACCCTGGTGGCGGTCGACGGCGAGGAGGCGGCGGCCAAGAAGGCCGACGCCATCGACGACATGAAGGTCGTGCTCAAGGAGAACATCGAGCTCGGGCGCATCGTGCGCATCGAGCCGGCCGCCGGCAACGTGGTGGACACCTACCTGCACCGCCAGGACGGCCGCGGGGTGCTCGGCGTGGTCGTCGAGCTGGCCGGCGGGTCGGTCGACCTGGCCCACGAGATCGCCGTCCACATCGCCTTCGCTAAGCCGAAGTACCTCACCCGCGAGGAGGTCCCCGCAGACGCGGTGGCCGCCGAGCGCGAGACCCTCGAGGGCATCACCCGCGCCGAGGGCAAGCCCGAGGCCGCCCTCGAGAAGATCGTCGAGGGCCGGCTCGGCGGCTGGTTCAAGGACCAGGTGCTGCTCGAGCAGGGCTACGTCAAGGACGAGAAGCAGACGATCGCCCAGCTCCTGGGTGGCGCCTCGATCGTCCGGTTCGCCCTCGTCGCCATCGGCTGAGGTGGCGGTGAGCACGGACCCCGCGGCGTCGGGGGAGGGCGTGGCGCGCTGGCCCCGGGTCGTCCTCAAGCTCTCGGGCGAGGCGTTCGCCGGCTCGCTCGGCTACGGCATCGACGGCGAGGTGGTCCGCCAGCTCGCCGAGGACGTGGTCGATGCCCGGACGATGGGCGTCGACGTCGCCATCGTGATCGGCGGCGGCAACATCTGGCGCGGCATGACCGGCGCCGGCGCCGGCATGGACCGGGCCCAGGCGGACTACATGGGCATGCTGGCCACGATCATCAACTCGCTGGCGCTCCAGGACACCCTCGAGCAGCTCGACCAGCCCACCCGGGTGATGACCGCCGTCCACATGGAGCAGATCGCCGAGCCCTACATCCGCCGGCGCGCCGTGCGGCACCTGGAGAAGGGCCGGGTGGTGATCCTGGCCGGCGGGCTCGGCGCGCCGTTCTTCACCACCGACACGCCCGCGGCGCTGCGGGCCGCCGAGCTCGAGGCCGGGGCGGTGCTCAAGGGCACCCACTCGGGGGTGGACGGCGTCTACACCGCCGATCCCAAGCTCGACCCCGAGGCCACCAAGCTCGACGAGATCACCTACATGGACGTGCTCAACCAGGGCCTCAAGGTGATGGACCCCACCTCGATCACCTTCTGCATGGACAACCACCTCCCGATCGTCGTGTTCGACGCGCTCCAGGTCGGCAACCTGCGGCGTGTCCTCACCGGCGAGCGGGGAGTCGGTACCCTGGTCCGGTGATCCCGGCGCGAGCGCACGCCCGATGAGCGACGACAACGCCGCCCTCGTCCTCGACGACGCACGGGAGCGGATGGCCAAGGCGGTCGGTCACGCCCGCGCCGAGTTCGGCACGATCCGCACCGGTCGGGCCGCCCCGGCCCTCGTCGAGAAGATCCCGGTGGAGTACTACGGCTCCGACGTGCCCCTCCAACAGCTCGCCGGGTTCTCGGTGCCCGAGGCCCGCATGCTGGTGATCACGCCCTACGACAAGGGCTCGGTCGGCGCCATCGAGAAGGCGATCCGCACCTCCGACCTCGGCCTGAACCCGAGCAACGACGGCGCCAGCATCCGGCTCACCTTCCCGCCGCTCACCACCGAGCGCCGCAAGGAGTTCGTGAAGATCGTCAAGGGCATGGCCGAGGACGGTCGGATCACCATCCGCAACGCGCGCCGGGCCGGACGGCAGGATCTGGAGGCCTTCGAGAAGGACGGCGAGCTGTCCGAAGACGAGGTGTCCCGGGCCGAGAAGGAGCTCGACAAGCTCACCCACGCCGCCGAGGCCGAGATCGATGCCGCGCTGAGCGCCAAGGAGCAGGAGCTCCTCGAAGACTGACCCCGAGCGGGCCGCCGCCCCGCTCCCGCCGACGAGCCCGCCCGCCGGGACCCCCCAGGAGGTGCCCATGGACGACCAGCGCAGATCCCGATCCCACCAGGACCCCACCGCCGACCCGGCGGAGGGCGTCCGCATCATCGGCCCCGACGAGGCCGCCGAGGCGATGGACCGGCCCGACGTGGCCACCCGCCGCTCCGATGCCGAGCCACGCTTCGGCGACCGCCCGCCGGCCCCGCCGGCCGGGCCGCGTCCCGCCCTGCGGTTCCCGCTCGACGCCAGCGCCGACCCCACCCGCATCGAGCGGCCGCCGGTGCAGGAGCCCACAACCGGACCCGTCGAGCTGCCGCACTGGACCGAGCCGCCCACCGGCGAGGTGCCCGCGGTGCTGATCGGCGACGACCGGCCGCTGCTCGGCGACGACGGCGACGACCTGGACGCCTGGTCGTCCTTCGCCACCTCCACGCCGCACTGGCGCGACGCGGACGACCAGTGGGAGGACGACGGCTTCGTCGAGCAGCTCGCCGCGGACGACGATGTTCGGGTCGGCGCGCTCGGCGGCCACGACGAGCCCAGCCACGTCGAGTACTTCGGGTTCGACGACCTCGACGAGCGGGTCGAGGAGCGCACCGGCGACGCCCGATGGGGCGACGAGGAGGACGACTGGAGCGCGTCGGGTGGCGGGTTCGACGACCCGGCCGTCGACCCGTCCCACGGCGAGGTGGACGCGGCCGATCTCGCCGATGACCTCGAGGTCGATCCGGGCACCGACTGGAACGACGACGACCTCGACGACCTGGGCCGCTACGACGACGACCCCGACGAGCGCGAGGGCCGCCCCCGCGGCGGCCGCGAGCCGGTGGCCGCGGCCTACGCCACCGACCACGGTGGCGGGTCCGACCGTGACATGACGATGGCGATCGGCGTGGGCATCGGCCTCGTGGGCGCGTTCCTGCTCACCATGGCGGTCGGCACCAAGTTCACCGTCGCCCTGGTGGCGGTCGTCCTGGCCCTCGCCGCCGGCGAGTACTTCGCCGCCCTCCGCAAGGTCGGCTGGGAGGCGGCGCCGCTGCTCGGCATCGCCGCCTGTGCCCTGTTCCCGCTGGCGGTGTACTGGCGGGGCATCGGGGCCTTCGGCCTGCTCGGGTTCCTCCTGCTGGCCGCGCTGCTGTGCTGGTTCTTGTTCGGTGCCGGCGGCAGCGAGCCACGGTTGCTGGAGGGGTCCGGCGCCACGCTGCTCGGGGTCACCTGGATCGGCGGCCTCGGCGCCACCGCGGCCGCCATGCTGCGCACCTCCGACGGTCGGGGATGGCTGATCATCGCCGTGCTCGGCGCCGTGGCTTACGACATCGGGGGCCTGTTCCTCGGTCGGGCCTTCGGCCACCGGCCGCTCTCCTCGGCCAGCCCGAACAAGACGCTCGAGGGACTGGTCGCCGGCATGGGCTGCTCGGCGGTCGTGGTGCTGGTGGCGGTCGGGATGTTCGACCTCGGTCCGTGGGACGGCGCCGGCGCGGCGCTCGCCCTCGGCGTGGGCGCCGCGGTGGCGGCGCCGCTCGGCGATCTCTGCCAGTCGATGCTCAAGCGAGACCTCGGCATCAAGGACATGGGCAGCCTGCTGCCCGGCCACGGTGGCGTGTTCGACCGGTTCGACAGCCTGTTGTTCGTGCTGCCGGTCGTGTTCTGGCTCACCGCCCTGGTCGGCCGCGTCGGTTGATGCCGCAGCCGAGCGGGCCGGGCCGCCGAACGCCGCGATGACCACCACGGTCGCGCTGGCCGGCTCGACCGGCTCGATCGGCACCCAGGCGCTCGAGGTGGTGGCGGCCGAGCCCGAGCGGTTCCGCGTCGTCGCCCTCGGCGCGTCGGGCGCCAACCCCGACGCGCTCGTCGCCCAGGCCGAGGCGGTGCGCCCTCGGGTCGTGGCGGTGGCCGAAGCCGCCGCCGCCCCCGCGATCGCCGCCCGCCTGCCCGGGATCGAGGTGCGGGCCGGGGCCGAGGGCCTCGCCAGCCTCGGCGCCGAGGCCGACGTCTGCGTCAACGGGGTGGTGGGCTTCGCCGGGCTCGAGGTCACGCTGGCCACGTTGCGGGCCGGTCGACGCCTGGCGCTGGCCAACAAGGAGTCCCTGATCGCCGGCGGACCGGTGGTCCAGGCCGCCCGGCGCACGCCCGGTGCCGAGCTGGTCCCGGTCGACAGCGAGCACGGCGCCATCCACCAGTGCCTGCGGTCCCGCGACCCCGAGGGGCCGTCCCGCGTCGCCCGCCTCGTGCTGACCGCCAGCGGCGGGCCGTTCCGCGGTCGGACCAAGGCCGACCTCGCCTCGGTGACCGTCGAGGACGCCCTGGCCCACCCCACGTGGTCGATGGGGCCGAAGATCACGGTCGACTCGTCCACGCTGATGAACAAGGGCCTCGAGGTGATCGAGGCCCACGAGCTGTTCGGGACGCCGGCGGGGGCCGAGGGCGTGAGCATCGGGTTCGACGAGATCGACGTGGTCGTGCACCCGCAGTCGATCGTCCACTCGATGGTCACCTACACCGACGGCTCCACGATCGCCCAGCTCTCCGACCCCGACATGCGCCTGCCGATCGGCTACGCGCTGGCCTGGCCCGATCGGGTGGCCACCCCGTTCGGCGCGCTCGACTGGGCGGCCGCCCGGCGGCTCGACTTCGAGCCGCCCGACCTTGATGCCTTCCCGTGCCTCGGCCTGGCCTACGCCGCCGGCCGGGCCGGGGGCCTGGCGCCGGCGTGGCTCAACGCCGCCAACGAGGAGGCGGTGGCCGCGTTCCTCGCCGGGCGGATCGCCTGGGCCGACATCGCCGCGGTCTGCGCGGCCGTGCTCGACCGCCACGACGGCGGGGGTGCGCCGTCCACCGCCGCCGAGGTGGTCGAGGCCGACCGCCGAGCGCGCGCCGAAGCCCGTAGCGTGATGGCCGCGCCCCGTCCCTGACACGACCTCCGCCGGAACGATGACCGACCTCGACACCCCCGTGCCGCCCCCGCCGATCCCGGACCCCGACCGCGGGCCGTCGGCCGACGACGCCAACCCGCCGGTGGCGTTCGCCGCCGTGCGCCTGCTCGCCCTGCTCGGCGCCTTCGTCGCCCTCGGGGTGTGGCGGCCGTGGGTGCTGGTGGTCGTCCTCGCGCTGGTGGGGATGATCTTCCTGCACGAGCTGGGCCACTACCTGATGGCCAAGCGGGCCGGCATGAAGGTCACCGAGTTCTTCCTGTTCTTCGGGCCCCGGATCTGGAGCTTCCGACGGGGCGAGACCGAGTACGGCATCAAGTGCATCCCGGCCGGGGCCTACGTGAAGATCATCGGGATGACCAACCTCGACGAGGTGGCACCGGAGGACGAGGCCCGCACCTATCGCCAGAAGACCTTCGCCCAGCGGGTGGGCGTGGCGGTGGCCGGCTCGACGATGCACTTCCTGCTGGCGCTGGTCTGCATCTTCGTGGCGCTGGTGGTGATCGGCCAGCCGGCCGGCTCGATCGACCCCCGCGCCCAGGAGCGCGACTGGACGATCGGCGAGGTGGTGGACGGCAGCGGTGCGGCCAAGGCCGGGCTCCGCGAGGGCGACCGGCTGGTGCGCATCGGCGACACCGAGATCAACAGCTTCGACGACCTGCGCACCGTCGGCGGCGCGGTCAAGGGCGAGACGGTCGAGGTCACCTACCTGCGAGACGGCGGCGAGCACACCGTGCCGGTCACCTTCGACCCGTTCTACAGCTGGTACGTGCAGCGGGTGGTGGCCGGGACCGGCCCGGCGGAGGCCGGCCTCGAGGTGGGTGACGAGATCCTCACCGTCGACGGCCGGTCCCTCGGGGTGAAGCACCCGATGACGATCCTCGACGGCGTCGAGGGCAGCACCGTGCCGGTCACCTTCGAGCGCGAACAGGCTGACGGCACCGTCATGAAGGGCCGCGCCGACGTCGAGATCGAGTCGCTCATCCTGGG
>WBZU01000728.1_pt2 | contig 19674 bp, 20 predicted proteins | sample 5204311 | NCBI WGS metagenome assembly WBZU01 (sample SAMN12344359, study PRJNA552823) | activated sludge metagenome | biome: Activated sludge suspended growth; feature: Nitrification reactor; material: Wastewater; isolation source: activated sludge from nitrification reactor of wastewater... | reverse complement strand
GGAGGAAGGTGAAGTCATAATGGCGAGCAGTTGCCGTGCAGGTCGCGGCGCTTTGCTCTCCTTGCCGCATCGGTTTCCCCCGTTCAAGTGAGAACGCCCGTCATCACTCCAGTGCGAATGGCATCTCTGCCGCGAGTGCGGCTTTCAACGCGCGCCTGTAAGGGGCGGGCATGGGCAGACCCGGCAGTTCCTGAATGCTGACGAGACGGTGAGTAGTCTGCAGTGCGACGTTCGGCGGAGCTGTGTGAACCCACAGCGTGACCTTGTAACGCGTGATGCCATAGACAAGCTTGTGGATGACCCGCGGTCTTGGTTCAGTGTCCGGCAGGTCCGGCAGTTTCCACATTCCCGTCCGGCGGGTGCCGGTTTCTTGTTCCAGAAGAACGTGTCCCGCACTGTTTCGCATGAAGAATACGTGCTCCGACACCTCCGTAATCGCTGTGCGTTTGCTCTTTGCGGGCAGAGTCAAAGGCTGGGTGGCGCGGCAGAAGGTGCGCACCGGGCACGCCTCGCACGCCGCCTCTGCCACCCGGCAGTGGGTTTGCCCGAGTTCCATGAGCGCGGAATTGAAATTCGCGGGGCTCGATGCGGCGCGGACCAGGACCAGCGCGCGCTCCCAGAGCAGGCGTTTGCCTGCGCCGGAATCGATCGGCGTGGCATCATCGAATACGCGGGCGAGAACGCGGGCGACATTGCCGTCCACAATCGGCTCCGGAAGATCGAAGGCAAAGCTCGCCACCGCACCAGCCGTGTAGGGGCCGATGCCTGGAAGGGCGACGATCACCCTGGGATCGCGCGGCATAACTCCTCCGTGTTTCTCCACCACGCATTGCGCCAGCTTTTGCAGATTGCGCGCGCGCCGGTAGTAGCCCAGCCCTTCCCATGCGCTCAGCACTTCCTCCGTTGATGCCGAGGCCAGCGTCTGAAAGTCCGGAAATCGCTCCAGCCAGCGTGAGTAGTATCCGCGATCGAGCACCGTCGGTATTTGCGTCTGCTGCAGCATCACTTCCGCCACCAGAATGGCGTAGGGGTCGCGCGTGCGGCGCCAGGGATAGTCTTTCTGATGCAGTGCGAACCAGCGTTCGAGCGCGTCGGCGAACGCTGCGGGCGGGCTGGCGGGGTCGGCGTGCATGGTGGTATCCGGCAGCCGGTGTATCCGCACGCATCGGCGTTGCAAGCACGGCTTGTCCGCGATACGCAGCTTTGTTATCCATGCCAGCACCGACCACTTATACCAAGCCGCTCACCCCGGAACAGAGCGCGCGGCTGCGCGCTCTGCTAGAAGAGCAAAGCTTCGCCTTCGAATCAAAGCCCTGGTGTCTCTACGCGGCAGCGAAGCCAGGTGTCAATGTGCTGGTGTATGAGAAGGGCCCGAAGGTCGTCGTGCAGGGGAAGGGCACGGAGGAGTTCGTGATGAACACGCTGGAACCGCTCGTGCTCGGAGTGGCAGAACTCGGCTACGAGGAGGTGCATCACCCTGAAATGTTTCAGCCTCACATCGGCGTCGATGAGAGCGGCAAAGGCGATTTCTTTGGACCGCTGGTGATCGCGGGCGCTTACGTCGATCGTGACGTGGCCCATCGGCTGCGCGAGTGTGGCGTGGTGGACAGCAAGCGCATCACGAGCGACGCGCGCATCTATGCCCTGGCGGATGCCATCCGCAGCATTCCCGGGATCGCTTGCGAAGTCATCAGCATCAGCCCGGAACGTTACAACGAACTCTACGAGCAGTTCACGAACTTGAACCGGCTCCTTGCCTGGGGGCATGCGAAGGTGATCGAGAACCTGCTGATCAAGCGCCCCGACTGTCCGATGGCGCTCAGCGATCAGTTTGCGAATCCATCCGTGCTCAGACGGGCGCTGGGCGAAAAGGGCAGGCAGATTCAGCTGATCCAACGAACCAAAGCCGAGAGCGATCCTGCTGTGGCCGCCGCCTCCATCCTGGCTCGGGAGAAATTCATCTCCTGGCTGGCAGAAGCTGGAAAACGATTCGGTTTGGATTTGCCAAAAGGTGCGGGCCCGATGGTGAAATCGCAGGGGCGGGAATTCATGAGGCTGCATGACGAGCGCAGTCTTGGTGTGGTGGCAAAGATGCATTTCAAGACTGCGGCCGAGATCGTGAATCAGAGTATTTCTGATACTGACTGAACTTGATCAGAGGTCAGCTGGAGCTAGTCGCTGATTGCAGTGATCGTGTTCAGGAAATTAGCTTGCACGTATCGTGCGGGTTGCTTGTAATACGTTGTATGGCCACTGTCACGAAACGCGACCTGGTCGGTGAACTCACCAACCATTCTGGACTCTCCAACCAGCAGGCTTCCCGCTTTCTGGATGCGCTGGTCGCTGTGCTCACGGCGAAGCTCGAGAACGGAGAAAACGTGACGTTGCGCAGTTTCGGCGTGTTCGTCGTTCACGTCGCAAAGCCGAAGAAAGGCAGGAATCCACGTTCGCCGGAGATCGAGATCGCCATCCCCGAACGGTGCGTGCTGCGCTTCAGGCCGAGTCCGGAGTTGAAAGCGAAGGTCCGTGCAGTGGCACCTGAGAAGGTGCGCGGCAGATCACGCGCGCGAAGCCGGGGCAACTCTGATTGATTGCAGGAAATTCCGGTTCAGGCGCCACCCTCCCGGCGCAAAACATAAACGAATGCCGGCGGCACGTTTCCCCAGACCACGCTGGTAGTGTGCAACCGCCCTGGCTGGCGCTCCAGCAGGGCGCGGAAGTGGCGTCCGCGTGGCAGCAGGTGGAAGCCGTAGTAGGCGAAGGTGGCGAAGCAACCACCGGGCGCCAGCTTTGGCAGCACATGGCCCAGAATAGCGAGCTGCAAAGCCTCCGGGAAGGCCGTCCACGGGAGCCCGCTGACAATGGAGTCAAAGCCACAGTCTGCCGGCAGATGCGCATTGAAATTCACGTCCTGCGCCGGAGCGGCGATGAAATCGAGCGCCGGGAAGCGCTCCCGCAAATTGCCGACAAATACCTCGTTCATCTCCACGCCCAGAAATTGCGCCGACGCCGGCATCACGTCCCGGATCACCGCGGTGAATGCACCTGTGCCGGCTCCCAGTTCCAGCACCCGGCGGGCGTGTGGCACATTGGCTGCTTCCACCATGCGGTGCGCCAGGGCTCGTGAGGACGGCAGCACTGCCCCCACTGTTCCAGCGTTGGAAAGAAACTCGCGTGCGAAAGTCAGAACCGACATCGTTGAGTGCTTTATCCAGAGTTGCGTTTGTGCGCGAATCTTTTTAACCTCTCATTCATTCCCTCCGCCATGCTGCGCCGTTTGCTAATCATCTGCATCCCCGGTTTGCTCCTCACGCTTTCTTCGTGCTCGAATCAGTTCTGGCGCATCCAGCTCAAGGATGGTCGCACTCTGACTGCAATCGATGAGCCGCAGTTCCAATCAAAAACCGGTTATTATCGCTATCGCAATGAGAACGATCGCGAAGCCATGGTGCAGGCGCGTGAAGTGCTGCTCATCGAACGTCAGCGCTGATGCGGCCGCTCATTCTCGCATCCGCTTCACCGCGCCGGCAGCAGCTGCTTCAAGAGTCGGGTTTCGAATTCGAAACGATCAGCCCTGATGTGGAGGAGGTGCATGATGCCAGCATGACATCTGAGGCGCTCACGATTGAGAACGCGCGCCGGAAGGCGATGGCGGTGGCAGCCGGGCGACCGGAGGCCGTGGTCCTCGGTGCGGATACACTGGTTTACATCGATGGCGTGCCTTTGGCCAAACCCGCTGATCTGGTTGAGGCGCGCTCGATGCTCCGCCGTCTTTCCGGACGCACTCATCACGTATGCACCGGCGTTGCGCTGGCGCGCGCCGGGAGCATGGAGACTTTCGCCGTCATCACGCACGTAACGTTCAGGCAGCTCACCGATGCGATGATCGATGATTACCTGGCGCGGGTGCACGTGCTGGACAAAGCCGGGGCTTATGCTGCGCAGGAGCATGGCGATCTGATCATCGAGCAAATCGACGGCTCGCTGTTGAATGTCATCGGACTGCCGATGGAGGCTGTGACGTCGGCTCTCCGCCGGCTGCTGTGACCTCGACCTGCCTGGCAAGGATGGCGAGGAATCTGCTTTGCCGAGGCCGAAAGTTCGCCATGCTTCTAACTGAACTCTCTGCCCCATGGAAGCCCTCAACATTCAATTCGCACCCGCCACGGGCACCGACGAGGAATGGAACGAGGCCTATGCGCGTCTCGCAGACTTTTTCCGTGCTTACCGGCTGCACAATCGCATCCGGCGCACGCAGCTCGTGCTGGAGTCCCTGCGGCGCGCGGCCGTCCGCCACCAGCGTGATCCGTCGAAGAAGCCAACGGCCTACGCGATCGATGAGGCACGTGACATGATGCACGTGTGGCTGAACAGGATCTACCAGGACATGCAGATGACTCCTGCCCAAATTGAGGCGTCCGGCCGTCTCGGGTTCTATCTGGCGGATGGCCCGACAAAATGGCCTCAATCGTTCATGGATGCAGCGCATCCGCCGGAGGAAATGGCGGAGGCCATGCGCATGGCCGTGCGCACATCAGGTCCGCGGCTGCAAGTTTCCAAAATGACGCCGCGCGACATGGATCTCGGACTCACCAATGTCGCTGAGGGCACCTTTGACCGGTTCAATCGTGAGCCGTGGGCGCGCTACCTGTTGCTGGCGATCATCGCGATCGTGGCGTTCGGCTACGTTTACCATCTGCTGAGATGACCGCCCCCGTTTCCAGCATCGCGGGCACTGCGGCTGCAGCCAGCCGCGTGGCGGGTCTCGTGCCCAAGCGGATCGCGCGCGCGAGACGGGTCACCTTCTTCACGCTTGTCTTTCTGGGCACCATCAGCGGCACCTGGCTGTTGAGCACCTACCTGAGCGCCGGCGGCGGCTGGCGCTGGTCGGAAATCGGCCTTCTGCTGTGCTTCATCCCGCTCTACTACCAGCTCAATACCGGCTTTTGGACGGCGCTGATCGGCGTGTGGCAGCAGAATCGAGCCAAAGAAGACATCACCAATCTCTGGACAACCATCGAGAATGAGGCGCCGGATGCTCCGATCCACGCCAATACCGCGATCATCATCCCGGTTTACAACGAGGACGTGACCCGCGTGTGGGAGGGGCTGCGTGTGACCTATGAATCCCTGGCGCGCACGGGACAAATCCAGCACTTCGACTTCTTCGTGCTCAGCGACAGCGATGATACGAACAAATGGATCGAAGAGCAGACCGCGTGGATTGAGTTATGCCGGCAGCTCGGAGCCTTCGGCAAAATCTTTTACCGCCGCCGCCGCAAGCCGATCAATCGAAAGAGCGGAAACGTTTCCGATTTCTGCCGACGCTGGGGCAAGCGGTATCGCTACATGATCGTGTTCGATGCCGACAGCCTCATGTCGGGTGCGCTCATGGTGGCCATGACGCGCATCATGGAAAAGAACCCCGGCATCGGCATCCTGCAGACCTTTCCGAAGCAGGTGGCCAGCGAGACGTTGCTGGGACGCCTCATGCAGTTTGCGCAGTCGATCTATGGGCCCGCTTTCATGGCCGGACTGAACTACTGGCAAAATGGTGAAGCAAACTTCTGGGGCCACAACGCCATCATTCGCCTCGAGCCATTCATCCAGCACTGTGCGCTGCCGCCCTTGCCGAAGACAGTGCCGTTCGGCGGGCACATTCTCAGTCATGACTTCGTCGAGGCGGCCCTGATGCGGAAGGCGGGCTACGCTGTGCGCCTGCTCAACACCATTCGCGGCAGCTACGAGGAAGGACCACCCACCTTGATCGACACGCTGAAGCGAGACCGTCGCTGGTGCCAGGGGAACATGCAGCACTTCTGGCTCCTGTTTGCCAAAGGCTGGCACTTCATGAGCCGCATCAATTTCCTGCACGGAGTGCTGAGCTACGTCAGCTCGCCACTGTGGATGTTTTTCATCGTCTTCTCCAGCATCCTGGCTGTGCTGCCAGACTCGGGTGTGACGCCGCAGGCATTGGTCGCCCGCCAGTCACTGCTGGTGCTTACGGCAGTGCTGATCTTTTTACCCAAAGCCGTGATCGTGCTGGATGAAGTGCTCACCGGGCGTGTGTTCAGGCCGCTGAAGCTCCGGTTCCTGACCTTCGTCAGCAGCCTGCTCGATACCATCGTATTCACTTTGATGGCACCGGTGATGATGTGGTTTCACAGCCGCTTCGTAATCAAGATCATCCTCGGTCAGGGTGTGAAATGGATCGCTCAGCGCCGCAAGCTCGATGGCGTGGACTGGCGGGAGGCGATCCTCACCTTCGGCGGTGTCAGCGTGGTCGGGGCGCTGTTCGCTCTCTTCGGCTGGTGGGTGTCGTGGACGTTCTTGTTCTGGATCATCCCCATCGCAGCTTCCATGATCCTGGCCATTCCCATCGCGATCATGCTGGGCAGCACCCGGAGCGGGAGGCGCCTGGGCTTCTTTCTTTCGCCAGAGGAACTGGAGCCGCCCACCGTGCTTCGTGATCTGGAGGAAAACCTCGCTGAGGTGAAGGGCAGGGGGCAGCTCGCGCCGGACATCGAGAAAAACTACGGCCTGATGCAGGTGTGTCTCGATCCGTATGTCAACGGCCTGCATGTCAGTCTGCTGCGCCGCCGACGTCACACGGGCGATTCGCGGGAATACATGGAAGCCATCGCCGACCGGTTCATCAAGGAAGGACCGGCATCGCTCGAAGCGCGAGAGATCAACGCGATCATGAACGACACGGATACCATCACGAGCCTGCACTATCGGTTGTGGTCAGCATCGGAAGGAGAACTCGCGCCATTTTGGTCTCGTGCCATCAAGCAATACAATCTGGCCGCCACGCATCCCTTCGCCCATCTGCTGGTCCGCAAATCCGATCGCGCGTGACCATGCAGCCAACGCGCACGCGCTATGTCGTTCTGGGCGGACTCTGCGCCGCGGCGGCCCTTGCCTACTTTACACGCAATGGAGTGGCGCCAGCCGAGAGCACCATCCGCACGGATTTGGGAATCAGCAAAGAACAGTCCGGCACGCTCATAAGCGCGTTCTTCTGGCCGTATGCGCTCTGCCAGATACCTGCGGCGCTCGTCGCGCAAAAAGTCGGGGCACGCTGGGCGCTGGCCGCCTTTGCCGTGCTTTGGTCGCTGGCCACGGCAGCCTTTGCCATTGGCGAGTTGCACGCGATGATCGCCGCGCGTGTTTGCATGGGTATCGCACAAGCGGGCTTGGTGCCCGTGTGCATCGCCGCCACGTCGCGATGGTTTCCGCGTGGAGCCCAGGGCTTTGCCTCCGGTGCGATCGGTGGCTTCATGTCAGTGGGCAGCATCGTGGCTGCACCTTTGACCGCCACATTGATAACCGTCCATGACTGGCGCTGGATGTTCGTCTGGTATGCAGTGCCCGGCGTTGTTTGGGCAGTGTGGTTTGCGTTGTGGTATCGGGACCGACCATCCGATCACCCGGGGGTGAATTCCGCAGAAGCGAGGCTTGTCGAGGATTCTGCCACCGACCGGAGCGATGGCGTATCTGCCCGCGGCGCGCCCGCGCATTTCTTGCTGGCCCAGCCTGCGCTGTGGCTGATCTGCGCGCAGCAGTTCTGCCGGGCTGCTGGTTACATGTTTTTCTCCAGCTGGTTTGCCACCTATTTGCAGGAGTCACGCGGCGTCACCATCGCCACCTCCGGCTGGCTGACGATGCTGCCTTTGATGGCGGACTTCGGCGGCTGCATCTCCGGCGGCGTGCTGTCGGACTACGTGCTGCGGCGGACAGGCAGCGAACGTCTGGCCCGCCAGGGCGTGAGCATAGTCGCGTTGGCCTGCTGTGCGTTGCTAATTTTCGCGGCCTGGGGAGTGCAGGACGTGACCCTGGCGGTGCTGGTGATCAGCGCGGGCATGTTTTGTGCGGCGCTGGCCAATCCATGCGCCAGCGCGCTGGTCATATCCCTGGGCCGTGAGCATGCCGCCATGGCTGGCGCATTCATGAACATGTGCGGGAACTTCGGTGCGGCAGTGTTTCCCATGGCCGTTCCGCTGCTGCTTCGTCATGCCGGCGGATGGCCTGCGGTGATCGGCGGTTTCGGCACGCTCTACGTGATCGCCGCCGCATTCTGGCTGCCTGTCCGCGTGAAGCGCAGTTGATCAGTCATCACCCGCCCGTCTTTTTGGCAGCACGTTTCTTGCCTGCGCCTTTCTTGCCACCGGAGTTCCTGGCGTTTCTCTCGCTCATCGGCAGCAGGGCGCCGCCGCGGGCATTCATCTCGGCATCGCAGAGGGCGCGCATCCGTTTCAGAGCTTCCGCATGCGCAGGATCGCTGACGAAGTTTTTCAATTCATCGCCATCGGTTTCGAGATCGTGCAGGAACTCGTAGGGCGGCTGTTGGTCGAAGTAGCGGGCATAGACGTAGCGTTGGTCGCGAATGCCTTCCCAGGTAAGAGTGGGGGCGAGATCAAGATGTTCGCAGAAGAAGAAGGTTCGCCAGTTTTCAGCAGGTCGAGCTTCTACAAGCGACACCAGACTGCGCCCCTCGTAGCCTGCGGGCTTTTCCACCCCTGCCCACTCCAGGAAGCTGGGGGCAAGATCGACGTTGAGCACGAGTTGATCGAGCACCCGGCCGCGCTGTTCCTTCGGCAGGCGCGGGTCGTAGATGATCATCGGAACGCGCAAGGATTCCTCATAGTGCGACCACTTGCCCTGAAAACCGCGGTCACCGAGATAGTAGCCATTGTCGCCGGAATACACGATGATGGTGTTGTCATCCAATCCCGCTTCTTTAAGGGCCGCCAGCACACGGGAGACGCCTGCATCGATGCCGCTAATCATGCGGTAGTAGGCCCGGACGTTTGTCTCAAACTTCTCCGGCGTGTCGTAGCCCCAGAACCACCGCTGCCGGTTGATCGAGTCTTTGAGGAACTGCGGGTGTGCATCATAGATTGCCGGGCTGCCCAGCCGCGCGGGAGGAATGCTCCGGTCCTCATACATGCCATCCGTGGACGGCGCCCAGGGATACAAGCCGATGCCCGGCCGGTGATCGTTGTCCTCCGCGTGCGCAGCGTTAAACCAGAGATGCAGGCAGAACGGCTTGTCCTTCGGCTGCGACTTGATGAACTCGATGCCCTTGTCGCACACGATGTCTGTCTCGTGCTTTTTCGAGCCGTCGGGCATGGTCTTGAAGTAGGGATTTCGGGTGACGGCTTCGAATACATCATACTGATCTTCGGGTTTGAAGCCCGGCGGTGCTTTCATGTGCCACTTGCCGAAGTGTCCGGTGCGGTAGCCGGCACTTCGCAGCATCACCGGGAACATGGTGGACAACGACTCCGATTGCACTGTGGGGATCGACTTGGGATCAGCGTGGGTGCGCGCCCACTGGCCGGTGAGCACGACGGCCCGGCTCACCCAGCATACCGCAGTGGTGACGTGGGCATTGCTGAAGCGGATGCCGCTCGCGGCGAGACTGTCGATGGCCGGGGTGCGCACAATGTCGTGTCCCGCGCAGCTCAGCGTGTCCCAACGCTGATCATCGGCGAAGATGAAGAGAATGTTGGGTTTCGCCGCATGAACTGTGGCGGCAATGCAGAGCAGGCAGATGTAGACTAACGCTTTCATGTGAGTGATACGAGCCTGGTATCAGCGATGCTGTTCGAACAGCCACTTCCAGACATCGGGGTTGTCGTAGGTGGCCGTCCAGCTGTCGTGCTTCATGTCTGGATAAAGGGTAAACTTCACGCTCGCTCCGAGTTTGTTGAGCACGTCGTTCATCTGTTTCGAGAAGGCTGGATCCACCACCGGATCTTTCGCTCCGTGGAAGATCCAGGCGGGAATGTGCTTGATGCGATCGGCCATGACGAAGCGCACTCCTGCTCCGCCGCAGATGGGAATGATCGCGGCGTAAGTGTCCGGATACTCAAAGGCGGTGTCCCAGGTGCCGAATCCGCCCATGCTCAGGCCGGTGAGGTAGGTGCGATTCACATCGACCCGATATTGCCGGGCCAGGTCGTCGGTCAGGGCCTTCACACCATGGGGATTCCAGATGGAATGGTCCGGCGCCTGCGGACTGGCGATGATGGCGGGGAAATCCTGGCCTGCGGCGATCAGCTTGGGCGGACCATGCTTGGCGAGTTGAGCCAGATTGTTGCCACGCTCTCCGGAGCCGTGCAAAAACACGACAAGCGGCCACTTTTTGTCCTGGGAGCTCTCGTAACCTTTCGGCAGGTAGAGCAGGTAGCGGTAACCGACGTTGATAGCTACCTGGCCGCTGAATGAACCCTCCGTCTGGCGAAGGGCAGTAGTTTGAGCGTGTGCCTGCACGCACCAGAGCAACACGAGAGCGGTGATGAGTTTCATGCATGGCTGGCTTACTGCCGGCCCTGGTTTTGCGCAAACGAAGACCGGGCGTTCCCGCATGTCCGGCAACGTGTGACCAGGACCTTTTCCCTCCTTGCGCCACTCCGCCGCGCCGTTAGGATGCGCGCCCTTTTGATCTTATGTGGAAAGGCAGGTTTTCACAGCCCACGAGCGAACTGGTTCAGCGCTATGGAGAGTCGGTCTCTTTTGACCGGCGTCTCTACGCGCATGACATCCGCGGGTCGATCGCGCAGTCGAAAGCTCTTTTGAAAACCGGCATCGTCACAGCGGAGGAGCAGGACATGATCGAACGCGGTCTGCTCGGCATCAAGGCGGACATCGAAGGCGGCCGCTTCGAGTGGAAGGAGTCGCTCGAAGATGTGCACATGAACATCGAATCGGAGCTGACGAAACGCATTGGTGCCGCTGGTGCGAAGCTGCACACGGCACGCAGCCGGAATGACCAGATCGCTCTGGATGTGCGTTTGTATTGCCGTGACGAAGCGGATCAAGTCATGGCGCTCATACAGGCGCTGCAGCGCGCGCTGATCGAATGCGCCGAGCGCAACCAGCAGGCCGTCATACCGGGCTACACGCACCTGCAGCGCGGGCAGCCTGTCTTGTTCGCGCATCATCTGCTCGCCTATGTGGAGATGCTGGCGCGCGATGTGCAGCGCGTGGCGGACGCGCGCCGGAGATTGAATGTGATGCCGCTTGGATCGGGCGCGCTGGCGGGCTCCACCATTCTGCTGGACAGGGAATTCATCGCCCGCGAGCTGGACTTCCCCGCGATCACTCAGAACAGCATGGATGCGGTGAGCGACCGCGACTTTGCCGCTGAACTCCTGTTCGCCATCGCACTTTGCGGCGTGCATCTGTCGCGTTTGAGCGAGGACATCATCCTGTGGGCCAGCGCGGAATTCGGATTCATTACGCTCAGCGATGCGCACACCACGGGCTCCTCTTTGATGCCGCAAAAAAAGAATCCTGACGTGGCTGAACTCACGCGTGGAAAATCCGGCCGCCTCGTGGGCAATTTGATGGCGCTGCTCACGCTGCTGAAAGGTTTGCCCATGACCTACAACCGCGACATGCAGGAGGACAAGGAGCCGCTGTTCGACAGCATCGACACGATCAAGGCGGCGCTTGCAGTGTTTGCGGAAATGATCTGCGGGATGGGAGTGCGCGCAGAACGCACTGCCGCTGCCGCAGGTGATCCGATGCTGCTGGCCACGGATCTGGCCGACTGGCTGGTGAAACACGGTGTGCCTTTCCGTCAGGCGCACGAGGTGATCGGCAAGCTGGTCGCGTTCAGCCTGGCTGAGAAGCGCGGTTTCGCGGAGCTGACCTTGCCGGAATACAGGCAGTTTTGGGAGGGCTTTGATGAGTCCGTGTTCAGCGTGTTGAAGGTTGAAACCGCGCTGGCGGCACGTGCCAATCCTGGCGCGCCAAGTCCCGCGAATGTGGCTGCGCGCTTGCAATACTGGCGGGGGGTGCTCAGCGAGGCATGAGTGCTGGGCCCCAACTGCCGGACTTCGAGATCGTCCACTATGATGCCGTCCCCGGCTGGCATCAAACGAGCAGCCATTTCTTTGAAACCGGCCCGCACGCCAAAGTCGAGCAGGCAGCGTTCATCACGCCCACCCGCCCGGCACCGGTGCCGTGGACGATCGTTCACCGGAAAGCTGCCGTCGGCATCTGTGCGGTGACGGAGGACAATCGGTTTGTGCTCGTGAGGCAGGAGCGTGTTCCCGTGCGGCAGTCGATGTGGGAGTTTCCCGCCGGGCAGGTCGATGTCGATCCCGGCAAAGTGACTCGCGATGACGTCGTCGCCACCGTGCTCAACGAACTGCATGAGGAGTCCGGATTCAAACTCGTGCCGGGCGGCGAACTGATATCGCTGGGACACTATTTTCCATCAGCCGGCTTCACGCAGGAGGTGATCTATTTGTTCATCGCCAGGCCGGTGCGGATGATGTCGCGTCCGAAGCCCGTCGGTCACGAGCAGATCGAAGAAGTGCGCTGCGTGACATTCGACGAGCTGCGACAGATGATTGCCGTCGGCGAACTCACCGCCTCCGTATGCCACGCGATCTTTTCCAAACTCATCGCGCGTGGAGCGACCAAAGACCAGCCCTGCGGACGCGTTTGATGACATAGCCCCATTTTTGTCTGCCCCATGTGGAAGTTCATTCTTAACAAAGTATTCAAAGCCCGCGAGAAGCTTGCCGTCGATCTCGGAGGCGAGGGGGACATGGAGAAGCCTTTTATCGAGCACCTGGAAGATCTACGCGGAATGATCGTGCGAATGGCGGTCACGATTTTCGGTGTGACCATCCTCACCTTTGTTTACTGCAAGGAGCTGCTCGTGGTGATCAAGTATCCGATCGCTCTCGCCGGACTGCAAAAAAACATTTTGCTGATCAATCTTCAGCCGACTGGCGGCTTTATGACGGCGATGAACATCTCGCTGGTGGCTGGTATCGTGCTCGCCTTTCCGCTGTTGATTGTTTTCCTGCTCCAGTTTGTGCTGCCCGGGCTGAAGGCGACGGAGAAGAAGGTTTTGTGGCCCGCGCTCGCCATCGGCGGCGGACTGTTCCTGACCGGGATGCTGTTCTCATACTACGTGGTGCTGCCGCGTGCGTTGGAGTTCTTCTACACGTTCAGCGTGGATTTCATCGGCAATTCGGATGGCACCTCATCCCAGTCCGCTGAAGTGCTGGCGGCGCTGGACTCTTTGAAGAGCAACCCGGAGAGCAGCGCACGGGTGGCCGAGATGGTGATCAAAACGCTGGCGGACCATCATTTGATCGGTCCCTCCTCTGGCAGCCAGGGCGCGGGAGCCTCCGGCATGATGAGTTCTTCGGGCATCTATCTGTGGGATCTGGTGGCCTACGTGAAATTCGTCTGCCAGTTCATCTTGTTGTTTGGTGCCTGCTTTGAGCTGCCTGTGCTGGTGATGGGCCTGGTGAAGCTGGATGTGCTCAACTACCGGATGATGAGAGGGACGCGTTCCTGGGCGGCGGTCATTATTGTGATCGTCGCCGCTGTGATCACCCCCACGCAGGATGCTCTGACGCTCTCACTGCTGGCGGTGCCCATGTATGTGCTCTACGAAATCTGCATCTGGCTGGCCTATATGATGGAGAAACGTGACCGAAAGCTGAACCCGGAATACTACAGCGATCTTGAGCGCGAAGAAGCAGCCCAGAAAGCCGACGAAGATGCCGCCGCCGAGTGGGACAACGAAGACTACAATCCGTGGAGCAGCGATGACGACGGCGAAGACGAGGACCTGGCCTCGAAGCGCAAGCCCGCTGAGAGTGCGACGACAGAAAATCCCGCCTCAGGGGAGTCATCCGAGAAGACGGAACACGCTCCTGATCGTGAGCGCACCATCGAAGAGTCCTCCCGCGAGGATGAAGGTCGCAACACGGATTAGAGGGCCTCAGCTTAACTCGCAACTCTGCTGGCGCGGCCTGTTCATGGAATCAGGACGCGTCCAGCAGTTCGAGACAGGGGCGGTTGCGGCTACGTTTCCGTGGTGCCGCGGGCCATCACCACCTTGCCGGTGCGGACGGTCTCGATGATGTCGAACTTGCCGAGCATGCGCAGCGCGGCTTCGATCTTGTCGGTGTTGCCGGAGATCATTGCGATGATGCTGTCCTCGTGCATGTCCACGGTTTTGCCCGCGTAGTGCTCGATAATTTGCAGCGCCTCAGTGCGGTCCGCGGCATTGACGGCGATCTTGATCAGAATCATCTCTCGCACGACGGCATCGCGATCGGTGTGCTCGAAGCAGTGCATGACATCGATCAGTTTGTTCACCTGGAGAATGATCTGCTCCAGGCCGGTCGGATCGCCGCTGATACCGATGGTCATGCGGCTGAAGCGCGGATCGCGGCCCTGGCTCACCACGAGAGAGTCGATGTTGTAACCGCGCCGTGAGAACACGGCGCAAATGCGGCCGAGCACGCCGGGTTTGTTGCTCACGAGGACGCTGAGCGTGTGCGTATTGACGATATCCGCTTTCGGCGCGGGTTTCACGTCAGTGGAAGGAATGGTGCGAGTGGACATGGTTAGGAAAAAGGGCTGTGGTTGCAGGGCAGGACAGCAGGAGGGCTGCTACGTGGAACCAGCGGGCTTCTCCATCTTGTGCTTGGGCGCTTCGATGAGCATGTCTTCGAGGGCGGCGCCGGCGGGGATCATGGGGAAGACGTTTTCGTGTTTGATGCACTCCGCTTCGATGAGGCAGGGGCCGTCATTGTAATCGAGAGCCTGCTGCAGCACGCGGCCGACATCAGCAGGGCGCGTGATGTGGAACCCTTTGATGCCGTAGGCGGCCGCGAGCTTCACGAAGTCAGGGTTGCCCACGAGATCCACGCCGGACTCGCGGTTGTCGAAAAACAGTTCCTGCCACTGGCGCACCATGCCGAGGTAGCTGTTGTTGAGCACCAGGATCTTGATGGGCAGTTTCAGAAGTGCGGCCGTGGCCAGTTCAAACAATGTCATCTGGAAGCCACCATCGCCTGAGATGCTGACGACTGTCTTGTTCGGGCAGCCAAGCTGCGCACCAATGGCCGCCGGAAAGCCGAAGCCCATGGTGCCGGCACCACCGGAACTGACCCAGTGGTAGCTTTCGTCGTTCTTGTAGAATTGCGCAGCCCACATCTGATGCTGGCCCACGTCGGTAGTGACGATGGCCTTGCCTTTGGTGAGTTCATACAGCTCGTCGATCACCTGCTGCATGCGCAGGCCGCCCTGCTTTTTGTAGCCGAGCGGGAACTTCTTTTTGTAGCCGTCCAGGTGGGTGAGCCAATCCTTGGTTTCCAGCGGGTCAATGTGCGGCAGCAGTTCCTTCAGAGCTGCCTTCGCATCGCCCACGATGTGCACGTCGGCTTTGATCATCTTGCCGTGTTCGGCGGGATCGATGTCGATGTGGATGATTTTGGCATTCTTGCAGAACATGGCGGGCTTGCCGATGATGCGGTCGTCGAAGCGGCTGCCGACGTTGATCAGAACGTCGCATTCACACACCGCCTTGTTTGCATAAGCAGTGCCGTGCATGCCGAGCATTCCGAGCGAGAGCGCATGCGTCTCTGGGAACACGCCCTTGCCCAGCAAGGTGGAGGTCACCGGGCATCCGAGGCGGGTGGCCAGCTCCATGAGTTCCCTGTCCGCGCGCGCGATCATCGCTCCCTGGCCGGCGAGGATCAGCGGGCGTTTGGCCCCCTGGATGATCTTTGCGGCCTCATGGATCTTCGTTTTGTCGATGTTTAACGCCAGTTCGGGGTGGTAGCCGGGGAGGTCCATGGGCTCGTCCATCTCACCAGTGAACGGGGCCTGGCTCACATCCTTGGGGATGTCGATCAAAACGGGGCCTGGGCGGCCCGTCGTGGCGATGTAGTAGGCTTCGCGACCGATGCGCGGGAGGTCGTTGGTGTTCTTCACCAAGAAGTTGTGCTTCACGACCGGGGCCGTGATGTTCCAGATGTCCGCTTCCTGGAACGCGTCCTTGCCCAGCATCCAGGAGACAGTCTGGCCGCAGAGCACCACCATGGGAACACTGTCCATCATGGCGGTCATCAGGCCGGTCACGGTGTTACCAGCACCGGGGCCGGAGGTCACCAGCACGCAGGCCGGCTTGCCCGTCGCGCGAGCGTAGCCATCGGCCATGTGCACTGCGCCCTGCTCGTGGCGGACGAGGACGAACTTCATGTTCGTTTTCACGGTCTCGAGGGCGTCAAACATTGGCAGCGCCGCGCCGCCGGAATAGCCGAACACATACTCAATGCCGAGGGCATCAAGGGTCTTGATAAGCGCCTGTGCGCCGTCCATTTTTTCGCTCATGGTGGGATGGTGGTGAAAATTGAAGAATTTCGGCCAAATTGACACGGAAACGATGATCAACAAGACAAAAAGTGACATTTTTGAAGCAAAGTATCAATAACGCCAGCATCATGCGGCTAAAAATGTGCTGATTTGTCGTTAAAACGGCGATTGAGTTGGTGAATGCGGATGGCATCTTGCCAGGTTCTAGCGACTTATCGATCCTGCATGGCACCGGCATTCCCAAAGCGGTAAGGGGTTTGACGGCATCGCTGAATGAATTGTGTCTGCCGTCGCGTGATTGAGGTCCGCCTATGCAGCCATCCGTGTCCCTCCTTAGCCGTCGTCGTCTCATCAAAACCGCCTTTTGCTCGAGCGCAGCACTGGCGCTGAATCTTCGCCCCGGGCGGTTGCTCGCTGCCGAGGAGGCGGACCACCATATGCTGGCGATCGGCGATTTCGGCAGCATGGAACCTGCCCAGACTGCGGTGGCCAACGGCATGCGCGGCTACGTGGAGAGGCTCAAATTGAAACCAGAGTGGCTCATGCTGCTCGGAGACAACTTTTACAAGCCCATGCCTGGCGGCTTGAAATCCCCGCGGTGGAAATCCGGTTTCGAGGAAATCTATCCGCCGGCAGTCTGTGCCGGTCCCTGCCCGGCAGTGCTTGGCAATCACGATTATCACGACAACGCCGGAGGCGAGAAGGTGCAGCTGGCATATGCGGCACAAGGCGGCACACGCTGGACCATGCCGGCAAAATGGTATCGGCAGGAATTTCCGCTGCAGAACCCCTTGGTGACCTTCTTGTTCCTGGACACGAACACGCCGGGCATCAGCGGCAGCCCTGGAAAGGACGGCAAGCCGCGCGGACACCTGACGGCGGAGGAGGAGGCCGCGCAATGGGAGTGGCTGAAAGCGCAACTCGCCGGTCCGCGTTCGCCATTCACAATCGTGGTGGCGCATCATCCGGTGTTTTCAAATGCCAACCACGGTGACACGAAGGAACTTGTCAAAAAGCTGGAGCCCTTGCTGGAGCGGCACGCGGTGCACGCCTACCTATGCGGTCACGATCACGACCTGCAGCATCTGGAAATGGAGGGGCGCAAGACCAGCTACATCGTTTCCGGCGCGGGAGGAGCGCGGCTGTATGAAATCAAGAGCGAGCGAAAGGCACCCTACGCGGGCATGATCTACGGCTTCACGCATCTACAAATCAATGCACAGCGCCTTCTTTTCCGCCATGTGGATGCGAATGGCCGCCAGGTGCATGCCTTCGAGAAGCGCCTGGACCATTCCTGGAGAGAGGTCGCATGAGCGCCGGCGATGACCTCCGCGCCCGCATGGCGGCGGACATGGCGGACATCGAGCGAACGTGGATGCCGTTCGGCAAATTCGGCCCCAAGGCGTTCCCACCCAAAGGAGTGCCTATCTTTGATCTGCCCGCAGAGTATTTGGGCTGGTTTGCAAACAAGGCGGGCTTTCCCAAGGGGCGGCTTGGCGAACTCCTGCGGATCGTTTATCAGATGAAGGCGGACGGGTCTGATGCTGCATTTGACCCAATGCGGAGGCGGAACGGCGGGCGCACACCGCTGCGGGAGAGCAAGGTCCGGAGCTTTGATTCCACGGACGAGGGAGACGGCGCGCCCTGAACGAACACGGCGGCGCTACTTCGAGTGCTTGTCGTTGAAATTGCGCACGGCGCGCTGAGCTTCGCGATTCTCCACCTTCTTTTTCATGTCATCGCGCTTGTCGCCGAGATGCTTGCCGCGACCCACGCCGATCTCCAGTTTCACGCGCTGGCCTTTCCAGTATGCGCGCAGCACAGGCAGCGAGAGACCCTTTTGATGCGTGAAACCCGTGAGTTTGTGGATCTCGTTCTTATTGAGCAGGAGCCGCCGGACTGCCCGTGCCTCGTGCTGGGTGTGGCTGGCCTTTTCGTAGGGCTGAATGTCGCAGCCGTAGAGCCAGACCTGACCCTTCTCCACGCGGGCGAAAGCATCGCTGATGTTGATCTTGCCGTTGCGGATGGACTTCACCTCCGTGCCGCGCAGGGCAATGCCAGCCTCGTAACGTTCGAGGATGTGGTAGTCGCGCGGTGCCTTGCGATTGCTGGCGATCTCGGGCGACGAACTCATGGTGGAGGGCGGATTAGTCGTCCGCGGCCTCGTCCTGAGCTTCAATGGTGTGCACCTTGATCTTGCCCTGGATGATTTCCGAGAGGGCAATGTCGGCATCACGGTAGCCAGGACGGCGATCGACGAGCGCCGGACGACCGGCCTGCAACTGACGGACGCGCTTGGACACGAGGTTGATCAGAATCGGCGGGTCGGTGATGACTTGAGCAGCTTGTTCAACCAGTTCGGCCTTCATAGTAATGTGCAATGGGGATCGGATGCGGTGCGCCAGGGCGCGGGGGCCGACGTGTTTAGCGGTAAAAGCCTCATTTTCAAGCGGAAACGCACGAGTCCGGCCCGGCCGTTTACGATGGGTGCGCCGGGCGGCATCCTTACCGCAGTCGCTTGAGCGTGATGTCGCGGAATTGCACGACGCCGCGCCCGCGCGCTGAGCCCTCCAGGCCGATGACGCCTTCTTTGTTGCGGCCATGGCCTTCGTCGGTGGCGTCCAGCACCAGTTTGCCGTTGATGAAGTGCTGAATGTGTCCGCCTTCCGCAACAATTCGGTAATCGTTCCAGGTCCCCGGGTTAAATTTGCCGAGCAATGTTGCGGCGTCACCCAGTGCTCCGTCCTGTGCGTTCAGTTTCTTCTGCTTCGCATCCGCGTGATCTCCAATCGTCACCTTTGTTCCCACCTTGCCGAACTCCCCGCGTCCGTCGGTTTCGAGCAGTGCGCCGAATCGATCGCTCTTCTTGGCGTCGGCTTCGATCTCTGCCTGGTATCCGGCCAGTCTGGGGCCGCCGCTATCAGATGGTTTGACGTTGGCGCGATAAAAGATGCCGGAGTTTGCGCCGCTGATTTTGACTTTCAAAGTGAGCTCGAAGTCGCCGACGGTGCCGTCTTTCCAGTAGGCATAGACCTGGCCGGGATCGTTGATGGAAGGGTTGCCCTGATTGGTGAGCGCACCGTCTTTGACGCTCCACCACCTGGAGTTGAGTGCCCAGCCGTTGAGATCGCGCCCATTAAAGATCGTTTTTTCCTCGCCCACGCGCCATGACGCGAGCTGCTTGTTGCCGGTGGGATTCAGGGAGTCTGCCTTCGGGGCGTTGAAGTAGTGCTCGCGCATGTCCTTGTCCAGGAGCACGACCTGATCCTCTCTCAGAGTGGCTGCAAAGAGCACGAGTTCGGCGAGCTTGCCGCCGAAGCCGTTCTCGCCGCCGCCGATTTCCAAGTCGTAGAGCGCGGTCGTGGGGTGGGGGAGCTTGCCGGTGGCTTTGTTGTTCACGCCGCGATGATCGCGCGTGCGCAATTCGATGGCGGAGGTGGTGCCATCCCAGGTCAGGATCGCCAAACCCGGCCGGGTGGCATCGACGTTGCTCGATGTGATCTTGGTGCCGTTGCTTTCGAACTC
>WBZU01001233.1_pt1 | contig 19675 bp, 18 predicted proteins | sample 5204311 | NCBI WGS metagenome assembly WBZU01 (sample SAMN12344359, study PRJNA552823) | activated sludge metagenome | biome: Activated sludge suspended growth; feature: Nitrification reactor; material: Wastewater; isolation source: activated sludge from nitrification reactor of wastewater... | reverse complement strand
TGGCACTGCTAGATTTGTGGCATACAGAGCTAGGTACAAAACGCATTCTTGATGGCTATGGGCACGGTGAGGAAAAACTGCCCGTCTATAAAATGCCCCATTTAAGAGGCTGGGCAGTAGCTGGAACACGCGCCTATTTACCATCAATCGGACATCATGAAATACTTGTAGTGGACACGCAGAACTGGCAAAAAATTGAAAAAATTCCAGTAGCTGGCCAGCCGGTATTTGCAATCGCAAGACCAGACGGTCGACAAGTATGGGTGAGCTTTGCTTTTCCAGACAATGGTCTGGTACAAGTGCTGGATACCGAAACTAACAAGATTGTAAGAACACTGGAACCAGGACGCGCTGTACTTCATTTGGAATTCACTCCACGCGGTGAAGCAGTATGGGTCTCATCCAGAGACGATAACAAGGTTGTTATTTATGACACTGCAACAGCCGAGCCGCTTAAGGAACTGCCTGCGGCTGCGCCTAGCGGGATATTTTTTACCAATCGTGCCGGAAAAATAGGATTCTGAAAATGAATGGCTTCAATCCTATAGAACAGCGCTTACTTAACGAATACCAGCATGATTTTCCCTTGGTAAATCGCCCTTTCCATTCCATCGGCCGCCAGTTGGGAATTGAAGAAACTGAGGTCATTTCGAGACTGAAAAAACTGAGTGAAGAAGGAGCCATTAGCCGTGTTGGACCAGTTTTCAGTCCAGGAAGTATCGGCGTCAGCACACTCGCAGCATTAGCAGTCCCCCCTGAAGCGCTGGATATGACTGCACGCAGAATTAATACCCTGCCTGAAGTCAACCATAACTACGAACGGGAACATCAATATAACCTATGGTTTGTTGCAGCCGCCCCTAATCAGGACTGGCTAAATCGAGTTCTAAAAACCATCACCAATGAGTTTGAGTTCCCGATGCTGGTACTGCCGCTGGTTGAACAATTCCACATTGATCTTGGTTTTGATCTTAATGGAAAAAAATACTCACCACATCACCCTTGCAGCAATAACCCTGGTCAAGTTAAGCTTGACGAAACACAAAGCACAATCATCGCGGGTCTGCAATCTGGTCTTGAGCTTGAGCCCGAGCCATTTTCCACCCTTAGCAACTACATCGGTGTAACCGAAAAGACAATCATCCAACAGGTGTCTGACTGGCGTACACAAGGGGTCATTAAACGCTTCGGCATCGTGGTGAGGCACCATGAACTCGGCTACCGGGAAAATGCAATGGTAGTCTGGGATGTGCCGGACGACCAGATTAGCGCTATCGGAAAACTCGCTGCCCAGCAGGAAGGTGTCACTTTGTGTTATCGTCGCTCAAGACATTTGCCAGACTGGCCATTTAACCTGTTCTGCATGATACATGGGACTGACCGTAAAGTAGTACAGGATCATATTGCCAGTTTATGCAACAAAACTGGGTTAAATACTTTCCCGATGCAGGTTTTATTTAGCTGTAGGCGCTTCAAACAATGCGGAGCTCGCTATGTGGCAAATGGATGAAATTGACCGTGGCATCATCAACAGCCTGCAAGGTGGATTCCCTTTATCTGAACGGCCCTATTTGGACGCAGCAAGCCTGCTGGGAATTTCAGAAAAAGAATTGATCGCCAGATTGAAAAAGTTACTCGAGGAAAAGGTTTTGACTCGTTTTGGTCCCATGTTTCAAATAGAACGCATGGGGGGTGCTTTTAGCTTGGCAGCTATGAAAGTTCCAGAAGATGATTTTGAGCGTGTTGCCAACATTGTCAACAACCTGCCAGAGGTCGCTCATAATTACCAGCGCGAACATGAGTTCAACATGTGGTTTGTCCTTGCCACCGAAACACCTCAAGGTATCAGGCAAGCGATTTCCAGTATCGAAAAAGAAAGTGGCCTGCATGTATATAACATGCCAAAAGAAAAAGAATATTTTGTAGGGGCAAAATTTTTAGCATGAATTTGAAACTTGATGCTGTCGACCGCGCCATTGTCCAAGCCACACAGGCAGGGTTGCCTTTAACTACCCACCCTTATGAGGAAATAGCCGAAAAAATAGGAGCACCTTACTCCATGGTCATTAAGCGGATGGAAGCGATGCTGAATAACGGGGTAATCCGACGTATCGGCGTAGTTCCCAATCATTACGCTCTCGGTTGGAACGCTAACGGGATGACGGTATGGGATATACAGGATGATCATATAGACCGGTTGGGAGAAATGGTTGGTGCTTTGGATTATGTTAGCCATTGCTACCGCAGAAATCGCCATATGCCTGACTGGCCCTACAACCTGTTCGCGATGGTACATGGCCGCGATCGAGAAGAGGTAGAGGCCAAAGCGAAGCAAATATTTTCTTTGCTTGAACTCTATTGTCAAAGCCATACTATCTTGTACAGCACCAAGATTCTAAAAAAGACTGGTTTGAGGATTTAAATATGTTTCGTATTTCACAGTTCATGCAGGAAATTGCCCATCCTACCCCGCTCGGCCCCAAGCGCAATCCACCTGGCCCGGTAGTCATTTGGAATTTGATACGCCGTTGCAATCTGACATGCCAGCACTGTTACTCAATTTCTGCTGATAAGGATTTTCCCGGTGAATTAAATACTTCTGAAGTGTTCACTGTGATGGATGACCTCAAAGCATTCCGTGTCCCAGTACTGATTCTTTCTGGCGGTGAGCCCTTGTTGCGCCCAGATATTTTCGTAATAGCGCAACGCGCCAAGGCCATGGGCTTTTACGTTGGACTATCATCCAACGGCACCCTTATTAACGAAAACAATATTCGGAATATTGCTGATGTCAGCTTTGATTATGTTGGCATCAGCCTAGATGGAATCGAGGCGGTCCATGATAAGTTTCGTCGCAAACAAGGCGCATTCAAGGAATCATTGCATGGCATCCGTCTCTGCCAAGAAGCCGGGATCAAAGTCGGGGTGCGTTTTACCCTTACCCAGGATAATGCACATGATCTACCATCGTTATTGCAACTGGTAGCGGATAAGGATATCGACAAATTCTACCTATCACATCTTAATTACGCGGGGCGAGGCAACATTAACCGAAAACACGATGCCTTCTTGGAAACCACCCGTAAGGCAATGGATCTGCTATTTGATACTGCTTGGATGTACGCACAATCTGGACAGCATAAAGAATTTGTTACCGGCAATAATGATGCAGATGGTGTCTATCTGTTGTATTGGGTACGTAAACATTTCCCCCATCTGGAAATGCATATCCGGACTAAGCTTGCACAATGGGGTGGCAACAGTAGCGGTGTCAACGTAGCCAATATTGACAACCTTGGCAATGTCCATCCCGATACCATGTGGTGGCATTATAACCTTGGCAATGTGCGTGAACGCCCATTCTCCGAAATATGGCGTGACACGTCAGACCCGCTGATGGCTGGCCTCAAGGCCAGCCCTCGCCAAGTAAAGGGCCGTTGCGGTGCTTGTGCTTATTTCGACATCTGCGGGGGGAACACTCGCGTGCGCGCGCAACAACTCGCCAACGACCCTTGGCAGGAAGATCCTGCATGCTATCTGACAGATGAAGAAATTGGCCTGCAAGAAAGCACCCGTGAGCCACAAAGTTCTACTCTTGTTTCCCCACTAGCAATCATATGAGGCGACTTGGCATATTTTTTTCAGTTTTGCTGTCTTATAGCTTATGCTTTGCCGACACCACGCAAACTTATCAAGAACATTGCTCAGCTTGTCACGGAAGCGATAGATTAGGTGGTACCGGGCCAGCACTCTTGCCTGAAAGTCTAGAGCGTCTAAAAAAACCGGAAGCGCTAAAAACCATTACCGATGGCCGGGTTGCCACCCGTATGGCCGGATTTGGCAGCAAGTTATCAGCAGATGAAATTCAGTCATTAGTTAACTACATTTATACACCTCTACCCCAATCTCCCGCATGGGGTGATGCTGAAATCCGTAACTCTAGGATTGAATATCATAAACCTAGAAGCCTGCCAAACCAGCCTGTATTCAAAGCAGACCTTCTCAACTTGTTTATCGTTGTGGAAACGGGTGATCACCATGCCACTCTATTAGATGGCGACACCTTCGAGCCAATCACACGATTTCCAACTCGCTTTGCCCTTCATGGTGGCCCCAAGTTTTCACCTGATGGCCGTTATGTTTATTTTGCCTCTAGAGACGGATGGATCTCCAAATTTGATATCTGGAATCTGGAATATGTTGCCGAAACTCGCGTTGGCATCAATACCCGTAATATTGCCGTCTCTAGTGATGGTCGATATGTAATGGCTGCCAACTATTTGCCACACACAGTTGTGATTCTCGATGCAGAAAATCTATCGCTGTTAAAAACCATTCCAGCACAAGACGAAACCGGTCACAGTTCACGAGTCTCAGCAGTATATGACGCCGCCCCACGCCACAGTTTTATTGTTGCTTTGAAGGATATCCCAGAGCTGTGGGAAGTTAGCTATGATGAAAATGCGCCTCTGATATATCCTGGCCTGGTTCACGACTACAAGATGGCTGAGTCCCTCGCCATACCAGGAAAGCTTAATCCCCGTCGTACCGCATTAGACACTGCTTTGGATGATTTCTTCTTTGATCAAAGCTATGCTTACCTGATTGGAGCATCACGTGAAGGGAAAGGACAAGTTATCAATCTTAATATTAGACGCAAGATTGCAGACTTACCATTACCAGGCATGCCACACCTTGGTTCCGGCATCACATGGGAATGGGAAGGTAAACCAATATTAGCCACCCCTAATTTAAAAGATGGGGTAATCACAGTTGTCGACATGCGCGACTGGCAAGTAATTAAGCAAATCCAGACACCCGGCCCAGGTTTCTTCATGCGCAGTCATGAGAATACATGTTATGCCTGGACCGACGTATTCAATGGAAGTAAAAAAGACACGCTACAATTAATCGATAAACAAAAACTAGCTATTGTTGCTACAGTTACCCCTTCTCCAGGCAAAACAGCAGCCCATGTCGAGTTTACTCGAGATGGTAAATTCGCATTGGTAAGTGTTTGGGAAGCCAATGGGGCTTTGGTGATATATGATGCAGAGACTTTACGGGAAATTAAGCGGTTACCAATGAGCAAACCCTCAGGGAAATATAACGTGTATAACAAAATCACTCGATCTGCTGGCACAAGTCATTGAGATTTTTTGCTTTTGCATTGCACGAAACAGCAATATTCAACAAAATAATTACTACTAGTAATTAAGAACACTTTAACATTCTTGAAACTCCAGACTGTTCTATTTTCAGGATTCAATAATGCCTATCACTAACCTTTCCCGCTTCAACCACGCGATCACTATCTTTGATGCGTTAAATAGTGAGGATCCGAATCGAGAAGTATCAGGAGACAAGGATTATCCCAAAGAATTGCTATATGCTTATCGGATGAGCGAGATGCTCAATCGCTATGCGAGTGATGCTTCAGAAGCTTTACAATTGGCTGCCAGGTGTCAACATATTCAGCGCTGGAAAATTCCAAGGACTGACTATCCAATGACTAAGAATGGATACCATCAATGGAGAAATCGACTCAAAAACTACCACGCCGAAATTGCCAAAAATGTGCTTAGTGACGCAGGCTACGACAACCAGACAATAGACAAAGCGTGTTCACTGATCCGAAAAGAGTCGACTTTCCAGAATGATGCACAAGTGCTGGAAGATATTATTGTCCTTGTATTTTTGGAGAGCTATCTTGAATCATTTATTGCTGCACACAATCATTATGAGGAGTCGAAGTTAACAGTTATATTAAGTAAAACATTTCAGAAAATGTCAAAAAACGCTCGCTCATCGATTTTTTCAACAATTAACCTATCACCTCAATTAATTCCCATAGTAAAGAGTTTGACTGTGGAATTATGACCCTCCATAAGAACACCCATAGATTTCTATCCCTCTTCATCTTGACCATATCATCTTTTTAATAGATCGTTTCCCCAGACTACGTTGATCATGCTCTACCAAAACGACAACATTACACGAAAGGTAATGATCAATTTTATTAATTAATTTCTAGGGTGGCTTCCATGCCTCCTGTTCAGAAAACATTCTCTCCCGCCATTTGTTCACCGATCGACAACTTTAGTAGACGGATTTACCAATACGCACAGTTGGCGGGAACTCGTTTCTCCTTACCCAATACTCAAGACCCCGGGGAGAAATGGATAGCATTTTGCAAAGGTCAGCCTTACTTAATAATTCGAACAAAACTTCTTAGTTCATTTTCGTCATACTTTCATTAGATATGAACCAAGTATAGTCACCCTCTAGGTATGACAATTTAACGTATCCAACTCGGATTAAAAAAAATGAAAACAAGCTTTTTTGAAAAGATGCTACGATGATTCCAAGGTCGTAGTTTCTGACACTACAATTGGACCATCAGTGCGTTTGACTGCGGTCTAATTCGTATAACACACTGATTTTATTAATTATTTAGATATTTTCTTGGCGGTGCGGATACCGTTCTGCCTTGAAAATCTGCGTGTCGACGGTTCGATTCCGTCCCTGGCCACCAGCATTGATAAGGGTTTGCTTTTAGCTAAGCCCTTTTTACTTGGTGAACGTGACAAAAATGTGACAATTCGATCACGTTATTGTCGGCGTAATGATCAATGCGATTCGCTGCATTTGCCAAATGTTCCGTAGCAAACTTTGCGCACCGACCCACCATTGACCGCGTTTTCCAACCCCCTAGTTCTTTCAGTTCATCACAACTTGTCCAGACTGGTCATTCTTTAAGATGCCAAAATATGACACCGATCACTACGTGCGTGCCCTGATTCTATCCTTTCAAGTCTTTATGTATATTGTAAAAGTTGAGCATATTTTCATCTAGCAGCTTCCAACGTTTGAACTACTTGACGACGAAGGACAAGCAGATGACAATTTAATGATGGCACCAGGCGATCGTGGCAATGGAAGGTCTTTGTGGAATCGGGTGCTGAATTACATCGTCAATCAAGTCGCCTAGCTTATAGAGGTGCTGTTGACTCTAGTAGAATAATTTTGCATGGTGAATAAAATAATAAAAAGATAAAAAATTTATGCAAAAAGGAAGATTGGGAAGATGTATAGGCAAGATTATTCAGCCATGGAAGAAATACACCTGAATCAAAATCTATCAAATGCTGTTTATCGCCATAGCCTCTCAAATCCACACAGTCTTGCAGTCGCATCAGAAGGAAGAGAGCTTTCTTATGGACAACTTGCCAAGACCGCTGCTGCAATTGCTGCCTGCATCAGGCAAAGCCCCGCATGGCCACAAACAGATGACCAGCCACCCCGGGTCGGTATTCTCGCTTCGCGCAGCGCCATAGCATGTATGGCTGTACTTGGCGCAAGTTGGGCCGGCGCGACCTATATTCCAATTGGTACCAAACTTCCCGAGGAACGAATACTTACGATCCTTTCGCTCTGCAATCTTTCGGCACTCATTGCAGATGCCGAAGGCGTGAAACTGCTAACGAAACAGGTGTTGTCGGCCTGCCCGCCGCTTGTGTTACTCCCCGGCGCCAAGCAGTACCAGAGCGAGAGCCACAGTGGCGTCGAGTTCTATGATATTGATGCAATACCTGTAGTTGAACAAAGCGCGCCAGCCTTAATGGCGGCGTGCGACCCTGCCTACATCATTTTCACGTCGGGAACAACGGGAATTCCGAAAGGGGTCATCATTTCTTGCGGTTCTATCCGGCACTACGTCAAAACCGTGACTTCGCTATTGGGCCTGCAGGCTTCAGACAGAGCCATCGAAACATTGGAACTCACCTTTGACGTATCTCTTCACAACATGTTCACAACGTGGGAGGCAGGAGCTTCTCTTCATATATTACCAGCAAGTCGCGTAATGAGCGCAGTCAAGTTTTCGAGAGACCGACAACTGACCGTCTGGTTCTCGGTGCCTTCTCTTGCAGGAATGCTTAAACAAATAAAAGCGCTTGCCTCCAATGCCTTGCCAGATCTTCGCATTAGCGTTTTTGGCGGCGAGCAGTTGCCGGAAACCGTTGTCTCTGCCTGGCAAGCCGCAGCACCAAACAGCATTATTGAAAACTTCTATGGTCCGACCGAGGTGACAGTTTTCTGTCTCAGGCAATCTGTATCAGATCCGATACCATTGACCCCCGGCCGTGACTTCGTTTCCATTGGAGTTCCGATGCCTGGGAACGAAGCCGCAATCGTTGATACCTACCATAGGTTCGTTACGCCAGGGATTGTTGGAGAACTTGCTATCGCTGGCGTCCAATTATCCGAAGGCTACCTGAACGCGCCTAAGCTCACCGATGCGCGGTTTCCAACAATTAGTGGCAAGCGATGGTATCTCACAGGTGATCTTGCGATGGAAGACTCCTCTGGCAGGTTTCACTGCCTTGGTCGAATTGACAATCAAGTCAAAGTTCTGGGGCATCGCATCGAGCTCGAAGAGATCGATGCGTACCTAAGGACAGTTTCCAAAGCCGGGAACGCCGCTGCCGTCGCATGGCCTGTCCTCGATGGCATTGCGCAAGGGCTTGTTGCATTTGTGGGTGCCCAATCGATCGATTCGCAACAAATCATTGCTGAACTAAAGACCCATCTACCCGGCTATATGGTTCCAAACCGCATAATTGCGATAGACAACATGCCGTTCAACCAGAGCGGGAAAATCGATAGGCGAGCCTTGGTTCAATTTCTCGATCAAAAGGCAGCGTGATGAACAAGCATCTATCTTTCCTTACCAGTCTTTTCGGAGCCAACTAACATGGATATCAACGAAAAAACAAAACTGCGCACTTTCCTTCAATCTTGCCTCGTCGAACGAGGCGACCGAGCAGAATTTCAAGATGATGAGTCCCTGTTCGACAGCGGTCGACTCGACTCGCTGACCATAACCCGTATAGTCGTCTACCTTGAACAGGAGTTTGGCGTCAACTTCGCCCATGTGAACTTCGACGTCGATCTAATTGATTCGGTGCAAGCCATTGAGTCATTAGTGGACACAGTAGGTTCCCATTGAAATTTCTTGGCAACCATTTCTTAATGTGTCGCATTCATTAATTTTTATGAAAATAAAACGCCTGACACAATTCCATGAAGACCCTGCTGTCATTGCATGGTGGCGCGCATGGATGGGATGGATGCTCAAGTGGCTGACACCTTTCTGGCGCCGTTCGATTTTGGTAGCCGGAGCAATTTATGTTGCTGTGAGTAATCCTCTTTCATATTTGGAAAAAGTTCTGGAAGCTCCAAATGACCTGCTCGGCTCTGCTTTGGTTGTGCTGACAATTTTTTGCATCGCCTGGCTCATTTACCAAGCGACAGTACGATTCAACTCACTGCCAACTACAATTCGGCGCCACCCACAATTAACCTTGCATCTGCTGTTCTGGGGTTTTCTCGCAATTGCTTGGAACACTACACCGACAGCCGGACCTTGGCGAGCCGTTATGCTTGGTATCGCATTATTTTTTCCCAATCTTATCTGGCGCTGTGGTTACATGCTGTACTCTGGTCAAAATGGCCGAGCGGTAGGCACTAGCTTTCCCCAGCAACTCATCTGCCTTTTTCCTGTTTTCGGCGGAACCCATACTCCATATGGAAAAGGGCTTGAATTCCTGTCAAAATTTGAAGCAAAAACAGAAGAAGAACTGGCACGGTCACAGCTAGCAGGCATCAAGTTACTTATCCTAGCATCCCTATGGCATCTGGGACTTGTCATAATGGAAGGCGTTCTTTATGGACCAGGAAACCATGTCACCCGTGCGCTGGGCGGACACACTATCGGGATCCCTAACCTAGCGCAGCTGGTTACGCAAGGTGCCGGAGCACCGCGCTATACATCCTGGGTTAGCATCTACTGCGAACTCATATGGCAAGTTCTCCATCTTGCACGCAATGGACACGGCGTCATTGCTGTGCTGCGGCTGTTTGGCTTCAATGTGTTCCGCAACACCTACAAACCACTGCTGGCAGAGTCGATACATGAATTCTGGAACCGTTATTATTATTATTTCAAAGAGCTCTTGGTGAACTTTTTCTTCATTCCTGTGTTCATGCAGTTAGGCGGCATGCTTCGTAAGTGGCCGCGCCTGCGGTTATTTGCTGCAGTGTTTGCCGCAGCGTTTGTTGGCAATATGTATTATCACCTGCTTAATAAAAAGAGCTTGCTAGCTCATGGAGATGTTTTCGGCGTTATATACTCCGCACGTTCCGATTTTTTCTATGCCTTTTTATTGGCGATTGGGATCTATATTTCCATGCTACGAAAAGAGCGCCGGGGCGGCAGGCCTTTGTCGGCTGCCCGTGTTGCTCGTATTTTGAGAATTTTTGGTGTTTGGACTTTCTTCAGCCTGATTTTTATTTGGAATTTAAAAGGCGGCACGCCTTTTTTCACCCGGGTGTATTTCTTTTTAAATCTTTTTGGCCTCGCATAACCTCGCATAGTCTCATAACTAAAAGCTTACGCATTGCACTTAAATTGTTAGGACTTATATGCTAGCAAAATGTTTTATCAATAAAAGCCAAATTCATTAGGAAGGCAGACTGCCTGCCTCTTGCTGACCGCATAATGGAAAGGCTAGGCATCTTTTACGCGCCGATGAAAGAACAGCCAACTATAGATTGCGATATTAATGATAAGGACTATTCCGGCAAGCGCGAACTGAATCTCTCATGTGAGGCCGGAAGGATAGATGATGTTCAGCAAATAGTGATCAATAAAGCATTCTGTGTAGCCGGACAACCCCGCTTTGATGCGAAAGTAGTTTTCTAAATGCGTGAGCGGACAGACGCGGCCAGTGAACTCAACAAAGAACCCCCAAGCGGCCGCCGGAAGATGGATGAAGAGGATCCAGCGCCGCCAAGCCGCCATTATGCCGCCCAAAAGGGCAAACAGAATGAAGACCAGATGGAGCAGGAGGACACTGTCAGCCGCTATACGTAACAACATGGCCGGCTCAGTACAATGAATAATGACTATTCGTCACCGCTGTATAAACTCTGTCCCCCTGTCACTCCGGCAGTAAGTGTGAAGCGCATTGCATCTTCCATACTCATGTTCAGGCGTCGTGTGGCACTGCGCGGAACCAGCACAACAAAGCCGCCGATCCCGTAACTCATGGGGAAATAGACCAACAAACTGTCTTTCTGTCTGAAATCTGCAGGCATATGCTTCGTATCGGTCTGAGTGACAAGCCCAACTGCTTGCATGCCGGTTTCTCCAAACTTTACCGCGACAACCTGCTCAAACTCTTTCTTTTTTTCGGACGAGAAATAATCCAGTAGGTCGCGAATCGACAGGTACACTGATTTAATTAGCGGCAATCGATAGATAATTCTTTCCCCTCCGGAAAACAAACGCTGCGCAATAAGGCTATGCATAATCAGCCCTACAACAAAGGCCACGATAAGGCCAGCAACCACGCCCATCCCGGGCCGGTACAGATCTTCCCGCACCAGGGTACGGATCACATCTCCAAGCAGGGATTCCGTTGTCACCACAAACCAGTAGAGCAGATAAAGCGTTACTACCACAGGCAAGAGTGTAATCAGGCCGGTAAGGATATTTTTATTGATAGATCTCAACATCTCTGTTTCCTCGCTTATGGAGATAATAATACTTGCAAGAACGTTCAGGACTCTGTCGCTTTTACGTCGGCTATCGACAGAACTCAGCGGCATTTTCACAATAGTATGATATTTGAATTATCAGGTGAATCGATGGAGACCTGCAAATATTTGTCACATCTTAAGTCTGCATACCTTGTTCCAGATCAATTCTCAATAAAATCAATCCTCTAAAGCGTTCAAATATGATATTTCATGTGTACAATATGCGCATTGTTGAGGTATTTACATGCAAAGTTATTCTGAGATTGAAGCAGGTGATTTATTTGAACTTATCACCAAACCTAAAACACTGTTAGTTGATGTGCGCAATGATGATGAAGTTGCGCGCGGCATCATTGATGGCGCCATACATATTCAGCTCTCAATGCTGCCATTGCAATACGAAAAACTAATGGGTGCCAAAACGGTCGTATTTTACTGTCACAGCGGCATCCGTTCGGCACATGCTGCAGATTTTGCAACAAGTAAGGGAATAAAAAATGTATTTAACCTTACGGGTGGTGTAATCGCCTGGCTCAAGGCCGGCTACGCATTAAACAAGAAAAGTAACCTGTGAATATGTTAGCTCTGATTGGAAAATAATGGAATTTGATAAAGAAGTTGATGCCCGCAATCTCAATTGTCCATTGCCCATCTTGCGCTGCAAAAAAGGCTTGAGTGAGATTGCGCCGATGCAAACCCTAAAAATCGTGGCCACTGACCCGGGCGCAGTTAAGGATTTTCAGGCTTTTTGCAAACAAACCGGTCACGAGTTATTGCAACAGGATGACGCTGATGGCTTGTTTACGTTTTACATTAAAAAACGCGCAGACTAAAGAAATAATTATTAGTAATGGCTAAAAAACTTGCCCTGATTGCTTCTAAAGGCAGCCTAGATTGGGCGTATCCCCCTTTTATCTTGGCCTCAACCGCCGCCGCGCTGGATTACGAAGTGCAGATATTCTTCACTTTTTACGGCTTAACACTGCTAAAAAAAGATTTGGGCGATTTAAAAGTTTCACCACTTGGCAACCCAGCCATGCCGATGCCAGTACCCATGCCAAATTTGATGCAAATGTTGCCCGGCATGGAAAACATGGCCACCCTGTTGATGAAACAAAAGATCGCAGATAAAGGCGTTGCCTCCATTCAAGACTTGCGCACAGCTTGTCTGGAAAGCGGCGTTAAGCTGATTGCCTGTCAGATGACGGTAGATTTATTCGATTTCAAACCTGCAGATTTTATCGAAGGCATTGAATTTGGCGGCGCAGCGACTTTCTTTGAGTTCGCAGGTGAATCAGATGTGAATCTGTTTATTTAACCAATCTTAAAACAAGTTCAAAATGATTGTTACTCGGCCTGTTTTTCTGCGAGTTCTTTCAAAAACTGCGCAATATCCCACTCGCAACCTGCACAACCTGAAAGCGCGCCCGTCCTTCTGGAGATGGCATCCACATCAAGGCCTTGCTGGAACAGGCTTTGAATCTCGCCACGCGTAGTACCGCTGCAAGAGCACATCACTTTATCGGCTAAATCTCCATTGTTTGCGTTCACGCGCTGCAATTTATTTAAGCTTTGCAGACTGCGCCTGCAGTTTTTCCAAACTCGCCGTGAATTCAGCCACCCGCGCTTTTTCCTGCTCGACCACCTCCGCAGGTGCACGTGCCACAAAACTTTCGTTATAGAGCTTAGTGTTCGCTTTATTAATTTCGACTTCTAACCGTGCAATCTCTTTGCTTAAACGTTCTTTCTCTGCCGCGACATCAATCTCGATTTTTAGCATCAGCTTGAAGTCATCCACCAGCATCACAGGCGCATCAGCTTCTGGCAGCTCTGCCACAATTGCGACATCTTGCAGCTTGGCCAAAGCTTTCAAATAAGCAGCATAAGGCGCTAATCTGCTTTCGTCACCTGCCGCAATCAACGGCACGCGTGCGGCGGGCGAGATATTCATTTCGCCCCGTAAGCTGCGGCAGGCATCAACAGCTTGTTTCAATAACGCTATCCAAGCTTCAGATGTCTCATCAATTTTGTCCGGTTGCGCTTTTGGATAAACTTCCAGCATGATGCTGGCACCATGTTTCTCGGTCATTGGCGCTATCGTTTGCCAGATTTCTTCAGTGATAAACGGCATGATCGGATGCGCCAAACGCAGAATAGTTTCCAGCACCCGCAATAAGGTACGGCGGGTTGCTCGTTTCTCGGCATCATCACCATTTTGAATTTGTACTTTGGCGAGCTCCAAATACCAGTCACAGTATTCATCCCACACAAACTCATAGATCGCTTTGGCAGCCAAGTCAAAACGGTAATCTTCAAACGCACGTTCAACTTCGGCTTCGGTGCGCTGCAATATACTCACAATCCAGCGGTCGGCTTGCGAGAATTTACGCCCGCCTTCACCGCAACTTGCCGCATCAAAACCATTGTCTTGGCCTTCTGTGTTCATCAGCACAAAGCGTGTGGCATTCCATAATTTATTGCAGAAATTACGATAACCATCGCAGCGTTGCAAATCGAACTTGATGTCGCGGCCGGGTGAAGCCAGCGCGGCAAAAGTAAAGCGCAAGGCATCGGTACCATAAGCCGCGATGCCTTCCGGAAATTCTTTGCGTGTGCGTTTTTCAATCTGCTCGGCTTGCTTCGGATTCATCAAACCAGTGGTGCGTTTTTTGATTAAGTCTTCTAAACTTATGCCGTCAATCAAATCTATCGGGTCTAATACGTTGCCTTTGGATTTGCTCATCTTCTGACCTTCGGCATCGCGGATCAGGCCGTGTACATATACGTGCTTGAACGGAATTTTGCCGGTAATGTGCGTCGTCATCATGACCATGCGCGCCACCCAGAAGAAGATAATGTCAAACCCTGTCACCAGCACGCTGGAAGGCAAATATTGTTGCAAAGCAACATTGGCGGCATCTTTGGCTTCATCGCCAGTCCAGCCTAGTGTAGAAAAAGGCCATAAGGCTGACGAGTACCATGTATCGAGTACGTCGTTATCGCGTTTTAATTCACCCTCGTAGCCATCTTTGGTAGCCAATGCTTTAGCTTCAACTTCATCATGGGCCACATACACTTTGCCACTATCGCTGTACCAAGCCGGGATTTGATGTCCCCACCACAGTTGACGCGAGATGCACCAGTCTTGAATGTTATTCAGCCATTTGTTGTAGGTGTTCACCCAATTTTCCGGGTGGAACTTGATTTCACCGCTTGCCACCACATCGAGCGCTTTTTGGGTAATGGATTTTCCATCGGCAGCAGATTTGCTCATCGCCACGAACCATTGGTCGGTGAGCATAGGCTCAATCACTACGCCTGTGCGGTCACCGCGCGGCACCTTGAGCTTATGTTTATCCACTTTAACCAAGTAGCCTTGAGCATCTAGGTCTTCGATAATCTTTTTACGAGCATCAAAGCGGTCAATTCCCACATAAGCTGAAGGTAACGTCATCGACTCTCCAACAAATGTTTCACCATATATACCATTATGGCTGTCATCATCCTCAAGAGTCATGCCATTAATAGATCCATCAACATCAATAGAAAGAAATAATGTTGAACCTGGCGTTGCTAGAGCCTGCGCTCTATTCTTAACCTTACCATCAAGTTCGAAAACAACAATCATCGGAAGTTTTTGGCGCTGTCCCACCGCATAGTCATTAAAGTCATGCGCAGGCGTGACTTTCACCACGCCTGTGCCAAATTCTTTATCAACATATTCATCGGAAATAATCTGAATTGGACGATTGCACAAAGGTAGTTTTACAAACTTACCTACCAGATGATTAAATCGACCATCCTCAGGATGCACCATCACCGCCACGTCACCCAGCATAGTTTCTGGGCGTGTGGTTGCGACGGTTAAATGGGTTAGTCCTTTAACCGTATCTGGCTCAACCAAAGGATAGTTGATATGCCACATAAAACCATCTTCTTCTTCTTGCACTACTTCGAGGTCTGAAACCGCCGTGCCAAGTTTTACATCCCAATTCACCAGTCGTTTGCCACGGTAAATCAGGCCTTCGTTGTATAGGCGCACAAAAGTCTCGGTCACCACTTTATTCAGGCCAGCGTCCATGGTAAAGCGTTCGCGCGACCAATCGGGCGAAGTACCAAGTCGGCGCATTTGGCGGGTGATGGTAGAACCGGAATGTTCTTTCCACTCCCATACTTTTTCCAGGAATTTCTCACGGCCTAAATCATGGCGACTCACGCCTTGCGCATCGAGTTGGCGTTCTACGACGATTTGCGTAGCAATACCTGCGTGATCTGTGCCAGGCTGCCAAAGCGTGTTATCGCCACGCATACGGTGATAACGGGTGAGTGCATCCATGAGGGTTTGGTTAAATCCATGCCCCATGTGCAGCGTGCCTGTGACATTGGGCGGTGGTAATAGAATGCAAAAGTTTTCTTTAATTTCCGGGTTCAAACCAGCAGCATAATAGCCCTTGTTCTCCCAAAATTCGTACCATTTGCTTTCAATGGCTTTAGGGTCAAAGGATTTGGCTAGTTCTTTCTGTGGTGTGTTTTGAATGCTCATAGGCGTGAATTTTACCACAGCCCACATGGCCTCGATGCCTGCAAAAACACGCACCTTAAAAAATTAAGGCAAGGAATACTTCTTAATTACGACTGACTGTCCACGCTATCGCCAAAAAACTCAACACCTACTTTATCCCAATAACGTGAAAAGCGTTTTAGCCGTTTTTCGCTGATTTCGGCCTCTGCAAACTTAACTTCCGGTTGCCATATCGGGTTAAATGACTCCAAGAGTGCTTTTACTTGTGTATTTGGTGTTGCTTGCGTTACCACTTGACCCACTCCGCGTGCTTTCAGCACCTCGCGTGTATCGCCAATCCAGACTTCCACATCCTGCAGTTCATTTATACAATCCGCTACAAATTGCAAGCGTTTTAGCGGCCATTTGCTGTGCAGCATATCGTCAAACACGAAAATTTTTGGCATGGGCTTGCGCAATAAGGGATGCGCGGAGGAGAGCATTTCATCATGCACAAACACTGCCACCGCTTGATGCGTTGAAATGGGCGCCCTTTCCGGCATTATGACGCGATGCGCCTTGGCCTTTTCAGGCGGCGTATTACCGAATAATTTCTCGTTAAGCGCCTCATGGCTCGCATCAAATGGGCAATTCACTGTGCAAGTAGCACAGTATTTTTCTCCGGTATGGCGCGCCAGGCTTTCCTTATTAAAGTAGTAGGGCTTGGAACTATATAATGAGGCTACCCATTGCCAGGAAAGATGATTGGAGCCTTTGTCTCCATCGAGCAAATGATTTTCAAACCAATCAGCCGCTTCGCGCCAATCGACTTTAAGCCAGTGCACCACATAAGCGGCAAACCACTTACGTGCATGTTGATGCACATAGCCCTCTTGCATTAAGCTACGAACAAATCCATCCATGCAAGGCAGGCCAGTAATACCCTGGCGAATAAAATCCGGCAATAATTTATCGCCTAGCGCCACCTTCGGATCTTCAATATCGCTAAAAATACCACTGCCTAATTGATACCAGACACGACGCCAATAGTCGCGCCAGGCCAGCGCGCCTACAAATTCTACGGATTGCGCGCCAAAACGATAGCGCACACTGTCAGAAGCTTCTTTTAATGTAATGCAGCCATGCCGAAAATACGGCGAAAGTTTGGAAACTGAGCCATTAAGAAAATTTCTGTTGCGATTATATGCCTCGACATCAATCGTGTTCAGACGCTTTAGCGCTTCGTGCCTGCCGCCGCGCCATTCGTCACCCAAAAACGAACCGGTTGCCTGCGGGAACATGCGCCTCATGTATTGCAACCGCTCTATACGATCTGATGGTATGGTGAGTCTATAGTAATTTGCCATTATAATTGCTTCAACGCTACTCTTTCATATCAATAGTTTACACTCATTTTGTAATTTTGTTTCGAGTATGTTTCGCGTTATTTTAGCCAAAAAAATATCCACTTTTGCAGTACATTATGTAATTTTATTTTATTGCTTTCTGTATTTATCTATAAGACATTAAATTTAATGCTAAGATAATTATGCTAATTGTTAAGCATTACGAGGGTGGCATGATAGATGCAATGTGGATTTGGGGTGCGCTAGGCTTGATTTTACTGGCGGTTGAAATGGCCACCGGCACATTTTATGTGCTCTGGTTTGGCATTTCCGCCTTAAGTGTGGCGATTGCTGTATGGGTGTTTCCCAATATACCGCAAGCGATTCAATTCGCCATGTTTGCCGCCCTTTCCATCAGTTCGCTTGCAATCTGGCGGCTAAATTACAAAAAAACCGAAACACACTCGCGCGTGGGTCAGGCACAAGGTGAAGAGATTGGCCGCACTGGCACTGTGATTGAATCTTGCAGCCCAGCGCAAAATGGCAAAATTCGTTTTGCCCAAGGCCTGATGGGAAGCCGCGAGTGGGCAGCCATTTCTGACGAACCCATTGGCGCCGGAAGCAATGCCGCTGTGGTAGCTGTTGAAGGCAATATGCTGCGCATCAAAAAAACCAATTAATTTTTTGCAACTTAATTTCAGGAAAGCATCATGACCGAATTCAGTCTTGTACTCATATTTTTAGCTGCTATCGCCATATTTAAAGGTGTGCGTATTGTGCCGCAAGGCGAGGAATGGGTGGTGGAGCGTTTGGGGAAATTTGCAGGGGTGCTCACGCCTGGCTTGCATGTGATTAACCCCGTTTTCAGCCGTGTTAGCTACAAAGTCACCACCAAAGATATTATTCTGGATGTGCCTGAGCAGGAAGTGATCACGCGTGACAATGCCGTGATTTTGGCTAACGCTGTCGCTTTCATCAAAGTCTCGAATATCGAGCGTGCCGTGTATGGCATTGAAAACTTCCGTGAAGCGATGCGCAACATGGTGCAGACTTCACTTAGGTCAATCATTGGCGGCATGGATTTAAACCAGGCCCTCACCTCGCGCGACCGCATCAAGACCGAACTCAAACAAGCCATTGCCGACGAGGCGCTAGATTGGGGCTTGACAGTGAAGTCTGTAGAGATTCAGGACATCAAGCCTTCATCCAACATGCAGGATGCCATGGAAAGACAAGCCGCTGCCGAGCGTGAGCGTGTCGCAGTAGTGACTGAAGCCGAAGGCGCAAAACAATCGCTGATATTAAACGCTGAAGCCCGGCTGGAAGCCGCACGCAAAGATGCGGAAGCGCAAATGGTGGCTGCTAAGGCTTCGGCCGAATCGATTAAATTTATTACCGAAGCCGTGAAGGAAAATAATGCGTCTGCCATGTTTTTATTGGGCGACCGCTACATTCAATCCATGCAAAAAATGGCCAGCTCCGATAACAGCAAAATCGTTGTGGTACCCGGCGATCTGGTAAGTGCGGTTAAAAACCTGGTCGGTAGTAAATAACTCAGCCAGAACAAACGCTACAAGCGGAATCTTTAATCAGTTTGATGGTGCGCCACTCCATGGAGAGCGCATCCAGCAACAATAACCTGCCTTGCAAACTCTCGCCAATATTCATGATTAACTTCAAGGCCTCAGCCGCCTGGGTAGTGCCTATCATACCCACCAATGGTGCGAACACACCATTGTCCGAACAGCGCATCTCCTGGTCTTCACCCACATCAGGATACAAGCAGTGATAACACGGGCTGTTTTCCTGCCTAAAATCGAATACGCTCACCTGCCCTTCAAACCGAATCGCTGCACCTGAAACCAGCGGTTTTTTGAGCTGAAAACAAATGCGGTTCAACATATAACGCGTCGCAAAGTTATCACTGCAATCAATCACCACATCTGCTTGCTCGATTAAGGCTTTAAATTCGGCCTCGGTAGATTTTTGTTGAATGGTTTGCACCACAACATCGGGGTTAATTTCATATATGGTTTGCTGCGCCGAAACTGCTTTGTTGATACCAACAGACTGCGTAGTGTGAATAATCTGCCGCTGCAAATTGGTTAAATCTACATTGTCGAAATCACAAATGGTTAAATTGCCGACGCCAGAAGCCGCTAAATATAAGGCTGCTGGCGACCCCAATCCACCCGCACCAACAATCAGCGCGTGGCTTTGAGTC
>WBZU01001232.1_pt1 | contig 19688 bp, 8 predicted proteins | sample 5204311 | NCBI WGS metagenome assembly WBZU01 (sample SAMN12344359, study PRJNA552823) | activated sludge metagenome | biome: Activated sludge suspended growth; feature: Nitrification reactor; material: Wastewater; isolation source: activated sludge from nitrification reactor of wastewater treatment... | reverse complement strand
ATATCCAACTGCCGAACTTCATCTTCGCCGATAGTTTCGAGTCAGGTAACTTCTCGGCCTGGACTTCCGTCCAGAACGGTGGTAATGCCTTCCGAGTGACTACCGGCAACGCGTCTGATGGCACGTCCAAGATGCAGGCGACCAACGTCGGCACGACACGATACGTCACGTACCAGATGCCGGCCAATGAGACAAGCTACCGTGCGCGCTTCTCCTTCAACCCGAATGGTGTGACTGGCAACAATGTCGCCCGTGAAGTCTTCCGCGGGTTGAACGGCAATGCGACGGTCTTCTCGATCTGGGTGCGCCAGCAGTGTGCTACGCCGAACTGCACGACGGGCGACACTTACCAAGTGGGTGCAACGGTCAACCGTGCTGGCGGATCGACGCAGACGAACTGGTTCACCATTCCCACGACGGGCTATACGGCCATCGAGTTTGCCTGGAATTCAGGCAACCCGGCGACGTTCAGCCTTTCTACGGACGGAGTGGTGCGCCAGACGCTGAACGGTCTGAACACAAGCGCCAGAACGCTTACGTCAGTCCAGTTTGGTCCGCGCGGTGATACGCTCGGTTCGACCTGGTACTTCGACAACTTCGTATCGGCACGACGCATTCTGCCGTAAGCGGCAGCGATGCAGGATGGGGGACGGATGCGTTTGTGCATCCGCCCCCCGCATGATGTATAAAGCAGTGGGTGACGAGGCGTCACCCACTGCTTTGCGAAATGTCTGACGAAAATCGTGACAATGACGATTGTTAGTGGGCTAAAGATGGGCATACATAAATCTAGAGGACTGTTCAGCGTGTTGCCGCCGCTCTTCCTGCTGGTAGCGCTGATGAGTGGCGGCTGTAGCTCCACACCCAGCCCTGCGGCGCCGGCAGAAGTTGCGGCGCCCGTAACGGTGCAAGCCACCGCGGTGCCCGCCGAAATTGCCGCCGCTGGCGATACGAGCGTGATCTCAGCCGCATCGCTGGAGGACGAGTATGGCATCCACGTCAACCTGCTTGCGGTGACGGCAGCCGGGGGAATGGTTGACCTGCGCTTGAAGATCGTCGACGCCGCCAAGGCGGAGAAGTTGCTGGGTGACCTGGCCAACTTCCCGGCACTGCGCGTCGGCGACGGTGCCGTTACGCTGGAGGCGCCTGAAGACAGCCACCAGGCTGTGCAGAATTTGCGGGATGGCAGCCTGGTTGTGCTGCTCTTTCCCAATTCACAAAGTGCAGTCAGCCCGGGGACGGCTGTCAGCGTCATGTTTGGCGACCTGCAGCTTGCGCCGATGGAAGCGATGTAGTCAAGCCGATGGTAGTCGGTCGGTATTGTGTGCCAGTAATTGCTGGTTCGGAGGTAAATCTATGAATTCAAAGCTGCTGCGATGGTTGGGCATTGCGCTGATTATCCAGACAGGGTTGTTGCACCTTTATGCGGCGTTGGGTGAATCTGCCGAGACACCCTATCTGAACGCGCTTTTTGTTGCCAACTTTGCGGCAGCGTTGATTGCGGCGTTTGGGCTTCTGCGCAGCCGCCGCTGGGGATGGATGCTTGGCGCCTTGCTGGCGATCGGCTCACTGGCTGGCTATGTAGTCAGCCGCACGGCAGGTCTGCCCGGGATGGAGCCGGAAGCGTGGGGCGATCCCATCGGCACGCTGGCGCTTGTCATGGAAGCCGGCTATCTTCTCACGTGGTTGGTCGCACTGCTATGGCGGCAGCCCGATGACGCCGCCGCTGTGACTGCCACTCCCATGGCCGACCTGCCAACGACGAGTGCCGCTGCGCCGGTTGTAGCGCGTCCCTCGCGATTTGTGGCAGCGCTCTATCCGCTGGGCGCGTTCGCCTTTGTGCTTCTGTTCAGTGCAATCGCGCTGCGCTGGGACGGCGATGCGATGCAGCCGGTTGCCACCGAAGCAAACAAGGTGGAGATTGTCACAATTACCCCCGAGACCTTCGAGGATGAATATGGGGTCCGCGTGAACCTGATTGCGGTAACAGCCATGCGCGGTATCGTCGATCTGCGCTTGAAAATCACCGATGTCGACAAAGCCAAGACCTTGCTTGAGGATGAGAGCAAACATCCCGCCATGTGGATTGGCGACCAGAGTCTTCCCAATGCACTGATCCCAACGGTCGATCAGATTTGTGGCCCGGATGGGACACTTGTCTTTACACCGCAAAACCCGCGCGCCTTGATCATGCCTGCCCATATGGGACACATGGACAAGAATCTCAAAGACGGCGGGATGTACATCATGTTTTACCCGAATCCGCAAAATACCGTTCAATCCGGCACGCCCATCAGCCTCTTCTTCGGGAACACACGCGTCGGACCGCTCACCGTACAATAACGGGGGCCGTTCTGATGAGGAATTTCATGCGAAAATTGATTGTCGCCGCACTGGCTGCCGTGCTCGTTTTGGCGGAAATGGCCGCCGCGCAGCCTGTACAGGCGGCCACCGTCTTGCCTTGGCAACAGACGTTGCCGGCTGGCTTCGAGCCTTCTGCGTTCGAAAAACTCTCGCCAGATCTACGCGCGTCACTGGCCACGCTCCCGAACAGCGGCATGGTCACGGCGATCGTGACGATGCGGGATCAGGCCGACCTCGGCGCCATCACAGCCATGGAACCGGCTGCGCGCCAGGCGGAGACCATTCGTGCCCTGCAATCGCAGGCGTCGAGTACACAGAACGCCCTGAATGCTGATCTTGCAAGCCTTACCAGCCAGGCTGCCGGAAATGTGACGGCTGCCGGCGCACCTGCGATTGCCGACATTACGCCGTTCTGGATCTTCAATGGCTTCTCCATTACCGCCGCACCCGATGTGATCATGGCGCTGGCCGCGCGGCCCGATGTGGCCAGGATTCGGTCCAATATTGTTGATGTTGCACCGGTGGCAATCGATGCTGTTCCTGAGGCCAACCTAAGCAAGATCAATGCGCCAGCACTATGGGCACTCGGGCGCTTCGGCCAGAACGTTGTTGTAGCGACGATGGACACCGGTGTGGATATGACCAATCCCGACATTGCCACCAAATGGCGCGGTGGTAGCAACAGTTGGTATGACCCTTATGGCCAGCATCCCTTCACACCGGCCGATCTCAATGGGCACGGCACGGAGGTGCTCGGCGTCATCGTAGGTGGAAGCGCCGGCGGGTCGGCGGTCGGTGTTGCCCCACAGGCGAAGTGGATCGCAGTCAAAATATTTGACGACAACAACAAACCGACTTTTGATGGGATAACCAAGGGTTTTCAGTGGCTTCTCGATCCGGACGGCAATCCGAGCACAGCGGATGCACCGCAGGTAGTCAACAACTCCTGGACGTTTACATCGCCTGGCTGCGATCTATCATTTGAGTCACAATTGCAGGCTCTTCGTGCTGCGGGCATCTTGCCGGTGTTCGCTGCCGGCAACAGCGGCCCCAATCCATCGTCAAGCATCAGTCCGGCCAACAATCCTTCCGCGTTTGCTGTGGGAGCCGTCAACAATAGTGACCAGATTCTGTCGCTCAGCAGCCGCGGGCCGACCGCGTGTGGCCAGAACACCAGGACTTTTCCAGATGTCGCTGCACCGGGCTGGGATATTCGCACGACCGGCCTGGCAGGGAGTTATGTGACGGCAACCGGCACGTCGCTGGCGGCGCCACATGCCGCTGGCGCACTGGCCTTGTTGGTCAGCACGTTCCCCAGCCTGAGTGTCGCTGATCAGCAGGCCGCGTTGACCGGATCCGCCGTCGACCTGGGCATCCCTGGGCCGGATAACGATTTCGGTTACGGCCGGCTTGACGCCCTCGGCGCCTATCAATGGCTGATCAACGGCGGGTTTGTGCCCCAGTCACTGGTCCCGATTACCGTGACGACTACGGCCGACACGATCGCGAATGACAATCAGTGTTCGCTGCGCGAGGCCGTGATCGCAGCAAATACGAATGGCGCATATGGTGGGTGCACATCTGGCGGCGGTGCTGACACAATCGTCTTTGCGCCGTCGATCGCGATGCCGGCCACCATCGCCCTTACTACGAGCGGTGCCAACGAAGAGAATGCGCTGACCGGCGATCTGGACATTCTCGAATCGCTGACCATCAGCGGGACGGGCGCATTGACGATTGATGGCATGAACGCAGACCGCGTATTTGACATTCACCCCGGCGTGAGTGCAGTTATCGCTGGAGTTACGGTGCTTAACGGCACAAGCGCCAGCAATGGCGGTGGCTTCCGCGTGCAGGGAGCATTGAATCTGGTCGGTGTGACGGTCACAACCAACCAGGGCGGTGGTATTGCCAACCTGGGCGGGACGTTGACGCTGAGCAATACCGTTGTTACTGCAAATGGCTCTTTTGGCATTGATAATCAGGGGTCGGCAGTCCTGACAATGAACGCCGGCCGGATTGCCGACAATCAGGGCAGTGGCGTTATCAACAGCCTGTCCGCTGCAACTCTGACCGGTGTAACTGTCTCGGGCAACTCCGGCGGCGGTCTGCGCAATCAGGGCGCCACAACGAGCAAACTAACGATCACGGAGGGCACTGTTATCTCCAACAGCGCGACATCGGGTGGCGGGATTGCCAATGAAGGTGTCGGTGCGTCAACCGTGATTTCGGCGACGCGCGTGGGCGGAAACTCGGCCACCGGCTCGGGTGGCGGTATCTTCAACAACGGTGGCATGTCCATCACCAGTTCGACCATCGATCACAATCAGGCTCGCGCCGGCGGCGGTATTGAGCATTTTGGCGGCAACCTGAGTCTGACCAATGTCACGGTCAGCGGCAACAATGCGACCGATAATGGCGGGGGTCTGTACGTGTTTGGCTCCTTGACCGCACGTTTTGCGACCTTTGCGTTTAACGGGGCCGGCGGTAGCGGCGGCAACATCTATCACGATCAGGCGCAGGCGACCTACAGCGGGGTGCTTGTGTCGAATCCGAATAACGGCGGCAATTGCGGTAGAAACGGCGGGCAGATTTCATCGACCGGCAACAATCTCGAGAGCACCAATACGTGCAGCTTTACTGCGGGCACCGACCTGGTGAACCGAGAACCAAGCCTGGGCCCACTACAGGCCAATGGTGGGCGGACCTGGACCCATGCTCTCGCCGTCGGCAGCCCGGCTATCGATGCAATTCCGTTCGGCATCAACAATTGTGGCATGTCGGTCGCCGTAGATCAGCGCGGGATCGCCCGGCCCCAAGGGCCACGTTGCGATGTCGGCGCATTCGAGGGATCGTTCGTACCGGGCGTCGTCATCCCTGTTCATGACATTCAGGGGAACGGCTATACTTCGCCCCTGGCTGGCCAATCCATCACCACCGAAGGCGTCGTGACGGCGCTGCGTGGTAACGGCTTTTTCTTGCAGGATCTCAACCCGGACAACGACGATGCAACCTCGGAAGGTGTCTGGGTGAGCGGTGGTATCGTGGCTAGTGTCGCGGTGGGCGACCATCTCTCAGTGGACGGTCTGGTCCAGGAAATTACGCTCGGTGGGGCAGGCAGCAACCTGCTCAGCGTCACGACGGTGCAGCCGAGCAAGGTTACGGTTCTAAATCAAGGCACCTCATTGCCGGCCCCTATCGTTTTGGGCAATGGCGGCCGAATACCGCCCGGATCCGTCATCGAAGATGATAATTTTACGATCTTCGATCCTGCTCAGGATGGATTGGATTTCTATGAAAGCCTGGAAGGGATGCGCGTACAGATCAACGATGCCCGCGTTGTCGGTCCGACGGATCTGAACGAAGGTATCTGGGTTCTCGCTGACAATGGGGTAAATGCCGGGCCTCGCACGGAGCGCGGCGGTATCTATCAGGTGACAGGCGATGGCAATCCCGAACGAATCCAATTGCGCGCCGATCTCTATCCTGGCGGTGTGCTACCGGTCGCCAACGCTGGTACTCGATTCAGTGCGCCTGTGATTGGAATCATGGACTATCCCGTCATCAATTACGCGATCTTGGTGACGAACGCCTTGACCCCGGACCCGACCGGCGTCGGCAGTCGCGAGACGACGACCATCGCCGGCGACAGCGAGAGTATGACCATCGCAACAATTGATGTGAATGGCCTGGGCGGCACTGATGCAGAGGCTGCCTTCACCGCATTTGCCGCCGAAATCGTCAATCGGCTCAATAGCCCCGACGTTGTCTCGATTGACACAGCATTCGACAACAGTGGCATCGCCAATGATGGCACCACGGCGGCTGACCAGACTTTTGCGCGGCTGATTGCAGCCGTGACAGCGGCCGGCGGACCGAGCTATGCCTACGTGCAGATCGATCCTGTGGATGGGCTAGATGGTGGCGACCTGGGCGGGAATGCACGCATCGGCTATCTGTATAACGCGGCTCGCATCGGTTACAGTGGCACGGCCGGAGATGCCAGCGCAGCGACCAGCGTCTCATGCTCGGATGGTGTGCCCGGATTGACATTGAACCCAGGGCGAATCGATCCGGGCAACGCGGCGTTTGACGGCAACCGGAAGGTGTTGGCGGCTCAGTTCGATTTCGCGGGCGTCCCATTCTTCGTGATTGGGATTTCCTTTGTCGATAACAGCCAGGATTCGCCTTTCTTTGGTGCAGTGCAGCCGCCGCTGTTGGTCTCTCAAGCCAGGCGTGTCGAACAGGCACAGATCGTGCATGACTTTGCCGCGTCGATTCTGGCTTGTGATGCGTCGGCGCGCGTCGTGATTCTTGGCAATGTGAACGATGATCCCGGCACCCTGCCGCAGACCACGTTGGCGGGAACGGAGTTCGAGAGTATGTCCGATGTGCTGGCGGCCAATACCCGGCAGAGCGTAGTGGTGGATGGAGTAAGCCATGAGTGGGACCAGATGCTTGTCAGCACCCGTTTCACGGGCACTGCAACTGGCTATGACGTTGTTCACAGCAATGCTGAATACACCGAACGGCTCAGCAGGCGCGATCCTATCGTGGCGCGCCTAGGCATGACCGGTTTCAGCGCGCAAAAACGCCTGCATCTGCCCTTTATCACGAAGTAGGCTGGCTGGGACCGCCACACTGGCGTCAACGCTGTTCGATGTACACAGGCAGGATTCCAGCCACGATGTCTTGCCCCAAAAAGAGGAGCGCCACGGGCGAAATTACCCGTGGCGCTCCTCTTTTGGGGCGGGTGGTGCCTTGTAATAGGACCGCCTGGATTCGTTACGCTTCCAGCACTTCGACCACCGTAAAGGTCAGCTCGCTGCCCAATGCGTCAACCAGGACGTGATCGCCGTCCTGCACCTTGCCCTCGAGAATCTGGCGCGCCAGCGGGTCGGCGATACGATGCTGGATGACGCGCTTGAGTGGGCGGGCGCCAAAGGCCGGGTCGTAGCCCTCGCCGACGATCAGCTCCTTGGCGGCGTCGCTCAACTCCAGCGTGATCTTGCGGTCGGCCAGCAATTGGCGCAGGCGCTCCAACTGGATGTCGATGATCTCCTTCAACTGCTCGCGGTTGAGGGCGTGGAAGACCACGATCTCGTCGACGCGGTTGAGGAACTCCGGCCGGAAGTGGCTGCGCAGCACCTCACGCACGCGGCGCTCGACTTCTTCATCCACAGACGCCACGTCGAGGATGTACTGGCTGCCCAGGTTGCTGGTCATGATGATGATCGTGTTCTTGAAATCGACCGTGCGGCCCTGGCTATCGGTCAGCCGCCCATCGTCGAGCACCTGCAACAGCACGTTGAAGACCTCCGGATGCGCCTTCTCGATCTCGTCGAAGAGCACCACCGAGTAGGGGCGCCGGCGCACGGCCTCGGTCAACTGGCCGCCTTCGTCGTAGCCGATATAGCCGGGCGGCGCGCCGATGAGCCGTGCCACTGTGTGGCGCTCCTGGTACTCGCTCATGTCGATGCGCACCAGCGCATGCTCGTCGTCGAAGAGATATTCGGCCAGGCTGCGCGCCAGCTCAGTCTTGCCCGTGCCCGTGGGCCCGAGGAAGATGAAGCTGCCGATGGGCCGGTTCGGGTCCTGCAAGCCGGCGCGGCTGCGGCGGATGGCATTGGCCACGGCCTGCACCGCCTCATCCTGGCCGACGACGCGCTTGTGAAGATAGCCATCCATGTGCAGCAGCTTCTCGCGCTCGCCCTCCAGCAGCTTGGCGATGGGGATGCCCGTCCACTTGCTCACGACCGCAGCGATCTCCTCGCTGTCGACCTCCTCCTTGAGCAGCGCGCCGCTCTGCTGAAGCTCGCGCACGCGCGCCTCAGCCTGGGCGAGATCGCTCTCGAGTTGGCGCATCTTGCCGTAGCGCAACTCAGCCGCCTTCTGCAGATCGTAGGCGCGCTCGGCCTGTTCAACCTCGATGCGGGCGGCGTCAATCTGCTCCTTGATTGACTGCACCTGCTGGATTGCTTCCTTCTCGGACTGCCACCGGGTGGTCAGTTGCTTGCTGCTTTCCTGCAAGTCAGCAAGTTCCTTTTCCAAAACCTGCAACCGCTCCTTGCTGGCGGCATCCTTTTCCTTCTTCAGCGCCTCGCGCTCGATCTCCAACTGCATGACCTCGCGGTCGATGACGTCGAGTTCCTGCGGCTTGGAGTCAATCTGCATGCGCAGCCGGCTGGCCGCCTCGTCGATGAGATCGATGGCCTTGTCGGGCAGGAAGCGGTCGGTGATGTAGCGATTGCTCAGCGCCGCCGCAGCGATGACCGCGCCGTCGGTGATGTGCACGCCGTGGTGCACCTCGTAGCGCTCCTTGAGCCCGCGCAGGATGCTGACCGTGTCCTCGACGCTTGGCTCGCCCACAAAGACGGGCTGGAAGCGCCGCTCCAGCGCGGCATCCTTCTCGATGTGCTTGCGGTATTCGTCGAGCGTGGTGGCGCCGATGGCATGAAGCTCGCCGCGCGCCAGCATGGGCTTGAGCATGTTGGCCGCGTCCATGGCGCCCTCGGCCGCGCCCGCACCGATGAGCGTGTGCATCTCGTCGATGAAGAGAATGATGCGCCCCTCGGACTTGGTGATCTCCTGGAGTACGGCCTTGAGCCGCTCCTCGAACTCGCCGCGATATTTGGCACCGGCGACCAGCGAACCCATGTCCAGTGCCACGACTTTCTTGTCGCGCAACGAGCTGGGCACGTCGCCCTTGACGATGCGCTGCGCCAGCCCTTCGACGATGGCGGTCTTGCCCACGCCCGGCTCGCCAATGAGCACCGGGTTGTTCTTGCTGCGCCGGCTCAGGATCTGCACGACGCGGCGGATCTCTTCGTCGCGGCCGATGACCGGGTCGAGCTTGCCCTTGCGCGCCTCCTCGGTGAGATCGCGGCCGTACTTGGTCAACGCCTCGTACTGGCCTTCCGGGTTGTCGCTGGTGACGCGCTGGTTGCCGCGCACCGAGGCCAGCGCCTGGATGACGCCGTTGTAGTCGATGCCGTGGCGCGCCAGCAGTTGCTTGACCTTGTGGTTGCTCGACACCATCGCCATCAGTAGATGCTCGGTCGAGGTGTACTCGTCCTTCATGTTGTCGGCAATCTGCTGTGCGTCGGTGAGAATGTCAGCCAGGCCGCGGCTGAAGCTGACCTGCATGCTGGCGCCCTGGGCGCGCGGCAGCGCCGCCAGCGCCTGGTCGACCGAGCGCGCCACGGCCTCCCCGTCGACGCCCATGCGGTTGAGCAACGCCGGCACGACGCCGCCTTCCTGGTGCAGCAGCGCGCTGAGCAGGTGCTCGGGCTCGACGGTCGAGGCATGGCTCTGTTCGGCCAGGCGCTGCGCCTCAAGCACGGCGGCCTGGGCTTTCTGGGTGAATTTGTCAAAACGCATGATCTATTTCTCCTCGCAGGGTACACAAATATCCTGGCATTTGTTCAAGATGATAAGTCCAGCATAGCTGATGGAGATTAGAACTGCGTAGGAGAAGTGTATGCGGTCTGTTTACATAGCGCGCCGGGGATGCGGGTTGAGGCATGAACGGGATACGACCATTGCCGTCTCAGCGCAGTAGAACCGAAACGGCAATGGTCGTGGTTGATATGTCTATTGTGCGGTGTGCGGGCTGTCGCCGGCCGGCATCGTCGTGTGACAGACGAGGCAACTCGACAGCGTACCTGTCTTGCCTTGCAGGTTGATGAACTTGATAGCGTCGCGCGTTTCCGTACTCGCGGCGATGGCGTGCGTGCTGTCGTGGCAGCCTTCGCAGCGCACGCCGCCGTGGCCGGTGGACATGCGGTAGAGCGGCTGATCTTGCGCGTATTGTGGCTCTTTGTGGCAGGTGTCACAGCGCGGCTCGTTGAGCCACGGGTTCGAATTTTCCGCCACTTTCTCCATGTTGCCGTGACAGTCGACGCAGCCCATGCCATGCTGTGAGGACATGACATCGCGCAGGCACTTGGTCGTCGGGCCGGGGTGGCAGTTGTAGCAGCCGTCCGTCGTCTGCGGCACCTTGCCGGCATGCTTCTCGTGCATGGCCTTGCTCAGGTTGGGCAGCCCGGCGACGCCCGGCGCGTTGAGCGCGTTGGAGGCGTGGCATTCGGCGCAGAGCACCGGGCGGCGATCCATCAGGCGACCAGTGTGCCCAGCGGGATATTCGTCGGCATTCTCCTCGTCGTGGAGCGTCAGAATGTTGGTCTCCACGCGGCCGGTGCGGATGCCCTCGACGCCGCCATCCTTGTGGCAGTTGTCGCAGCGCATTTCGGTGGAGACGGGTGCAACCACCGTATTTTGCGCCAGGACTTTGCCGCCGGCATCCAAGGCGACCAGTTCGGCCAACTGGTACGGGTCGCGCACGGCGGGATTGCTGTCGCTGAACTCGGTCAGCGGGATGCCTTCGGCGACGAAGTGGTCTGCCTTGGCCGCCATGTCACCCGACAGACCGAAGCCGGCCAACCCCATGTCCGGTGCAAGGTCCACGCTAAAGAGTTGCTTGGCGTAGGTCCAGAAGTTCGATTTGTCGGCCGAATGCGTATTGTCCGGGAAACGATAGGTGACCGTGATCGTGTCGGTCATGATTACCGGCGGGTTGCCGCGCTTGATCACCTGGGCCCATAAGGTGTTGTAGGGCGGCAGCACGCCGAGATCCTGGAAATCCCGGTTGTAGCAGTGCATGCCCAGGTCGTTCCAGCCGAGCAGCACATAGTCGGACAGGGCAGCCGGTGGCACCTCTTTGAAAACAACCGGGAGATAGAGACTTGGATCGTCTTGCGCCGCGGCTGGCACGGCTGCCCCCAGCAGCATCGCCAGCGCGGCTGTGCAGACCAGGCCGATCAGAAATGTGGCTGCAAGGTGAAAGGATCTGCGAGGCTTGAGTCGTGCGAGCGCGTGCATAGCGTAAACCTCCTCAGGCTGTGACAACGGGAATGGAACAGACTCCATTATCCGCTTCTTAGAAGGCCTTTGCTAGGGTCAAATGAACTATAGAAACAACCCGGAGCATCAGTTGCTCCGGGTTGTTTGTGTTTGTAACGCAGAAAGCGAATCAGTCGGCCGCCGTCTTTACATCATGCGGGCTGCCGCTGCCGGGCGACGTCACGTGACAGACCGTGCAGGTGTCGATTGGCCCGCCGTGACCCTGGAGTTCGACAAACTTGATCGCGTCGCGGCCTTGCGAGCTGGGCGCGATGGCGTGCGTGCTGTCGTGGCAGCCCTCGCAGTAGATGCCGCCATGCCCCGTCGACATGCGGAAGAGCGGGTTGTTCTGCGCGTACTTGGGATCCTTGTGACAGTTGTCGCAGCGTGGCTCGTTGAGCCAGGGATTCGGGTTCTTGGCCACCTGCTCCATGTCGCCGTGGCAGTCCGTGCAGCCCATGTTGAACTGGGTGGACATGACATCACGCAGGCACTTCGTCGTCGGGCCAGGATGGCAGTTGTAGCACCCCTGCGTGTTGTTCTGCACCTTGCCGGCATGTTTCTCGTGCATGGCCTTGGAGAGGTTGGGCAGCCCCTGCACGCCCGGCGCGCCCAACGCGTTGGATGCGTGGCACTCGGCGCAGAGAACCGGCCGGCGGTCCATGAGATTGCCGGTGTGCCCGTTCGGGTACTCGCCGGCATTCTCCTTGTCGTGCAACACCAGGATGTTCTGCTCCACACTGCCGGTGCGGATGCCCTCGACGCCGCCATCCTTATGGCAGTTGTCGCAATGCATCTCAGTGGAAACGGGCGCGACCACCGTGCTGCGCGCAAGCTGGATGCCGCCTGGTCCCGTGACGACGACCTCGGCAAGCTGATACGGATCGGCCTGCGTGGGGTTGCTGTCGGTGAACTCTGTGAGCGGAATTCCATCGGCGGCAAAGTGCGTTCCTTTGACCTCCATCTCGCCGGCCAAGCCATTGCCGGTAAGCCCCACGTTGGGCGGCAGGTCGACGCCAAAGAGTGGCAGGTCGTAGTCCCAGAAGTCCGATTTGCCCACCGAATAGGTGTTGTCGGGGAAGGAGTAATCCACCGTGACCGTGTCGGTGATGATCTGGGGTGGATCGCCGCGCTTGATGACCTGCGCCCACAACGTATTGTAGGGCGGCAGTACGGCCAGGTTCTTGAAGTCGCGGTTGTAGCAATGCATGCCCAGATCGTTCCAGCCCAGGACGATGTATTCGTCGTCGATGACCGGCGGGACACTCGGCGTGCTGGTCGGCGTTGCCGGCGAATTGCCGGACACGGAGGTCGGCGTTGCCGTTGGGGTGGACGGGACTTTGGTAGGTGTCGGCGTGGGCGCCTTATCGCCCCGAATGATTGCAGGCAAGAACGTTTGCGAACCATCGTCATCCTGAGCCAGGACGGGCAGGACGCCAAGAACGGCCGCGCCTGTGGTCAAGACGACACCAAATGCCGTCAAGGCAAAGAATATCAGCAGCAGATCGCGCTGCCACGGACGGCTGTTGTGTCGATGTTCAGACATATGCACCTCCTTCGCGGTGGGATGGCACGCCAGGCTGTGACGGAGGGCGATGAGGGCGTGCACGGTCCAGGTTGAATCGTTTCGATCCGGACGAGCGTCCTCCCAAGTGACCAGGCAGGTGTCGGAAACCACCGCCATGCGCTGTTTAGAGTGGATGATTCGCTTGGATCGATACGACCAATAGAGCGTGGAAATGGAAGAAAAGATACAAATAACGCAAAGAAAAAGGCCCCTGGATTGCGCCAAGGGCCTTGTGTAGGGGTCTCGGATGGCTATCGTACGATTGCCGGCAAAAACACCCAGCTATCCTGGCGTGTCCCAAGGACAGGTTCGAGCGTGAAGGTTGCGCTATCCGATGCAAAGAAGAGTTCGGGTGCAGGGTAGAACGCGTTACGATTTGCGGGATCCCCTGGAGCATTAGTGGATCTCACGCTTGCCGTATAGGTGGTCGTGGTGGAGACAGTGATCTCGCCAAGCGCCGCAATGTCAGCCGCAACAAACTGCGCTACGATCCCCGGCTCAATGATGCGGTCCAGCGTCACGCCCACGTCCAGCCCATCGATCACGATGCGATGCCGATTGAGCGTCACTTCGCCTGTATTGCGCACCGTCAAGCAGAGCGCGATCTTGCTGCCCACTTCTGGCTTGACAACGGGATTGCTGCCACAGCGCCCCCCGGCATCAACCAGCGACAAAGCCACGTCGATGGCCGGATGCAGGACATTCACCGCGGCCGTGGCACTATCCTGCGTCTGTGCCCCTTCGGGTGCGGTGGCGACCCAGGTCGCCTGCGATACAACCGTCGCTGCGACGGTCTCGCTGACGACGCGGCCGAGGTCGAATGTCGACAGTGACGCGCCTGGCGCCAGATCCAGCGCCACGGCTGGGAAGATGACGCCTGCGCGGCTGTCCGACAGGGCGTGTACTGCCAGCGGTGCTGCTCCGCTGTTGGTGACCGTGTAACAGTAGTAGACGGTGGTTCCCGCCGGTACCGCGATGTTGTCGGCCTCGGCGCAACCGTCGGCGACCAGGCCCACAGTCTTGCGCAGGCTCAGACCGGCCGGTTGTTCGGTTGCGGCAAAGGTACAGGAGACCGCCTCACCCGGCGCCAGCACGAGCAATGCCGACCGTTCGCCACCGGCACCGTTGCTGCATGCCACCGTCGAATCGTAGCCAGGCTTGGCATCTTCCACGATCTGGGTGACGCCGGCAGGCGGCGCAAAGATCTGCGTACCGCCGCTGGCCGGAAACTCAAACCCACCGAGATCGCCGGCAAAGCGCCACGCAGTCGCCGGGGCCAGGCCGGCAACCTGCTTGACAAGCGTCACCGTCGCCGGCTGCGCTGTCACGGTGAATGTGCATTGCGTGCTGGACTGATAGCTGAGCGTAAGTGCGACCGCTCCGGCACCTTGGCTGCCGTCACTGCACGCGGCCAGCACGGTATACCCATGCCTGGCTTCAAGCGCCACTGTCTGTAGCAGATTCGCGCGCACCTGGTCGAAGGTGATCTCGCCGCCAGCAGCATCAATCTCGGCCGTACCCCACTCGCCCGTAACCGTCCACGTGCCAGGTGGCGCCTGTCCCTCGACGACGACGCGGATTGTCACCTGGGCAGTCTGCGGCACGATGTCGATCGGCGTCCCTGCCAACGCGGGCAGCGATGGACTGCTCACCAGCAACGCAAACCCGGCGCCGGCGTCTGCAACTGCCAGATCGGTGAAGGCAACCACCCCGCCGGTTGCCCAAACCGTCGTCTGGCCGGTCAGCCCGGCCGCGCCCAGCGGTGCCATGCTTATCGTCACGGGGCCGACAAAACTCGGTGCGGGATTGCCCGCAGCATCGACGGCGCGCACGATCGGTTGTGGCGCGAAGGGAATGCCTTCGATGCCGCCTGTTGGCTGCTCGTCAAAGCGCAGCTCTGCCGCCAGACCACACAACGAATTGCTATCGGGCTGGAAGCCGGCCGCCGGGTCGTTGTCCGTGCCGGAACAAAGCCACGGGCTGTAGGGTGCATCGCCGACCAACGCGTTGCCGCTGCCGCCGGGATTGTTGGGAGCAGCCGGGCCGGTCTCGGTGCCCCACCAATTTTCCAAGGCGGTCACACCCAATCCGCCGGCACTGCCGTTGTCAAAGCCGGTACCGTTGCCGGTGATGCTGTTGTGATGGAACGTGGCGGCGCGATAACCGGCGCCGCTGCACCCGGCCCCCCCGCACTGCGCGACATAGACGCCGCGCTCCCAGTTGCGCACAAAGTTGTTGGCTGCCGTGAGGTCGATATCCAGAACGCCGTAGCCGGCGTCGGCCTGGAGCCCCACGCCGCCCGTACTGTTGTCACTGTCCAATTCATTGTTGGTGACGGCAACCGTCTGCACGCCGCGCGCGTCGCTGACCGTCTCCAGCATGAGCCGCGACGCGCGCAGGACGACCGGCTCGTAGGGTTGGGGGACGCGTCCCGGTGGTGGCGCATCGACGATGATGCCCCAGTAGGCAGGCGATTGGGTGCCGCCCGCCGTTGCATACACAACGTTTGCATCGTGGCGGCCGGAACTGTCGACCAGATAGATGCCGACCTGGTTTTCTTCCAGTGTATTGCCCGACGTATCGGCATTGGCATCGATCAGCAGAATGCCTGTCGAGACGCGGCTGAAGGGCGTGTACGAATGCGCGGCAATCCGGTTTGCCTCGATGGTCGCTGTTGCGCCGCCGGCAACCTGGATGCCGTTTTGCACGAGCAGGCTGGTCGGCCCGGCACCCTGGAGTTGATTGCTGCGGATCACGGCCGACGAACCGGCGTTACTCACCGAGATACCGCCCTTCTGGTAGCCGGTCAGCACGTTGTCGAAGATTGTGGCCGTGCCGGAAGTGCGCGAACTGCTGCTGCCGACGACGATGGCGATGCCCTGCTGGCAGGCAGCCATGGGTTCATCGCGAATGTCGACGATGGCGTTGTCGTGAATGGTCGCGCGCGCAGCGTCGTGAACGAAGATGCCCGCACGGATGCTGCCGCAGAGCCCGGCCGGCCCTGGCCCGGCAATCGTGAAGCCGGCGATTTCGGCGTCGACACCGGCGCCGCCCACGCTCACAATCGCCGATGCAGCGCTGGCAGATGAGGGCAATGTGGCCGGCGCCTGCAAAATGCTCTGCCCGGCGCCGCTCCCCGTCAACGTCACCGATTTGCCAATGGTCACCTGTTCCAGGTAGAGCCCCGGTGCGGCGCGCACGGTGTGTCCGTCGACCGTTTCGGCCGCGTTCACCGCGCCGTTGATCGTGCAGAAATAGGTGCCGGTATTGACATTTTGCACCGGGCCAAACGGCCGCCCAGCGGGCACGGCTGCGTCGAGCCACGTGCAATACGCCACATTTTCGCTGATGCGATCGCCGGCGCCAGGGCCGGCGCCGCCCGGTCCTGCTGCATCGCCCCACCAATTGTTCATAGCACGCACCGCGGCGCCGGCGCCGTTGCGTGCGCCAAACTGTGTATTGCCGGCGATGTCGTTGCCGGTGACGTTCACCTGCGTCTCAGCGCTGAGGCCACCGTCGGCGCCGGTGACGGGATCAAACACGACGATACCGTTCTCAAAGCCGCCGATACGGTTGCCCTCAATTTTGAACAGCGCATCTGCGGGAATCGTCCCGTCGCGTGCGTCTTCGACCTGGATGTAGATCGCACTCGTTGCCGGTTCACTGCCACCGGCGTCGCCACCAACGGAGCCGCCATCCAGTACATTGTTCTGGATCGCCAGCGTCCCGACGGCGCCTGCGGCGCGTAGCGCGTGGATTGGGGCCGTCAATGGGCCACCCACCAGGCGCACGTCATTCTTGCTGACCGTGATGGTGCCCTGGCGCTGCTCAGCCAGGCGCGCAAGCCGCAAATCGATGAGTGCAGCACCGGGGCGCAAGCGGCCGGCAGTCTGTTCGATGCGATTTCCGCACAGGCAGAGCTCGGCTACACCGTTCCCAACCGCCCCATCCGGCCGCGCCAAGAGGATGGCCGCATTGCCGACGTCGAAGATGGCATTGTTCTGGACGAAGACGCTCTCCAGCCAATCGCTTGCGCCGGCACCGGACGCGAGCAGGTGAATCGCAACGCCTACATTGCTGATGATGTTGTCACTAATTGTTACGTTGAACGCGCGCACGCGCAACAGGATGGCATCGGCACTAAACCCGGAGATGTGGTTATTGGTTACCGCTGAGTCTACGGCACTGTCGATCTCAAGGGCACAGGCGCCGTCCACCGTGGCGCTGCCCGCAAAGAAATTATCCCGCACAATGAGGCCGCGGTTTTCACCATCCAAAAGGCTCACGGCTGTCTGGCCTGCGGCTGGTCCATTTACCAGACGGTTACATGTGATCTGCCACGCGGTGCGATTCGCATTCACACTCGTGATCGCACCGTCGCCAAACCCGTCGAAGATATTGTTGGCGATTCGGATTGCATCAAATCCCGGCGCCTCTGCATTGCGCGCGACAATACCCGCCGCCGACGGTGCCACAATTCGAAAACCCGCGATGACAACGTTGTCGACATCCGGCGCAATCGTCAATGCATTTCCGCTTGAAGCGGCTATCGTCGCTTCTGCCGTCCGCATCGGATTGGCAAGCGTTGGACTGTCAGCAGCATTGGCGCACACGTCCGGGTTCGGACCCAGTAGCACCAGTGATTTTGTAACGGTTACGTTTTCCGAGTAGGTGCCGCTGGCGACGATGATCTTGCCGCCGGGGACAACTTGCTTGACCGCCGCCTGAATCGTCTGTTTGGCGCGAGACGGCGAGTCACCGCCGAACGCGTCATTGCCCTTAAGGCTGTCGACGTAGCAAGTCTCGGTACATGCTATGCCTTCCGGCTCAAAATCAAATGTTGTGTTGATACCATCAATGCCAAGCGTAAACGCATCTACCTGGTAACTGAAGGGCATCTTGGCAGCGTCAAAGATCGTCCTGAACAATAGCTGTCCGTTGCCGACGCTGATCGCAGCGTTGGGCCAGCATTCAACTACTTCGTGCCAGGTGCATGGCGCACGTTCGGTGCAATGTTCTGTTCCAGGTGCTGAAGTTGCCCACCAGGCACGGGTATTCGCCAAAGCATCCCAGCTTTGCCATACGTTCATCTGTGATGCGACAGGGCCCTTGTCCGGCGTAAAAACGAGTTTTCCCTGGGCTTGTACGTTACCATCCGTGACATCGTAGTCGATATCGAATTTGAGGTAGTGAGCAGGAGGTTGTAGCCCCGCCGTACCGGAGAGATAGGTCGAGAAAGTCAGCCGGGAAATTGCCTGCAAGCGCGTACCCGCAAACGCGGTCGTGACAAGCGAATAATCGCCCTTGGTCGTGAACGCCATCTGGGCACTGCCCGCGCCCAATGGCGGAGAGGCTGGACCTGGTACGAACTGACCTGCGCCCGCAGGCGTGCCACTGGCGAAACTCCAGCCATTTGGCGCAGACGGCTTTACCGTAACAATCTTGTCCTGTGCAGACACCGAGCCGTGCGTCAGCAATAGGCCGACAGTGGCCAGCAATAGAGACACGCACGCCACGAGGGCGAGGGAATTTGGATGTTTCGACATCGCGGGGATCTCCTTGACCCCAAACGGTTGAACCGACGCGAACGTGTGCGCTAAACTACGTTCGTGAGCTCAGGTGCTCGCACGTGACCTGACTGTGGTCTGCTGTCAAACCGGGATTGGACAGCGGTTTTCCTGCGGTGCGAGACGCCTGCCAGGCCGTCTTGACGGGAACAGAGCGATGTAGACCTTGCGAAGGCATACAATTATAGACCAATTAGTTGACAATTACGAACTTGCGATTCGCTGACAGTATACCAACTCTGCGCGAAACCTAGGTGCTGGTGCCGGTCTGTTCCTGTGCAAGCATGGCACGTGCCGCTCATCAAGGATAGTGCCCGCTCAGAAACGTCAACTAAAGTACGCTATATCTTTTCCCGTAGTTCCAGACGATACGAACGTGAAAAAGATACGGGCGATTTGCGGAAAGGGTGGACTGGCCGAAACTGCTATCGTGGCCCGGCAAACCAGCGCTGCCACACCCAGGCCGCCGACCCAGCCAGGAGCGCCAGCCAGAGCAAGATGACGATGGCGGCCCCGGCCCGTGACACAGGCCTCTGCTGGTTCCAGTCGCTGGCGCGAGCGCGAGCATCCACCATGACTGCCGCCGGAATCATCCGCAGCGCAAAGTAGATGCCGATCGGCAGCAGGATGAGGTCATCGACGTAGCCGAGGAGCGGGATCATGTCGGGGATGAGGTCGATCGGGCTGAAAGCGTAGGCAACCACGCCAAGCGCAAAGACCCGCGCATACCAGGGCGTGCGCGGGTCTTGATAGGCAAAATAGAGGGCAAGCACCTGTGCTTTGAGTTGGCGTGCCCACGTTTGCAGCGAACGGTTCATCGCTCACCGGGCGCGCAGTTGGCGCAACTCCTCGAACAACTGCTTCTCGCGATCGCTCAAATGGCTAGGCAGGTGCACTTCGGCCACGGCCAGCAGGTCGCCCCGATTTTCCGGCTTCTTCAGATGGGGCATGCCCAGCCCGCGCAGGCGAAAGACCTTGCCATTCTGCGTGCCGGCGGGGATGCGCAATGCCACTGTCTTGTCCGGCGCCTTGACCTCCGTTTCGCCGCCCAGCACGGCCGTGTAGAGATCGACCGGCACGCTGACACGCAGATCGTCGCCCTCGCGCGTGAACTGCGCGTCCGGCAGCACGTCGACATTGATCACGATGTCGCCCTGCCCCGTCGCGCCGCGCATGCGCACCTTGGATCCCGTCTGCACGCCGCGCGGGATGTTCACTTCCAGCCGCGTGCCGTCGCCGCGCTCCAGCGTGCGCGTCGTGCCGTGGAAGGCCTCGTCCAGTGTGACCTG
>WBZU01001231.1_pt1 | contig 19689 bp, 18 predicted proteins | sample 5204311 | NCBI WGS metagenome assembly WBZU01 (sample SAMN12344359, study PRJNA552823) | activated sludge metagenome | biome: Activated sludge suspended growth; feature: Nitrification reactor; material: Wastewater; isolation source: activated sludge from nitrification reactor of wastewater... | reverse complement strand
GCACCGGCACCGACTCCGGCACAGACTCCGGCACCGACACCGACACCGACGCCGGCAGCGCTCCGGGCCGGACCGCACGGGGCCGCGGCACCCTGCCCCACCGGGGAACGATCGGCGGACGAGCGCGCCGCGATGCCCTGATCGCCGAGCAGGAGCGACACATCGACGAGGTGCAGGCCGTCGACGCGCTGATCGTCGACCACCTGCGGCGCCGCCTCGAGCTGCTCGACCACCTCGACCACCTCCGAGACCGGCTCCATCCGCCCGAGGTCCGGCGGATGGGTCGCCGGCCGGCCGCAGCCGAACGCCGGTCCCTCCGCCCGACGATCGCCGAGCCTCGCCCCCTCTGGGGCCGAGAGCTCCGGCGCACCTGCCGCTCGGTGCTCCGCTGCTACGCCGAGTTGGCCCTCCCGGACCTGCACCACGCGCTCCACAGCTTCGGCTACGTCATCGAGAGTCCCCTCCCCACCAAGGCGTTGGCCGACGCGTTGGGCTACGAGCTCAGCAAAGGACGGGTCCGCCGGATCCGCCACGGGGTGTATGCGATCGACCCGGACGGCGTCAGCCCCTGGCAGCGCCGCCAGGAACCACCGCTCATCGACCCCGAGCTGGACCGCGATCGAGACGCGCATCTGCCCTGGACCGGCCCCGCCGACGACCCGCTGCACCTGCCGCTCGGACCGAACGACGATCCGTTCATCTTCCTGCCCGGGTTCCCCATGCCCGAGCAGCCGCCCCCCGCACCGGCGCCGCCCGCACCAACGACGCCCGACCCAACGACGTCCCACCCGACCAGCCCGGAGCCAGCGCCACCGAGCCCCACCACGCCCCCGCCCCCGACACCACCCCCGCCAGCCGACGACCCGGACGCCCTGGCGGGCTCGGCGCCGGACGACCACCGAGCCCCCGAGCCCGCACCTTCAGAACAGGCCGCCCTGATCGGGGTCGGGACGGTGGTACCGGCGGGCGCCGGTCCAGGGGATGTCGTCCATGAACGCCCAGCTCCGACGGTGGATGGCCGACGGCCCGAGGCCCCGCAGGGCCTGCTTGTGGCGGGGGCAGGGATAGCCCTTGTTCCAGGCGAAGTCGTACGCAGGAAAGTGCTCGTCCTCGATGCGCATCATCCGGTCGCGGGTGACCTTGGCCAGGATGCTGGCGGTCGAGATCGACAAGCAGGATGCGTCCCCCTTGACGATCTTGCGGGTGATCCCGCCGCCCACGAAGTCCCAGTTGCCGTCGAGCAGCACCTGGTCGGGACGCACCCCGAGGCCCTCGATGGCCCGGCGGGCGGCGAGGCGCTGGGCCTCGGACATGCCGAGCTCGTCGCACTCCTCGGGCGACGCGTGGCCGACCGCCCAGGCGGAGCACCACCCGGCCAACCGGTCGAACAGCGCCTCGCGCTCGCGCTCGGTGAGGGCCTTGGAGTCTCGGACCTTGTTGACCCGCCGGTCCTTCGGCAGCACCGCGGCGCCGATGGTCAGCGGTCCGGCCCACGAGCCCCGTCCCACCTCGTCGACCCCGACCACCACGTCGTGGCCCGCCGCCCACAGCTCGCGCTCGACGCCGAGCCCCGGTGCCCGCCGCTTGAGCGCCTTGCGCAGCGGCGGTGCGGTCCCGGCGGCCATCGCCGCCGAACCTACCTCGGCCGCCCCTCCGCCCCCATGCCGTCCCGGCCGACCCCTCCGGCCGTGCGACACTCGGGCGCCAGCACCGGAGCGAGGGGAGCCGCCGACGTGCCACCGATCACCGAGTCGATCTCGTCCGACTGGGTCCTCGCCTCGCGCCGCCGCTTCCTGGTCGGCACCGTGGCCGCCGCCGGGCTCGCCCTGGTCGACCCCCGCAGCCTCGCCGCGGCGCGGAGCCGGGCCGCGGCGCTGCCGGCCGGCGAGCTGTTCCGCCTCGGCGTGGCGTCGGGCGACCCCACCGCGGAGGGGGTCGTCCTCTGGACCCGCCTGCTCGCCCCGACCGCCGGCGATGACCTCGGCGCCGCCGACATCGCCGTCGAGTGGGAGGTGGCCACCGACGCGGCGCTGACCGACGTCGTCGCCTCCGGCAGCGCGCCCGCCATCGCCGCGCTGGCCCACTCGGTGCACGTGGAGGTCCATGGCCTCGAGGCGGACCGCTGGTACTGGTACCGGTTCACCGTCGACGGGCGCACCAGCCCGATCGGACGGACCCGCACCTTCCCCGGCCCCGGGCGGACGCCCGACCAGGTGCGCTTCGCCCTCGCCTCCTGCCAGAACTGGGCCGACGGCTACTACACCGCCCACGCCGGCATCGCCGCCGAAGACCTCGACTTCGTGGTGTTCGTCGGCGACTACATCTACGAGGGCAGCGCCAACCGCCAACCCCGGCCGCTCACGATGCCCGAGTCCAAGGACCTCCCCACCTACCGGGCCCGGTACGAGCTCTACAAGGGCGACCCCAACCTCCAGGCCGCCCACGCCCACGCCCCGTGGATCGTGACCGTGGACGATCACGAGGTGGCCAACAACATGATCGGCGACTACGGCAAGGGCGGCGTGCTGGTGGGCGACGCCGCCGGCATCGCCGCCTGGCGCCTGCGGCGGGCCGACGCCTACCAGGTCTGGTACGAGCACCAGCCGGTCCGACTCGCCGCCCCCAGCGGGCCGGACTTCGTGCTGCACCGCACCGTCGAGCACTCCGACCTGCTGCGGTTCTTCGTCCTCGACGGCCGCCAGTACCGCTCGACCTACCCGGGCGGCCAGTCGCAGTCGATCGACTCGCCGGCCCGCCACGACCCGTCCCGCACGATGCTCGGGTTCGCCCAGGAGGCCTGGCTCGACGGCGAGCTCGAGGCCAGCCCGACCACCTGGAACGTGATCGCGCAGCAGACGGTGATGACCGCGATGCCGATCCCGTTCTTCGACTACCTCGTCTACAACCTCGACCAGTGGGACGGCTACGTCGCCGCCCGTGAGCGGCTCCTCACCACCCTCGCCGACCGGCAGATCTCCAACCCGATCGTCCTCTCCGGCGACATCCACCTCGCCGCGGCCGCCGCCCTCCGCCTCGACTACGACGATCCGGCGGCGCCCGACATCGCCCAAGAGATCGTCTGCACCTCGATCAGCAGCCGGTTCGACCCCGCGTACCTCGACCTGTTCGAGGACGCGATCGCCCGCAACACCTGGACCCGCTACGGCAACCCGCTGGCCCACGGGTACTCGCTGATCACCGTCACCGCCGATACGTGGACGACCGACTTCCGGGTGGTCGACGTCACCGTGCCCTCCGCCGAGGTCCGCACCGACCACACCGACGTGGTCGCGGCCTGGACGGTCGCCCCGGAGCCCACCACGACGACCACCACCACGACGACCGAGCCCCCAGGTCCGTCGACCACGACCTTCGAGCCGGCCTCGTCCACCAGCGCCCCGACCGCCACCACCTCGCCGCCCACGGCGTCCACCACCTCGACGACCACCCCGCCCGCCACGACCACCACGACGAGCCCCACCCCGCCGGGGACGACGACCATCGCGCCGACGACCACGACGACCTCCGCCGCGCCCACGACCGCGCCCACGTCCACGACCTCGCCGGCCGCCGCCCCACCGGTCACGGGGCCCCGCACCCCCGCGGCCGTGGGCGGCGCGTCCGCGGCGGCGCCGGTGCGCGGCGCCGCCAACTTCACCGGCTGACGCCGCCCCCACCACCCGGGCCGAGGCCCGCCACGACGGAACCGGCGCTGCGATGCGGCGGCCGGGGCGGCAGGCTGGGCCGGTGACCGGCACGACCCACCGCTACGACACCGCGCTGGCCTGGAACGGCTCCACCGGCGCGGGCTACGACGCCTACGACCGGAGCCACCGGATCGGCGCCACCGGTCCCCCCGCCGCCCTCGACCTCTCCGCCGACCCGGGCTTCCTCGGCGACCCCGGGCGCTGGAACCCCGAGCAGCTCGTGATCGCCGCCGCCTCGTCGTGCCAGCTCCTCAGCTTCTTGGCCGTGGCCGCCCGCGCCCGCCTCGACGTCGTGGCCTACCGCGACGACGCCGCCGGCGAGATGCCCGAGGACGACCCGCCGATGCGCCTCGTCCGCATCGTCCTGCGCCCGGCGATCGTCCTGGCCGACACCGGGCGGCCCCGACCGACCGCCGATCGGCTCGCCCACCTGGTGGAGGTCGCCCACCGGGAGTGCTTCATCGCCAACAGCCTGCGGACCGAGGTGGTGGTCGAACCGACCTTCACGTGGGCCGAGGACCCGCCCGCCGACCCGACCTGACCGGCCCCGGCCGAACCCGATCAGGGACCGACGGCCGCGCCGAACAGAGTCTGGACCACCTCGGTGAGGACGTCGGCGGGGGTGTCGGGATCGAGCTGGCTGAAGAAGGCGAGCCCGGACCCGAGGGCCAGCAGCGCCCGGGCCACCGTCGCGGGCGGCAGCGGCAGCGCCAGCTCGAGGGCATCGGACTCCTCGGTCACCATCTGGGTCACGTAGGTGGCGACCGTGGCCAGCCGGGCGTGCATCTGCTCGCGGATGTCGGGCTTGTCCGCGCTGTGGCCCACGAGATCGAAGATGAGCGCCCCCCACCCCGGCTCGCTCATCAGCGAGGTCCACCAGCGGGCGACGATCGCCACCCGCTCGGCGGCCACGGCGGGGGCGCCGGCGAGCTCGTCTCGCAGGCCGTCGAGGCGGTGGTGGAACCGGCGGTCCACCACGGCGAGGACCAGCTCCTCCTTGCTGGAGAAGTTGGAGTACACCGCACCCTTGGAGAACCCGGCGGCCTCGGCCATCCGCTCCAGCGACGTCCCCCGGTAGCCGAGGCGGATCAACTCGACCGACGCCACCTCGATGAGCCGATCCCGGGTCTGGGCCTGGCGCTCACGCCGGGTGAGCCGCTCGTCGGACACGGCGGCGATCGTACCGAATCGGACAGGGCCGACCCCTCGGCATGGCACGGTCGATCGTCGGCGGACCCGTACCATCGGCGGCGTGCAGGAGCCCGGAGCCACCGCCGCGAACCGGGCCCAGCTGACCGTCGGCACCCGGGTCGAGGTCCAGACCGGCTTCGACGGATCGTGGGCGACCGGCTTCGCCGTCGAGGAGGTGCTCGACGCGGCCTACCGGGTGCGGCGGCGCAGCGACGACGAGGTCCTGCCGGCCCCCATCGCGTCGGACAAGGTCCGCCGGGAGCGCAAGAACTCGATGTGGTGGTACTGACCGGCCGCCGGACGCGGCCGATGGTCAGGCGCCCACGCCGCCGCCCATGGCGGCGATGAAGTCCTCGACCTCGATGGCGGTGAGCGTGAGCGTCTTGAGGGTCCCGCGGGCGGCGAGGGTGGTGGCCACCTTCGACATCGTCAGCTCGTCGGGCGCCTCGAGGATGTTGAGGAAGTCGTAGGGGCCGAGCAGGGCGAACTGCTCCAGCACCTTGACCCCCATCGACTCGACGTCCGCGTTGACCTCGCGGAGGCGCTCGGGCTTGTCGCGCAGGCGGGCGTGACCGTCGGGGCCCAGGGTCGACAGCATCACGAACTTCGGCATCCCGACACCCTAGGGCGGGCGGGCGGCGGCCCTCCTCGCCGGCTCCCGATGGCGAGCGAACGTCCGGCCTAGCGTGACCCCATGGCCGTCCAGGTGCACGTCGTCCCCCACACCCACTGGGACCGCGAGTGGTATCGCCCCTACCCGCGCTTCCGGATGCAGCTGGTCGAACTGCTCGACGTGCTGCTGCCCGAGCTCGACGCCGACCGCGGGTACGCCCACTTCCAGCTCGACGGGCAGATGGCGGTGGTCGACGACTTCCTCGAAATCCGCCCCGATCGCCGGGCCGACCTCGAGCGCCTCGCCGACGACGGCAAGGTCACGATGGGACCCTGGTACACGCTGCCCGACGAGTTCCTCGTCTCGGGCGAGACCCTCGTGCGGGACCTCCAGCTCGGCCTGCGCAAGGCCGAGGCCTTCGGCGGGGCGATGGAGATCGGCTACCTGCCCGACATGTTCGGCCACGTCGCCCAGATGCCCCAGATCTTCGGCCTGCTCGGCTTCGGCGACGCCGTGGTCTGGCGCGGCGTGCCCGCCGCGGTCACCACGCCGGCGTTCACCTGGGAGGGCCCCGACGGCTCGCGGGTCCGGGCCGAGTACCTCTCCGACGGCTACAGCAACGGGGCCCGCCTGCCCGAGCACGGCAAGGAGCTCGTCGACCAGCTCGACGCGTTCCGGGCCGCCCAGGGGACCCTGGTGGGCGACCCGATCCTGTGGATGAACGGCACCGACCACCAGCTCCCCCAGCCCCGCCTCGGACGGGTCGTGGCCGAGGCCAACGAGGCCCAGGACGCGTACCGCTTCACCGTCACCTCGCTGCGGGCCCACCTGGCCGCCTCGCGACGCGACGACCTGCCGGTCTGGCGGGGCGAGATGCGCTCCGGGGCCCGCACCAACGTGCTGATGGGCGTGGCGTCGTGTCGGGTGGACGTGAAGCAGGCGGCGGCGCGGGCCGAACGGTGGCTGGAGCGGGTGGCCGAGCCGCTCGCCGCCCTCTGGCTGCCGGCCGAGGCGTGGCCGGGCGCGTTCCTCGACACCGCCTGGCTCGAGGTGATCCGCAACGCCGCCCACGACTCGATCTGCGGCTGCTCGGCCGACGAGGTCAACCAGGCGGTGCTCAACCGCTACGCCGAGGCCACGATCGTGGCCGAGGCCGTCGCCGAGCGGGCGCTGGTGCGGGTCCTCGCCACCGCCGGCCAGGACGCGGTGGTCGTCAACCCCACCGCCCGCCCTCGGTCGGCCACGGTCACCGCGGTGGTGGCCGGCGACGTGGCGCCGCCCCACGCCCAGCAGCTCTCGGTCCGGCCGGCCCGCCAGCGCACCGCGACGGTCGACCGCACCGTGGCCGAGGCGGTGGTGATGCGGGCCGCCCTCGAGGACCCACGGGTGTCCGCCGCCCGCTTCGAGCCGGCCGGCGACGGCTCGGCCGACTGGATCGCCACCGTCGTGGCCGACCGGGCGCCGCGCGACATCGACGCCCAGGCGCTCCGCGACCGCCTGCGCCAGGTGGCCGCCGACCCGGCCGCCGGCAAGGTGCACCTGGAGGTGCTCCGCCCCCGGCCCACCCAGGAGGTGCTCCTGCGCACCGGGCCGGTTCCCGGATTCGGCTGGCGAGGCCTGGTCCCCGCCGACCCAGGCGAGCACGCGGTGCGCGCCGACGGCCAGGGCCTCACCAACGGCCTGGTGACCGTGGTGGCCGACCAGACCGACGGCACCTTCTCGATCGACGGCGTGGCCGGCTACGGCCGCCTGGTCGACGAGGGCGACGTGGGCGACACCTACAACTGGCAGCCCCCCGAGGACGACCTGCCGATCCAGCGACCCACCAACGTGGACGTCCTGGTCACCGAGGCCGGACCCGTGCGGGGCCGCATCGAGATCGTCCGCACCTACCGCTGGCCCGAGCGGGCCGAGGCCGGCCGCCGCGTGGGCGCGGCCGACGTCGTGGTCACCACCGTGGTCGAGCTCCACGCCGGCGAGGACCTGGTGCGGGTCTCGGTGGCCTTCGACAACCAGGCCGCCGACCACCGCCTTCGGGTCCACCTCCCCCTCCCCCGGCGGGCCCGCACCTCCCACGCCGAGTGCGCCTTCGCCGTGGTCGAGCGCGGGTTGGTGGCCGAGGGCGGCCCCACCGAGGTCGGGCTGGCCACCTTCCCCAGCCGCCGCTTCGTCGACGCCGGCGGCCTGCTGGTGGCCCACGACGGGCTCTGCGAGTACGAGCTGGTCGAGCTCGACGGCGACCCCGCCGACGCCGCCACCACCGCCGGCGAGCTGGCCCTCACCGTCATCCGCTGCGTCGGGCTGATCTCCCAGTGGCCGATGCCGATGCGGGCGGTGGAGGCCGGCCCCCACACCGAGGTCCCCGGGGCCCAGATGCGGGGCGCCCATCGGGTCGAGTTCGTGCTGCACACCGGGGGTCGGGACCCCTACGCCGTGGCCGACGAGGCGTTCACCCCGCTGCTCACCGCCCGCCGGCCCGGCGGCTCGGGGCTGGGCGACGCCGAGGCGCAGGGCCACGGCCTCTCGGTGGACGGCGCCGAGGTCACCGCCCTCCGCCGGGCCGACGACGGGACCGTCGAGGTTCGGCTGGTCAACCCGTCGCCGGACCGGTCGACGGCCTCCGTGGCCGGCCGCACCGGCACCCGGGTCGACCTGCGCGGCCGCCCCCTCGACACCTTCGACGGCTCGATCGACCTCGGCCCCTGGCAGATCGCCACCCTCCACCTCGACGACGGCGCCACCGACCGCTGAACCCGCAGGTCAGCCCGCCGCCCGCGCCCTCGCGGCGAATCGACAACGATTCGGCGCGACGCCACCCACGCCGCGAAATCGGCGCGGATTCGTCATCATCGCGGCGAATCGACAACGAATCAGCGCGACGCCGCCCGTTTCCGCCGAATCGACGTCGAATCGGCGCGAGGCCCCCCGTTTCCGGCGAATCGACGTCGATTCGGCGCGAGGCCGCACCGCCGCCCGGCACGGGGCCGGGCTCCGACGGCTCAGGCGACGACGGTGACCGGGGTGCCCAGGGGGGCGAGCTGCATGATCCGGGTGACCGTGTCGTTGCCCATCCGGATGCAGCCGTTCGACACGTTCTGGCCGAGCAGGTCGGGCCGGTTGGTGCCGTGCATCGCGATCTGGCCGACGCCCCCACCGAAGGAGTGGAGCACCTCGCTGAACCCCGAGACGCTGACCTGGCCGGCGCCGTAGGGCCCGTTGCCGGTGAGCGGCACGATGCCGTCGACGAAGAACGAGCCGAGCGGCGTGGGCGTGCGGGCGGTGCCGACCGCCACCGTCTCCTGGAGCAGGACGGTGTCGCCGTGGAACACGGTGACCCGATGGGCGCCGAGCTCGACCACCACCCGGTTGGGCACGGTGCGCAGGGCCACCTGGCTGCGCTGGATCCAGAGCACCAGGTTGTTGGGGCGGGAGCTGACCCGCACCTGCAGCCAGTCGGGCTGCTCGTCGAGGACCAGGAACACCACCGGCAGACCCTCGAAGGTCGGGTTGGCCAGCTGCGGCTTCTCGCCGTAGGGCACGCCCGGGGAGGAGAACAGGTCGACGGTGGGCCCGGTGGCGTCGGCGACGGTGAACGACGTGGGCGAGGCCGCCACCACAGGGGTGACCTTCCACGAGCCGCTGATCGTGGCCCGACCGGCCGCTGCGGTGGTGACCTTCGCGGAGGACGGCACCACCGGGGCGTCCGAACCGCGGAAGCCGAGCGCCGCGAAGGTGGCCAGCACCGCCACGGCCACCAGCACCGGCAGCCCTCGAACGACCTTGCGCGCCACGGAGGGCAGGCTAGCCCCGCGAACGCCGATGCTTCCCGGCGCCCCTGGGGTCTCCTCCGTCCTCCCCCTCGACCGGTCCGGCGTCGTCGGCCTGGACGTCGTCGGTCTCGGCGCCGTCGGTCTCGGCGTCCCCGCCCTCGCCGCGACGGGACCGCCGGCGGGCGGCCAGCTCGCCCACCCGGGCCTCCCGTCGCTCCGCCCGCCGGGCCTCGGCCTCCTGGCGCTTGTCGCGCGGCAGCGGTTCGTCGTCGGCCCGGCGCAGGACGAAGAGCGGGGTCCGGCCGATGTCCTTGAGGTTGCGGGCCCCGATCGATCGCCAGGCGAAGCCGGGGTCGTCGACCAGCGCGTCGTGCAACTCGCCCGAGCACACCACCGTGCCCGGGAAGGCGAGGTTGACGATGCGGCTGGCGCGGTTGACGACCGGCCCGAACACGTCGGCCTCCCGGACCAGCACGGGACCGGCGGCCAGGCCGACGCGGACGTCGGACAACTCGTCGTCCTCGCGGTAGGTCTCGGCCAGGGCGAGCGCGATCTCGGCGGCAGACCGCTCGTCGGGCACCGAGAACATCACCTCGTCGCCGATCATCTTGATCACCCGACCGCCGAGCTGGCCCACGGCGTCGTAGGCGATCGCCTCGAACCGGTCGACCACCGTGGCCAGCTCGTGGGCGGTGATCTGCTGGCTCAGCGCGGTGAACCCGACGAGGTCGGCGAACCCGACCACCTGGCCCTCGGGACGGTCGGTCCCCCGCTCGCGCAGGATGCGGGCCCGGGCCGCGGCCTGCACGTGGCGGCGCCACACGAAGTCCATGACCTGGAGCAGCGTCGGCAGCAGGACCGGGGCGATGGCGGCGAAGTCGTCGGCGTCGCGGCCGACCTCGTCGGGGTCGGTCCGGTCGATCGAGTCGACCAGCGCGCCGGCCACGCGGGCCAGCGACGAGCCGATCACGCGGGCCATCTGGACGGTGATCTGGTCGTCGAGGACGCCCATGGCCACGAACTGGCCGACGGTGCGGAGCATCTCGACGTCGACGTCGGTGAAGATCCGGTCGCCGGCCCTCGGCTCGGCGAAGCCGAGCGACCGCCAGAGCTGCACGATGAGGAGCGGGTCGAGGTCGGTGGCGTCGGCCACCTCGGTGAGGTCGTGCTCGGGCGGCTCCGGCTGGACGAGGTGCTCGACCGCGAGGAGCTCGAGGTGGCGGGTGTCGCGGGCGCGGCGGATCTCGTCGTCGGGCACGCCGGCGGCGCGCAGCAGGTCGCCCATCGCCCGTCCGTCGAGCGGGCCCACGGGCTCGTCGGTCACGAGAACGATCCCCCGTCCCACTCGGGCCGGTCCTCGACCGGCGGATCGACCTCGCCGTCGACCGCCTCGGGGGCCTGGCCCGGTCGACGCATCTCCGGCGCGATGTCGGGGTGCTCGACCACCAGGGCGAGCGGGTCGAGCCCGTCGGGCGGCGCCACCGGGGCGAGCAGGGCGTCGCCCCGCCGCTCGGTGGTCGACCAGGCGGGATCGAGCCCCGGGACCCGGAGGCGCACCGGCGCGTCGTCGTGGGGGTCGAGGTCCCACAGCAGCGCCGGGCGGGTGCCGTGCCAGCGGACGGCGAAGGACAGGCGGCCGTGCTCGGTGGGGAGGTCGTGGACTTCGACGCCGCCGCCGTACCAGCCGTCGGGGTGGACCGCCAGCAGGTCGATGCCGGCGGGACCGTCGTCCACCAGCAGGGTCCGGACCGCCAGGACGAGGGCGCCGGAGGCGGCGAGGTCGTGGCCGAGCGGACGACCGGCCCGGCCCGGACCCGGCCACGCCCCGGTGGGCGACGCGTCCGCCACCTCGACCGCGAGCCGCTCGGCGGCGGCCACCGCCCGAGCGCGGTCACCGGAGGCGAGATCGGCGGCGACGGCCAGCAGGTGCTCGGCGGGGGTGGTGGGCTCGGGCGGTTCGAGGTCGGCGCCGACCTTCGCCGCCAGCCGCGCCACGCGAGCCGACGCCTCGGGCTGGCCGGCCCGGTCGAGCATCGTGGCGGTGGCGGCCAGCGCGGCGGTGGCGCGGCGGCGGGCGGCTGCGGTGTCGAGGCGCCCCTTGCGGTGGGCCCGATCGAGGCGCTCGACGCCGGCGGCCACCTCCGGGAGCATCCAGTCGAGCAGCGCGTCGATGCGGTGGAGCAGCCAGTGGCGGCTGACGGTCCGCAGGAACAGGGCGTCGACCTCGGGATCGGGGTCGGCCAGGCGATCGGTCCAGCGGGCGATCACCGTGCCCACGTCGGCCGGGCGGTCGAGCGTGTCGAAGGCGCCGAGCAGCACCTCCGTGGCGCCGGGCTCGAGGTCGGGCGCCCGGTGGCCGTCGCGGCGGACGGCGGCGCCGTCGTGGCTCAGCACCAGCGAACGGCGCGAGCGGGCCAGCGCCTCCCCGAGGCGACGATCGGGCACCTCGATCCGCGGGCCCCGCCCGTGGACCTCCCACCCCGACGCCACGGCCGCCGCGTCCGGCACCACCGCGGGGAGGTCCGGCGGCTGGGGGCCCACCCGACCGACCGGCACGGCCACCCGGAGGAGCGCGGTGTGGGGCAGCGGGAAGATGGCGGCCAGGGTGGCGAGGCCGTCGGGGCAGGACGCCTCGACCAGGTCGGTGCCGGCGCCGCCGCCGAGCACCCGCTCGACCACGTCGCCGGCGGCCCGGCTGCCCACGGCCAGCCGGGCGGGACGGCGGGGCAGGACCACGGCGACCCGACCGTCGACCAGCACGGCGTGGGCCACGTCGCGGCCGCGGCCGCCGCCCACCGGGACCAGCGAGATCGTCGATGCCTCCCCCAGCCCGCCCGGCACGAACGGCCGCAGGACGATCGCCACCGCCACCGGCACCGGCGTCCGGTTCTCGACCTCGGCGACCACCCACTCGTCGCCCACCGGGCGGGGCGAGCGGATCCCGTAGGCCCGGTGCACGGCATCGCCGCCGGGGATCCGCAGCGCCGTCTCGACCACTGGGGCATCGTCGAGCACGTGCTGGCGCACCGCCGCGGAACGAGACGGCAGGTGCCACCGGTCGTCGGCGCCGATCCACCAGTCGAGGCTCCACCCCTCCCCGCCCACCAGGCCGGCCGGATCGACCGGGGTGGCGGTGGGCGATGCCACCGTCCCGACGAGGGTCCAGCTCGGGCGTTCGGTGCCGAGGCCGCGGGGCAGCACCCAGCCGGCGTCCCGGAGCTCGTCGACCAGCCCGGGACCGTCGTCCACCTCGACGGCGCCGGCCGGATCGGTCGCCGGCCCGCCCCCCGGTCGACGATCCGACGCGGGTCGACGGCGCAGCACGGCGACTTCCTACCGGGCCGGGGCGATGCCGTCCATCTCGTGGCCGGTGTCGCGGCGCAGGAGCCCGGCGTAGGCCTCGGCCGCGGTCCGACCCTCGTGGCAGACGCCATGGACCTCCTCGGCGATCGGCATGTCGATCCCCAGCTCCCCGGCCAGCTCAACCACCACCTTGGACGTCTTGACGCCCTCGGCCACCATGTTCATCGCCGCGATGATCTCGTCGATCGTCTCGCCCTTGCCGAGGCGCTCCCCCACGTGGCGGTTGCGGCTCTGGGGGCTGATGCAGGTGGCGACGAGATCGCCCATCCCGGCCAGGCCGGAGAAGGTGAGCGGCTCGCCGCCCATCGCCACCCCGAGCCGGGTGACCTCCGAGAGGCCTCGGGTGATCACCGCGGCGCGGGTGTTGTCGCCGGCGCCGAGGCCGTCGGCCATGCCGGAGGCGATGGCGATGACGTTCTTCAACACGCCGCCCATCTCGCAGCCGACGATGTCGTGGTTGCGGTACACGCGGAACAGGTCCGCCTCGAAGATGCGCTTGAGGGCACGGGCCACGTTGTCGTCGTCCATGGCGATCACCGAGGCGGCGGCGTGGCCGGCGAGGATCTCCTTGGCCAGGTTGGGCCCGGTGAGCACGCCGACGGGCCGGCCGGGCAGCACCTCCTCGATCAGCTGGCTCATCCGCAGGCGGGTGCCGAGCTCGAGTCCCTTGGAGAGCGACACCACCGGCACCCACGGGCGCAGGTAGGGCTTGACCGCCTCCAGCGACGAGCGGAACCCCGACGACGGCACCCCCATCACGAGCAGGTCCGCCTCCGACACCGCCTTCTCGAGGTCGGCGGTGGCCCGGAGCTGGCTCGGCAGGCGGTAGCCGGCGAGGTAGTCGCCGTTCTCGTGCTCGGCGTCGATCTGCTCGGCCAGCGCGGCGCGGCGCGACCAGATCTGGGTGGGGGCGTTGCGCGCGGCGAGTGCGGCAACCGTGGTCCCCCACGACCCCGCACCGATGACCGAGACCCGGATGTCCATGGCGCCGGACCCTAGAGCGACCCGTCGGCGGGCGCTCGGTGGCCGCTCGGTGCGCCGCCGGCGTCGGCGGCGTCAGCGGTCGGTGGCCATCAGGCAGAACCGCTCGGCCAGGTCGACGCCGGCCCAGGCGCCGGCGTCGGCGACGTCCCGACGGACCTCGGCCCGGAACCGCTCGCGCTCGGCGTCGGCCTCGGGGCCGCCGCCCGAGATGAACATCGTCGACTCGTACTGGGAGCGGTGGGCCTCGAGGGCGGCGATCTTGGCCTCGACGTCGGCGGCGCCGACCACCTCGGCGTGGTCGGCGTCGTCGGCCTCGAACAGCAGGAGGGCCGAGGGCCGGTGGGGGGCGAGCCCGTGCTCGGGGAAGAAGTGCGGGTCGCGCGCCGCCACGAGGGCGTCGGTGGTCAAGAAGCCGGCGGCTCGGTGATCGGGGTGGAGGCGGTGGCGCTTCCACGGGTCGTGGCCGAGGAGCACGTCGGGCCGCAGCTCCCGGATCACCCGGGCGAGGGCGGACCGGGTGTCCCGGTCGTTCTCCAGCTCGCCGTCGACCCGTCCGAGGAACACGACCTCGCCGGTGGCGCCGAGGGCGGCGGCAGCGGAGCGGGCCTCGTCCTGGCGGGTGGCGACCAACGCGGCGAGGTCGGCCGACGGGTCCCAGGTCCCCTTCGAGCCGTCGGTGCAGATGGCGATCGACACCTCGCAGCCCGCCGCCGCCCACCGGGCGAGGGTGGCGCCACAACCGAACTCGACGTCGTCGGGGTGGGCGCCGACGCCGAGGGCGCGGGCCGGCACGGGCAGGTCGATCGACGGCACGGGGGCTCCTGGGTCGGGGGCGAGTGGTCTGGGGCGGGGCCGGCCGCGTCGGTCGGGCGGGTCAGCGACGGCCGGCGTCGGCGAGGTCGGGGCCGCCGGGCCAGCGGAGGTCGTCGGGCACGTCGACGTCCCAGCCGAGCTCGACGTCGGAGCGGACCTCGATCGCCAAGCCGAGCCGGGTGGCCTCGGCGCGGTGGCGGTCGAAGGAGCCGGGCCCGTAGCGGAACCGGAAGCCGCTGGCCGCGGGCAGGGCGATCACGTTGGTGCCGTCCCGGCGGCGGTCGGGGACGACGACCACGCCGACCGTGCCGACGACGTGGGCGAGGGCGGTGGCGAGCGGCAGGTCGGCGTGGGCCACCACGACCCGGTCGACCCCCTCGTCGCGGACGGCGGCGACCCCGGCGGCCACCGCCCCGTCGAGGCCGAGCCCGGGGGTCCACGCCACCCGGGCCCCGAGCGCCTCGGCCCAGTCCCGCACCTCGTCGTCGTCGCACACCACGGTGACCGGCAGGTCCCCGGCGGCGGCGACGACCCGACCGGCCATCTCCCGGGCCAGGACGGCGCGGGCCTCCGGCGACAGCGCCGGCGCCAACCGCAGCTTGGCGGCACCGAACGCCTTGACCGGGATCACCACCGCGGCGCGCATCGGCGTCAACCTACCGACCGCTCGTCCCCGCCCGCCCACGCGCGCTCGCGGCGAATCGACGTCGATTCGCCGCGAGTTGACATAACCGCCCAACCGGCGTGCGGGTTCGAGTCGCCGCGAGTTGACAGAACTCCGGTCCGTCGAATCGACGTCGATTCGACGGTGCTTGACATAACTCAGGCGCGCCGAATCGACGTCGAATCGATGCCAGGGCGCGCCCGCCCACGACGGGACCGCCGTCGAACTCCCCGCCGCCCGCTACGCCTCGGTGGGGACCCAGTTGCCGTGGAAGCCGAGCGGCACCCGGACCGGCAGGTGGACCCGGGCGACGGGGCCCTCGGCGGGGGCGGCGGCGTCGAGGACCACCAGCTCGGAGCGGTCCTCGGCGGCGTCGTGGACGAGCGAGAGGTACCAGCCGTCGTCCTCGGCGGCGTCGGGCGAGCGCGGGACGAACACCACCTCGCCGCTCGTGCGGCCCGGTCCGAACTCGATCGCCTCGCTCGTACCGCGCTCGGTGTCGTACCGGACGAGCGAGTTGGCGGTGAAGTCGACGTCGTCGCCGTCGACGGTCAGACCGGTGGCGAAGCCGAACCGGTGGGGGCGGCCGACCACCCGCTCGTCGACCCGCGGGAACTCGATGGCCCGGTCGTCGAGCTGCTCCTCGCGCACCGTGCCGGCGGCCGGGTCGACCGTCCAGCGCCACAGCGAGGGCGGGCCCTCGTTCGGGCCGTGGCGGTCACGGTCGAACATCCTCGGGTGGCGGACGACGTCGAGCACGACCGACCCCCCGTCGTCGTGGGCGTTGAGCGGGTGGAACACGTAGCAGGGCTCGACCTCGAACCACCGCACCTCGTCGGGCTGGCCGCCGAGCGGCATCACCCCGACCCGGGCGCCGTAGTCCTCGTCCCAGAGGTAGGGGAAGGCCGAGCCGGTCATCGCCGCGTCGAGGTCGAAGGTGACCGGCAGGTCGTACAGCACGAGGCTCGACTCGGTGATCGAGCAGTCGTGGACCATCGGGTTGCCGGGGACGGCGACGTCGACTCGGTGGCGCACCCGCCCACCGGGGTCGATCACCGTGTACTCGAGCACCTCGGGTCGGGCCCAGTGGTACGAGACGGCGTGGAGCTCGCCGGTGCGGGGATCGCGCTTGGGGTGGGCGGTGTAGCCGTGGGGCAGCGTGCCGTCGAGGTCGGTGTGGCAGATCGTCTCGAGCTCGTCGGTCAGCTCGACGGGCCGGGCGCCGGCCTCGATGATGGCGAAGATCCGCCCGGCGTGGCCGATCACGTTGGTGTTGGCGTTGTCCATGCCGTTGTACCGCTCGCCGGGGGCCGGCGGTTCGCCCAGGGCCTCGGACACCGACGTGGAGCGCACCCACCGGTTGCGGTACCACTCGGCGCGGCCGTCGCGCAGCCGGATCCCGTGGACCATGCCGTCGCCGAGGAACCAGTGGTAGGAGGCCGGGTCGGGGTGGCCGAGCGGGTTGGGCCCGTTGCGGAGGTACCGGCCGTCGAGCTCGGGCGGGAGCGTGCCGGTGATCGGCAGGTCGGTGGCGGTCACCTCCTCGCCGACGGGGGCCAGCAGGCCCTCGAGGTACCGGTTGGTGGTGGCGTTGGCCATGGGTCGGCTCCGTTCCATAACAGCGTTCCAGAACGTTGTACTGGAACGGTGGCATCCTGGCAAGGACCATGGCCCGTCCCGCCGATCCCGCCGTCCGCCCCGCCCTGCTGGAGGCGGCCGCCGCCGTCCTGGCCACCGACGGCCTCGGCGCGCTGAGCGTGCGCCGCCTGGCCGCCGAGGTCGGGGCCTCGACCCAGGCCGTGTACACCCACTTCGACGGCAAGGACGACCTCGTCGTCGCCGTGGTCCGCGAGGCCTTCGCCCGCCTCGCCGCCGAGCTCGACGGCGTGGGCCAGACCGACGACCCCCTGGCCGACCTCGCCGCCATGGGCGACGCCTACCGCCGCAACGCCCTCGCCAACCGCCACCTCTACCGCGTGATGTTCGGGCTGAACCCGCTGGCGCTCAGCGATCCCGCCGTGGAGTTCGACCCCGACGCCGCGGTGGCGCCCGACCCGGAGGCGGCCTGCGGGCCGCCGATCGGCCTCGAGGCCTTCGCCACGCTGGTGCGGGCCGTGGCGCGGGCGGTGGACGCCGGACGCCTCGTGGGCGACCCCGCCGAGGTGGCCACCACCTTCTGGGCCACCGCCCACGGGGCGGTCTCCCTCGAGCTGGCCGGGTTCCTCGGCGAGCACGGCGGCGCCACCTTCGACGCCGCCCTCGCCGCGGTGAGCGTCGCCCACCTCGCCCCCACGCCCTGACCCTCACCGCCCACCCGGGTCGAGACGCGGTCGAGGGAGGGCCCTGGGGGCGACCCTCCCTCGACGGAACGTGATGACGGACGGCCCGGTGGGCCGCCGGCGATCAGACCTTGGCCAGCTTGGGGGCCGGGGCCTCCTTGTTGACGACCTTCTTGAAGGTCGCGCCGATGGTGACCTTGGGGGCCTTCTTGGCCTTGACCTTGACGGTCTCGCCGGTCCGCGGGTTGCGAGCCGTGGTGGCCTTCTTGGCGACCTGCTCGAAGCTCACGAAGCCGGTGAGCGCGACCTTGTCGCCCTTGGCGACGCTGGCCAGCACGGTCTCCTCGAAAGCCTTGAGCACGGCCGCGGCCGTGCTCTTGTCGGTGCCGGCCTGGGCGGCCACCTGATCGACGAGCTCGGCCTTGGTGATGTTGGCCACGGGCCAACCTCCTGGTTCTGTAGGGATGTGCGAACCCGTCATGGAAGCAGACGGGCACGTGGATGCCAGCATCGCCCGAACGGGGACCTCGGTGGTGGATCCCCTTGCTCCGCCCCGTTCGGCGCCGGGTCGACGGCGATCCCCTAGCGTCCGGAGCGTGCTGGAGGACGGGACCGTGGCGGCCATCGTGATCGACGCCGCCGAGGTGGACGACGACCCCGCGTCGATCCGCCTGGAGCTGGCGGTGGCCGAGGGACCCCACAAGGGCGAGGTCGTGGCGGTGACCGCCCGCGACCTTCGCCGGGATCCGCTCGACCTGCTGGCGGTGCCGGCCACGATCACCGTCGCCGACGGCGTGCCGACCGTGCTGCTCGAGGGCTGATCCTGCGGGGTTCGCCGTCGCCGCGCGCGATCAGGCGTCGAACCGCAGGGCGTCGGGATCGCCGAGCGCGGCGGCCCGCCCGGCGATCGCCGCCGCCACCTCGCTCGCCTGCGCGTCGTCGCGGTAGGCCACCCGCGGCCAGAAGAAGCCGCGCAGCCCGTCGCCCTTGGTGCGGGGCACGACGTGCACGTGGAGGTGGGGGACGCTCTGGCTGACCGCGTTGTTCATCGCCACAAACGTGCCCTGGGCTCCGGTGGCGTCGCGCACCGCGGCGGCGAGCAGGCGCACCCGGGCGAACAGCGGTCCGGTCTCGTCGGGGCGGAGGTCGACGATCGTCTCGGCGTGGCGGGGCGGCACCACGAGCACGTGGCCGGGGAACACCGGGCGCAGGTCGAGGAAGGCGACGGCGTGGTCGTCCCGCCACACCTCCCGGGCCTCGGCATCGCCGGCGACGATGGCGCAGAACGCGCAGGGTCGAGGCGCGCTCACGACCACGCCTCCGAGCCGGTCACGGTCGACGACCGAGGGCCCGGCCGAGGGCGGCCAGCAGGCGGTCGGCGTCGTCCACGGTGTTGAAGCCGTGGGCCGAGACCCTGACCGCGTCGCCGCGCACGCTCACGTGGACGCCGTCGTCGGCCAGCCGCGGGGCCAGCGCCTCGGCGTCGACCTCAGGACCCAGCCGGATCCCGAACAGGTGCGGCGCCCGGAAGGCCCGGGGCGCCACGTGGAGGCCGATCGCCTCGGCGCCGGCGGCGATCCGGTCGGTGATCGTCCGGGCGTGCGCGGCGGTGGCCGCCGGATCCCACGAGGCGACGAGCTGCGCCGCGGCCAGCGCCGCCGGCGTCAGCGCGAAGTTCGCCACCTCGCCGACGTCGTAGCGCCGGGCCCCGGGCTGGAAGTCCTCGGTGTAGTCGGCGAGGCAGGCGAGGCAGTGGCTGTTGGCCCGCCCGGACCACGCCTGCTCGATCGGCTCGCCGGCCCGCCGATGCGGCGCGGCCCACAGGAAGCCGATGCTGTAGGGGCCGCACAGCCACTTGTAGGTGGCGCCGAAGACGAAGTCGGGCTGCACGGCGGCCACGTCGAACGGCACCGCCCCGAGCCACTGGCAGGTGTCGACGCAGAGCGCGGCGCCCACCCGACGGCAGGCCGCCGAGACGGCGACCAGGTCGACCGATCCGCCGTCGATCCAGTGGCACGGCGGGACCGACACCACCCGGACGCGGTCACCGAGGCGGTCGAGGTCGGCCAGGACCGCGGCGCTCCAGTCGCCGTCGACCGGACGCTCGACGGCGTGGACGTCGCCGCCGTGGCGATCGGCGAGGCGGCGCCAGCCGTAGAGGTCGGAGGGGAACTGCTGGGCCAGGACCACGACGACCTGGCCCGGATCGAGGTGGAGGTTGGCCGCCGCGGTGGACACGCCGTAGCTGACCGAGGGGGTGATGGCGATGCCGTCGAGGTCGCCGGGGGCGCCGACCAGGCCGGCG
>WBZU01001230.1_pt1 | contig 19716 bp, 12 predicted proteins | sample 5204311 | NCBI WGS metagenome assembly WBZU01 (sample SAMN12344359, study PRJNA552823) | activated sludge metagenome | biome: Activated sludge suspended growth; feature: Nitrification reactor; material: Wastewater; isolation source: activated sludge from nitrification reactor of wastewater... | reverse complement strand
GATCAACCTCGAGGTCAAGGCGAGCGTCAGCGTCAGCGCTTCCGCGACGGGCAAAGTGAACTGATTCGACGACGTTCACGTTGAAGACCAAGGGCTCGGTTCCCAAGACCGGGCCCTTGATTTTTTTGTTTCAGCACAAAAGAAGATCGTTGGAGAACAAATGAAATGGCTTCAGCGAGCTACTTGGCGCTCTTGGCCCCGTCGAGTTTGTTTTCGAGCGGTGCGGCGGCCGACGTCTTTTGCTTTTCGATCCAAGCGATCACCGGATCGCGCCATTGAATACCCGTGCCGACGGCCTTGGGATCGAATTGCCCAAGGAGCGAACCATCACCGCCCGTGTACATGAAATCCGTAATGAGCACGGTGTACCGCTTTTTGGCATCGAGCGGTTTGCCGCCGATGAACCATTGGCCATTGGATTGTTTTTGAGCGCCGGCGAGGATGAATTTGGGGTTTTCAATTTCTTTGACGAGGTCCGCGCCGGTCACGGATAACTTCATCAGCCGATTGTCGAACGGTAGGACACCCCAAATCGTCGCGTAGGTAATGGGCCCGGCCGGGATGACTTGGCGAATGCCGCCTTTGTTGGCAATGGCCACATCTGCGCCGACTTCGTCGAGCCACGCGCGAGCGACCATTTTGCCGACGGCTTCTTCCGGACCGATTCCACCTTTGGAGTGTCCGATCACCACGCCGAGCGCTTTGTCGGCCTTGTCTTTCCAAACCTTCACGAGGTCCGTCAATACGGGATCGGGCCACGCTTTGGCCGATTGAGAAATGTCCACGAATTCCGCCTTGACGGACGTCACTCGAGATTTCGCCGGCAATGTCTTGTCCACCGTCGCGCGAATGCGCACATATTGATGCATGCGCCATTCGGGGCTCATGACGGCCACGTCCGCCGCATGTTCGTGCATTTTCTTGTGACAATGACCTCCTCCGACAAACGACAGCCGCCACTCCGGATGTTTTGTAAATGTCGGGGCCAGAATATCCGGGCATTCATGGGCAATCACCACGACCATGTCGGCTCCCGACGCCCACGTTTGCCCAATGGCTCGATCCAAAGCCGGTTCGATGGCCTCGAAGGTCATTCCGACAAACCGTTCGGCAAGCGCCGTCTTTAATGTTTCGACGGTGGAAAGGCCCACGACGCCGATACGAACACCTCGCCGCTCGAAGATCTCGAACGGACGCAAGTCCAGTTCTTTCGCCAGCTTGGCATCGTCGATCCGAACATTGGCCGAGAGATAACGAAGTTTTGCTTGATCCCGATCTTTGGGGAATTGAGGGCGTCCGAAATCGAATTCATGATTGCCAAACGCGGACGCAGCATAACCCAAGCGGCCCATGGCCAAGGCCATCGGTTCGCCCAGAAAATACGTCGATATGGCCGGGCCCGTGAAATTGTCCCCGCCGGAGAGCAACAATGTTTTCGGATGCAGGCAGTTTTCCGATTGCGGTGCCACGAACGATTCGTCTTGCGAAACTGCAAAAGGTGCCGCTCGCGGACAATGCCCCTCGTCTTTCACCAATTGTCCGGAAAACTCGGCGACTCCGCCGCGCAGCACGCCGTCCCGCGGCAAACCTTCGAGCCAACCGTGTTCGTCGGTCGTGTACAGCAGAGTGACTTCGACCGGACCGGTGGGCGCCGGCGTGACGTTTGTCTGGGCCGTGCTCGGCAAAGGAGGCTGCGCGTGGGTCGGTGCAGGCGTTGGGGGAGGCGTGGAGCCACATCCGACAAGAACGAGCGAAAAGTTGAGCAGGACAAACCAGCGACGGGACAGGAAGCGGCTCATGATGGGTCCGAGTGTAGCCCAAGGTTCGCCGATGCGAAACGCGACTTGGAGCGCATTGTCTTTTCAAACTGGATTGGGGTAACCTGCGCCGAGTCGGGCTTTTATGTGCTCGAAGCGTCATGGACATCCGATCGAATCTCGTCGCGCTGCTCGAACCGTGGACCTTGGGTCACGAGGTTTTTCCCGGCGTACGGTTTGTCGGAGCGTCCACCGAACTCGGCATGCGCCTTCGCTTCGAACTGGATGACGGCGTGTTGTGGGTCGATGTCGCGCCGATCGCGTACGCGTCGGCGTACGCTGCGCGAAGTGGACGTTTGGCGTTTGGATATCGGACGGAAGGTGAGCGGCGGTTTGTCGATCCGCAACTTGGTTTATCGCTTTGCAAAAAGATCGCGGAACGTGCGCAGCAAAATGAAGGGCGTGTGTTTCAGGCGCTCGAGGAAGAGCGCCACGATGATGCAGGCGCGCGTGTGCGTCATGTCGAAGTGGATGCGCTTCTCGAACGCGTGGGGCACGCCGAACAATCATTTTATACCCTGAGTCCTTATGTGGGATGCACCATTGGATGTCGATTTTGTTATGCATCGTCGAAAGTGGACCCCATGCGGGCCATTGTCGGATTACCGGCGATTCCGTGGGGATCCTATGTCGATGCTCGTCGTAATGCCCCCGAGGTTCTTGCCGACGAACTCGAACGCCTTGCGGTTCGGCCGATCAAGTTTTGTCCTGTCGTGAGTGATCCCTATCAAACGCTCGAACGACGCGAGCGATTGACTCGCCGCTGTTTGGAAAAAATTCGCGATGCGAGCCGCCCGTGGCCTGCGCTTTTGCTGACGCGATCGAAATGGATCCTCGACGATTTGGACTTGATTGCTTCATTGCCCCGCGTGGTTGCCGGGGTTTCATTACCGACCATCGATGACGAAGTACGCGCGCATTTCGAGCCGCGAGCGGCGTCCGTTTCCGAGCGCCTGGACATTTTGCGCACGTTGCGGAAAGCCGGAATTTCCACAATGGCCATCGTCCAGCCCATTTTTGATGGATCGCTGGAGCAGCTGGCTGATGCATTGGCGGAAACGACCGATTCGGTGAGTATCGATGTTTTGCGCGGGGTCATGGGCGCGGAGCGGGATTTCGCGGATGCGCGTTATGCACCCACACGCGAGCAGGCGTGGCAGGTGATGCAAGCGCGCACGCTCGCGGGTTTTCTGGGTGAACGTGGTGTGCCGGTGTGGATTTCCGAATTACCGCCGGGGCTTTGAGGTACGAAATGGACGCTGCACCGAAAACTTCCAATCGACCGCCGTCGCGTTTTGGGGTCATCGGGGGAGGAACAGCCGGATACTTCGCGGCATTGGCCATCAAGCGGCGATTTCCGCATCTCGACGTCACCATCGTCGAATCGAGTGACATTCCCATCATCGGCGTCGGAGAAGCGACCACGACGCTCATGCCGCCGTTTTTGCATCACGATCTTGGTCTGGATATCGTCGAATTGTTTCACGAGGTCAAACCCACGTTCAAAATGGGGATCAAGTTCGAGTGGGGATTGCCTCGAGACTCCTGGTTCGGTTATCCGTTTGGCCCGGCAGAACCCGTCGATGCTCAAGCGATCGATGGGCATTTACGGTCGCAATCGCTCACGTCCATGCTGATGGCGGAAGACCGAGCGCCTGTCGTACGAAGTCCCGACAATGAAATTCATTCGCTCTTACCAAGCTTGAAATTCGCCTATCATCTCGACAATGCGCCGTTCGTAGCGTATTTGGCAAAAGCTGCAAATCGTGCGGGCATCGCCCATATCGATGCAACTATCGACGAAGCCGTGGTCGACGAACGCAGTCACGTGCGCTCCTTGCGCGCCAAGGATGGGCGGGAGTTATCGTTCGACTTTTACATCGATGCGACGGGGTTTCGATCGTTTTTGATTGAAAAGGTCTTGAAGTCGCCATTTCTCAGTTATGCGTCGACGTTGTTTTGCGATACCGCCGTCGTCGCGACTGTTCCGCAAGACGGACCCATTCGGCCGTATACGACCGCGGAGACGATGGATGCCGGCTGGTGTTGGCGAATTCCGGTCGAAGGTGAAGATCATCGAGGATACGTGCATTCGTCCGCATTCTTGAACATCGATCAAGCGACGAATGAAATGCGCTCGAAAAATCCGGGAATGGGTGACCCATGGATTGTTCGATTTCGTTCGGGAAGGCATCGAGACTTCTGGCTGGGCAACGTGGTGGCCATGGGAAATGCGTACGGATTTGTCGAACCGCTGGAATCGACGGCCTTGCACATGGTCATTATCGAGATCGCGTATTTGCTCGAGGGAATCGAAGCTCTGTGGAACCCGGCGCGGGACGATTCTTTTTTGCAACGAGCGAGCGAAGCGGTTGGGGCTCATTGGGATTACCTACGCTGGTTTTTGGGCGTGCATTACAAATTCAATCGGCGTTTCGATACTCCGTTTTGGCGGGCGGCTCGTGCCGACGTCGATGTGCAGGGATTTCAGCATTTGCTCGATCGATTCGAACGCGAAGGGCCGTGGCTCATGCGCGCGGGACATCGATTCGAGGTGGGCGATCCGGCGTTTGGATACAGCGGCCTGATGATGCTGCTGCTTGGTCAAAAGGCCCCGTGCCCCGCGTTGGTTGCGAATACATCCGAGTCGGCGTGGCGGGCGCAAATTGAAAAATACCAGGGCGTGGTGAAACGCGCCTTGCCGCAAGCGGAGGCTTTGCGCGCATTACGCGACAATCCGGAATTGCTTCGACGCTTCAGCCGAGGGCCGGGATCGTGGTGCGGGCGAGAAGAAGAGCGTTTTGCCGTTGCCAAATCATTGAAATCGCCGTGAAATCGAAGCTATCGAGGCTCGTTCGACGGCTCGGATGAATTCGGCGGCTGGGAGCTTGGCGAAGGGGCCACGTGTTCTTTGGCAATGCTCCAACGAAGAACCAGGACGATGGCAATGGAGAAGGCGAGTGAGACGATAATCGTGAAAATGGCCGTCAAGCGGAGGTTTTCCGGGGCGGGGGGCGGAGCCTCCAAAGGCTGAGCGGGCATATCGAGGATATTGGGATTGAACTTGAATTGAACCGAGCGCGACAATTCGCGCAGGTCGGGGTTTGACAAGACCGACGTCAGGGCCAGCCCCGAATCGGTGATATCCGGAAACCGGTCGGGATGTTGCCGATCGGTGCTCAAGACAAACCACGCATCGAAGTCCTGGGGCAGACGAATTCGTTTTCGACGCATTGCCCGCACGCTTGGTGCTTCAGGCAATCCACCCATGATTGCCTTGCAAAATGTCATGAATCCGAGTTTATCGACTTCTTCGGCCCAATAGGGTTCACCGACGAGCGTCATGTAAGCAATATGCGCAATTGAATACATGTCATCGGTATCCGCCGGGGACGAACCCTGAATTTGCGCGGGCGATGAATAAAGAACCATGCTCCCGGTGAGCGACGCTTTGGGATTTGCGTCCGGCCCTGGAGTTGCTGATATTCGACTTTTTAGGATCTGCAATCTCAGGGTGCCGTCGTTGCCTTTGAACACTCGAACCAATTCGGGCGTCAGGCTGCCATGCGCTTGGTGAGTCGCGTGCAGATCGCCGAGAATGGAAACCAATGGCTTCAAATACCGTAATGCCTCGGCGGGCGAAAGACGTCCCGCCTTGGTCACGATGGTTTCGAGCGTTTCATGAGCACCAAGCGTTCCGTTCGTCACAGCGTCCTGCGGCGATACAATTTTGGGGCCGGACGACGTGCCAACTGTAGAACCTACTTCATTGGGTTCCCGAGGCTTGGTCGAGTTGTCAACTCCATTGGACACGCTGCCCATTCCTTTGGATTTTGGTCTCGAAGGTCGAAATCGGACGCAGTCTGGATCTCAGACGTTACAGAGCCCGTGTTTGTTCCCTGTGAATCGCGATGTGACACAATTTTGAGGGAAATTTTTACAAGTGTCCCGGGCACAATGATGCATCGTGCAAAGGCGATGCGTCATTTGCGATGGCGCCGGATGTGCGGGAAGGATCGGAAACCGAAGCCGAAAATGGATTTCTCCGGGTTGGCTCCGGTGATGCAGTCGAGGTTATCGAGTTCGGCGTCGTGTTCGGCGCGATGCGAAGATGGCCGCCAAACCAAGCGCGGGCAGCATTGCGGATGTATTGTGCTTCGAACCCACGACGTCGCACATGCAGCCCAAGGGTTCTTCGGTCGTGCCATTTCCACCGGTTTCGCCGGCGCCGCCCATTCCTGCCGCACCACCCATACCGCCCATACCGCCGGTTTCGCCGGAGCCGCCATTGCCGCCCATATTATTGCCGCCCGTGCCGGAGCCACCGGTTCCCGCGCCTCCGGCGCCCGAAGAAGACGACGAGGACGAGCCGCCGCCCATGAAATTCACGAGCGCTGTTTGCGAATACGATTCGGGGACCAAGGGTTTGTTGACACAAACCTCGAAACCATAATCCCATTTCGCCTTCAAGAAGTAGCTGCCGAATTTCGGCGCGTCGTTGACTTTGAGATTGATGGTGACGGTTTTGGTTTTTCCGGCTCCAAGGCTGCCGACAGGGACGCCCATACCCAGTTTGGCGGCGTCGACAGCCATTCCATTGACGTCGCCCATGACGCCGTCGATGGCGAAATCGACCAAACCGAGCGCCATTTCGAGCGGTAAGGAGAAAAGAATGTTTTGGGCGGAGACTTGCCCGTCATTCGAAAGCACCGCGGTCACCGTGAACGTATCATTCAAGGCCACGGTCGCCGGCGCGCTGATGCTCGTATTCGCGGCGCCCTTGAAATCAGGCGCATTCACGTCAATTGAAAATGCAGCCAATACCGGGACGTATGAATCGCCGGTCGTAGTCGTTCGAATGACGGCCGATGTTTGACCATTTTTCAATTGGCTCTTCATCGAACTTACGCCGACCGTCGTGACGTCCCAACCCTGACGAGCACCTTTCGTATTGGTGCCGGCCATTGCGTTGTGATTGACCATGCCAAACGTTCCGCGCGTGTCGAGCAGGCCCATGCCGTCGTTGATTTGAGAACAAAAGAAGTTGTTTGCGGGGTTGTTGGGTCCTGACAAACCTGCGAACGGACCGGCGTTCGTCGGCGCGATTTGCAGCACGTCGCCCGTGAGATTGGCATCGCCTTCAATGGTGCTCACGACGATCTCGCCCGTGACTTCTCCGGCGGGAGGAGCACAGAAGCCGTCGACCGTATAATCTTGGGTCGTATTTTCATCGACGAAAGAACCGCCGACGAAAATGCTGAGGTTACGAATTGCGGCGCCTTCGTCACGATAGGCCACGACGAGCGTCCAGCCGGCAGCGTTGAGGCTATTGGTCGCCGTCGTTTGCGTCGCCGGCACTCCGGTGACCGAATACGTTCCTTTTCCGGCTTGTTTGACGAATGCCGTGACGTCGGCCGAGCGTACGTAATAACGAACCGCAAATCCGCCGATGGCCGTTTGAGAAAAGTTCTGGGCTGTCGCTGCAGCGGGCGCGACCATCATGGTCGAACCATTGGCCGACAGAAGTACGGGCGTGTCGCGCAAAGCCGAAACATCTTCGGTTCCATATTGAAAACTTCCGCCCCACACGAGTTCGGCATAAAGAACTTCCGCTTCGGGCAGGTCGAGTACGGCGCTCGAGCCATTCTCCATCCAATTCGCCGTCGTGCCCATCGGCCAGGGATTCGCAGGGTTCGTCGGCGGTTCGTCGATTGTGTTTCCGAGCGAAATGAATGTGCCGATCGAATCTCGAAGTCCCGGCCCATTTTCATTGAACTCTTTGGCGAGACCCAAGGTGTTGCCGGTTCCGACGATACCGCCGGGAGCGGTCGCCGAGAATCGGAGAGATTGCGCTTCTGCGGCGCGTGGCAACGCAGTAGCCGTGACGATGGCGAGAAGAAGGGGAGCGTAAAGCTTCATGGAAAAAGTCGTACCTTCACCCAACGCGAAGGTCAAACGGCTTTACCATTCCGAAAAAGTGACTAGGGAATGGGTCGTCCTTTGGTTATCATGCCGCCGATTTTCGAGATCCCCATGAACGACACCGCTCCGCAAATCGTCAAGCCGCGTGCTGCTCCGTCGCCTTCGCCGCGCGTGCGTATCGATGCCCTGACTTCGGTGATGCGTCGCATTTTGCCCAGCGGCGTGCGATTGGAGTTACGACCGACGAAGCCCGTTTGTGCGGCGGGTGAGCCGGTCTTGCCGTTCTTCGCCGGCTGGTCGGCAACGGGCACGTTTGTCGTGAACGTACATGGTCTGGCCGATGGGCCATTGTTCGCCGCATTGGAAATCGAAGGCGTACGCGTAGGAAACATCGTTCCGGCGACGTTGACGAAGGGCCCGGACGAACGCAGCGGTTTTTCCTTGGAGCTCGAAGCACCTCTGGCCCAACTGGCTCCGACAGCCGGCAAATCACCGAAGTTTTCGCTGCTGATCTCGGCTTCTCCATCGCTTGCGGACAGCCGACGCATCGTGCTTGTCCGGATGAACCTTGTTTCGCTCCCCGGAGAAGGTCCCGCCATTTCGGCTCTGGATGTCCTCGAATCGACCGATTCGGTGCTGGTGGATGCGCCCGAACGACGTCTGTTTGACTTGCAAAACCCCGAAGAAGGATTCTGGATCGGCACGGGTAGGTGGCGGCTGCGTCTGTTTGCGGATTGGCAGCCGATGGATACCGCTCCGTTTACGCTCGAGACGAAGCCTTTGCATGTCGCGCATCGGTGGCAGAGGTCCGACGACGCGCCCGCCGTGCTGACGGAGGATGTCACGCGCCGCGGTGGAGGGCGACAAACCTACACGGAGTTTTTCCTGGACACATCACATGCGGACCTCCTCCCGATCCCCGAGGAAGGCCGCGATGTGCCGCTCGATTTGGTGATCGATCACGAGCTGCGTTTCGGTGAACATGCGGCCGTATGCACGTGGCAGGCGGCGCTTCCGCTGCGTCTTCGTGATCCGCGCCCGCTGCTCAAGACGTTCCAACGTTTGTCCGCGGTGGGTATCGACTTCGGTTCGTCGGCGACCGTCGCGGCCCTCTATCAAAAAGGTTATCGGTCTCTGTTGCGCTTGGGCAGCTCGCTCTTGGATGCGCTCAAGTCCGCGGAAAATCCGACGTATTTGCTCATCGAAGATCACGAACGCTTGTGGGCCGAAATGGAACGCGCGGCGGCCGGACAAGGGTTTCGTTTTCCAAACTTGTTGCGGGTCGTGCGTGGAAGTCATGCCGCACGCGAAGCGATGACCGACTCACCCAACGCGGTCGTGGGGGAGCTCAAGAGTTTGCCCGAGCGCGTGATGATGTTGGATCAGTCTCCGCAACTTCGCGATCGTGAACGGCGCAAGGACTTTTTACTCGACGAACCTCGCGTGCGCGTTCTCGTGCGGGTTTACGCGTATTTGCTCTCGCGGGCGATCAATCGGCCCGGGCAGGACGTCTACTTGCGCTACTGGCTGACGCATCCGGCGAAGTTCGACGACAGGTCGCGCAAGCTTCTCGAGGAAGAGATTCGGCAAGGGATTCTGCTTGGGATTCCCGAGGGAATTCGGGCCGAAGACATCACGGTGGAGATGAGCGCGAGCGAGCCCGAGGCGTTTGCCGCGGAGGTTTGTCCGGAGCTCGCCGCGTATCCCGAGCTCGAACCGATCGTCGAAAAGTTTGGCGAGATGCGTTTTGCCGTTTTTGATTTCGGCGGTGGAACGCTGGATATCGCGTGTGGTCGTTTCCGCCCGGCGACGGAAGAGGAAGCTGAGGAATTCGGTGGTCGAACGGTGATCGAAACGTTGCAAGTGAGCGGCGACGATCATCTCGGCGGCGATTATCTGACGCACGAGCTCGTGTGGTTGACGCATCAGGATGCGCAGCGTTTGCCGGAGATGGAGGCGAAGGAAGTGCCGATGATGCGGCCGCAGACGGTGCCTCCGAACAACCTGGCCAACAAGCCGCATTTGTACAAGCGCAGTTTGGCGGCGCGACAGAATCGTTTTCGATTCGAGCGCGAGCTGGGTCTCGAGGCGGTGAAGTTTGGTCCGAAAAACCCGCCCAAGCAGGTGCAGAAGCTGGCTGCGGCGCGACTCGATGGGACGGAAGTGCAGCTCGAGTCGTTGGGGCAGGATCCGTCGAGTTTGCATGCGGTGCTCGAAGCGCATTTGATGGCGCGAATTCGGGACGGCGTGAAACTGATGAAAAATATGCTGGCGATCGCGCCGTGGGGCGGGGAAGGCAGCTGGAAGGAACAGGGCGTGACGATTCTTCTGGCCGGCAATTCGTCGCGCAGTGCGTTTGTCGAAAAAGCACTCGCCGAGGAGCTGGGGATCGAGGATTTGCATATTTGGCGCCCCGGGAGTGACAAACCATTTCAACAGGTTGTTCTTTACGAAACGCCGCAGCGTACGGAGCGCGGCGTGACCATCGTGGGCGTGACGCCGAAGAGCGCGGTGGCGCTTGGAGCGTTGAAAATCGCCAATCACGAGGTGCATTTGGTGCGTCGCGCGCAAGGATTCCGTTATTTCGTGGGCGATTTGCGAGGGTTTCCGCCGAAGTTTTCGGCGCTCGTGCAGATGGGTACGCCGGTTTCGGATCCGAGCGTATTCGGTCCGCATTACGTGGATTTTGGAAAATGGGATACGAAGACGCCGCTGCGCGTGTCGCAAGAATTCGTTCCCGGCAAGATGACCTCGAGCGATCCGCGGGTATCGCTCGTACCGACGGGTTTGCCCGCGGGGCTCGTGGGTCGGCTTTTCGTTTGCGTATCGGGTACGGATGAACTGACGCTTGCATTGCAACGCGATGGTGCGGATCCCGTTGTCGCGACATGCAATTTGGCAAAAAGCATGCGGTGATTGGAAGGAGTTTGCAACGTGCTCGACCATCTGGAAATTGATGAAATGTTGGCGCTCACGACGCCGTGGGTCCAAGCGTCGCCGATGCGGGATGCTTTCTTGTCGGTGCCTGAAATCGCCCCGCTGCACGGTAAGGTGGTGCAGGCGCATGAAGGGCTCGTGGCGGCGAAATCGGTGCGTGCGCCGCAGAATGAATTGAAGACGTTGGTGGAAGAAGAAACGATCATCGACGCACGGCATGATCATCTTGCGAAGGGCATTCACGCGGCGCTCGAAGCGCATTTGCATTTTTGCCTCGGCCAGGATCCGCCCGATTTCGTGCGCGCTGCGGCGTGCCAACAAGCCCAGCGAAAACTGTTTCCAACGGGTCTGGCGATCGTCAATGCATCATTGCTTGCCGAATCAGGAAATACGGCGCGTGTCGGACGGATGTTGCGAAATCAAGAAAAGGCGTTGGCCGACTTTTTGGCGACGGTTCCCGCGCTCGCTGCGACAAAGTCGCTGCGGCACATGATTGATGCTTGGATTGAAGCCGGCACGAGTTTGGCGGAGCTCGAGCACCTGCGTAATTCGTTGGAGCTCAAAGAAGGCGCTTTGGCGGTGACGTCATCGCCGCAGGGAGCGAAAAAAGCGTGGAATCGCATTGTGTCGCAGATATTGCTCACGCTGGGGGTTTCCGACGCCTCGCCGGATATCATTCAATCGCTGCGCCAACCCTTTGAAGAAGCGGTCGAGCGGTCTTCGATGCGTTATCCCGGGTCGCATGCGGGAGACGAAGCGACATTGCCCGAGTGACATCATCGCCCTGAGGAGCCTGCTTTCATGCATTCACCCCATCCCCTTCGTATGCGAGTCGGTCGTGCATTCATGGATACCGCGTGGACCGTTTTGTCGCACGGTTTTCGCAAAATGCCCATTGCGCGTCCCGATCGCCACGGTGTTGCGTGTCAATACGATATTCCTTATGCGCCCGGCGGCGAAACGCACCACTTGCTCGACGTGTACAAACCGGCGAAAGGCACGGGGCCGTGGCCGGTCGTGATGTACATCCATGGCGGAGGATTTCGCATTCTGTCGAAAGACTCGCATTGGGGAATGGGGCTCGCGTTTGCAAAACGCGGTTATTTGGTTTTTCTCGTCAATTATCGTTTGGCCCCCAAGCATCGTTTTCCAGCCGCAGTTGAAGACGTGGCGACCGCCCTTCAATGGATTGTGCGCCATGCCCATGAATACGGCGGCGATGCTTCGCGCCTCGTGCTCGCGGGTGAATCCGCGGGCGCGAATTTGGCCACTTCGCTTGCGCTCACGACGGCGTATCGTCGCGACGAACCATTTGCTCGGGCGGTGTTCGATGCGAATATTCGACCGCAGGCGGTAATTGCGAAATGCGGGATGTATCAAGTTACGGATCCGAATCGTTTTTCACGACGAAAGAAGCTCCCCGGATTTTTGCATGATCGCATCATCGAAGTGAGTCAATCGTATTTGCCGACGGGCTCGGTGCCCGAGGGGCATTTGGACTTGGCCGACCCGGTGGTGCTTTTGGAACGAGGGGTACGTCCGGAAAGACCTTTGCCGCCATTTTTTTCGAGCGTCGGTACGGCCGATCCGATTCTCGATGATACGCGTCGACTACATGCGGCGTTGGAAAAGATGGGAACTCGTTCGGAAGTGCGCTATTATCACGGGCAAATTCATGCGTTTCAGGCAATTCAATTCTTGCCGAACGCGAAGAAGTATTGGAGTGAGATGCACGGGTTCTTGGACGAGGTGCTCGAGTGAGACGTGGCCAAAACTGATTTATTTCGATCATCGATGTATTGACGTTGTCGCGCCCGGGGTAAGTGAGGCGCAATAGAACAAGGAAAACGCCGCCATGTGGAGTCCGGAAGGTCGCAAAGAAAACGCCAAAGAGTTGCGCAGAATCGGCGACAAAGTATTGCGATATCGCCAATTGTGTGATCGTTTCGCCGGATACTTTCAGCCGGATAGCGACAGCGCTCGACAATTGCGACAGCTCCGCTCCCGTCTCGAAGACCTGCGGGCTCGCGCGGCCGATCGTGAAAAGCGTCTGGCCAAAGGTGTCGTCAAGATCGGCGTCGTTGGTCTGGAAAAACAAGGCAAGAGCGCGTTTCTTTCGGCGTGGCTCAAGAGCGAAAAACTCCTCCCGAGCGAAGCGGAGCGTTGTACGTGGAGCACGACGGTCATCGAACCCGGTCAAGCCGGGCAATTCGAGGCGACGGTCACGTATTATGGCGAAACGGACTTCAAAGGGCGCATTCAAAGCTACTTCGATGCGCTCGAACCGGGGAGCGTCGAGCGTTGGGTCGGTCTGAATCAATCCGAAATCATGCGCATGAAGGCCGCCTTCAAGACGCGCGAAGGTTATGACGTCGACGATCCGGATCGCGCCGGGAGACGCGAGCAAACGGCGCTCGCGGAGCTCAACGATATCGCCTCGGGTTTGTCCGAAATCAAAGCGCGGCTCGGCAAGCAGCCCGAGAAAATCGTCGCGACGAGCATCGATGAATTGGCGGAGAAGATTCGGCCGTTCATTGCGTTGAAGGATACGAAAAATGGCAATCGTCCTTATCCCGGGGTTCGAGCGGTAAAACTCGTGACGGTCACGATTCCGGTCGAAGGGGCGATGCCCGGTGTGGAGCTGATGGACTTGCCGGGGATCGATGCGCCTTCGGACAAGGCGCGACGGGATACGGAAGAAGCTTTGACCAACGAAGTCGACGTGACGATTTTCGTAAAAGACGTCACGCGTCCGTCGCTCGTGCGTAATGAAGTGGAATTGCTCCGCATGGCGCAAACCTCGGATCGCAGTATATCGCTCAAGGATCGGATCTTCGTGGTGCTCACGAAGGTCGATCTCTTCGATCACGCCGATGAAAATGGCAATTGGCATTGGGCGTTGGCGGCGCGGAATTTTCGCGAACAGGGCGTGGATCGGATTTTTCCGTATTCCAAGATCTGGGCGCACCAAGGCGTCGATATGCAGCATCCCGTGGCCCGTCAATTGATGGACTTTTTCGGGACCACGACGCCGGTGACGGGCTTGGACAAACTGAAGGAAGCTGTCGAGCGGTATTTGTCGACGGACGTCGAAGCGTTGGATCGTAAAGTCACCGGGGCCATCAACGCCGAGTTTGGCGAAGTGGAAGCATTGCTTCGCGGCGTTCTCGTCACGGTCAAAGACGGCTTGAGCGATCGTGAATTCGAGCGCCGGGCGGAGCAAGTGTTCGACATGCATTACGAACACATTCGTTCGGGAGAAGATCCGATCGGCCTTTTGCCTGAGATTCGCAAGCGTTTGTCCTCATTCATGGACGTCGAGATGAGCGAGGCGCAACGCGCGGCACGAGCGGCGCGGGCGGATGTGCGTATCGATCAAATTCGCAAAGATTTGCTCGCGCGCCTGACGCCTGAAGAAGCTGAAGCCAAGCGGCGGCAAATGCCCAGTCCGGGGCTGATGAATGAAACCGCCGTCGAAATCGAAATGCGCAAACAGATGCGCGAGCGTGTGGCTTCCCGAATCGCGGGGCTCGGCGAAGATTTCCGAAATACCGCTCGGGAAAGCGTCGAACGGATGCTTCACGAGATGTTTGTCGAAGCAACATTCGAGGGCGGAAAGCTCGATTTCTTGTTGCCCGGCGGCAAGAGCCTGATCGAGCGTATCGATGCGCTGGGCCGATCCGGGCATGTGTCGGAGAGCGTCGTTCGCTACCAAAACAATGAAATGGCGAAAGCGGACGTGGCCTTCGAGGTGCTTTCGCGTTATTTTGCGCGGCAGATCGTCGATATCCTGGATGCGACCGATCCGGGCGATCGTGAAGTGCGCGAGCGCGAAATGCGGGGCCTCGAGCAATTCTTCGGTATGGGGATTGCCGACAAGGCGCAAGCTTCGGCGACGAGCGGGGTGACGAACGTCGTCGGGACGGTGAAAGCCAAGCTCGGGTTTGGCGAAGAAGCCGCGCAACCCGGCCAGGAAAAACCATCGACCATTGGAGGATTTCCGACGGCGGGTGCGGCCATGCCCGTGGCCAAACCGGCAACGCCTGCGCCTGCGGCGGGATCGGTGGCTGCCAAGCCTACGCAATCTCCGGCAAGTGGTCGCGATTGGTCGAAGATGATCGAACGAGTGCGCCGCGACGTCGATCGCATTTGCGACTTTTTGGAAGCATTGGCCAAGCATCCTCGCGGATTGCAGAAATACCACGAAGAAGCCGTACGCACGGTGCACGATTCATGGCTCGATCGCGAGGGAGAGCAATCGTTGCGGCGTTGGGTGCGCAGCGAATGTTCGCGTATTTGGCCGCATAAGTTTGCAGCCATCGAAGCGGAAAAGGAACGAGCTCGCGCGGACATTGCGGCGCTCGAAGAGTTGTTCGGCGGTTCATCGGCCACGAACAACAGCGGAGGATGAGCGTGAATCACGATCTCGCGCGTTTGTCCAGTTACGTGCGGTTTTACCAAACCGTCGTGAATCAAATTGGTTCGGCGCATCAAAACATCGAACGCACGCACGAAACCGTCAAATCGGCGCTCGCACCTTATGCCGAGGCGCTTGCGCCCGTGGGATTTGCTCCGCTCGATGGGGCGATGGCGGGCGCGAAAACGTATCGCGCTGAATTCGCCGAATTGTGGTGGCCGGTCGACGAAAAAGATTTGTCGGATATGAACGACATCTACGAAGTCGTCGGTCGATTCTGCTTTCAGGGCGACGACAACGAGAATTTGCAGCACGTCCAGTGGCTCGTTGCGGGGGCCCGGAACGAAATCGTCAATCAGCGGGCGCGCCTCGCTGATTTGCGCGAATTGCCGTCCAAAGCCAAGGCGGCGGCGGCGCGCATTTGGGCGACCGAGCAAGCTCGCGCCGCTGCGGAAAGGTCCAAGAAGCTCGCGGAGTTCGAGCCGCTTGCGGAGACCGTGGTGACGCGCGCAAAACAAACGCATGATGCGGTCAAGGCGGTTCCATTTCCGGATTTGTCGGTCGCGGAATCCGCGGCCGAGGAATACAAGAAATATGCGACACGTCTCGATCACGTGTATCAGACGTGTTTGCCATTTCTTCGCAAAGCGATCAGCAATCTGTACGCGTTTGTCGAATGCGAACCCGGCGCATCGTGGCCCGACGTTTTGCCGGTGACCAAAGAGCTGCCCCCCGAGCTCGTGACCATCCCTCCGACCGGATCGGACGAACTCACGAAGGCCCGGGCAAGCGTAACGGCATTGGCTGAAGAGGAAATCGCGCTGGGTCGAGCGAGAGATTCGGTGGCGACCATGGCTGCGCGCCTCGAAGGCGAGCTTGCCGCCGCGCAAATGAAAGACGCGGAGCTCGAACAGGAAATCACGACGGCCCATTTGGTGCTGGACGCGTGTTTGTCTCGGGAGCAGATGGAAAGTTTGTCCCAGCAGATAACGGAATTATCGGGACAACGTGCTCTTCGGGTCGAAACGACGGGAGCGGTGCTTTCGCGTCAGCGGCAGATCGAAGCGGCGGGCAAACTGTTGGAAGAGGAGTTGCGCAAACGCGGACAGGACTTCACGGCGCTCGAAGCGGAGATCGCCGCGTTACGGAAAGACGAACCCGTGCTGTTTGGCAAGGACGAATGGCGGGCGCGATTGGGAGCGCTCGAGGAGCAGAAGACGGCGCAACAGGGGGTCATTGCGCAGCGTACGGCGCAGCTTCATCAGGCGCAGATCGAGTATTCGAGTATTTCGGTGGAATTGCAGACGGAGCAGCAGAAGCAGGCTCTTTTGGAGCGGCAGATTGCCGAGGTGCAGGGGAAACTTGCGCAATTCGAGACGCTCGGACGAGAAATCGGTAACAAGCTGGGTTCGTCTCGACCATCGCGAAATGTGACGTCGGAGCAAGCGCGGGACGCGATTTTGGCGCTGCAAAAGGCAAAGGTCGAATTGGCGGAGCGGATTGAAAAATGCCGCGTGGAAATGCGCCATCAAAAAGACGAAGCTGTTCGAGTATTGGCGCGCGTAAAGCAAATCGGGGTCGAGCGGCAGCATGTCATGGCGATGGTGCAAAGTGCTGAAGTTGCGGCGACACAAGGCCGCGAAGAGGCGTTGCGCCAATTGGCGCTCGAGCGTAAAGCGGGTGTCGAGCGCCACGTGGCTGACGTGCTGGGAACACTGGAAAAATCGGTCGCGCACGTGGGTCAAGTGTTTGTCGAACCAGCGCGTGCGGTCGTCATCCAAGCGACGGAGCCGCGAGCGGATGCTTCCGACAAGGTGGCGGCGGCGGCGGACGGTGTTGCGCCGATCGTGGACAAACTCCATGCCGAATTGGATTCGGTGCTTTTGTCGGAGGACGCGACGTTGGGGCAAGTTCAGCGTGAGTTTTGCGATGTTGCCGTCGATGCGTGTCGAACGGCTTGGATCGGCTGAGGCGAATTTGCAACAGCGCGAATGCCATTGCGCAACAAAAATTGTGTCGCGACCGCTTGCGCGGAGCCTTGAAATTCGATAGATACCCCGTGCGCATTGGCGCTCTTTCTTTGGGCATTCAGGGTATTTCGAGATTATGCAGGGAAACGAGCTCGTAGCGGTGACGCGTCCTTTCGCTCGTGAGGACCGGTGGCGAAGTATCGGGCATGTCGTGTCGACATTCGGCCTATTGGCAATGGCGACGGCGATGGCGGCATTGTCGCCGCATTGGGCTTTGCGGGCGCTCGGTATGGTGCTCGAGGGGCTCTTGATTGTCCGCGCATTCATTTTGGCGCATGATTTCCAACACGGAGCGATTCTGCGCAAGAGCCTCGTCGGTTCATTGCTTTTTTCGCTTTATGGGACGCTCGTGCTGACGCCTCCGCGAGTGTGGCGGGCGACGCATAATTATCATCATGCGCATACGGCCAAAATCGTCGGGGCGCAGATTGGTTCGTATCCCGTCATGACCGTGGAAATGTGGCGACGGGCTTCTCGCGGCAAACGTATTGCCTATGCCATCGCTCGGCACCCGCTCAACATTCTTTTCGGCTATTTGACGATTTTCCTCGGAGGCATGTGCGTCGGGGCATTCGTGCGCAATCCGCGCGAGCATTGGGATTCCGCGATCGCTTTCGTCGTTCACGTCGCCTTGCTCGTCGCATCGACGCATTTCTTCGGCTACGAGATGACGTTGTTCGTGCTCGTGGGGCCGCTCTTCATCGCGTGTGCATTGGGTTCGTATCTGTTTTATGCCCAGCACAACTTCCCCGGCGTATTCATGCAGCCCCGCCAAACGTGGACATTTGCCCGAGCCGCGATTGAATCGTCGAGTTTCATGCGTTGCGGTGCGATCATGAGCTTCTTTACCGGAGACATCGGTTATCACCACGTTCACCATTTGAATGCGGCGATTCCGTTTTATCGATTGCGCGAAGCCATGGCCGCCATTCCGGAACTTCAAGTCGAACCGCAAACGAGTTTGTCACTACGCGACATTCGCGCGTGCTTCAACTTGAAGCTTTGGGATCCCCAAGCGGGGAAAATGGTCGGATTCCCCGGCGAATGAATGGGGCTTGATTCGGCGCAAACAGCGAGGGCGGGAAAGGGGGATCGGGCGTTCGGGAATCCCCCGGCATCGGGTCAGGCTCGGCCGCGCAACATCAATTGCCAATAAAGGAACGGCAGACCGTATCGTTTCAGCAGATACATATCATAACGTTCTTTCTGCGTGTTGATGTACGGGATCGACGGCGTCGGTTTGCCATCGTAATCGAATTCGGCGAGGAGCACGTGGTCGTGAGAGGTCACGAGCGGGCAGGACGAATAACCGTCGTACTTGGCGGTCAGCTCTTTGCCGTTCATGAATGCCAATAGGTTTTCGACGAGTACGGGAGCTTGTTTTCGAATTGCGGCGCCAGTGCGGGATGTGGGCAGCGACGACGCATCGCCAAGGCAAAAGATATTGGGGTATTGAGGATTTTGCAGCGTGAGTTTGTCCGCGGCTGCCCAACCTTCGGGCGTCGCCAAAGGACTACGTTTGATGAAATCCGGCGCGCTTTGGTGCGGAACTGCGTGGAAGATGTCGTAAGGAATCGTGACGCGCTCGATTTTGCCTTCGACGTTGCGCGAGAAAACCGCTTCTTTCCGATCACCGTGGACCTCGACGAGATCATGGTCGAAGCGAGTATCGATACCATAACGGGCGACCACGCCCTCCAATACGGCTCGGAATTCGGCGACGCCGAAAATCGCTTTGCCGCCGGACGCAAAAATCACGTGGCTGTGTTTGGCGACATGGCGCCTTTGGAAATGGTCGCAAGCCAAATACATGATTTTTTGCGGCGCTCCGGCGCACTTGATAGCGCCGAGCGGATGATTGAAGAGCGCCGTGCCGCCGCGGAAATTCTCAATGAGGCGGGCTGTTTTCGGGGCGAGCTCGAACAAGTAATTGCTCGAGACGCTGTCCGTTTTCAAGGCTTCCCGTAGGCCCGGTACACGATCCCAATCGAGTTGGATGCCCGGTGCGACGACGAGAAAGTCATAACCGACTTTCTTTCCCGACCGTGAAGTCACGGTTTGGGCGACCGGATCGATTTCCTCGACAAACTCTTTGATCCACTTGACGCCCTCGGGAATATAATCCGCTTCGCTGCGTACCGATTCATCGGCGGAAGCCAATCCGGCGCCGACGAGCGTCCAGAGCGGCTGATAATAATGTTTTTCCGAAGGTTCGAAGATGGCGATATTTTCCTCGCCGTGTTGCGCCAAACGCGCGGCAACCGTAATGCCTGCCGTGCCGCCACCGATGATGACGGTGCGATATCGTTCTTTGGCTGTGTTTGGTTTTGCTGTGGCGTGTACATCCGTGTGCATGGCAGTCATCCGCGTGCGTCCTTCTTCTCGGTCCACGACATTTCTTGGCAACATCTGTGCCAATCGAAGGAAATGGAGTCGCCCTGTTATTCGCGCAGTCACACCCAAATGTAAAGTGAAACGGTTACTTTTTGCGTTTCGCGCTTGTTTCACCGCGCATTTTGTGGTCACGGAATTCCTTGCGCTTCGAGCAACGCGCGCTAAAGCCCACCGTGATGAACGAGCCGAGCACCACCAC